>Ga0208590_1000458_pt1 | contig 9264 bp, 5 predicted proteins | sample LakMenEpi27Sep09_FD_150740 | JGI IMG/M metagenome (GOLD analysis project Ga0208590, IMG submission 150740) | Freshwater microbial communities from Lake Mendota, WI - 27SEP2009 deep hole epilimnion (SPAdes) | ecosystem: Environmental > Aquatic > Freshwater > Lake > Epilimnion/Euphotic zone ... | reverse complement strand
TGATTACTATTATACGCTAGAGTCAACGACCGAATACTTCAACCATTAGGAAGATTTAATAAAATTCAGTTTGTACCCCAAAAAATCAAGAGTGCGTTAACACCCTATAACGCACTCTCTAAATTCGGTCTAATGGGCTTTTTTCTTAGCCGCAACATGGCTAATTCCCTCATAAGCCAGATCAAAATCAGGTTGCAAACTAATTGCTTTTTGATAATAAGTCAAAGCATCCTGGAATAGCCCTTGATTTTCCAAAGCTTCAGCCCAATGACAATAGATAATAGGTGAACTGGGATAAATTTCACAAGCTCTACGATAACAAGCGATCGCTTGTTCCCAACGTCCCATGGCAGACCAGGTATGACCTAAGCGATGGTAAGCTACCGCCGAGTTAGGATTCAACTTACAAGCTTTCTGAAGGGCTGAAATCGCTTTTTCTGTCTCTCCCTGCTGCCTTAAGGCTTGACCTAAATCCTCATAACCCTCAGAAGAACCGCTTTTAAAGTCATGACTCAGACTATAAGAAAAAATTGCATCCTGCAACTGACGCTGTTTTTGCAATGCAGATTCTAATTGTGGTTCTATCTCAACAGACTGTTCTGGTAATAGTTCCAATGCCTTTTTATAAGATGCGATCGCATCCTCCCACAAATACAAAGAAACCTGTGCTTGTCCTAAATGGAAATATACAATTCCAGAAGAAGGATAAATCTCACAAGCTCGTTTGTAGGTGGCAATTGCTTCCTCCCACTGTTGAGTTTGAGCTAAAGCATGGCCAAATTGATGGTACACTTCCGCCGAATCAGGAGCCAATTCAACAGTTTTTCGATAGACTTCAACCGCTTCTGACCATTGATGCAGTTGAGCCAGGGTATTAGCCAGATGATGAAGGATCGCTGCTGAATTGGGATCGAGTTCACAAGCTCGACGGAAAGCGGTGACAGCTTTCTGCCAATGCTGCTGTTTTGTTAATGCTTGTCCTAAAGAATAATAAAGTTCGGCAGAGTTAGGATTCATCTGACACAAACGATGATACAGATCCACTAACTCATCCCAACGCTGTAATTTTCGTAACGTTGCTGTTAAGCGTTCATAAGCAATAGAATTGGGATCGAGTTCACAAGCTCGACGATAATTGGCTAAGGTTTCTTCGGTTTCGCCTAGTTGCTCTTGGACAGACGCCAAACCCAAATAGGTATCGACTTGGTAAGGGTTGAGTTCTAAAGCTTGATGGTAATGGCTCAGAGCTTCTTGCCATTGTTGTTTTTTGGCAAAGGCTTGCCCTAAGTTATGATGGAGTTCTGGATCATGGGGTTTTAACTCAAGTCCCTGATCAAAAATAGCGATCACTTCTTCTAACTGATCTTGTTGGGTTAATGCCGATCCTAAATTATTATAAAATTCATAGAATCCTGGATAGAGTTCTACTGCTTTTCGCAAATAGGCGATCGCATCTTCCGCCTGTCCTTGTTGCAGCAGAATACAGCCTAAGCCATCATAACACCAAGGAGAAGTAGGATTCAGTGCGATTGCCTTCTGATAAGCAACAACCGCTTGTGACCGATCTCCCTGTTCCGTTAGGGCTTCAGCTAAATTCTGATAAAGCCAAGACGAGTTAGGATTATCCTCAATAGCTTTGTGGTAATTGGCGATTGCTTCTTCCAAGCTGCCATTCCGCAGCAATTGATCAGTGATTTCAAAATAGGGACTACTCATATTGAAAGATTTGTGGTTTTCCTTTTCAAAGTCTTTCACTGATTGTAGAGGAATTGATCCCCTTTGCACATTCTGTCAACATCAGATCCTGTGGACAAAACCCAAACTTCCCGGCTACTAATGTAGTTTACGGGTCAATACTAGATATTCACCGATGGTACTGAATCATGATATATATAGTAAAGGCTTGTTTTAAAGTGGAAGTTAATCTCTTTTCCAAACGTAGTCTTTATTATTGTTCTCAATTTGTGTTTTCAACTAATTTACCTAATTATTAGATTTTATGGCGATTCAATCTACTCCTTTGATTATTACTGGAATGCACCGTTCTGGACTTTCTTTAACCGCCTCTATATTAAAAACTTGTGGGGTTAATTTTCAACAGTTTGAAGAACCAGAGTCCTCTCAGAATCAAGAAATTGAAAAACTTGATTTTTCTAGTCTACAAGCAGAAATTCTGAGAAACCAAGGAATTAATTCTCAAGTATGGACATCCACAAAAGAGCCAGATATTATTAATGATATATGGATTCAAAAAGCCCAAGAATTAGCGCAGAAATATTCCGATGCTAAAATTTGGGGATGGAACGATCCTAACACAGCATTATTATTAGAATTTTGGGCTAAAATTTTACCTGATGCTAAATTTTTATTAATCTACCGTGCGCCTTGGGAAGTCGTAGATTCTCTTTATCGATCTTCGGAGGAAATTCCTTTTGAAAAACAACCTAGTTTAGTGTTTAAGTCTTGGATTAATTATAGTCAAAAAATAATTCAATTTTATAATAAATATCAACACAGATGCCTATTGAGCAATATTCAAACAATTGTTGATCACCAAAGCCCGTATATTCAGGAAATTAATCATAAGTTCGATCTAAAACTTAGTTCTCCATCGCCCAAAGTTTATGACACTTCCTTGCTAAATACAGAAACTTCTCAAAATAGTTATCGATTGGGTTTAATAGATTATTATTGTCCTGATGTTACCCAAAATTATCAAGAATTAGAAGGACGTTCTTGGCATCCTAATAATAATCCTGACTGGTCTTGGCAAAATTTAATAAAAACAAAACCTAGTCAAGATTTAGTATTTCAAGATTGGGTTAATTTTCGTCAACAACAAGTTGAAAACCAGTTATTAAAAGATAAGTTTGATCAAGATTTTTCTCAAATCAAAGAAGAATTGGAATATTCCCAAACAGAAGCAAAAGCCAAAGAATTACAATGCAACCAACTTAATGACAAACTTCAAGCACAAAAATCAGAGTGCAATGAACTCAATAAAAAACTCCAAGTTAAAGAATCTAAATTAGATCAATCTCAACACCAAATCCATCAACTCCAAAGTGATCTGAGTTTATCCAAGCAACAGCTTAATCAAGCTCGGTGTGATAGCCAAAAATATCAATTTCAGTTACATCAAACCCAAGAAGAATTAGAACAATCCGAGTTAGAACGGCATCAATTGCAAGACAATTTACAACAAGTTGAAATTCAGTCCAGACAATGGGAAAATAAATTTTATCAAACTGAATTAAATTTGAGTCAACAGCAAAAAAAACTTGCTCAAACTCAGAAAAAATGGGAACGAACCCTAGCACAATTGCACCAAGTTCAACCTCAGTTAGAACAGGCTAAAATCGAGCTTAGTCAATTTCATCAAACTGAAAAACAACTTCAAGAGTCTCAGATACAACTGCATCAAACTCAGAAAAAATGGGAACGTACACTGGCTCAACTTAATCAGATTCAACGTGAGCGAGAAAAGTCCCAATCTCAACTCCATCAAACAGAAGAATTGTTACAACAGTCCCAAACCCAACTCCATCAGACCGAAATTTTATTGCAGAAATCTCAATCTCAACTTCATGTCACAGAATCTTTACTACAAAATGATCAAACTCAAATCCATCAAACAGAACAGGAGCTAGAACAAACACGAACTCAATTACATCATGCTTTACAAGAAATAGAGCGTTTACGGTTATATGAATCAGTAACTCAACCGGATGTAGAACAAACCGATGAGATGCAATATAAAGTTAAAATCTGGGAAGCCTGGTGTGCTTATCAGAATGGAGACTTCCAACAGATGGCGAGGCTGCTAAAGCAATCCCTGGAATATACAGCATTATCAAAAGCAGCAGTCGTGACGAATTGGCTCGAAACATTTATGCAAAATGCTGATCATCAAGGGTTATCACTGGATACCTATGCTTTAACGAATTCACCGGAATGGAAACAACTGGTACGTCGTTCCGTCATAATTCCATCAGTAAGACTATTAACCTAGGGGACTTCCTGATCAGTGTTGATTGTCTACTCAATCAAAATACTGCCACCGTTCGTAGTACAATCCCTTGAGGACGTTAACAGTTAACTCTATTCCCGGACAAAAATATAACTGCTGAGACTGAACTTATGGAACACTCCCAATCCCCATCTAATTTGCCTTCTGACCCAGTTGAATTGTTATCAGTCCAGCATGAAGAATATCAAACCCAGATTGTACAACTTCAGCAACAGGTATACCACCAGCAGGAGGAGATAGAACGTTATCAGTCTCAATTCGATGAAGTTTTGGCCGAATTGGAACAGTGTCATTTGCAGTTGCATCAAACTAAGGATGAATTACAAAAAATACAGATGCAACTGCATCGTTTTCAAGAGCCATCAGAAGAAATTCAATCTCAACCCAATTTACCTTCTGAAAATCAGCAAAGTACCTCTGATCTCATAAACTCATCTAATTTAACTCAAAACGATTCCCAAGGGTCTGAATCATCACAGTTATCAGCACAGGATCTCTATCAACCAGCAGCCCCACTAGCAGAAACAACCATCATTGCTGGTGTATCAATGTTTAAGGATGAGGGAGATATTGCTTATGCTAATTTGACATGGCATTATCAATTAGGAATTAAGCGATTCGTCATTCTTGATAATCTATCCTCAGACAACACAGCCGGAGAAATTAGACGCTTTGCTGATGACTATTCAGATGCTCAAGTTTATCTTGTTGAAGATCGAGAAGTCGCGTATTATCAGAGTCGAAAAATGACTGCTGCTGCTAATTTAGCTTATAAAATGTGGGGAACAGAATGGATTTTTCCCTTTGATGCAGATGAGTTTCTATGTTCGTTTCGGGCTCCTTTGCAGACAGTATTAGAGTCTGTGGGTTCAGGGTGTAAATGGATTAAACTCCCTTGGCGTAATCATATTTTACAGCATTTATACTCAGAAACCGAGCTTAATCCCTTGAAACGGATGAGCCATCGCCTGAAATTTGAAGATCCAGACTATAATCTGGGTGGGTTTATTGCGCGTTGGCATTTAGAGATGGTCGTTGAGCAGGGAAATCATGTAGTTCTTGTTGATAATCAACAAGTACCTGGTAGATGGGAAGGAGAAGAAATAGGATTAACACTCAGACATTATCAATTCCGTTCTAAAGACCATATCCGCAAAAAAATTATAAATGGGGGTCGAGCCTACGAAATGGCAACAGACTTAACTCAATCCTTTGCTCCCCATTGGAAACAATATTATCAAGATTACAGACTTCAAGGTGAAGATTTTGTACAGCATCTCTACAATGCTAAGATTAACGAAGCTCAAAATCCTATCTATGATCCGGCTATGATATAATCATGTACTTTTTACTTGAATTTTTAATGAATTCATTCTTTATAAAACCTATTCAAGTAATAATAATCATGCCTAAAATATACTGAAACTACATCATGTTTTTCCGATTAAAATCTCATTACCTAATAGTTAAGAAAGGATATGGTACAATCTCAACTGTCGAAGCAACATCTTCTTTGTAAAGATCCAGTTATAGCTGGTGTATCAATGTTTAAAGATGAAGAAGATATAGTGTATCAGAACTTATTATGGCACTATACTCAGGGTATTAAAAGATTTGTGTTACTCGATAATCGCTCGTCTGATAATACAGCCGATGAAATTAGACGCTTTGCCAATAATTATCCTGATGCCTCGGTATATTTAATTGAAGATCGAGAAATTGGATATTATCAAAGCCGAAAAATTACTGCGGTGGCGGAGTTTGCTCATAGTATGTGGGGAGTAGAATGGATTTTTCCGTTTGATGCTGATGAATTTTTGTGTTCTTATCGTGCGCCCCTAGATAGCGTTTTGCAAACCCTGGGTAAAGAACATATTTGTATCCGTTTCCCTTACCAACTATATAATCTTAGAAGTTTTTATGAAAACTCAGAACCTAATCCTATCAAGCGAATGACCCATCGGTTAAAAGGTAACTTATATCAAGGTACAAAAGTTATGGTGCGTTGGCAAGCAGGAATGACTATTGCACAAGGCAACCATGATCTTTGTTTTAACGATCAAATTATTCCTGCGAGTATAAATGGTGAAGATATCGGTCTTGCCTTAAAGCACTACCCGTGTCGATCTAAAGAACACATTCGCCGTAAAATCATTAATGGAGGCAAAGCTTACAAAGCGGCGAGCAGTCTTTCAGCAGAAACAGGAATAAGCTGGAAAATATGTTTTAATGAGTACCAGCGCAGAGGAGAAGAATATATTGAAGAATCATACCAATCCCTCTGCAATAGTCCGGCTGAGGAAATTTATGATCCTTTAATTATTTAACTTCAATTCCTAGTGATTGTTCTCGTATTTTGTCGATAAAGACTCAAAATTCAAATTCTAAAACTCAACAAACTCATTAAATTGCAATAACCTATGTCTTCTTATACAGAAATTTTTTACCAAGCTATTCAAGATTATTCCTGGAAATCAGCCCAGGAAATTGTTCCTCTAGTTATGGGGTTATTACAACCTAAAAGTGTGATCGATATTGGCTGTGGAACGGGAAGTTTCCTTTCGGTTTTTCAACAACATGGAGTTGAAGATATCTTTGGTTTAGATGGAGATTGGGTAGAACGACAACTGCTGAAAATCCCAGAAGATAAATTTACGGCTGCTAACTTAAGTCAACCTTGGCCAGTAGAACGGGAATTTGATTTAGCTATGTCAGTAGAAGTAGCTGAACATCTGACCCCTGAATATGCCGATCATTTTGTGGATTCTATGGTCAAACTGAGCCGAGTTTGTTTGTTTTCTGCGGCTATTCCCATGCAAGGAGGTGTAGATCACTTCAATGAACAATGGCCAGAATACTGGATTAGAAAGTTTCAGGATCGAGGATATGTTGTTATTGATTGTATCAGGAAAAAGGTTTGGGATAACCCTAATGTTGCTTGGTGGTATAACCAAAATATCCTGTTATTTGTTCAACAGGCTTATTTAAGCCAATACCCCTTAGTGCAAAATGAGTTTCAAAAGAATAGTCTACAATTTTCAATTGTTCATCCCACTTTATATCTCCATAAATGTTCTGAAAAAGGAATTCAACCTATGGATGAATCGGTGAGAAATAAAACAACAATTCAACCTTATTCAGATAGTTTTTATCAAAGTATACAGCCCGTTAGTCGAGATGCAGCTAAAGAAATTATTCCGTTCATTGATAAATGGTTGAATCACCCTAAAAGTATCGTTGATGTTGGATGTGGAACGGGAACTTGGCTATCTGTCTTTCAAGAGAGGGGAATCACCGATTTTTTGGGAATAGATGGAACTTGGATCACAGGTGATTTACTAGAAATTCCAACCTCTCACTTTCAGCCTGTAGATCTGGAAAAAATAGCACCCTTTGATCGAAGATTTGATTTAGTTATTTCTTTGACTTTGGCAGAGCGAATACCCCATGATTGTGTAGAAAATTATATTGATACTTTGACTCAACTGGGTTCAGTTTGTCTGTTCTCGGCTGCCATTCCCTGTCAGATAGGAATTAATCATATTAATGAGCAATGGCCTGATTATTGGAAGCAACACTTTCAGAAGAGAGGATATATACTTGTAGACTGTTTACGCTCCAAAATTTGGAATAATTCCAAAGTGGGTTGGTGGTATGCTCAAAATACCTTTCTATTTATAAAACAAGAAGAATTAGCGAATTACCCTTTTCTACAAGCCGAATTATATCAGGTAAGTGATGCCCCTCTAGCCATTATTCATCCTTCACTGTATTTAGGGAAGTGCTTTAGCTAGATATTACTGTTTTTGATTGTCTACTAAATCTAAATACTGCCACCGTTCGTAGTACAATCCCTTGAGGACGTTAACAGTTAACTCTATTGCCGGACAAAAATATAACTGCTGAGACTGAACTTATGGAACACTCCCTATCACCATCTAATTTACCTTCTAACCCAGTTGACTTGTTATCAGTCCAGCGTGAAGAATATCAAACCCAGATGGCAAAACTTCAACAACAGGTACAAAACCAGCAAGAGGAGATAGAACGTTATCAGTCTCAATTTGATGAAGTCTTAGCAGAATTGGAACAGTGTCATTTGCAGTTGTATCAAACTCAGGGTCAACTTCATCAGTTTCAAGCTGAATTAGAAGCAAAAAAATTATTTCTGAATCACAGCCAACAAGCTTCAGAACAACCAGATGTTGAATCTGTACTTACTCAAATAGAAAGTTCTTCGGAGCAATTCAAGCCATCTAGCTTGGAGATATTCACAACTTATCGGTCGATAATTGAGCAAAATCCTGACCTTCCTCAAAACTATCAGGATCTGGGAATGGCATTTTTACAACAGGGATATTGGGTTGAAGCAATCAGTTGTTATCGGCGGAGCGTTACCCTAAATTCAGACTATCAAAAACAATGTTTTTTAGATCAAGTTGCAGGTGATCTTTATTGCCAAATTCATTCTCAACAATTATCAATTCTCCCAGAGCAAAAGACTGAAATCACTCCTTCCGGTCATATTCTCAGTGTTACTGGAAACGAAGGCTTTGTTTTGTTTGGGCCTTATATTGATGTTCCTGATGGTTTATACCGTATTCAAGTAACATTTCAATTTCCTGAAAATCATCAAGGGAATGAGGACATTGGGTTTATTTTTGATGTCGTTTCTCCCCATCCTTATGTTTTATATGAAACTCCGATTAATTTTTCTCAAAACAGCTTAGAATTTTACCTGGAATTCATTGATGGAAAACGGACAGAGTTTCGCTTTTTCGCTAAGGGCTATGCCTTCATCGTTAACGAGATTAAACTAACGTTAATTTATTCACCTGAATCTCATACGAATGCCCCATTTTACTATTTTGATTTAGGGAGTCTTTGGCAAAAAAAAGCCTTAATGGATAAAGCCAGTCTAGCTTATAATCTGGCGATTGAATTATCTGCACCGATATCTATAATTGATAGATTAGTCAATGCTTCAAAAGATTTACCATTAAAACCTGAATGGATAGATGCTTACTGGACTCTGGGTTATCTGCTCAACCAACAAAATTATATTGATGAAGCGATCGCTTGTTATCAGTATCTAATTGAACTTGCTCCTGAAAAAATAGAAGTGTTCCATCAACTGGGGATATTACTCGCTCAAAAAGGTCAGTTAAAAGAAGCTGTTACTCTATTTCAACAAGCTCAACGTCTACCTTCCCAGGGTGAAATTTATCAACAAA
>Ga0208590_1000451_pt1 | contig 9345 bp, 6 predicted proteins | sample LakMenEpi27Sep09_FD_150740 | JGI IMG/M metagenome (GOLD analysis project Ga0208590, IMG submission 150740) | Freshwater microbial communities from Lake Mendota, WI - 27SEP2009 deep hole epilimnion (SPAdes) | ecosystem: Environmental > Aquatic > Freshwater > Lake > Epilimnion/Euphotic zone ... | reverse complement strand
GAGGAGGAGAAACTCAGCTTTGAGAATGGCAAGCATGGAGAAACCAAGACAGTCTTCACCCAACGCATAATAGGTGCGGATGGTCGCTCCTCAATGGTTCGGAAAGTGCTAGGAATTCATCCCCAATGTACCCTCATCTCCTACATGGCGGGCATTTTGCTAGAAAACGTCACTCTACCATTTGAGGGCTTTGGACACGTTCATCTAGGTGGTCCTGGTCCTGTCCTCATCTACCGCATTGGTTCCAACCAGATTCGCGTCTGCCTTGATGTACCGATTGAATGCTTTAGAAATTCTCAAAATAAGGCAGCCTATTTATGGGATGCTTATAGTCCAGTGCTACCGGAAGCCTTGCTTCCGGCATTCCGACAAGCTCTAGAAAACAAACCCATTGCTTGGTGCGCCAACCAGTTTAGCCCACGCTTCCATTACGGTCACGAGGGTATAACTTTGGTGGGAGATGCCGCTGGGCATTGTCACCCAATAACAGCAACTGGGATGACTCTTGGATTTCAGGATGCGGAGTGTTTGGCACTTAGCAAGAAATTCCGAGAATTCCAGCACCTTCGCCTCACCCGTACTTACGTCCCTGAATTACTCGCTTGCGTCCTCTACCAAGTCTTTACTCGCTTAGACGACAGCGCTCTAGCCATCCGCCAATCTGTCTACCGAATGTGGCGACAACACCCTGATGAATGTCGTCGTACAATGCTCTTGCTATCGGGAGCAGAAGCAAATCTTGTACATTTCAGCAGTTCTTTCCTAAAAGGGGTGAGGATGGCAGTAATCCAAATGGTAAAAGAAAGTGCCGCCAAGGGTCAATGGAGACAAATAATCCCGGTGCTGGCTTGTTTTAGCGAATGGCTAGAATTACCGATAGAGGTCGGTTTGCTTCGTCTAGGGAGGCTTTTATGGATCACAGAGCATCACACTTAGACATGACAGAAGTTTTTTGTGACGTGGATGACTTTTGTCAAGTATTTGAACCATTATTGGCACAAATGTTGTTACCAGAAGTGGTGGGTCAAAGCCGACCAAAAAAACGATTGACTTTCGCCTTAAAAGTCTGTCATAAAAATCGAGCAAATAGCCATAAAGTCTTTGCTGGACTAGCGGAATGGGGAAAAGTTCAATGGGCTTTTATTTTGGATTTAAGTTACATTTAATCATCAACGACTATGGGGAATTTTTGATTTTTCAAGTCACACCTGCCAATGTTTATGACCGAAAAGTAGTCCCAGAATTAACAGAAGGAATTGTGGGGAAAATTTTGGGAGACAAGGGATATATTTCCGAAAAAAAATTTAGGCAATTAGGCGTAGAAATAGCGAAGCTGACACGAACCGCGTGCGACATGAAGTTATCTACTGTCATTGGAAGGATAATATTGCCGTTTCGGCAGGTTTATGCTTCCAATTGGATTGGAGATGCCAGAAAATATTTCACCAATCAGAATTCACTCATAACCAAGAGAACCTTGTACTTGGCGCTGATCGTTCCTTACAGATATGGAACAAGTGGCGGAAGACCTACTGTAGTTTTTAGCTGGGAACAACTTTTGGAGAGACGAATATGGGGTTGGCTCAAACTTACGATTCTGTCAGGAATACTGTGTCTGACAACCCAATAAAATACTGCAAGTAGGGATTTTCTTTGATTTGTTCTACTGTCTCTCTATCAGGACTTACGCAGGCACACTATATATATTGTGCCTGCGTAAGTCCTGATAATCATCTTGACCCAAACAATGGGTCAGTTTAAGCGGTTTATTATCTCTAGGATATTGACGTGGGGTGTAAGGCTCATCAATTTCAATATCAATATTTAACTTTGCTCCCTCATCAACATAAGCAAAATCAGGAATGCGACTACCCATCTTTCGTAATACGAAGATTTTACCCTCAAAATAACGTTTTAAGAGTTGGGGAAACTGACAATTACTTTCAAACTCAGCATAACCTCTAGGATCAAAATCATTAACATCTACAAAGCCTTGTAAGGGTGAGGCATATAAGACGATTGAAGCTAATTGAGATTTCCGCCACTGTTCAATCGCTTGAGGGTGTTTGAGTGCTTCACACTGTTGACGATGCTGCTGGCGTCGCCATTCATTTTCCCGCTCATGTTGTTGCTTTTGATATTCATAGTTTTGTAAACTAGATTTATAGTTTTGTTCAATGGCTAAAACCTGTTTTTTAAACTGTTGAATTTTTTGAGAATGTTGGATTTTAGACTCTTGATGCCGCTTTAACCTTTGGGGATAGTTTTTATATTGTTCTAATGCGATACCTACTGTTCCTAATCCCAGAAGTAGAAACAAGAGTAATCCTATTACGAAGTTAGCACTGGCAACACTACTACTAAAAATTAATATCGCTAAAGTTGCAAACCCTAAAAAAGTATAGTTAATACGTTTAGGCGGTTGTTCGTTAAAAACAGGAGGTTCGGGTTTTTGAGGCGGACTAGGTTTCGCTGGCAAAGTCGCTAAGACAAGAGAAGGTTGAGGCGGTGTCCCATTGAGAATATCAATCACTTTTTCAGGGTAAAACAGTGCTGGGTATTCAGTAGGATATTGAAAGGGAGTAATTTTGATACGGTTTAACATGGGTCATTAATTCTTCATTTAATTTACAAAGGTTTAAACCATTCATAACAAATTAGCTGGATATCTTCTGCTTTAACAAATTTGAGGGGTCAATCAAACTGATTAATGGTTCATGTATGCACCCTCTCCCATGCCTGATCAATTCCTTCTTTCACCTTAATTAACCCAGTCATCACATACTGCCAATAACCCTGTTTCCCATCGGCATTAATGGCATTACACCAGCGTTGGGCTGCTGCTTTTTTAACTTCCCTTAATTCATCCCATCCCTTAGTTTCTAAGATGAGATAGTTAGATTCAGGAGTATTAAGACGAATAATAAAATCAGGGATGTAATCATGATCTTCTCCATTATGAAAATAGGGAATCGTAAAGTCCAAGCGTTCATTCTTAACAAAAGATTGCGTCCTGGGGTGATTATCAATGATATAAGCTGCTGCCTGTTCCCATTGATCGGTGTCAGCAACAATACAGTTAAGGTGAGATTTCACCACTTCTCTAACTGGTTTACCAGTAAAGAAATTAATCTCATCGGTTGAACCGTTCCCTCGATGTGCCTCATATCTGGGAATTTCGGCGGCTTCTCCTGCGGTGGTGTCGGGGTGAATGGCTGCTGACAATTTCTCAATTACCCAGCCGTAATAGGGAGATAAAAACACATCAAAGATATGAGCAGGTTCAACTACTTCAATCTTTTCAGTTAGGTAGCGATCGCAGATTTTCCTTAACTGGGGAAATAAGATATGAGGAGGGGCTTCACATTGATCAGAAGCGCAGTAAGTTCGAGTTAAGTCAGCAGCTAGTTCAAAAACTAATTCTTGCAATCTTTTCCCTTGACGATAAGGGTTTAGGTCAATACTTTTCAATTTACCGGGGCCGGATACCGTAGGACGACCTTGGTTATTCGCTAAAGTTCCTTTAACTTGTACTTCTGGAGCTATCTTAAACGGGTCAATTGTTAAGGAAGCGATTTCATTCCAATCAACAGTTACTCTATTTTGTACGGCTTGGGTATAGCCTTCAACTCTAGGAAATTCAAGACGATATTGAGATTTTTGTGGGACTGAATAAACATGATGACGTTTTTCTGGCTTACGTTTTGCCCCGTCAGGATTAGCTTTAAAGGGAACAACTTCAAAAGGTACACCGAAAATAGTTGCAGTTTCTTCGGCAAATTTGTTATCTTCAGTTAGATCATAAGACCTTCTTCTTAATCCTCTACCTACGACTTGTTCACAAAGTAATTGTGATTGAAAGGGACGAATCCCAATAATATGTTTTACTGTCGAACAATCCCATCCTTCGGTAAGCATTCCCACTGAAATAATACATTTTATCTCACGACCTGGAGGGTGAAGGGGTCTATCTAATTTCTCAGCTAATTGTTCAAATCCTTCAGGGTAAATATCTCGCCCTTGGTTATCTTTTGCCCATTGAGTTTTACCAATAGTATCTAAAGTAAAGCGCATCCATTTATTATCATCAGTTTTACTATTTCCTGAGTCTAGGGTTTATTAGTATTCTGTTTAGATGATTTTAAATAGTAGGGAGTAGCTGATAAATCAACACAGAAATTAATCTCTCGATATTTATGGATTCTATCTAATCCTTCAATCCAAATAGTTGACTCTTTTTGTTCATATTCAGCTACTTCATCATCATCATCGTCATTAATTTTACTGGGGGATATCCGATAAGCGTGATGTGCTTCATCATTAAAGACTAAAATATTCCCTTTATTCCCTACTTCTTGAGTTAAAATGCGCTTAATCCATGCTGCATCACTTTCTAGGTAACGGGTGGTTTCTACCTTAACCTCTTTAAGATTTCCCTGTTTATCTTTTTTCTCCTCAACTACTTTTATCTGTCCTAATGTAATTTGCTGCTGTAAACTCTCAAGGGTTAGGTAACGAGTACCTCTAGCAGTTTCATTCTTTGCCGCTACTTTAATCACTTCGGTGGTGGTGGTTTTAACTCCCACTTTCACTACTTTGGCAGGGTCATTACCAGCAGTAGAAGGCGAACGTTTTTCAAAGATATGCCAATTTGTTACCAATACTTTACCCTGTCTGAGTTTGTCCATGAGGTGAGAGGGTACGAGGTCGCGGCTGCGGTACAGGGATGCTTCCCCATTGTCGGGGTTAAGTTCCTGTAATCTGCTTTTAATGGTGACATTAGGACAGATAATTAAGACAACATCGGAAAATTTAGTGTTACTGCGATCGCTTACTTTATTGAGTATTGACCAAGCTGCTAACATCCCCATTACTGTTGTTTTTCCGCTTCCAGTTGCCATCTTACAGGCATAGCGAATAAAGGCTTTGAGTGTTGCATCAACGGGGGTATCTTTGGGAATATGAATCCCCAGGAGAAAATCGGCGCGAGATTCAGTCAAAAAGATGATGGTTTCTACTGCTTCTTTTTGGGCAAAAAATAGGCGGTGTTGTCGTCCTTCTCTGTTCCAATATTCTAATAGTTCTAAGGTAGTACGAGTGACGCCTGGGTAATGTTGTTCTCTCCATTCTTTGACTTCTTTCCTGATACGATTAACCAGTGTCATCTCATAACCAGGGAAAAACTCATCGGGAGGTGAAAGTTTTAAAACCTGTCCTAATTCCCATTCGGTATTACTTTCACGGGGCGGATAAACAATGGCTGGTCTTCTCCCTTCTTTAAGTTCGGCTTCATAGCCTTCTCTAATGAACCAATACCGGGACGGTTCATCAAAGGGAGAATTTAAAATGGGTTCGTTAACTTCGTAGGTCATGGGTGTTTACTCTGCGCTATTCCATCCTTCAATTGATGCAATAAAAACATTCACCGCTGGATTGTCAAGTATTTCTTTTAATGTTTCTATACATCCCGCTTTTATCGCATTAATAAGATTAGATTTTAAAGATGGATTTTTTTCTATTATTTCAATGGTTTCCGTAGCAATCTTTAAATTATTACTGGGGCTGGGAGGAGAATAAATTATGGATAATTGATCTAATAATTGTTGAATTTCTACTGCTGCTTCTGCTAAATTTTGTTTTACTTCTGGTGGATAGTTATACTGCTCAATGATAGCAGTGTTTATCGTTCCTGTACCAGTAACACTAGCGATATTACTTTTTTCTACTTTGATATCAGGATTGTTTTGGTTACTATTTGCCATAGATGTTACCGTTATATTAGTAGGTGGTTGTGGTTTAGCTGCCAGTTCTTTAACTATGTTAGATAATACTTGATTCTGTTGACGTTCTCTCTCTATTTCATAATTCTTAATTTGTTCTGTAGCTAAAAATCGAAGTTTATAAAAAGAGAACTGTGAAAGTTGAGAAGGAATAGAAGGAATGGGTTCTTCCCAATATAAGGGAGTTAGAAAATTTCGGTTTTTCTTCTTATTTTCAATTAAATTAAGAGCTTGTTGATACTCTGTTTCTACATCTTTGTCTGTCTGAGCGGAAGCTGACCAAAAAAGTTGGAATAGATCACTTTGCTCTATTCTATTAGATAATTCCTGTTTCCCCCATTCAAAAGATTGATGGTATTGCTTTAAATCAGTTAACATATTAATTCCTATTACTTCATATTGTTCTTTTAATTTTTGTACTAATTGCTCATCTTCTGGTGCATAAGAAGCAAAAATTTGTTCCACCCATTGAAAATCTAAAAAAGCATATTTAGTGACTTTATTTTTATCATTAACGACTCTTAGACTTAATGGTATTGACAATATAGGAAGATTGTTAACATAAACATCAACATATATATCGCAATAGTCTATTTGTTGATCAGAGCAGCAAATTCTAAACGAAAAATCATAATATAGTTCATACCACTTTAAAGAAATAGAATCTGGATTAACATTTATTTTTTCTGAGTTTATCTTAACGGTAATTTCACTACCTTGGGGAATAATATTAGTGCAGGTCATTGTTATATCGTTGTATTCAGTTTCCTCTATTATATTTCTTTGTTTCATAAGCTTTCTATAAATACTTTTAATTTTTTCTGATAGGCTATCAACATAAATTAATAAATCCATTGAATACCATCTTTCTGCAATAATGCTATCAGGATATATCATAGTAAATTTAGTGCGTTCTAATCCCTGTTTCCTAAAATTAAAATTTCCAACTTGCCTTTCATAATTTTCGTTAGCATGGGCTAGTATTGTTGCTTTTTCATATTCTTCTTGTTCATTTTGTTGAGAGCGATCATAAAGATTTTGACTGCTATCTATAATTTCAATTTTTCCATCGTCATCATCTCTAACAATTTTTGATGCAACTCTATAGCCTTCATTCGTATTATTAATCAAGTAAAAATAAAACCTAACACCATAGTTCTCTAACAAAATATTAGCAGTTATTTGAGGATTTTCTCCATCATTAGCCAAACCGTCTGTAATTACATCAAGTGAACGAATTATCGGAGTATTTGTAGAGATTAAAAATTTAATAACAAGTTGAAAAGCCGACGCTAAATTTGTATTGCCTCCATTTGGTTCTAAACTATTAATTATTTGTTGTATATAGTTTATATTTAAAACATTTCCTTGATAAATTATTGATGATGTTTTTGCAAAAGCAATAATTATAATTTGACTATATGGAGATCGATTACTAAGATTAGTAATTGAATTTAAAAGATATGTTTTCGCAGCTTCAAATTTATGATTAGTTTCTGAAAAAAGAGTAGGTTTTCGTCTATAGTTCCTTTCTCGATTAAAAGGACGATCCATAGACTGAGATACATCAATTATAAATATTTTTGTTTTTTCCATAATAATCTATTTTCTTATTATTGGGCTATAAAGTTCTTAACCACTAACAATTCATTCCCTCTATCATCAATTACCTTAACAGCAACTTGCTTATGCTCTCCTGCATCAAATTCAGTGCTAAGTGTTCCTGCTAAGTGTTCCCAAACAGAATCTTCATAAGTTCCTTTTAGAGCTTTTTTGATACTGTCCCAAGCACTTGTTCGAGGGAAAAAGGCTTGGTTAACATGGAAACTTAAACCGTTATAGTCCGTGTCCAGAAACCAAGCGGGGACGTTTTTACCTTGTTGGTGGTCAACGTCCATTGTTGTTGGGTCAAACACATCAAGCCCTAATAATTCCACCTGATAACGACCTTCATCAGTTTTATGAATCTTAATTTCCGGCAACCCACACACACTAAAAATCTGGGAACTTCTCATATTTTTAAGTAAGTCACCCATTAATATGTCTGGTGTTGCTTGGATATAAGTTGCAGGAATGTCCGTTGTTTCATGGCAGTGTTCGACAAATTGACGAGCATTAGCAGTAATCGCAAATCCAATCACATACAGATGATGGTATTGCTTTGCTTTAGCTTCTTTTGCAGCTTCATAAAGCGTTCTCTCAGCAATCGCTCCGTTCTCTGAACCGAAGAAAAAAGCGACGGGCTTTTGCGATAATGGTAAGAGATTCTGATTGAGTTCAACCACTTCATTTACAGCTTCACCAAGGGTAACATCACCTAAATCACTGGTTTTTACCAATGCCTCTGCTGACAGGATTTGAGTTCTGGTAGGTTGGCGAACATTAGTAAAGGTTACGGTTTTGTTATTAGGTAAATGTAAGACTGGTGATTTTCTTAAAACCTCTAACATCCTGTCCGTAAAAGATGCTGCGGTGTCGGGTTCAATGGCTTCAGTTTCAGGTTCTTCTTGCCCTTCCATGTTAACGGGAGGGGGGATAATTCCCTCAACTACAAACGGCCCACAAACACGGGTAATACTGTTAATCTGTTCAGGTCTGTCAACTAAAATTTCTTCATCTGGTGGCTCATTATTAGCAATACTTTTTAGGGTGACATGGGGAACGATGCCGCCAACTTCCTCCCCTTTGTTGTTCCGCTTTCTTTTGTAGACAAACCCACCGGACGGCCCCTTTGATTCATCCTTGAGTTCGTAGTAAGGGAAGGTTGCAGTCAGGAGACGTTGACGGGCTAATGCTAGGGGAACCCGACTAACATCACAAGTTATCCAACGTCTTCCCCACTGTTCGGCAACATAAGCTGTTGTGCCGCTTCCACAAGTTAAGTCTAATACTAAGTCTCCTGGATCGGTTGTCATTAATAAACAACGTTCTATTGCTATCGGTGATGTCTCAACAACGTATTGTTTAGCTTCTGTAAAACCACCTGCTGTATTATCCCAATAATTTGTAAGTTGAACTACTGGGTAATCATCATAATAAAAAACGTAATATAATTTTGAACCCAATTTCATCAATCTTTTTCTCTTGTTTAAATTTTCCATTCCCTCTTTTGTTGTTTTCCAACTTCTTCCAGCTCTTGGCTTAAAAATTTCACCTTCAAATTCAAAATCATATATACATGATTGTGTATAACCACTTGAAAAAATTTGTAGCCGACTAAAAAATCTTGCATTATTCGGAATACTTAAGGGATTTTCTTTTTCTAAATCAGTTAATTTTCTTTTTTCTCCATCTTGTGTTTCTATAAAAGTAAATTCACTAATATTAAGTGATCTTTTATTGTATAGCTGACGATATTTTAAATTACTTTTTGATTTTCCGTACCATAAAATATGATCATTCATTCCTTCTAAGTAAGATGAGCCAAAAGGCATATTTTTCGTTTTAAAAATAATATGGCTAACAAAATTTTCTACTCCAAAAACCTCATCCATCAACTCTCTAACATGATGAACATTCTCATCAGAAATTTGCACAAAAACACTACCACTATCAGTCAACAACT
>Ga0208590_1000450_pt1 | contig 9397 bp, 3 predicted proteins | sample LakMenEpi27Sep09_FD_150740 | JGI IMG/M metagenome (GOLD analysis project Ga0208590, IMG submission 150740) | Freshwater microbial communities from Lake Mendota, WI - 27SEP2009 deep hole epilimnion (SPAdes) | ecosystem: Environmental > Aquatic > Freshwater > Lake > Epilimnion/Euphotic zone ... | reverse complement strand
ATCAAAAAGCGGTTGATTTAGATCCGAATTTTGTTTGGTCATATTATAATTTAGCTGAGGTTTATGTAAAATTAGATCAATGGGATGAAGCGGTTGAAGTGTATCGGCAGGTCTTAAAGATTAAACCTGATTTAACAGAAGTAGAAGAAAAATTAAATCGGGCATTACATCAACAAGTTAAAACCAGATTAGAAACAGCATTAAGTTATTATCGGAAGGCGATCAAAAATGATCCAACGGATGTTGAAAGTTATCAAAAGGCATTAGAAATTAAGCCGGATGATGCTGATCTGCATTTGGGGCTAGAGAATGCTTTGATTACTAAAAGTAAACAACAAGAGTTAATTGAGGGTTGTCAAAAAGCTATTGTTTTCAATGTTGATCTTGAGAAAGAACTAGAAGAATCTTTGCAAAAATGTAACGAATTCTTGGAATTTAGTCCCAATAATGAACAAATAATTTCAATTCAAAAAGAGATTCCAGAAATCCTTGAAATTGAAAGTTTAAATATAATTAAGCTGGTTTTTAATGAAAAATACTATTTAGAGAATAACTTAGATATTGACATTAATAAAATAGATCCTTTAATACATTATCTAAAACAAGGTTACAAGGAAGGACGTAATCCTCATCCTTTGTTTAACTCAGCTTATTATTTAGAGAAAAATCCTGATGTTGCTTCCCATGGCATAAATCCTTTATTACACTATATGAATCAAGGATATAAGGAAAACAGAGATCCATCGCCTTTTTTCAATTCGAGTTATTATTTGAAACTCAATCCAGATCTAGAAGAAAAGAATATAAATCCTTTATTACACTATATTTATAACAACGAAAAACCCGCAGAAAAATCTGAAGATATGACTTTTAATGATGCTTCTCCCTGCGTTGTTGATTGGCGAAAATATATGTTTGCGAAAAAGCAATTAGAAACTTTAAAAAATACAAAATTGAAACAATTACAAGTTACTCCGCCTGTTCTAATTTCTGTAGAGTTAAAAACCTTAAAAAAAGCTATTAATTTATTAAATTTTTCAAATTTTAAGCAGCCAAAAGTTTCAATAATTATTCCTGTTTTTAATCAAATAAAATATACAATAGAATGCTTGACTTCCGTTAAGAAATATACATCTGATATTAATTATGAAATAATTGTTATTGATGACTGTTCTGAGGATGAAACAGAATCAATTTTAAAAGAAATTGAAAATATTACTTATTTAAGGAACACTGAAAATTTAGGATTTTTGCTTTCGTGCAACAAAGCATATCAGAAAGCAAGCGGAGAGTATTTAGTTATACTCAACAATGATGTCCAGGTGACAAATAATTGGCTTTCACCTCTAATAGAAACCTGTGAAAAATTTACAGATGTTGGTATAGTTGGACCAAAAATTATTTACCCTAATGGTTATTTACAGGAAGCAGGGACAAGAATTAATCGAGATGGCTCTACTCAACTAATAGGATTGAACGATGATCCTAATCTACCTCGTTATAACTATATTAGAGAAGTTGAATATTGTTCTGGAGCTTGTCTACTGGTTAAAACTGCTTTGTTTAAAGCGGTCGGTGGATTTGATCCAATTTATCAACCAGCTTATTACGAAGATGCTGACTTGAATTTTCGTATTCGTAGTCAAGGATATAAGACTTACTATCAACCCAATTCTACAGTCATTCATCATTTGAGTGTTTCATCCGATGTTCTTCCGTGTAGTTATAAAATGATGATGACACAACGAAATAAACATAAATTTTGTGAACGTTGGCAAGAAAAGTTAGAAGAATTAAACACAGTTAAGTTAATTGCTTTTTATCTACCTCAGTTTCATCCCATCCCTGAAAATAATCGTTGGTGGGGTAAAGGTTTTACCGAGTGGACTAATGTAGCTAAAGCCAGACCTAACTATGTTGGTCATTATCAACCTCATATTCCCGCAGACCTGGGCTTTTATAATTTAAAACTGGATAACATTATAGATGAACAAGCTCAACTTGCTTCCAAATATGGCATTTATGGCTTTTGTTATTACTACTATTGGTTTGCAGGTAAGCGCTTATTAGAAATGCCCATTGAGAGAATTTTGAAGGAAAATAAACCAGATTTTCCTTTTTGTCTTGCTTGGGCTAATGAAAACTGGACAAGACGTTGGGATGGTAAAGATAGTAATATTTTAATATCTCAAAATCATTCCGATGAAGATGATAAAAACTGTATTCTTGATCTAATTCGATATTTTAAAAATGATAATTACATTAGAATCAATAGTAAACCTTTATTACTAATTTATCAACCAAACTTATTCCCTGATATTAAGAAAACTGTGGAAATATGGCGACAAACGGCTTGGAAAGAAGGAATAGGCGAAATTTATCTAGTGATGGTTGAATCTTTTGATGCCGCAGGAGCTAATATTAACCCCAATAAATATGGTTTTGATGCTGCGGTAGAATTTCCTCCCCATAATATGGGGATCAAAGGTATACCACCAGGAGAAATTATTAATCCCAATTTCTCAGGTTATATTTACGATTATAGACAAATACCCCTCGATTGGCTGTCTAAAGAGATACCCGTATATACCCGTTTTCGTGGAATTATGCCCTCTTGGGATAATACTCCTCGTCAACAGGATCGGGCTACCATTTTTGAATATGCTTCTCCTGGTATTTATCAAGCTTGGTTAGAAGAAGCTATCGCTCAAACCTTAGAGCAAAATTTCGGTGATGAAAGAATAGTCTTTATTAATGCTTGGAATGAATGGGCTGAAGGTACACATTTAGAACCAGATCTTCATTTTGGCCACCGATGGCTAGAAGCAACTCGCAATGCTCTTGATAGTTGGTTATTAACCGATTCTTAATTCTAATACTTAAAAATTTAATGAGGTGAATATGTCAAAGTATCAAAAACAATTTCCCCATCTTGTCTTAGTGGGACATCCCTTTGCACCTATTGGTGTCGGAGAAAATACGAGATCAGCTTTGAAGGCTTTTAAAACAACCAATATTTTAACTTCTTTATATGATGTTTACAGAATGTATCAACCTTGGCCGGAGTTTACTGATAGTTTAACAGATGAACTTAGTCAAGAGATTAATATCTTTTTTATTAATGGTGACGAAGTTGAACCTGTTTTTAATCATTTGCAACCCAAACTACAATACTCAGCTTATAATATAGTTTTTCCCTTCTGGGAATTGAATATTTATCCAAAGGTTTGGGCTCAAAAACTAGAGATTTTTGACGAAATTTGGACAGCTTCAACTTTTACATATAACTCCATTAAACGCTGTGTATCCAAGCCAGTAAATTATATACCTTGTGCTTGTCAAGTGGAAATATCGTCATTTTTAGGGCGACAATATTTTGGTATCCCTGAAGGAAGTTTCGCCTTTTTGTTTGCTTTCGATTTTTTATCTAGTATTCATCGTAAAAATCCTTTTGCAGTTTTACAAGCTTTCCAAAAATTATTTAAGTCTTGTCCAAATGATGATATTTGTCTGGTTTTGAAGCTCAATAATAGTTTTAATAAACCAGAAGATTATGCTGATTTAATGGAGATAGCTAATAATTTTAATGACCATTTGATTATCATTGATAAAACCCTTAGTAACAATGAGATGAAAAATCTGTTAAGATGTTCTGATTGTTTTATTTCTTTACATCGTTCAGAAGGTTTTGGACTAGGCTTAGCAGAAGCTATGAGCTTGGGTAAACCAACAATTGCTACTCGTTATGGGGGGAATGTTGACTTTATGAATGAGTCCAACTCTTGTCTGGTTGATTATAAACTTGAACCTGTGGGTGATAATTGTTATCCCCATTGGCAAGGGCAATATTGGGCGGAAGCTGATGTGGATCAGGCTTTTTGTTATATGTTAGAATTGCTTCGTGATCGACATAAACGTAAAAGGATTGGTGATAATGCTAAAATCCAGACTAGAAAGCAGCTAAGTTATGCTTCCATTGGTCAACTCTATGAAAATAGAATTTTCGAGGTTATGGAATCAAAAATACATTAAAATAACAAATTGAGGTGTAACTAAATGGCTATTTTATGTGAAAAAATAAATTTACTATTTATCTGTGTTCCAAAAACAGGAAGTTCGTCCATTGAAAATTTTTTGATTGGTAACTTTGGTGGGAAATCGCTTATGACAGATCATATTTGGGATGACGAGCGTAAGACCATTTTAGTGGACAGTAAACATACTACTATCAAAGATATAATATCACATGGATTATTAACTTTATCTCAACTTGAGCAAATGAAGATATTCGCAGTTACAAGAAATCCTTTTGATTGGGTTGTGTCATTGTATCTATTTGGTATGAATTGCTATGAGATACTTAAACAAGAAGGAAATAAAGCACCTGATTGGATTATTGGTTCAGAAGCTTGGCTAACAGAACTGGCTAGTAGGAATTTTAATGAATATGTTACCTATACTTTCAGTGACGAAAGTCAATCAGTATATCGTCGATTCATTGAAGGTATAGATGAAGGTAAAGTAGAAGTTATCAAACTTGAGCAATTGGATATTGAGGTTAAAAGAATTTTTCAAGAATTAGGATTTGAATTTCTTCCAAACATACCACACGACAATAAAACAGAAAGTAAAAAAGCGGACTTCAAAATATATTACAACAATAAATCTAGGGAAATCATAGAACAATGTTTTGCTAGTGATTTTCAGCGTTTTGGTTATTCTTTTGATTCTTAAATTAATGGTGGTTGCAGATTTCATATTAAACAATGTTTTATAGAACCCATTTGACATCTTTTAGGCTACACTATAACAACCCGACTTAAACTAAAACAACTAGAGCTATGTTCACAGTAAACTCAAAAATTATCAATTCCTCCAAAGCTTTTGATAACAATTTATTTGGATACAATCTTAAAAGTCCTAATCAAGGATATTCTACTAATGTCTCAGAAGTGTTCTTAGCGGGCTGGGTGTTACCGAGAGAGGAGAAAGAAGCACAGATTGTGGTTGAAGGCAGCGGTGTCATGGAAACCTTCCCTTGCGATATCCAGAGAGACGATGTTACAAAAACTATTCTAGGAGAAATACATCCAAATATAAAATGTGGTTTTCATATCAAGTGGATTCACACAGGGATATTTAACATATCTTTTGTTGTTGAAGGCGAAAAGATGTTAATAGCGGAGATTGAAATTACCTCATGTAGAGAAATAGAAATCGTCGAAGATTCTAATCAAGCGAGTGTTTACTTTCAGCTAGGTAAAGATCAGGAACAAGAAGGGAATATCGAAGAAGCGATCGCATCTTACCTGGAAGCTGTGAAATTATCTCTAGGAAATTTTTCTTATTGTCAGGGTTTATCAGAAGCTCTTATTAAAATCAATCAACCCCATCATTGGGAACAAGCCATCACCATTTATCGAAGGATCATTAGCGAAAATCCAAATTCAATCGGGGTGAATTACTTTTTAGGATTTTATCTTCAAAATACCCAACAGTTTGAGGCTGCTTGTCAAGCTTATCAGAATACCATATCTATCAATCCCGATTTCTTTTGGGCTTATTTCTCACTGGTAAATTGCGCTAAGGAAATGCAACAGTGGGAAGAAGCTATAATTGCCTATCAACGAGCTTTAGAACTTAACCCAGGATGCACCAGTTTGAATAGCGATATCGCAGAAGCCTATTATCAACTAGGGAAAAAGTATATAGAACAAAATCAACTAGAGGAAGCTGCTCAATGCTATCAAAAAGTGCTAGAAAAACAGCCTCACCAGAAACTAGCTTATTACGATTTACAAGAAGCGATAACTAGAGCTTACCATCAGCTAGGAATCCATCAGGCAGAACAGGGTCTGTTAGATGAGGCTCTGATTTGTTTTAAATTCGCTGAGAGAGGAGTGACTGACCTACCAATCTATGAGCAAATTTGGATAGGGTTAAATGGACTAGCCACCATTGATGAAGCTTGCCCCTATTATCAAAAAGAAATTCAGCTAGATGCCGCTAAAGCATATTTTCAACAAAGTAGTCAGTATAGACTTATTGATATTACGAGTTTAAACCAACATGATCGTGAGTTCATAGAAAAAGCAGGCTTATCTCTGGAAAATTTAAAGTTAATGCCCTTAGAGGATATAGCCCTAGAAGAACTATATATAAATAGCTTTGGTTATGAGCAAAAGGTTGAATTAGATAGGCTCGGACTTTGGGGGAGAACTTATCAAAAAAGCTTAGTAGAAACAGGTTATATTTATTCCCTTTGCCCTTGGACAGGTAAAATCATTAGGTCTAATAAATCTGTGGGTTTTTATCATACTTGTGGCGATCATCCAGTTATTATTTATCTGTTTGTTGGTCAACAAACATTTTATGTTATTTATGGTAGTTGGATAGCAGAGAAAACGATCATTTATTTACCAAGCTTAGAATTAATTATCAAAGTTGCTCACTCTCTATTTGGGGAAGTTCTAGCATCATATATAGAAAGAATTAATGTGCTTAAAGCTGAAATGGTTACTTCTTGGAAAAGTGTTAAATCTTATATTAATAGCGACCAACCAAAACAGGTGGCGCTGATGACAGCTTGGAATAAAAATCTAGGACACTATATGTGGAATGAATTAGAGGCTATTCAAAATTTAGAACACCAGGGAATGTTAAAAAAAATAGATAAGTTTTTGGTGGGCCAATATGATTATTTTAATCCTTGTCAACTTTTTGATATACCTGAAACAAAGGTTATTGACACCAGTGGTTATTCTTATCTAGACTTATTGAATCTAGTTACAGCCAATAATTATGTTGTAGTGAGCTTAAGGTACACACATTTAGTGACAGAGGAATTAGCTCAAAGGATATCTCAGCTTTCTGTCAAGAGAAGTTCTCTGGATGTATTGGAAGAAGTGGAGTCAGCTAAAAAACACTTTCCACTCCTCTGCATACAATTTCGCAGTCATTACCGGGTCTGGTTATCTCAAATAGAAGGAACAGCTAACATTATTAAAGAGCTTTATGCTGACTTTCCCAATTTAGCTGTTGTCTTTGATGGGTGGTCTTTACCAGAAAGACCTGATAAGCGTGCTTTGTCTGGAATCGCAACAGATCAAGCACTTGTAGAACAAATTATAACCCTTCTGCCATCTGATATTCCTGTCTACAGTGCCATTGGTCAAACTACTTATGAAACTGTAGTTTGGGCTAATGCTGTAGATAGTTATATCGCCACAATGGGCTCTGGACTCACCTACTTAGTCTGGATTGCTAACAAAAGAGGGGTTATTCATTCAAATACGTTTATGATGAATCAACATACAGTGGATGTAACATCATCATTTCGAGAAAATTGTGCAACTAACATATTTATACCTAACTCCGAAATTCAGGATCAAGGTCAGCCAGCTTCTGTGACAAATTATGATGTTGACTGGAAATTCATTCTCCAGCAAATTAAAAATATTTTAGATACCCTGCCCTCTCGTACTTACGATGATAAGCAAAATTTATTCTTAGATGAATAGGGAGCGGAAATTTCTTATCAGTCAACAACCCCCTTTGTCACTCCAACAGATATCGGTTCCATGAAATAGTCCGCTTGATCGCGGCCTCAATATCAACCTTCAATCCCAAACCTAATGTTTTCTGAGCTAGGTTAATATCGAGAACAAACTTAGAATGATTTGATTTAGCATCTTCTGCAACACGCGATATTATCTTAGGTTTGAGGGGGAAATTGATTAGTAGAAAGATTTAAAAAATTAATGGAAACTTGGGAATACTATTTAGAACAAGCCAACTCTTTCCACAAAGATCAGCAGTGGGAAAAAGCGATCGCAGCCTACCAAAAAGCCTTCGAACTCAACCCGAACCTCCCTGGAATTCATCAAAAAATTGGGGATATTCTGCAACAGCAAGCAAATGCAGAACGCTCTCACCTTCTTAACCTTTATCAACAGAAAATTCAGCAAAATCCTGATGATTTACAAACCTATTATCAATCTTTAGAACTGTCTCCTAATGATGCCGATCTTTACTTGGGGTTAGCCAAAGCTCTTACTAAACAAGGACGCTTTGATCAAGCTCAACTTGCCCATCAAAAAGTTCTACAACTGCAACCAGATCATCCAGAATTACAGGGTTTTCACTCTATTCAAAATAAGAATATTCAACCCAACTTAATATCACTCACAAAATCCTCCCTCCAACTTGACCAAGCAAAACAAGCAGTTGATACCCTCAACCAAATTACCCTTGATAGCTTTCTCAATACTGGCTCTCAACTACATTTCCCAACTATTGAACATCCTGAAATTAGTATTATTATTATTCTCTATAATCGAGCCGAACTGACTTTAAGCTGTTTATATTCCCTTCTCAGAAATCCCTTTCAATCTTGTGAATTAATATTAGTCGATAATAATTCTACTGATGCAACTCGCCAACTTTTAAAACAGATTAATGGTGCAAAAATTATCCTTAATGAGCAAAATATTCATTATCTTCTCGCCTGTAACCAAGCCAGCAAAATTGCTCAAGGAAATTATCTTTTGTTTTTAAATAATGATACTCAAATTTTAGGGGATAGTATTTCTTCGGCTTTTAATACAATTAAATCCTCAGAGGATATTGGTGCAGTCGGTGGAAAATTAATTCTCCCCGATGGAACTTTGCAAGAAGCAGGTAGTATGATCTGGCAAGATGGAACTTGTTTAGGCTATGGACGAGGAGACTCACCTAATGCACCTCAATATCTATTTAAACGTGCTGTTGATTATTGTTCTGCCGCTTTTCTGTTAACCCGACGGGATTTATTTTTACAATTAGGTGGGTTTGATCAAGATTATCAACCTGCTTATTATGAAGAAACCGACTATTGTATTCGACTACAAAAAATAGGCAAAAAAATTATTTATGATCCTAACGTTAATATTCTACATTATGAGTTTGCTAGTTCCAGTAATACGGGTTCAAGTGATCATGCGATCGCCTTAATGGAAAAAAATCAACAACTTTTAAAAGAAAAACACAAAGACTGGTTTAAATCTCAATATCCCTCCGATCTCAAAAACCTAATATTTGCTCGAACTCAAGCCAGAGAAAAACAAAAACGCCTATTATATATTGATGATAGAATCCCTCATCCTTGGGTCGGTTCAGGCTATACTCGCAGTCATTCTATTCTGTCTCATCTTGTTAAATTAGACTATGCTATTACCTTGTATCCAGGGGATTTGTATTATCTCGAAGATTGGTCAATGATTTATGCTGATATTCCCCAAACTGTTGAAGTTATGCGAGGTTATGGGTTAGTAATGTTAGAAGATTTTCTCAGAGAACGCCAAGGATATTATGATCTGGTTTTTGTTAGTCGTCCCCATAATATTAAACATTTAAACTC
>Ga0208590_1000445_pt1 | contig 9486 bp, 8 predicted proteins | sample LakMenEpi27Sep09_FD_150740 | JGI IMG/M metagenome (GOLD analysis project Ga0208590, IMG submission 150740) | Freshwater microbial communities from Lake Mendota, WI - 27SEP2009 deep hole epilimnion (SPAdes) | ecosystem: Environmental > Aquatic > Freshwater > Lake > Epilimnion/Euphotic zone ... | reverse complement strand
GAAATTCTTCCGGTCAGCACCCATTGTCTGACTATTAATCCTAACCAGATTCCTGCTAAAGAAATCACCCAAAATATTAGGATAGATTTGGATTCAAGACCGCGTAATCCGTTTAAATCCTTGATAGGTAATGGGTTTTAGGAAAAGAGGGAATAATGATTACTGCTCTTATTAAAATACTCGAAAAATTCATCACCATTGCCTATTCCCCATTCCCTATTTTAAAGTTATTTTTTATCTTTTTTTCCCTGATAATTATCTGGTTTTGATTCGGGTTCAGAAGATTTTAATGCTTCATCTAAAGTGGCTCTAGCTTCTTCTGCTTTGCCCCTAGCTTCTCGATATCTAAGATTAGAAACAGCGAAATTTTTTAATACCTTAAAGCCGTCTTTTAAATCGGTGATTTCTTCCACCGTCACTGGTTGATCTGTGAACAGAATATCAATAGATTCTCGCACTTTTAGGGCTTCTTCTTTTGATTCCATCACCTTCAATTTCAAAGAAGCCAAATTACTCAGAATTTGCACCGCCTCGGAAATGGCATCTTCTTCTTCTAAGGGACTATCATCGGGTTCTTTAACTTCGATAAACTGTTGGGGACTAAAGCCTTCTTCTAATTCCGTTGGTAGTTTCCCAGTATCCATCAATTCCATCAGTTTGTCCATCGCTTTCTCCCGGGCTTGAGATGAATCTTTGCCTCGGACAGTAAGAACGATTTCGGGACTTTGAGCTAGGGTGTAGCGAACCATATTAACACAGACTGCCTACTATAACTGCTAGGATCTATTGTAACAAAGATTAGGTTAAGTTTGTCTACAAATTTTGAGTTAATATTTGCAAAAAAATCCCGCTAACCCTTAAAATATAATCGAGATCAAATAGATTGACATAATTTTTATTGAGTTTGAACTATGAAAGAACAGTTGATTAAATGGTTAAATCTAGTTTTAGTGGCAAATGTTTTTTTTGTATTATTCAGTTTTTTTTGGTTAGTCGTTGCGGTTTTAGGCAATTCTTTTAAACTCAATCTGGGTTTGGATTTATGGTATAAACTTTGGGAACCTGTATTTACTCCAGCGATTGGAATTTTAATGGGTGGGGCGATTTTGAGTTGGGTAATTAGTAAGGTTAACCAATTATTTTTTAGTCCTAAATCTGATTAATCTGACAATTCAGGTTGGGTTCATAATTCGTAAAACCTAACCTGAATAAATTTATTTATTTTTTGAGTTTTTCTCCTAATAGTTGATTCGTGAGTTTAGGGTCAGCCCGTCCTCCGGTTTTTTTCATAATTTGACCAACAAAAAATCCTTGGAGTTTGGTTTTTCCGGCGTGATATTGTTCTAATTCCTTGGGATTTTCTACCAAAACTTGATCAATAATTTCTGCTAATGCTTTAGGATCGGATAATTGAATTAATCCTTTTATTTCAACTAATGCTTTAGGAGATCCGCCTTGAGTTAACAATTCTGGTAATAAATCCTTAGCAATTTTACCGCTAATTGTTCCAGATTCAATTAAACCAATTAATTCCGCTAATCCTTCCGGTTTTAAAGCGACTTCAGTAACACTGCATTTTTCATTTTTGAGATGGGCCGTAATATCACCAATAATCCAATTTACCGCTTGTTTAATATTAGCTCCGGCGGCAATTGTGGCTTCAAAATATTCAGAAATCGGGTGATCATCCGTTAATATACGAGTATCGTAGGGGGATAATCCTAATTCTGATTCATAGCGATGACGTTTTTCTACTGGAAGTTCAGGTAATTGAGATTTCCAGGTTTTGAGTTGTTCAGCAGATACTTGAATCGGTGGAAGATCGGGTTCAGGAAAATAGCGATAATCGCTTGCTCCTTCTTTTTTTCGCATACTAATTGTCCGTTGACTTCCTTCTTCCCATAACCGGGTTTCTTGAACAATTTTTTCCCGGGTTTCAATTGCCTTAATTTGCCGTTCGATTTCATGATCAATCGCCCGTTGGATCGCACTAAAAGAGTTCATATTTTTGATTTCAACTTTAGTTCCGAACTCTTTTTGTCCCACCGGACGCACGGAAATATTCACATCACATCGTAGCGAACCTTCCTGCATATTGCCATCACTCACGCCCAAATAACGCACAATTCGACGCACTTCTTGGGCATATTCGGCGGCTTCTTGTCCCGAACGAATATCGGGTTCAGAGACAATTTCAGCTAAAGCAATTCCCGCCCGATTATAATCAACCATAGAATAGGTGGAACCGGAAAGGCGATCGCTTCCGCCATGGACTAATTTTCCGGCATCTTCTTCAATATGTAAGCGAGTAATTCCAATAGTTTTGCGAGTTGCACTGCCATCTTCATCGACAATTTCTATTTCTAAATGACCATTTATGGCAATGGGTAAATCATATTGAGAAATTTGATAATTTTTAGGCAAATCAGGATAAAAATATTGTTTGCGATCAAATTTACTGTAAGGAGCAATTGCACAATTCAGGGCTAACCCGGCTTTTACGGCATATTCTAAGACTTTTTCATTTAATACCGGGAGGACACCGGGTAATCCCATACAAATCGGATCAATATTCATATTAGGATCAGCCCCAAATTTCGTGGAAGAATTCGAGAAAATCTTGGTTTCGGTATTCAATTGACAATGGGTTTCTAACCCAATAATCGCTTCGTACTCCGTTTTAACATTTGCAGTAGCAGTCATAGACATCCATCAGAATTTTTTCAACAACTATCCTCTATTGTATCGCAATCTTAAACAAATTGTAATATTTTATCCAAACAAGACACAGTATGATGTCTATCTTAAGCTGAATTTGTATGTTTGATCATGGTAATTTCTAATTCTACCGTCTTATCACCAGACAAGTACACGAGGGTTAGCCCTCGGTTAAAGATTGACACTTTTCGAGAAAAATGTCCCGTTGCTGCGGGAGATGATGTGATTAATGGGTTAACCCAAACCCCAAAAACCTTACCACCTAAATATTTTTATGATGATCGAGGATCATTATTGTTTGAAAAAATTTGTGAGTTACCCGAATATTATGTAACCCGCACAGAAGCAAAGATTTTACAAGATTATGCCTCAGAAATTGCCAATTTAACAGGCTATTGCGAACTTGTAGAATTAGGAAGTGGGAGTTCTACAAAAACTCGAATTCTATTAGACGCTTATCAAGAATTAGGTCATCCACTTCATTATTTACCCATTGATATTAGTGGCGGAATTTTAGAAGAAAGTGCCTATAATCTGCTCAAAGATTACCCGAAGCTGAATATTCATGGAATTGTTAGCACCTATGAGACAGCTTTAAAACATCTCAATCCTTCCCCCTTACCTGCTCGAATGATTGGGTTTATTGGCAGTAGCTTGGGAAATTTGAAACCGGAAGAATGCCATGTTTTCTTTTCCCATATTGTCGAAGCTTTGCAACCTGGAGATTATTTTTTATTGGGGGTTGATTTACACAAATCTAAATCAATTTTAGAACCCGCTTATGATGATAGTCAAGGGGTAACGGCGGCATTCAACTTGAATATGTTACGACATTTAAACCATCTGTTTGAAGGGAATTTTAACTTAGAGCAATTTGAACATTTGGCATTTTACAATCAAACCGAACATCAAATTGAAATGCACTTAAAAAGTTTGCGATCGCAAACTGTTGAACTCAAAAAGCTCAATTTAGCCATTGAATTTACCCAAGGAGAAACTATTCATACGGAAATCTCTCGCAAGTTTGAACTGGAAAAAATTCAAGCGGAATTAGAGGATTTAGGCTTAGTTTCCATCAAGAATTGGACGGACGAAAATCAATGGTTTGGTTTGATTTTGTGTCAATTACAAACCGTTTAAGATAGGGTAATTTCAGGGGAGAATTGAATTTAAAAATCTCCCTTGGATAATTTTATTTGATCCAATCTTCTCCAACTCTAATAGTTAAATCCGACCCCATATCACCCGTTGCTGAGGATTTAAGCTCACCTAAACCGAGGTTTTTTTGCATCAGTTTAGCTGCCCCTAAATCTCCGCCTTGAATAATAATTTCTGTTTTTAGTTGTTGAGTTCTTTCAATCGGGGCTAAATAAACTTGATTAAACCCTTGATTATATAGAAAATCTAGCATTTTCTCCGCTGCTTTGGGATTACTGGAAGTATTTTGAATTGCAATTTTTAAATCCTTAGACAAAGTTTCATAAGCAGAAGGTTCGTAGGCACTTTTTAAGGTATATCCGGTGGAATCTAACCGAAAATATTGATACATGACCCGATCGCGTCCCCGTTCATCCACTAACCAATAACTACTATTAGAATATTCCTCCGAACTAGAACGACCGGGTAACATTACCATTTTAAAATTTTGAGATTCCAGATTTAACCCAAAATTAACTAAGGTTAAAATTTCTTCAAAACTTAAATTAGTATCAATATATTTTTGCATAATCCGAATAATTTCAGGAACACGAGGTAAAACCGTCGGATCTTTCAGTCGAACTAAAATTGCTTCCATTAAGGCTTGTTGACGCTGTACCCGCCCTAAATCTCCATAACCATCGCCTCGAAACCGCACAAATTGATCCGCTTGTTCACCATTAATAGTTTGCCAACCGGGAGCCAAATTAATGTCTAATTTTTGAGTTTTATCCTGATAAGACATAGGTTGAGGAATATATACTTCCACTCCTCCTAAAAAATTAACTAATTCTCGAAAAGCACCACTACTCACCCGCACATAACGGTTAATTTCAACTTTATTTAAGATAGTTTGAACCACTTCCTTTGCTAATTTAGGGCCGCCCCAATAATTAGCTTCATTAATTTTTCCTGTACCATAACCTGGAATTTGGACTTGAGTATCTCGGGGGATGGATAACAAACTAACTGATTTATCTTGAGGTTGAAAATTGACAAATAAAACCGTATCACTACGACCTTTAAATAGATCGGGAGAGGAGGTAGAACTGTGGGGACTTCCATCAATTCCCAGGACTAAAATATTAACCGGACGAGACAAACTATATTTAAACCGATGTTGCCAGAGTCCATCTAAAATATTTGATTCTGGCTCAGTAAAATCAAATTTTTCAGGAGCTAATAAAGCAGTCACCGCGCCTAAAATTGCCGAGGTACTAGCTAAGAATAAAACAATAAAACTAAAAAATAATAGTTGCAGAATCTTAGGCTTTTTGCGAGAAGGGAAGGGAGAAGTCATGATGATTTAAGGATAGCTTTTATTTAAACCTAGAAACTAGAATCCTATCGTCTAACAGTTGGGTTAATTTGTCAAGACAATTGCATCATCTTTGATATTCTCCATTCCCTGTTAATCAAATCTTTAAACTTGCAATCCCGCTTCCCGTAGCCGCTCAATGGAAATCTTGGCGGATTCAGAGACTTGAGAATGACTATCTTTGGCTAAATAATTTAGCGCAGAAAGGCTTTTAGGTGTGACTAAATTCCCCAGAGCTTCTGCTAAACGTTGCCGCACTAACCAATCTTCCGCTTGAGCAAATCGCAGAATTTTATCAACCGATTCCACATCTTTAATTTCTCCGATCGCAGCAATTGCAGCTTGATGTAAAATCACTTCATCACTTTCTAATGCAGCCAATAAAACATCCCGAGCCCTAATATCTTTGAGGTTTCCGAGGGACACCGCCGCACTAAATCTAACTAGCCAATCTGTATCCTCATAAAAAGCTCTAACTAAAGGTTCAAATGCCCGAATATCTCCCAAATAACCCAAGGCACCTGCTGCATCGGCTCTCGCCCCATAATCAGGGTCATTTTCTAATATTTTTACCAACAGGAAATAGCATTCTTCTGTAGGTTTAATTCCCAGGGCAAAAATTGCCATTGATCGCACTTGTAAACTTTCATCATTGAGCACTCTTTTAATTAAAGGAACAGCATCTTCTGGAGGAACATTTCGCAAAGAAGCTAAGGCTAATAGACGATCTCGTAAATTTTTGCTATCTAGCTGATCGGCAATATTTTCTAAATTCAACGGTTGACTCATTTGTAAATCAGGTTTAACTAAATCTTTACTTATTATAGCCAGGTTAGAAAAAATTTGCAGAATTAATTGCTAAAGTTTTTGATGTGCCATAAAATGTCCCCAATGTTCTTCTCCTTGACGGCTGGGGGTTGATTCAGTCACCGGATGCAGGGAAAGAATCTGAAATTTCCCTTGAAAATACTGTCGAATTTCCGCCGGAGTAATCCCAAAAGGTGGCCCTCCGGCACGGGAATGGGTAAAAAACAACCCGAATAATTGCCCATTGGGTTTCATAATTGACTCAACTAAATTGACATAATTAGGGCGTTGATCTGGGGAAATTGCACAAAAACAAGTATGTTCAATTACATAATCAAACTGTCCTAAAAACTCCTGGGGTAAGTCAAAAATATCCTGTTGTAAAAATTGCGCTGAAGTGGGTAAATATTTTCCTACTCCCTTTAAAATTGACGATTTATTGATTAATAATTGTTGATAGTTTAATGCGTCTTGAATCGCAGAATCCGCAAAATCAAACCCAATAACCTCAAAACCATAACTGGCAAATAATAGGGCATCATAACCCCTTCCACAGCCTAAAACCGCCGTTTTTCCCGGGGGTGGAGCCTCAGAAGATTGCAAAAACGTAATAAACGGTGGGGCGGGTTCTCCTAAGTCCCAGGCGGTGGTTCCCTGTTGATAGCGTTCTTCCCAAAAATTGCGTTCATTAACAGATACAATCATAACCATCCTATTGTTGAATTAAGTTAAACTAATTACAGACTTGCTGATTTTTTAATGTTAAAAATTTATTGGATCTTCCTACGAACCTTTTTAGAGTATTGTTATGGAATTTTACCAGTCTGTGCGTTATTCATCTGCTTTAGAACAAGCCATTGATCGGAATCCATTTATTGTAACACCAGAAACCTGTTTAGCGGATGTGATTAAAATACTGGGTCAATCTCAGAATCATTGTCTTTTAAACTCTGGTAGTTTTTTAATAGAAGAATCTCGGGCAAGCTGTGTTTTGGTTATTAATCAAGACTCGGAAGAAATTACTCCGGTACTTCCCGATGAACAGCCTCAGATGGCTTCGGTTGTAGGAATAATCACGGAACGAGATATTGTTCAGTTAATGGCAACAGAAATTTTAGATCCTGTCATCAAAAAAAATCTTAATAAAGTCCGAGTCGCTGAAATCATGTCTCCAATTTCTGTTAGTTTAACAGAATCTGATGATCAAGATATTTTTACGGCTTTATCCTTATTTCGACAACATCAAATTTCGCATTTACCCGTTTTAGATATTCGAGGTCAATTAGTGGGAGTGATTACCCCAGAACGAATTCGTCAGGTTTTACAACCCGCTAATATTTTAAGATTACGCCGGGTGGGGGATGAAATGATCACCCAAGTAATTACGGCTCCAGTCACAACATCTGTATTGAGTTTAGCGCAAATGATGACCGCCCATCAAGCGAGTTATGTGGTTATTTTTCAAGCCGGAACTGAGAAAAAATTAACCCCTATTGGATTAGTTACAGAACAGGATATTGTGGAGGCGCAATTTTTGGAATTAGATTTAACGGCGACTTATGCAACCACGGTAATGAGAAATTTATCCTTTTCTTTGAAAATTAATGATTCTCTGTGGATGGCGCATCAAGAAATGCAAAAACAACAGGTACAACGACTAATTGTTTGTGGGGATGAAGGAGAGTTATTAGGAATTATTACACAGGTTAGTTTATTAAGAATGCTTGACCCGACGGAAATGTATCGGGTGGTTAAACAACTCCAACAATCGGTTCATCAATTGCAAACGGAAAAATTAGAACTGTTAAAAAGCCGGAATGCTGAACTAGAAAAACAAGTTGAAGAACGCACGTCTAAGGTGGAAGAACTGCAACAGTTAAATATTCTCAAAGATGATTTTTTGAGTACGGTTTCCCATGAACTTCGTACTCCTTTAGCAAATATGAAAATGGCGATTTATATGTTAAAAATTGCCCCCAACTCAGAGCGAAGTCCAAAATATTTAGAAATATTAGAATCGGAATGTCTGCGAGAAACTAATTTAATTAATGATTTATTAGATTTACAACGGTTAGAATCTTCTGCCACACCTATTCCCATCGACAGTTTAGATTTATTAGAATGGTTACCTAATATTGTCAATCCTTTTTATTCTCGTACCCAAGAACGGAATCAGGTGCTAAATGTCCAGTATTATCCATATTTACAATCTATTAGAACTAACTCCAATAGTTTAGAAAGAATTGTAGTAGAATTGTTAAATAATGCCTGTAAATATACTCCCAATGGAGGAGAAATTTTCTTAGGAATTCATTATCATTCTTTGTCTAATTGGTTGGAATTAATTCCCACAACTAATAACAAACGTAAAACAAAGAAACAGAATATTTCTTTACCTTCTCCCTCCATTTCTGACCCCTTACAAATTGTGATTCGCAACCCAGCCGAAATTCCAGAACAAGAACTTCCCCGAATTTTTGAGAAGTTTTATCGGATTCCGAATGCTGACCCATGGAAACAGGGAGGAACGGGGTTAGGATTAGCTTTAGTTCAAAAATTAGTGGCACAATTAAACGGGACAATTCAAGTGGAAAGCAACCAAAATCTTACCACTTTTACGATTGAATTTCCCTGTTAAGTTCAGTTGTGATTGAGCAGGTAGGGACAAGTTACAAAATTATTTTTCAGCAATAACCAGCATCTCAAAATCGACCGTTGTTAACTTGTCATTTCTGGAAAATGCACTCAGCTTGGCACCATAAATATCTATGCTGCTGTAACCAAGAGATTTAAGTAACCAGGTAATTTCGCTGGGTACATAATACCTTTCATTACAGGCAAGAGATTTCTTGTTTCCCAGGTCATCTTCAAATTCCGTTATGTTATGCTCACGGAATGTCATCAAGTCAAAACTATTGCTTTTGTAGGTGGCATTTCCGGCTTCCGTTGCTGATTCATAGAATTGCTCAACCGAATGATATAAGGGGAATAATCCATTTAAAGTTGTGAATATAAATTTAGCATTTGTCTTTAGCGATCGGGTAACATTTTTCAGAATTTCAAAGTTCATTTCATCAGTTTCCATGAGCGAAAATCCTCCCTCGCAAAGCATTATCGCTGCATCAAATTCATTAGTGAATGTCAAATTTCTGGCATCCTGCTGCTGAAAATCAATCATCAAATTTTCACTTTTTGCTTTATCCCTTGCCCTTTGAAGTTGGGATGGGGATAAATCAATTCCAGTAACAGAATATCCCCGCTTTGTCAGTTCAATTGAATGTCTTCCTGTACCGCAGCCCACGTCTAATATTTTTAAGGACTTATTAAATCCTAGTTCTTTTTCTATGAAATCGCACTCACCAATTGTCCCTTGTGTAAAACTCTCAGAATCATATTTTTGTCCGTAATTCTCGAACAGGGATTCGTACCATTGTTTTTGAGTCATA
>Ga0208590_1000441_pt1 | contig 9551 bp, 8 predicted proteins | sample LakMenEpi27Sep09_FD_150740 | JGI IMG/M metagenome (GOLD analysis project Ga0208590, IMG submission 150740) | Freshwater microbial communities from Lake Mendota, WI - 27SEP2009 deep hole epilimnion (SPAdes) | ecosystem: Environmental > Aquatic > Freshwater > Lake > Epilimnion/Euphotic zone ... | reverse complement strand
CCGATACTTAATTTGGCATTATGAATTTCATAGACTGTATTTCCCAATCGATTGGTAGCAAAATTTAATAACTCTGCGCTATTTCTTGGAGCAGGCTCTGCTGAGATTAATTGATTGGCTGCATCAACTCGAAACTTCGGCTTTGAAGTTCTTGCAGGCGCTCCTCTGCGGAGCCAGGCAAGTTCTTTGCGAATTAAGTTATTTCGTCTGGCATCCTCTGCTCCTGCTTGTCTTGCTCTCTCAGCTTTAGCAAGAACATATGCGGAGTAACCACCTTCATATGATTCAACTTTGCCATCGATTACCTCCCAGATGGAATCTGATACTTCATCTAAGAACCAACGATCATGGGTAATTACTACAACAGCAAGTTCACGGCGCTTGCGAAGATGTTTTGCAAGCCATGCAACTCCTTCAACATCAAGATGATTTGTTGGTTCATCGAGCAGAACGATATCTAGGCTCTGGATTAATAGCTTTGCAATACCAACTCTTCGCTTCTCACCTCCTGATAGTGAGGCAAAAGGGCGATCCATGATTGAGCTTTCATATCCACCAAAGAGCCCTGCAAATATTTCTCGCACTCCAGCATCACTTGCCCACTCATGAACTTTTTTAACTCCAACTACAACATCTCTAACTGTTGCACCCGCCCCAGCGCTATCAACTTGGCTTAGCGAGCCAAGCTTTGCCCAATTAGCTCTAGTAACTCGTCCAGCATCAGGTTCTTCAAGGCCTGCCAGGATTTTAAGTAGCGTTGATTTACCACCGCCATTTCGCCCAACAATGCCAATTCGCTCACCCTCGGATATGCCAAGTGAGACATCAACTAATAGGGGCCTAATATCAAAGGCTTTTGAAACCCCTTCGATATTGATGATGTTACGAGCCATAAGAGCGCAGAGTATTACAGAGTCATTAGAGTATTCCCATGAGTGTTTCCAAGGCTCTTCGCGCCGCACTTGGTGGAGATTGCGCTGTAATTGATGATGAGCAGATACTCAAATCTTATGAGCGAGACCAGGCGCCCTTTGCCCCATCAGCTCAGGCTGCTGCTGTTTTGATTGCTAAAACTATAGATGAGGTTTCAAAGGCTGTTAAGTTTGCAAATCAAGAATCAATTCCTGTGGTCATAAGAGGAGCTGGTAGCGGACTTGCAGGGGGAGCTAACTCAATTCAAGGCTGCATCGTTATCTCACTTGAAAAACTAAATAAGATTCTAGAAATTGATCCAATTAATCAGATTGCAAGGGTTGAAGCAGGGGTAATAAATAGCGATTTAGATAAGGCTGCAGAAGAGTTTGGACTTACCTATTTGCCAGATCCTGCTAGCCGCTCCTGGTCCACAATTGGTGGCAATATCGCAACAAATGCTGGCGGGATGTGCTGCGTCAAATATGGAGTGACTGCTCAGCATGTTAGGGCAATAAAAGTTGTCCTATCCGATGGGGAAGTTGTTGATTTTGGATTCCCAACCAAAAAAGCGGTGACTACTCTTGATTTACTTCATCTATTTATAGGTTCAGAAGGAACGCTAGGAGTTGTTGTTGAAGCAACGCTTTCCCTAGTGCCTCGTTTAAAGAAGCCGGTAACTTTAATTGCTACATTTCCAAGCATTACAAAAGCCGCAGATGCTGCGATTGAGATGTTGATAGTGCGGCCATCAATGCTTGAACTAATTGATAAGACCACATTGAGCGCAGTTGAAGATTGGAAGCCAATGGGCTTTGAAAATTGTGAAGCAGTACTAATAATGCAAAGTGATGAGTCAGTAAGTGATTGCCAGAGGGCTCAAGAGATAGCGCTTAAACATGGCGCTCTTGATGCCATCTACTCCGATGATCCTAAGGATTCAGATGATTTGATTCAGGTTAGAAAATTGGCTTACTCTTCCTTAGAGCGACTTGGAGTGGCCCTACTTGATGATGTTGCAGTTCCGGTCTCGAAGATTTCACAACTAGTCTCTGGAGTCGAAAGCATTGCAAAAAAACACTCTGTGAAAGTTGGAGTCTTTGGTCATGCCGGTGATGGAAATATGCACCCCACCATCATCTATCCCCATAACGATAAGGAAGCTGAAGGTAGAGCGCTTAAGGCATTTAATGAAATTATCGCGCTAGCCCAAAGCCTTGGTGGCACTGCAAGTGGCGAGCATGGAATCGGTGGATTAAAGCTATCTGCACTACTTAATGAGACCCCAGAGCGAATCTTGAAGATTCAAAGGGAAATTAAATTGATTCTTGATCCAAATAAGATCTTTAATCCAGGAAAAAAGTTTCCGCTTTAGTTTAAGCCTAGTTTTGCAGCAGTTAGCGAGTGATCATGAGAATTAATTTGAATATCTCTGCCCAACTTTGACTTTATGGCCTGGCCAATGCCAAGTGCTGGACTAGCAATTCCCCCACCGAAGGCGATTGGCATATTTACACTCTTTAGCCTTGCCTCCATTCTTAACGCAAGTTCAGCCAGATAGTTTGCTGCGTTATCTACTATCGCAACTGCGCTTTTAGAGCCATTCGAGGCACAATTAGCAACAATTGGAGTTAACCCAGCAATTGCTGATCTATCTTTTGAATAAACGAATTGCCTAATACTTGGCCAATCTTTACCACCAACTGCTTGTGATATCGAAGTTGATAGTTCATCTAGTGAGGAGAGCTCTTCAATTTGAGTCATCAAGTGACGTAGGGCTTCTCGACCAATCCAATAACCAGCTCCTTCATCTCCGAGTAAATATCCCCAACCACCAATACTGATCTCTTCACCTGTCTTGGTGATATGAACAGCAATTGATCCAGTGCCAGCATAAAGATAGATACCTTCTCCATCTTTGAACTCTGATCGATAGGCAAGTGCTACATCAGTTCCTATTGATAACTTAGCGCCAGGAAAAGCCTTTAGGAAATATTCTTCTATTTTTTCAACAGACCCTAACCCAGTTATTCCAATGGTTATGTGATCAGGATTTAGATTAACTAACTCTTGTCTTAGTTCTAATAAAAACTTCTCCATCTTTTCTTGCGATTCAACTCGATAGAGATGGCCATCTATAGGATTACTTGAACCCTTGGACTTTATGGCACCTGATTGATCTATCAAGGTCCATTTAGCCGAAGATGAACCTCCATCTATTCCTAGACTAAGCATTCAATTAGCCTTTCACGGCGCCGGCAGTAAGACCCTTTATAAACTGTTCGGAAAGTATCAAATAAAGCACCACTAACGGAAGAGCTGCCAAGCAGAGCCCAGCAAATAAAACCCCCCACTGTGAGGCATATTGGCCAAAGAATACGGTTAAGCCCTGCATCAAAGTCTTCTTCTCTGGGCTTTGCAGAAATACAAGTGGAAGAAAGAAATCATTCCAAATAGGTATAGCTGAATAGATAGCCACAATAGCCATTCCGGGGCGAACCAATGGAACCAATACCTTTGAAAGTAACTTGAATTCACTAGCTCCATCAATTCTTGCTGCATTATCTAGATCTGTTGGAAGAGACTTAAAGAAACCACTCATGATAAAAATAGCTGCAGGAAGAGCTGCTGAGGTATAAACCAGAATTAATCCCAATCTAGAATCCAATAGATTCATCCATTTAAGTTGAATAAATAGGGGCAGGATTGCCAGTTTTGCGGGAACTAACATTCCGGTGAGGATGAAAGCAAAAATAATATTATTACCTTTAAATGTATATCTACCCAGCACAAAACCTGCTCCTAGAGCAAGAACTAAAATCAAAGTTAATGAACCACCTGTAATAATTAGTGAGTTAATTATGTAGGAACCAAACTCCCCCTCACTCCAAACCCTCTGATAATTCTCCCAAAAAGGATCTCTGGCTAGGGCAAATGGTGTTCGGGCAAATTCATTAGATTCCCGAAGCGATGAATTGAAGAGGAAAAACATTGGTAGCAAAACGATAAAAGCATTGATTATTAAAATGCTCTGGAAGAAGGTGCGAGATGCGAAGAGTTTTATCACTGTTCTACCTCGCGTCTACGAAGCAGCGCAGAACCAAATGCTGCGCCAAAACCAACTAGAGTGAAAATCAAAACTCCAAGCGCTGAACCAACTCCTACATTATTTGCCCCTGAATCTATAGACCCAAATGAGAGTCGGTAGAACATGAGCGCCAAAGTATCTGTTGCTCCTGCAGGGCTTCCATTAGAACCACCAATTACAAAGGGCAAATCAAACCACTCATAAGCTCCGATGAATGTAAGGACAGTTATTATCGTAAGAGAGGGAGCAAGAAGTGGAAACATAATCTTTCTAAAGATCTGACTCTCTGAAGCTCCATCAATGCGTGCGGCTTCAATATATTCAGCATTTATCGCATTTAGCCCAGCAAGAAAAACTATCGCTGGAAAACCGACCCAGCGCCATATGTTGATAAACATCAAGGTAGGCAGCGCTGTTGAAGTATCACCTAACCAAGGTTTGGCCAAATCTGGAACTCCAAGTCCTGTGATGATTTGATTGATTGGTCCGTAATAAGGATCAAGTAATGATTGCCATAAATACGCAACAACAACTAGCGAAAAGATAACTGGAAGAAATACTACGACGCGATAAACACGAAGACCTCTTTTTACTCTAAACATTGCATAGGCAAGGAGAAGGCCAAAAGATGTTTGAAAAGCCATAATGACTATAAAGGCAATGGTGTTATGTCTTAGGGCTGCAGTTAACTGGTCAAGATAAGGATAAGAAAAAAGTCTTTGAAAATTCTCAAATCCTGCAAATGTATTTCTTTGGAAACCATCCCAACTAAAGAAGGCATAACTCAAAGTGGTTAGCGCTGGAACTGTTGTAAAAATTATTATTACTGCAAGCGCAGGTATTAAAAGAGACCAGGTTGTTCGATTCTGTTCTCTACGTAGCGCTGATGACATTTAAAGACCTAGAAATAGCGCTCTGGGCGCACCATGGATGCGCCCAGAGCTACTAACTTTTCTTAGGATTTACCCTTTTGAGGTGCATACCAAGAAGCTACTGCAGTCTGAACATCCTTAGCTAATTGCTCTGGCGTAGTTCCGCCAACAATCAACTTCTGGAATCCAGGCTGAAGAATTGATGAGCTGGTTGGATTCTCAAATCGGAAGCCAACAACATTTAGGAATGGTGTTCCAAGTGTTGTTCTCCAACGATTGATTTCCTTAACAGCTGGATCATTTATCTTTACATAAGGAGCAGTTGGAATGAATGCAATTTCATCAACTAGTGCTTGGCCAAATTCTTTGGTTCCAAGGAAGTTGATGAGCTTCAAGGCTGCTGCTTTCTGTGTGGTTTTAGCATTAATGGCATAAGCGCCATCTGCCCAGGTTCCGACATAACGCTTTGCTCCGGCATTTGCCTTAGGAGCTGGGAACCAACCAATTGTGATTGAAGGATTTAGGGAACGGAAATAACCGATCTCATAATTTCCACCAATATAAAAGGCTGCCTTCTCGTTTGCAAATAGACCACGAGCGGTGTTGTAGTCAATACCTTGGTAATTTGCTGGCATCCACTTAGCAAGATCTGCAACTGCCTTGAGGCTTGCTACATAACCTTTATCAGTAAATGTCTTCTTTCCAGCAACAACATCATTGTAGAACGCAGTTCCACCATAGAAGGTTGGACCAACAGTTGCATGAAGCTGCTCTAGAGCAGGTCCATTACCACCGGCATTACCTAGTGGAAGGAATCCAGCTTTCTTGACTTTATCAAAAGCAGTTTGAAGTTGCGCCCAGGTCTGTGGCAGTGCACGAACGCCTGCTTTTTCTAGAATATCTGGGTTATACATAACTCCCAATGCAGAGACTGCATATGGCAAGCCATACTGCTTCTTATCTTTATAGCCTTGAGCGCCAGCAAGAATTCCTGCTGGTAATTTCTTCAAAGCAGGAACTTCTGCTGTTGTTAACGGCATAAAGTTTCCAGCATCAGAGAGATTTGCCATTCCACCGTATGGGCGCATCTGAATAACATCAGGGCCTTTTCCAGCAGTTAGCGCAGTAGCAACAATTGCGTTGTACTCGGTATTTAGATATGGCGTGAACTTAACTGTGATACCAGGGTTCTTCGCTTCGAAAAGCTTGATCTGGCTCTCATAGAACGCCTTATCTTCAGTGCGCCAGCTCCAGAATGTAACTTCTGTGTTGGCCGAAGCTATAGAAGCTCCAGGTGCAACCACGGTCACTGCCGCAAAAAGGGCTGCGACCAAGCCGCGGATTTTTGAGATTTTCACTTAATTTCCTCCTCGAGGGCGGTAGGTGTGGTTCTTTCCGGAGCGAACTGATACAGCAGCTCTTGAAAGATCTAGAGCGGACTTGGTGCCGCTCCAGTTTCTCTGTGCCAGTGCGACACAGAGACAGTCAACCACCGTTAGCTGCGCAATGCGCGAAGCTGTTGCACCGCTACGGAAGGTGGTTTCCCGTGCGGCGGTATGTAAGACAAAATCTGCAAGAGATGCGGCTGGACTTCTTAAAGTATTGGTTATCAAAACGATTGTTACTCCACGTGCTTTAAATTCTCGAATAACATCAACGGTGTCAACGGTAGTTCCTGAGTGGGTAATTGCTACCAAAACATCACCTTTATCCAAGACGGCTATTGAGGTCATAGCAGAGTGAAAGTCAGTCCAAGATATTGCTCTCTTAGAGAGGCGGTTAAGTTTTGATTGAAAGTCCATAGCCACAAATCCACTTGAGACTAATCCAAATAGCCCAATTGTCTCTGCTTTTTCAAATACCTCTACAACTTTTTTAAAGGTTTGGATATCTAATTTCTCAGCAGTTGATTCAATAGCTCTAGCATCTGAGTAGGTAACCTTTTCAATAATTGAAGCCAAACTATCACTTGGCGTAATTCCGCCATCTAGATATTCAGTGTCAAATTGTTTAGCGCTCTTCCAAGAGAGATCGCTGACTAGCGCCATTTTGAATTCTGGGAAACCGCGAAAACCTAAAGCCTTACTGAATCGAACAACCGATGAAACTGAAGTCTTACTATGAGAAGCCAATTGAGTGATATTCATTGGAGCAATTAACTGCGGGTCTTTAAGAACAACTTCTGCAATTGCAATCTCGCTGGCGTGAAATGAGCCCAATTGACTCTGAATCAGCTCCAATAAATTTGAATGATGGCTAGGAGTGACTAGCGATAACTGCTTAGCCATAACCACCCTCCATGAAAAATCATTTCAGCCAGACTCTTTGTTGGTGAAAATTATCGCCTTAGGCGTAAAAGGTCAAGTATTTAAAGGCTTATCAAGGGCGGCTCTAACTCGTGAGCCTGATGCCTTTAGTAACTCAAGAGCTCTTTCAGCAGAGGAATCTAACAAAATCATAACGATTGCTACTTTAACTTGATCCTTGGATTCCCGAAGGGCGTCTTGAGCTCTTTCAACATCACAACTTGTAGCAGCTTGAATAATTCTTATTGCGCGGTCTCTCAACTTAATATTACTGACCTGAAGATCAACCATGAGATTTCCATATGTTTTTCCAAGATTAATCATTGAAACTGTTGAAATCATGTTAAGCACTAGTTTTTGAGCCGTTCCAGCTTTTAATCTTGTTGAGCCTGCCAATATTTCCGCTCCAGTATCAACCTCAATTGCAATATCGGCATACTTGGAAAGCTCAGAATTTAAATTACAAGAAAGAGCAATAGACCCAGCTCCTACCTCTTTTGCATATTGCAAAGCGCCAACCACATAGGGAGTGCGCCCACTTGCGGCAATTCCAACTAAAGAATCCTTCTTAGAGAAAGCAATTTTCTTTAAATCTTCAATCGAGCCTTCTAGGACATCCTCAGCGCCTTCAATACCAGTTCGTAGCGCCGTATCTCCTCCAGCAATAAGTCCAATAACTAATCCGTCCTGCAGAGAAAATGTTGGTATGCATTCTGAGGCATCTAGAACTCCGAGTCTTCCTGAAGTTCCTGCGCCAACATAAATCAATCTTCCGCCTGTTTCCATTCTTCTAGTAATTTCATTGATGGCTTCGGCAACTTTTGGTAATACTTTTGCTACTTCCTCTGCCACGCTCTTGTCGCTGTCATTAAAGAGTTTTAAGAGATCTAAGGTGGATAAGGTGTCAATTTTTGAGAATCGAGAGTCAATCGCCTCAGTATTTAACTGGCCAAGGTCCTCATTCATAATGGCTAACCCTAGTAACCTTGGCGCATGGAGACCAAATATCTATTTGCTGGCGCTGGAATTCTTCTTGTTCTGATCTACGCCTTTGGTTCAGGAATCTGGGTCTCTTCCTCCCCCGGATGGTATTCATCGCTAAATAGACCACCATGGCAGCCGCCAAGCTATATTTTTGGAATCATCTGGCCCTATAACTTTTTAGTCTTAGGAATTGCTTCATACCAAGTCTCACTATCATTAACCAAATTTGAAAATATCCTATGGTTAGTTTTCTTTGGGTTAAGCGTTGCTGCGGCCCTCACCTGGGCTTATCAATTCTATGTTCCTCATAATCTCACCCTCGCCCCAATTGCTTTAACTCTATGCGCTCTCCTAACTCTTCCAGTTCTCTATCTAACATTTAAAGCTACGCTACTGATGGGAGTTATTCTTGTTCCTTATCAAATATGGGTTGCCATTGCTGCAAGCCTTGCTTGGGGATACTCCACTAGAAATTAAGCAGTTTGATCATCAAGAGTTGCAGCAGAGACAGCTCCAGCAGATGCCACTAACACTCCAAGGCCGATAAAGACTGAACTTGCTCCAAATGGGGCAGCAAGAGCTCCTGCTGCCAGTGGAACTAGGAACTGACCCATTCGATTACCAAATAGTCGAATTGAAATTGCCATAGCTCGCTCCCCAACTGGGGTCTTCTTAGAAACTATCGACATAGTTAACGGCTGGCCAATTCCTAATAGAAATCCAACTATGGCCATAGATAATCCAAGGGCGATAGAACTATTAGCATAGATTGAAGCAAATAAGAATAAAGCTGATAGGAAAATGCTGTAATTCATAGTTCTTGCAGATCCATAACTCCTTGTTAATCGACCGAGTAGAAATCTTGAAATCATTGCTGCTGCTGAGCGAATCGAGAGAATTGCTCCAATTACAACTGGGCTAATGCCTTTCTCTGTTCCAACTAGAGGCAAAATCACTACTAATACGTCATTCGCTGCAGCTACTGATAGTGAGGTCCAGATAGCAGGTTTGATTCCAGGGCGAGATAAGACATCTCTGGCTTTAATTGCTCCTGCTGCATCTCGCTCCTGCTGGGTTCTCACCTCTTTTATTGATTTAAAGAGAAAGAAGGGAACAAGTGATAAGAGGGCAAGGAGCGCTGCAAATATAAAAGCTGAAGTTGAAGAGCGTGGCAAAACTCCTGCAGATCCTGCAATCAAACCTCCAAGAAGTGGCCCAACGCTATGGCCAAGTGATGTTGCAAAGGAGAAGTATCCAAAGTTTTGATCCTGAAGATTCATTGCACTTCGATTAGCAACCATTGCTTGACTTGCTGCCACATTTGATAGATGAGCAACGCCAGCAAGTGATGTCGCTGCAGCGATTGCAATAATGTTATTTAGAAAAGCA
>Ga0208590_1000436_pt1 | contig 9618 bp, 6 predicted proteins | sample LakMenEpi27Sep09_FD_150740 | JGI IMG/M metagenome (GOLD analysis project Ga0208590, IMG submission 150740) | Freshwater microbial communities from Lake Mendota, WI - 27SEP2009 deep hole epilimnion (SPAdes) | ecosystem: Environmental > Aquatic > Freshwater > Lake > Epilimnion/Euphotic zone ... | reverse complement strand
GTCTGTGCAGATTTAATTGCATTGCTAACAATTTTTGATTCCAGTGGAGTCTCTTCTGGCATGCCAGCTGCTCCTAAGAATCGCTCAACTAATCCAGAGTTAAATCTGCGCATTAGTTCATCTTGTAAAGATAAATAAAATCTTGACTCACCAGGATCTCCTTGGCGACCAGATCTACCTCTTAACTGATTATCAATTCGCCTAGATTCATGGCGCTCTGTTCCTAAAACATAAAGTCCACCTAGTGAAACTACCGTTTCATGTTGTTTTGCAACTGATTCTTTTTGTCTAGTGATTTCAGCTGGCCAAGCTTTTTCATATTCTTCTGGAGTTTCTACAGGATTTAATCCCTGACGTTGTAGTTCAAAATCTGCCATAAACTCAGGATTTCCACCAAGCATAATGTCAGTACCACGGCCTGCCATATTAGTTGCAACAGTTACAGCGCTAACAGTTCCAGCTCTTGCAATAATTGCGGCTTCGCGCTCATGTTGTTTAGCGTTTAATACTTCATGTGCGATACCTCGGCGTTTTAGAATTGCCGATAACTCCTCTGATTTTTCAACGCTAACAGTTCCGACTAATACTGGCTGTCCTTTTTTGTACCGTGCGGCAATATCTTCAGCTACAGCAGTAAATTTGCCAACTTCAGATTTATAAATTAAATCAGATTGATCAATACGCTGCATTTGTTTATTAGTTGGAATTGGAATCACACCTAGCTTATAAATCTGCATAAATTCAGAGGCCTCTGTCATAGCCGTACCTGTCATACCACTTAGCTTTTTATAGAGGCGGAAGTAATTTTGTAGTGTAATTGTGGCTAGGGTCTGATTTTCATCCTGGATCTCAATACGCTCTTTTGCCTCAAGGGATTGGTGAAGTCCTTCACTATATCGCCGCCCTGACAACATTCGACCGGTGTGCTCATCAACAATTAATAATTCACCATTCATCACTACGTAATCTTTATCGCGCTTAAACAACTCTTTAGCCTTAATAGCATTGTTTAAATACCCAATCATTGGAGTATTTGCTGATTCATATAAATTACTTATATCTAGCGCTTCTTCAACCCTACTAACTCCCTCATCTAAAATACCAACTGTTCGCTTTTTCTCATCTACTTCATAATGAGTATCTCGGTTTAGTCTTGCAACAATATTTGCAAATTCGACATACCATTTAGTTGCTTTATCTGCTGGTCCAGAAATAATTAAAGGTGTTCTTGCCTCATCAATTAAAATTGAGTCAACCTCATCAACAATTGCAAAATTATGTGATCTTTGAACACAATCAGCCAATGACCATGACATGTTGTCTCTTAAATAATCAAAACCAAACTCATTATTTGTTCCGTAGGTGATATCAGCTGCATATGCCTCTCGCCGCTCAGCCGGTGACATACTTGCAAGAATCACTCCAACTTTAAGACCTAAAAAGCGGTGAACACGTCCCATCCATTCACTATCGCGCTCTGCTAAATAATCATTTACGGTAACTATATGAACACCTTTACCGGTAAGGGCATTTAAATATGCTGGCAATGTTGAAACTAAAGTTTTTCCTTCACCAGTTTTCATCTCTGCAATATTTCCTTTATGAAGTGCGGCGCCACCCATTAACTGAACATCGTAATGTCGTTGTCCTAACGTGCGTCTTGCAGCTTCTCTTACAACAGCAAAAGCTTCAGGTAAAATTGAATCTAAAGTTTCACCTTTATTAACACGCTCTTTAAAACTATCTGTTTTAGCACGCAGTGATTGATCATCTAAGGATGAAACTTCTGGTTCAAATTTATTAACTTGTAATGAAATTTTTACAAGCTCTTTAACTGCTCGTCCCTCACCAGCACGCAAGATTTTGTCTAATAAACCCACAAGGCGCCTCCACTGGTGTCTAATTTTTGAATTGACTAAATACTGAGTGGCTTATCGTATTAGAGAATTACGCCCCACCGCACACGCAGTAATTATCCCATTAACGGTGATTTTGGCTTGAACCAACGCCCTTACCCCCTCCTTAACTGATGCTCCGGTAGTTATCAGATCATCAATTAGAAAGATCCCATCCTGGGAATTTAGTGAATTATTGACTATATAGGCATTTTTCATATTTACCAATCGCTCAACACTATTTAAAGTACTTTGATCTTTAGACTTTTTTGCCAAACTTAATATCGGTAAGTACTTTGCGGTAAAACCCATTCCAGATAACTCAATTATAACTTGAGAAATTAAATCACTTATATGATCTCGGCCTCTATTTCTAATTACATTTTTTTGTGATGGAATACTAACTAAGTTAATCTGAGTACTAAATTTTTTCTCTGAAACTGCAAAATTAACTGATCTCGCTACTGCATTAGCAAGTAGATTAATTGCTATTTTATTGCCACTTTCTTTGGAAGCTAATATTATTCTTGCACTATACTCATTGTAATCTTCAACAAAATAATGATCTATACCTACCACTTTAGTTTTTCTAGGTTTTACTAACCAGCTAGTTTTGCATTTTAAGCAAATGAAATCGCCATACTTCTGACAACTTATACAAAATCTTGGATAAATAAGGTCTTTGAGGCTAAGTATTGATTTAAGCACTTAACTTTTATAACACAGTTTTTACTCTAAAATATTAATTATTCTTTTACTGTAGATAATTTATCTTCTGGTATTAATGCAATTGGAAATGATTGAACTAAGTTTCCATGATTTTTTGGCAGCGTTAACACAAAGTGAGCACCTTGGTGCGGACTGCCCCAAGCAAGCAACTGACCTTGATGCAGTTTTGTATCCTCAAGGGCAATCGAAAGACCAAGTCCACTTCCGCCACTTGTTCTAGCTCTGGATGGATCTGCTCGCCAAAAACGATCAAATAAGAAAGGTGCATCCTCTTCATTAAAACCTAACCCAAAATCTCGAACGCTTATTGCTACTTCATTATCACTTTCTGCGATACGAACTTTTATACTCTTACCCTCGCCGTGATCTATTGCATTTGAAATTAGGTTACGTAGAATACGTTCAATTCTTCGTTGATCAGCTTGAATATGAATTAATTCATTTGGTGAATCAATTACTAGTTTTGTAGCTTTACTTGGGTGAAGATAATCGACGGTTTTCTTCAATAAATTAACAATATTAAATGTAGTTAAATCAATAGATGCTGCTTCGGCATCAAATCTACTCACCTCTAGTAAATCAGAGAGTAATAGCTCAAATCGATCAATTTGATTAATTAAAAGCTCACTACTCCTGGCAACGCTTGGGTCAAAACTATCTTTTTCTTGATAAATAACCTCTGCTGCCATCCTTAAAGTTGTTAAAGGAGTCCGTAGTTCATGAGAAACATCAGAAACGAATCTTTGTTGAAGCATTGATAGATTTTCTAGCCGATAAATTTGTTGCTGAATTGATACTGCCATTTCATTAAATGAATTACCTAAACTTGCTAACTCATCATTGCTAGCAATTGCCATTCGACTTGAAAAATCTCCCTGTGTGAACTTCTCTGCAACTGAAGCTGCTGCTTGAACTGGTGATACAACTTGTCGAATTACAAATTTAGTGCTTAGACCAATTAATAAAATTAATAAAAATCCAGTTAACACTAAAGTCCAAGTAATATTTTCGATACTTTGATACTGGGCATCTAACTTAAAGAGATAATAGATCTCATAAGTACCTGAGCGAGGTATATTTAATTTTCTTCCAATTATAAAACCAGGGAATTCTTTACCATCTGAGTAACTGATTGTAATTCTTTTGTCTAATACATCCTCACTTTTTCTAACCTGCTCGCGAAATTTTTCTGGAATAGAATCAAGCACAAGTAAAGTTGGTACAGTCTGATAAATACTCTGATTCTTTGTTGAATTTGGTATAGGAAGAATTACAGTCTCTCTACCTGAGAAGGAACCATCTTCTCTGCTTGAAGCAATAAAATCCTGAACAACTTTATTAAGCTCTTTATCATCTTGAAATCTAGCTAAGTTAAAATGCCCTTGTGCTAAATACAAAGCACTAGCCGTCTCCACTTTTGAAATACTTATTTTTTCTTTAATGACAGTAGATGCAACTCTATTATGAACAACTATACCAATAATTGTTGCGATAAATATTGCAAAAACAATATTTGTTACTAATACTTTAAGACTAAGGGATTGCTTAATTCTTAACTTACTAATTATCATGGCTAAGCCTTTGCCGCTCCCGCTTTGTATCCAACTCCTCTAACTGTTAGGACATACTCTGGATTATCCGCATCTGACTCAATTTTTGAACGCAATCTTTGTACGTGCACATTCACTAACCGAGTATCGGCTGCATGTTGATATCCCCATACTTCACTTAGAAGAGCTTCTCTAGTAAAGACCCTACCTGGCTCTTTCGCCAAAGTTGCTAATAAATCAAACTCCAAGCGAGTTAGTGCAATTTCTTTTCCATCTTTTAAAACTTTATGCTCTAGTTGATCAATAACTAAATCAAAGATTGAAAGTGAACCGACTTTGGTACTTCGTCGTAATCTTGTGTTGATTCGCGCTACTAGCTCTTGTGGTTTAAATGGCTTTACCATGTAATCATCAGCACCAGCCTCTAGACCTAATACAACATCTTGAGTGTCACCTTTTGCCGTTAACATAACAATTGGAACCATTGAACTTTCACGAATTATTTTACAAACTTCAATTCCATCAATACCTGGCAACATCACATCTAATAAAACTAAATCAGGGGTATGGGAATTAAAGAGATCCATAACTTGATCTCCCCGATTTACTAAATCAACCTCCATGCCAGCACCAGTTAAGACGATGCTAAGCATCTCTGCTAAGTCTTGATCGTCATCAACGACCATGACTAATGGCATTTAAGAACCGTGTTCCCAGGAGTTTAAGTACAGCTCTTGTGCTGGAGTTAATACATCTAGCGTCGATCCCATACTTTCTAGCTTTAACCTTGCCACATCTTTATCGATTGAAACTGGGACTTCATGTAATCCAGCCGGTAATCCCGTACCAGCTTTTAATAACCACTCAGCGGTAAGTGCTTGATCAGAAAATGACATATCCATTACAGATGCTGGATGGCCTTCTGCCGCGCCAAGATTCGCAAGTCTGCCCTCTGCAATTAGAAGAATTCGGCGACCATCTGCCATTACATACTCATCAGTTTGGTGTCTCATCTTTAAATTCTTTTCTTTTGCATTCTTCTCAAGCCAAGCCACGTCAATTTCAATATCAAAGTGGCCAGAGTTAGCCAAAATAGCGCCATCTTTCATCTGTTTAAAGTGTTCATCACGTAATACATCCCGGTTACCGGTGACCGTAATAAATAAATCACCAATTGCTGCAGCCTTTGTCATTGGCATAACTCTGAAGCCTTGCATTAACGCATCTAACGCCTTAGTTGGATCAATCTCTGTAACGATTACCTCTGCGCCTAGCCCTTTTGCCCGTTCAGCAACACCTTTGCCGCAGTAGCCGAATCCAGCAACAACAACGATCTTTCCAGCGATTAATGTATTTGTAGCGCGGAAAATTGCATCAAAAGTAGATTGTCCTGTTCCATATCGATTATCAAACATGTGTTTCGTGTCAGTGTCATTAACTGCAATCATTGGAAACTTTAAGGCACCATCTTTAGCCATTTGGCTAAGTCGAATTACACCAGTTGTGGTCTCCTCACAGCCAGCCATTACTCCTTCAATTAATTCTGTGCGTGATGTGTGAAGAACATTTACTAGATCACATCCATCATCAAATACCAATTGTGGTTTTATATCTAAGGCAGAGTTTAAATGCTTGTAGTAACCATCGCGATCAATAGCATTTTTAGCAAAAACTGAAATTCCGTATTCATAAACTAAAGCTGCTGCTGTGTCATCTTGTGTTGAAAGTGGATTTGAAGCGCAAAGCGCGATATCAGCACCGCCTGCTTTTAACGCTAACATTAAGTTGGCTGTCTCAGTTGTGACATGCATACATGCCGCAATTCGAATTCCTGTGAATGGCTTTTCTTTTGCAAAGCGATCTTTAATTTGAGCAAGTACTGGCATATTTCTCGCTGCCCACTCAATTTTCTTTTTTCCTTCACTTGCTAGTGCAGGATTAGCAACATCACTTTTAATCACAGTCGTTGTACTCATTACTCTCCTATAAATTTGTCTACTTAATCAATGGTTTTAATCAGCGGTTAGGGGATAAAGATACCCTGCCTGAAAGGTTTTTATCACCTTTAGATCAAGGCTAATACGGCATCCCTAATCTTAATCATCTCTTTTTCAGTATCGGCCTCGACATTTAATCGAAGTAATGGCTCTGTATTTGATGGTCTTAGGTTAAACCACCAGGTGGAAGCTGTAATGGTTAAGCCATCTAACTCATCAACTTGGTATTTACCATGATATTTATCACGAACGCGTGAAATAGATTTTGTCACATCTTTTACTTTAGTATTTATTTCACCACTAGATATATATCTGTTGTATGGCTTCAGTAACTCAGAGAGTGAGGAGTTACTACCCATTAATTCAGCTAACGCATAGAGCGCGGCAAGCATGCCCGAATCTGCTCGCCAAAAATCATTAAAATAGAAATGTCCAGAGTGTTCACCGCCAAAGACAGCGCCAGTTTCAGCCATCATGCTTTTAATATAGGAATGCCCAACCCGGCTTCTAATGCCAACTCCACCATTTTCTGCAATAACCTCAGGAACAGCTTTAGATGAGATTAGGTTATAAATAATGCTTGCTCCCGGGTTGGCCTTTAACTCCCGAGCGGCAATTAGCGCTGTTAGCGCGGATGGATTAACTAATCCACCTGCTTCATCAATTAGAAAGCAGCGGTCGGCATCTCCATCAAAGGCTAAGCCGATATCGGCTTTCTCTTTTTTAACTCGCTTTTGTAAATCTTTTAAATTCTTCGCCTCAATTGGGTTAGCTTCATGATTTGGAAAATTGCCATCTAGCTCAAAGTACATCGGTATAAGGTCAATATCTAACTTTGCCATTACAGCTGGCGCAGTAAAACCAGCCATTCCGTTTCCGGCATCAATTACCACCTTTAGTTTTCGCTTTTTAAATGTATTTTTAGGAAATTGCGCAAATAAATAATTAGCATAATCTTTTAATAAGTTTTCTTTTCTAGAGGAGCCAACTGGCCTGTTTGAAATTGGAACACCTTTTTCAATCAATTCTCTAATTTTTAGTAAGCCAGTATCTTGCCCAATCGGGCGAGCACCACTTTTACATAGTTTCATTCCGTTGTACTTTGCTGGATTATGGCTAGCTGTAAACATAATGCCAGGTAAATTTAATTTTCCAGATGCAAAATACAACATATCTGTTGAGGCAAGTCCTATTCTGATTACATCCATTCCTTGGCTATTTGCGCCATTGGTAAAAGCATCAGCTAATAGTGGTGAGGATTCACGCATATCTTCACCAACCACAATTGTTGCTGGCTCTCGTTCATACTCTAGAAATTTAGCAAAAGCTACACCGAGTGCAAAGGAAAAATCAGGAGTTATTTCATTGTTAACTAAACCTCTGATGTCATATGCCTTGATAATTTTTTCTAACATAAGACTCTTAACTTAGGCCTTGGGCGAGGAATTTAAAAATTAATTAGAGGGTAATACCCGCAAATGGCCGCGTCGACCCAATTCAGGCTGCATTGACTTACTACTTACATCTGTATTGGCTACTTCGCGAACTGCGTCAGCAATCGCCATTAAATCTTCTTCCGTTGGTCCGCTACTGTGATCGATTACTTCCTCTTTAATTACATTCCAGCCAACTGGCACAGTTAACCGCTGACTATGTACTGCGCATAGATCATAGTTATGTGGTTCTGCATAGGTTGAAAGTGGACCAAGAACGGCAGTTGAATCAGAGTAGACATAAGTAAGGGTTTTAATTGCAGTGCTAGTACAACTTGCCCGTGAGCACCTACGTCCAGATAACTTTCTCATATGAACAGGTTAATGCTCAATTGCTATAAAAGTTGGGATTTAGCCCCGTGTAATTACGCTGGCATCGGCAATTGGCTCTGATGCTGTTTCTAAGTTCGCGCCATTATTCATAGGAATGTAGCTACTACCGATACTGCCAACCTCGGGTAAAAAGATTACACCGCCAGAAATACCCTTATTATTTGCGGTTATTTGTAATCGATTTAATCCAACCGGTGGCCTCCAGATAGCAAAGTTAGACCCAGTGACAATTTTTGTTATTTTTTTACCGTTTGTGCCAGTTGCGCTAATAGCAACATTAATTTTTTTGCCTGAAAAAGTTAGGGTTGGTCTTGATCCAGTTAGATTAACACTCCATTTTGCTAAATCATCAGCAGATGTAGCCCAGGCAATCTCACTACTTTTACCGTAAGTAAACGTTGAAAGAACTGATGCAAGAAGTGGTTGATCAGAATCAATAATAATTGAAAATGCCTGATTAGTTGGAGCAAAAGTTAATGGAATATTTAACACACGCTGACTTTTTATATTTAGTTCTGCTAGACCAATTGGCACAAAGTTGCCATCATTTGAATTAATTGTGACGCTAATATTTGCATCAATTTTTCCTGGTACTAATAAGCGCATGGAGTGTGAAGCAGAATTAGATTGGGAAACTAATTTTCCAGTTAGCCCAGATATTGCAGAAATAGTTACTTTCTTACTGCTAGATCCAATCGGTGCTATAAAATCGGCACCAAGTGACTTAAGTCCTTTTTTTCTTTCATCAAATAGATATGAACTAACTCGTCCAGATATTGTTTTAACACCAATGACAATTATGTCCTCACCGGGAATAAGTGAATCAACCGATAATTTCTTTGTTGAATTTTGTGGAATAGATACACTCCGCGGCTCTAAAGCACCGTTTGGTGTAAATATTTCAAGATCTACTACAGACTCACTAAATCCACTGTTAACAATATAAAGAAAAGACTTACTAGTTAAAGCTCCAGAGCCACCAACAAACCATTGCATGCCATTACTAACCGAACAAGGCACAACAGATTTCCAAGCATTATTTGCAAAAGTTATTGCTGTACCTGCATTACCCTCAACTAATACTGCTTCTTTCGTTAGGACAATCACACTGCTTTTACCTGGATTAAGTTTCTTGCTCCTGCCATCTACTAGCCGTCGATTAACTTTTGAATTAGTCAAGGCGGCAATGGATGAAACTTTATTACCAATTGCAGGGCAAACTGTTGCGGGATAAGTAGAAGTTAATTTAACTTGATCATTTTTTTCTGGGGCAAAGTATGTGGCAGTAGCCAATATAAATATACTTAAAATTAACGCAATTACCCTGAAATTCAATGGTTTAAATTTCATACCAGCTCCTCAAGTGGAACCTCACGTCGCTTTCGTCCAGCTGGTAGAGCTAGGACAATAACTGTTAAAATAATTACTAATTGCAATGAAATCCAAGCTCTACGTGAAACTCCATTATGAATCAATGAGATATCACCTGCCTCTGGAATTTTAAATATCGGTTGACCAAATTGATTTTGCTCCAGCTTTATTAGTTTTCCATTTAGTAGTAATTGCCATGACTTATCAAATTGTTCTGCCAAAATCACCACACCAGGTCCTGGAACATAAG
>Ga0208590_1000427_pt1 | contig 9707 bp, 9 predicted proteins | sample LakMenEpi27Sep09_FD_150740 | JGI IMG/M metagenome (GOLD analysis project Ga0208590, IMG submission 150740) | Freshwater microbial communities from Lake Mendota, WI - 27SEP2009 deep hole epilimnion (SPAdes) | ecosystem: Environmental > Aquatic > Freshwater > Lake > Epilimnion/Euphotic zone ... | reverse complement strand
TGGTGTTGGTGTTGGAGTGGGCGTAGGCGTTGGTGTTGGAGTTGGTGTTACAACTGCGGCCGGGGTGAACTTGAGAGTTCCACGCTTAACTTGGAAATCTTGCGCCCCCATACGGCTCTCTTGCGAATAATAAATTCGGTAAACGCCACTTGAAACTTCATATCCAGTTGGATCTAAACCATAGACGCCAGTTCCGATAAGTATTTCTGGGTTAGTCCACGTTAAACCATCTTTGGATGTACTAATGAAAAGCTCTTGGCGTCTTGAGGGAGTACACGCTATGTCCGCCATAATCATTAACCAGTCGCCATCTTTGGCGCGCAAAATTTCAGTATCAACATAGCCACCTTCAAATCGCCAACCTGTTTCTTTGGTGAAAGTGACTCCATCGTTAGAAATGTATGACGCAATCTTTTCGGTGCACTTACCGGGTACTGGACTCTCAACAATGTAGATACGCACTTTCCCATCAGGCATCAAAACTGGATCCGGAACTCCCCAAGCTCTCATGGACGAAGGAACGCGCATCTCACTACTTGTGGCTGTTCTGCTGCCCACGGATGTACATCCAGCATCTAAACATGGCGCGGAAAAGACCTGTTGGAATTGGCCATCTATATCTTTGAAATACGCGCGTTTGGTTCCATTTGAGAAAGTCACAACTGCAAAGTCATTACCTAGTCGGCTAGGCGCTGGAACATTGATGCAAACACCTGCATCGTTGCAATCACTTATCACTGTGCCAGAAGGTCCATCCGATCGCCAAACACGATCAGTTCCATTAAGTCGATCTACGTGAGGTGATACGCCATTGATTCCAAGCGAAACCGCGTCCTGCGTCATCGTCCACTCTGCTGCCTTAGCAATATTGCTTGGAGCGACAAGGAGTGAAATACAAAGTGCGGTTACAAGGACAATAGCTCGTTTCATGCCAAGAAAGTACATGCGAAGGCAAAAAAAATAAACCCCGCCGCGGTTAGGCGACGGGGTCAATTCCGAGAATCAACGATTGATTCAACTATTGAATGATTGGTCCGCCTTCGCGAGCGTAGTTGGTATCAAGTGGAACGCCAGGTCCCATCGTGGTTGATACAACTGCTTTGCGAATGTAACGACCCTTAGATGATGCAGGCTTCGCACGAAGTACTTCGTCCATAGCGGCTGCATAGTTATCAGCGAGTTGTTCTGCGCTGAAGGATGACTTTCCGATGATGAAGTGGAGGTTGCAATCCTTATCAACGCGGAATTCGATCTTTCCGCCCTTGATATCGGTGACAGCTTTAGCAACATCTGTTGTGACTGTTCCGGTCTTTGGGTTTGGCATCAATCCGCGTGGACCGAGAACCTTTCCGAGACGACCGACTTTACCCATCAATTCTGGTGTGGAGACAACGGCGTCATAATCAAGACGTCCGCCATTTACTTCTTCAATAAGTTCATCGCCACCGACGATATCTGCGCCAGCTGCTTTCGCTTCTTCTGCGCGAGGTCCGGTTGCGAATACCAAGACGCGTGCGGTCTTACCGGTTCCGTGTGGAAGGTTTACGACGGAGCGAACGGCTTGATCAGCTTTCTTTGGATCAACGCCGAGCACCATAGAAACTTCAACAGATGCGTCGTACTTGGTTACGTTTGTGTCTTTTACCAACTTCATACCAGCAAGTGGTGTGTAGAGCTGGTCCGCGTTGATCTTTGCAGCCGCGGCTGTGTATTTCTTACTGCGCTTCATTTCTTCTTCTCTCTTCCCGTGAGGGAGTTATTGGAAGTAGTGGTGATAACGGACCAGCGAGGTCCTCCCACGACTTGTTTATTGTGTTCTTGTCTTATTTAGTTTTTACTTATTACTTAACGACGATTCCCATCGAACGTGCAGTTCCGGCGATGATCTTTGCGCCAGCTGCTACATCGTTTGCGTTGAGGTCATCTTTCTTCAAGGTTGCGATCTCTTCACACTGCTTCCAGGTGACAGATCCAACTTTGTCCTTGTGAGGAACAGAAGAACCCTTATCGAGTCCTGCTGCCTTCAAAAGTAGACGTGATGCTGGAGGAGTCTTGGTGATGAAGGTGAAAGAGCGATCTTCGTAGACAGTGATCTCTACTGGGACGATCTCACCTTTTTGCTTCTCAGTAGCAGCGTTGTACTGCTTGACGAAGTCCATGATGTTGACACCATGCTGACCAAGAGCTGGACCAACTGGTGGAGCTGGTGTTGCAGCGCCTGCCTGGATCTGCAGCTTGATGAGTGCGCTGATCTTCTTCTTCGGTGCCATTTTCTTCTCCTTGTTTCCTTTTTTATTAAATCTCTTTAGATCTTCTGTACCTGGTGGAATGAAAGTTCGACCGGGGTCTCGCGACCGAAGATCGATACAAGAACCTTGAGTTTCGCCTGCTCTGGCATGATCTCGGAGATCGTGGCCGGCAAGGTGGCGAATGGGCCATCCATAACGGTGACGGATTCGCCAACAGAGAAGTCCACAACCTTCACATCAGGCTTCATGGTCTTCTTGAGCTCACGAGGCATCAACATCTTCTCTGCTTCCGATAATGGAAGTGGGCTTGGATGATGTGAGTTTCCAACGAAACCAGTGACGCCTGGGGTGTTACGTACGCAGGACCATGACTCATCGGTCAGATCCATACGGACAAGAACATAACCTGGATAGATATTGCGCTTCACTTGCTTGCGCTGACCATTTTTAATCTCGGTTACTTCTTCTTCTGGAACTTCAATCTGGAAAATGAAATCTTCCATGTGAAGTGACTGGATGCGCTGGAGGAGATTTCCCTTTACGCGCTTTTCAAAGCCGGCATATGAATGCACGACATACCAATCACCAGGCTGAGATGCGAGGTCAGCACGGAACGCAGCAACTTCCGGAGATACTTCTTCTTGAACTTCTTCCTCTTCAAGTTCAATATCGGTATCAAGGACTGCTTCTTCAACAGCTGCTACAACTTGCTCTTCGCTCATCATCCCTCCCTTTTTATAACTCTAATTCGCCGATTACTCGCCGAAGACGTAGAAAACTAGACGTGTTAAACCAAGATCGAAGATTGAGACCACAGCAATCACGAAAATAACGAAGACAAGAACGACGCCGGTATATGTGGTCAACATATTTCGTGATGGCCACACGACTTTACGAAGTTCGTTAATTGCTTGACGATAGAAAAGCGCAATGCGCGCAAAGAAACCTAGTTCTTTGCCCTCTGAGTTCTCACTCATCTCGTCTTCCTTTCTATCTCTGTTACTTCGGGTGCTTCTGGTTACTGCTACTCAACTCACTGCTGTCTTACTTGGGTACAACAACTGCGCAGGGCAGGAGGGACTTGAACCCCCAACCGCCGGTTTTGGAGACCGGAACTCTGGCCAGTTGAGCTACTGCCCTTCGAGGCGCTAACAACATGTTCTCTATGTGAGGACATGCAAAAGCATGGACTTTTCATAATCGAATTGTTTTATTTACCCGATCAAGCAAGCGCCAGGACGCGCAAGTCTAGGTGAGAGACCCCATTTAGGTAAAACTCGCGCTCAAGCCCGCTTATGGAAGACTCCCGCTGTGAGCAAACCTCGAATCTCCGCACGAATCGCCGCCATCGCTGAGTCTGCGACCTTGGCCGTCGATGCCAAAGCCAAAGCTCTCAAGGCTGCCGGTCGCCCCGTCATTGGTTTCGGAGCCGGCGAACCAGATTTTCCCACCCCTGATTACATCGTCGAATCTGCAGTCGCAGCAGCAAAAGTTCCCGCAAACCACAGATACTCACCAACTCCAGGACTTCCAGAACTTCGTGAAGCGATCGTGAATAAAACAAAGCGCGATTCGAATTTTGAAATTACTGCAGATCAAGTTCTTGTCACTAACGGTGGCAAGCAAGCTGTCTATCAAGCATTCGCCACCATCGTAGATAAAGGCGATGAAGTAATTCTTCCTTCTCCTTATTGGACTACATATCCTGAGTGCATCAAGTTAGCGGGCGGTACACCCGTCGAAATCTTCGCAGATGAGTCACAGAACTATCTCGTTTCTGTCGAGCAACTCGAGAAAGCGCGCACACCGAAGACCAAAGCGCTTCTCTTCTGCTCGCCATCTAATCCCACCGGTTCGGTTTATTCTCCCGAGCAAGTCAAAGCAATCGGTGAGTGGGCTCTCAAAAACGATATCTGGATCATTACTGATGAAATTTATGAACACTTACTTTATGACGGCGCTACTGCGCCCTCACTTCCAGTTCTTGTCCCAGCCATGGCCGATAAGACAATCATCCTCAATGGCGTTGCAAAAACTTATGCGATGACGGGATGGCGCGTTGGTTGGATGGTCGGACCAAAAGATGTCATCAAAGCCGCAACAAATCTTCAATCACACTTAACTTCAAATGTCTCCAACATTGCCCAACGCGCTGCAATCACCGCGCTCACTAACGATCTCTCTGCGGTCAAGAAGATGGGTGAAGCATTTGATCGCCGCCGGAAATTAATCGTCACGATGCTTAACGAAATCCCCGGAATCGAATGCCCGACCCCAACAGGAGCCTTCTATGTTTATCCGTCTGTTAAAGGTGTTCTTAACAAGGAAATTCGCGGCCGCCGTCCAAGTACTTCTGCTGAACTTGCTACGCTCATACTTGAAGAAGCGGAAGTCGCAGTAGTCCCCGGCGAAGCCTTCGGACCCTCTGGTTATATGCGTCTTTCTTACGCCACATCCGATGAAGACATCATCGAAGGCGTTACTCGCATCAAGAACTTGTTGGCCGAAGCCAAGTAATTACAGACTCAATCCCACAAACTGAACTTCTGGTTCGAGGGTAATTCCGAATTTCTCATGGACTGCGCTCCGTGCAGATCGCGCAATATCCACGATATCGGCCGCTGTTGCACTTCCAGTATTTACTAACGCCAATACATGCTTACTAGAAATAGCGGCACCGTTATGTGCTTTTCCTTTTTTCATACCTGCGTTCTCCATCAACCATGCAGCTGATGTCTTGATACGTCCATCTGCTTGTGGCCAACGCGGTGCATCTGCGGGCAGCGTCGCCGCAATCTCTTTACTAACAATCGGATTAACAAAGAATGATCCAGCTGACCATGTGTCGTGGTCTTTCTCATCCAACAACATTCCTTTTGCTGCTCGCAGCGCCAAGACCGCTTTGCGGACATCACTTACCAAAGCTCGCGCTTCTAAATCGACCCCCAGATAACTTGCTAACTCTTTATATGTAATCGGCAGACTCATTTCGCCATTACGCAATTGAAAAGTCACATCAATAATCACATAACGCCCAGGATTCTTCTTAAATACCGATGAGCGATAAGAAAACTCGCATTCAGAATTAGAGAAAGTCTTATACGCCCCAGCTTTTCTATCCCAGGTACGCACTCGCGCAATTACTTCTGATACTTCATGGCCATATGCGCCAATGTTCTGAATTGGTGCACCACCAACAGTTCCCGGAATTCCCGACATCGTCTCAAGCCCGGCAAATCCCTTACTTAAAATCCACTCGACAAATCCATCCCAATCCTCGCCAGCAGCAACCGTGATCATTCCCCCGCTGCACGCATCAACGTGATAGCTATTTCCCTTAGTTTTAACGCGGATGACGGTTCCGTTAAATCCTTCGTCGCCCACCAAAACATTGGATCCACCACCAATAATCAGTACCTCTTCACCTGCAGCATCGGCCGCCATCACTGCATTTACTAATTCCTCTTCTGTTGCCACATGAACAAGCTTCTTTGCCGGGCCACCCAGTCGCAGCGTTGTGTACTTCTTGATGAGCTCCATTAGATGAGATCCCTATGGAACTAATCTCTTAGTGATCTCAACTAACTCTAGGCTCATCTTTGCGGTGAATTCATCCCATGTAATCCCATACACATCGACAAAACTCTTTTTCCAGTCTTGCGAGCTCTCAGTCTTCTTCATAAATTCCACAAATCCTTCATGGCCTTTTAGTCCAATCATTCGAGCAACCAATTCGCGTCCTGAGTAATACTGAACCCAGCGCGATTCTGGTATCTGATTGTTCTTCGCGTTTTCATTCAACGCCCATTGCCACTTCTCTGCGTTCCAAGATTTGATTACCGCTCGTTCTTCTGTGCTTCCAAAGAACCCCTTTATTCGGGACTCAGACCAATTCTTGAGAAACGCACTTTGATCACTCGAAGCAGAAGCTATTCCATAGAAATCTGCTGAACCTTCAGTAAACAACATTGGTAGCGCGCTCCGTTTGTAACTCCCTGACTTCCATTCAATTAAGAACGATTGGACGACATGTGTGTATTCGTGGCCAGCAAATTTCTGTACTCCGATGAAGTCAATTGAGCCTCTACTTGCAAGACATCCCCAAAAAAATGGGTCAGTCCCCTTATCAAGCATTGCAGAACCTTGATTGCAGTCTGCACCATTGGATTTATAACCAGACTCACCGCCCATATCATTTGGATTGATTCCAAATTGCTTCCACTGACTTTCCATCCAGAGATACTCATCAGAATATGCGAGTGAAGCGACAACGGGTTTGGTTGGTGAGTAGATATCATCCCAAAATGCAACAGATCGAATTAGTGATCGAATGTAATCATTGGCTCTAGTTTTATCTGTTTTATCTCCAATTCGAAGTTCAATCTTCGCCTTCGGTGTCGTAGCTAGAGACATTCGTTTATCAAATGACTTCCATGCAACTTTCAAGGCCAACTCATTATTTGAATCGTTCATCGTCAAGAAGTCAGGTATTGCCTCTTGCGTCACTGTTGGAGTTGGCGTCGGAGTTGGAGAAGTTGTCGGTGTTGGAGAAGTTGTCGGTGTCGGCGCTGCTAAATCGGATTTGCCTGCGGCGTTACTTGTAGAAGTGGCTCGTTTAGCCCATACGGACTTTTTGCCCTGTTTCTTGCAGATAAGAGTCTGAGTCCCAACCTTTTTGGTTTTTCCAATAGTTGGGCAAGTGGCACCGACTTTGATTGCAGCGTTACTCATTGGGGAAGCAACCGCCAGCAAGCATGCAGACACTCCTACAGCAATGGCTCGCTTTAGCACGGCTCAATTCTCCGACTAAAAATCACTTTGCGCAATCATCTCCGCGCACTCAGGATGTCTGTACGCCCGCGGAATTTCTCAAGAATCCGCCCGTAATTCTTCTTGGAATTCTTCTCACGATAGTCTGGATCAGCATCGTGATACCCGTGGTGGCGTCCTTGAATCAACGGTAATTCCACCTGCCACAACTTTCCACCGGCTGCGCGCATTGCAAGCGACATCTCCATATCCGCATTTCGATAATACGTTGCAGAAGGATTAGCTCCCCCAGCCTTGAGGGCGAATTCACGATCCATCGCAAAGAAATAACTAAAGAGCACATCAACTTCACCTTCGCCGCGATCATCGACGCTGCGCCATTCATCTTCAATATTCACAAGTCCGCCGCGCCATCCGACGCCTTGAAATCCCTCTTCTAATTTCGCAACTACTGGTGTAATCGCATCACCCGTGAAGTTCGTCGATGGATCCATGATCACTACATATTTCTCAGTCACGGTATTGAGGAAGTGATTCACTGAATGTCCCCAACCAAGTTTGTTCTTCTGCCATGTAACGCTCTCATGAGGGAACATCGCTTCGACAGATTGATTCTCTTTACCCGAAGCGAAGATTGAAATCGGGGTTTGAGTATGGGCGCGGATGGATGCGACACATTGCGCAAAATCTTCTAAGAAATTATCTGCGATAAGACAGATGCGAATTGACCCAGCCATTGCTGGTTCTTAATTAACGGGTTTCGCGGTGAAGAGTTGAAGCCTTGCAACGTGGGCAGAACTTCTTAAGTTCCATACGGTCTGGATCGTTGCGGCGATTCTTCTTGGTGATGTAGTTGCGCTCTTTGCAGTCCACGCATGCCATAGTGATCTTTGGGCGGACATCCGCACTCTTGCTGGCCATGGTGACTCCTTAGTTCTTCTCTTCTTATTTGCTAACAGGGGCGTGAGAATACCCAGCCCGCTGGGCTATGGCAAAAAGGGAGCTTTTTCCCGCATGAATAGGGGTTAAAGAAAATCCCCGGCGCGCTAGTCGCTTTCACGACTCCGTCCGGGGCTCTGATGCGAAGTTTAACACTTTCTTTTTACTTCACAAGAAAAGACTATCCCCAGGCGGCAAATGATTTCTCAAGTTCACCTGGGGCTCTAAGACAAAATCTATTATGAAAATGAATCCGATGCAATCTCAATCAAGTAAATATGAATACTTTATTCTCATTTCAGAAATTTCAGCTGCACTCTGGGTTCACATCAGAACCTTTGAAATCACTTTCCGTACATTTGTTCATCGAACATTATCTGAAGCTTACAACTCCTCACAATGGTGGCTAATTGAGAAGCTTCTCGCATCTAAAGACCTACGGGACTTTCAGTATGTCGAGAAAAGACTTTTGACTCAAAAGAGAGCTGTCACTCCACTTTTAGTTGCTCACAACATGAGCTTTTCATTCTGGATAGAACTATGCAGTGCTCGGTACTACGAAAAAGTCTGGCGGCGATTTGAAGTTGCTAATCCCGTGCTAAAAGATAGACGACGGGACTTCTACAAAAAAGCTCGCGAGATTCGTAACCTCCGTAACCTCATCGCACATCACGCACCCATCATGCGCCGCAATCTATTGAGGGATCACGCATATCTTCATGAGCTAACTGCGCTACTCGATCCCGAACTCGCAGAAGAAGTACAAAAAAGATCGCGCGTCCTGGATCTGCTCCTGAACGCGCGATTAGTTGGTAGCGGAGGCGGGATTTGAACCCACGACACAGCGATTATGAGCCGCTTGCTCTACCAAGCTGAGCTACCCCGCCAAACTTTCAAACCTATTCGAGCCCCCCATCGGAATCGAACCGATGACCTTTTCCTTACCATGGAAACGCTCTACCGACTGAGCTAGGGGGGCAATAGAAAAGCGAAGCGAAGAATACCTGATTATCAGGCCCCAGCTTCATCGGTATTACGCGCAGTGATGCCAGTTATTCAGCTGGATTGAGCACGATCTTGCCGACGGTCTTTCGAGCCAGCATCGCTTGATGCGCTTCAACCGCACGCGACAATGGATATGTCGCACCAACTACTGGCTTCAATTTTCCGGTCATGATCAAACCAAATAACTCTACGAAAACATCCTGCATCAATTCTTTCTTACCCAAACAATTCACTAACCAGAATCCTGCGATGGTCTTTGATTTACCCATCAAGGTTGCTGGATGAACTGGGGTTGGCATTGTGCGCGAAGCCATTCCGTAAATGACGATACGACCAAACATTGCGAGTGCTTCCAGTGATTGATCAAATGTCTTTCCGCCCACCATCTCAAGAATCAAATCAACGCTCTTACCACCGTTTGCTGCACGGAGCGCTGCGTTCATATCTTCGACATTCGCATCAACTACAACATCGGCGCCAAGTTCGAGACATAACTTCTTTTTTTCTTCCGACGAAGTCACAGCAATAACAAATCCGCCCCACAACTTTGCAAGTTGTATTGCTAATGAGCCGACTCCACCTGCACCCGCATGGACTACGACTGATTCGCCAGCCTTCATATGTCCGAGCGTTTTGATGATGTGATACGCCGTCAATCCTTGAACCATCATCGATAGCGCTGCACCATCTGAAACTTGATCTGGTAGTGGAATTACTTGTTTCGGATTTACCAAAGTCTTCTGG
>Ga0208590_1000422_pt1 | contig 9728 bp, 13 predicted proteins | sample LakMenEpi27Sep09_FD_150740 | JGI IMG/M metagenome (GOLD analysis project Ga0208590, IMG submission 150740) | Freshwater microbial communities from Lake Mendota, WI - 27SEP2009 deep hole epilimnion (SPAdes) | ecosystem: Environmental > Aquatic > Freshwater > Lake > Epilimnion/Euphotic zone ... | reverse complement strand
AGGTCATATAATGCGTCACGGTATTCGTTAAGCGTTAACCCCGTCACAGTCCAAACCTCGCGGGGTTTCTTGCCTGGTTTTGATGGGGTTGTCATTGACTTGGTTACGGTTAACCCGTTGGGGTACTTAACGGGGGAAAATTCAGTTGATTCAATTTGAGATGACATGATTCCTCTGTTGATTATATTGTTTTTAACTGATAACCGATGACTGATGATTAAGCAATTTCCCAATTAAGCAATTTCCCATTTGGCGGCTTGCCATTCTGGTAAATGTTGGTATGCCGAGTTTACCCAACAATTTATCAGTTTTGATGCTTCTGTAGATTCCCAGTTTTCAACTTCATTGCATTGATATTCAAGGCAGTTCATGTATTTTATGAATTGCATCACCGAGATATTGACGGGGAACAATTTTAGCTCATATTCAAACCTTTCAACTTTCTCTTTAGGGTATCGAGTTTCATAGCTCTCGATATTAGCTTCGATAAACATTTTCCCAATTTTCAGCAAATCATTGTAGTTATAACTACTAAACAATGAATTTTTTTGCCCTTGGCTGTTAACGTAACTCAGAATTGTATTGATATGGTTATCGGAAACGATAAATACTGACATAGTTTTAGTTCCTTGCGTTTGTAGTGTTGTTTTTGAAAGGCTAGGGGAGTTTACAGTCCTTCCCCACTCCGCATTAGTTCATTAAGCCACTTAGTGCGGAGGCGTTTTGCCTCTTTCTCACTCTCGCAGGGCGGCTGGTAAAGGCTTGAAATAACTGAGTTGCCTTTTAGAAGGAACCACTTAGTTCCCGTTAGCCACCAATCCCCCTCTCTCGTTCCCCATAGCTCCACGCCATCAGGGAGGGTTAGATAATCTTTGTCATAATTATTAAAGGCGTGTCTAATTTCCGATGCGTTCATGCTTTTCCTTTCAAGATTCTAAGTTAGCTATCTTGGGGGGCAAAAATCCCCCCCCCTCGGATTTTAATATGCTGCGTCTGCCATTTCCCAGTAGGATCGGGCATCGCCGTGTTCGGCTTCCATCTGTTCAATAGCGTCCCGTTCCGCGTTCCGTTGGCGGTTACGGGCTGTCCAGAGGCCTCGGTAGGCGTTTAACCATGAATTGCGGTGTCCATACTTCCAGGAGGCTTTGACCACCACACCTGAGCTTGTGCGGATCGCAAAGTCCAGGTCAAAGTTTGGACTATCTTCTCGCCACATCATCCGTGTTTCTTTGACCCCGTTGATTGTTCGGCTTACTACATCTACTTCCGTATCATCGAAGTCTATAAAGGAGTGTTCAATTTTCCATTCGGGTTCGGTTGCTGCTTCCTGGGCTTTTTTTTGGGCTTCGGCTTGTTTCTGGGCTTCGGCTTTCTGGGCTTGTATCGCTTTCCAGAAGCGGTCGAACTGATCAACCCCTATGGGGTGGGCTTTCGTAGCCCCCAATCTGTATGTCAAAATCCCGTTGTTGTAGTCCATCCGGGTGATCTCTTCTGGCTTCACCTTTTGTTGTCCGTAATTGTCCCAGGTCAAAACCTGGGCTACAATTATTCTGTTCCGGTACTCGGGTTTGACTAAGTGGTTCGTTTGGTGTAACATAATATTTAAGCCTTGTGTTAGGTGGAGGGATTCGGTTGGTGACTTTTGCAGGGTAGCCAGCCGTTTCCTTTATGTTTTCTACTTTTTTAACTATAGCTCGAACCATAGGAATTGTCAAGCGATTTCTAAAAGAATTTTTAGAAATCCCTGAAAGTCCCTGTGTGTCCGGTGTCTGGGCTTATTCTTGTAAGGGATTTTTGTGGGACTGCCATCCAAAAAGCCTAATCACCCCGTAACACGCGAAACCCAACCCCTGCTAGTCACTCTTTTTGTTCTTGTGGTGTTGTCATTGATAATTCATCGGGTTTAAGTTATAATTGGAGCAATAGGGAATAACCCCTAATCCAACAACAAAGAGTAGGAACCATAAGGAATTATGACCACGAAAGAAGATATTTTGTCTAAATGTACCGTTGACGGGAATATCGTCAAACTCCCAGAAGACCAGTTAGAAAGAAAACTTTATCTGGAAGTTGCCAAATCCCTTAATTTAATCGGTGGCAAGTGGAAAGGAGGGAAAGTTCAAGGATTTGTTTTCTTAACTGATCCAACTGAATTATTAAGCGAAATTGCCAATGGTGGCGATCGCAATCTCAAGAAAGAATTTCAGTTTTTTGGAACCCCTGCCCCACTCGCTAACTACTTGGTTGAACTAGCGAAGGTTGATAATAACCATTCAATATTAGAGCCGAGCGCCGGACAAGGAGCCATCATTCGGGCGATAAACGCCATTTGTAATGTAAGGGTGGACTGCTACGAGTTGATGGAGGTTAATCGCATTATCCTAAAAAAAACCAAGCTCAAATTCAATTTACTAGGAGACGATTTTCTGAATCATAGCGAGGGGAAGTATGACCGGATTATTGCCAATCCTCCATTTACCAAAAATCAGGATATTGACCATATCCTAAAGATGTGGGACTGTTTAAATGATGGTGGTCGGTTGGTTTCGATTTGTTCTACGTCCTGGTTTAACGGGAGTCAACGGAAACAGATCCAGTTTATTCAATTCCTAGACGAGAATGATGCGGAAGTCTTAGATATTGAGCCAGGCGCGTTTAAGGAAAGCGGAACTAACGTTGGGGGGAAAATAATCATTCTTTCTAAATAGAACCAACAAAATATAAAGAATAACACCAGGAAAAACATTCTCTTCTGGTGTTATTTTATTCTTTATCTTCGCTTTTGTAAGGCTTTTAGTTGGCAAGCCACCGCTCAACAAAAACGATCCTATAGCCAAATATCGTCAAATCGGGTGGTGGATCAATAGTTAAAATCAAAAAAGGTTAGAATGGAACACACGAATATTGAGTTAAAATCAAAAGAGGTTAGAATGGAACACACGAATATTGAATTAATATATAGTTACACAAAATATCACATAAAATTAGTTAATAAAAGCATAAGTAGGCTTGATATAAAGCTAGGGATAATCTTTGTCACCAGTATTTTGTCTCTGTTTAATTTGCCAGACTCGCCCAATAACGTTAAAACTGTAATTTGCGTTTTTCTCGTTATAACAGTAGGTTTAAGTTATTTAGGGTTACATCCAAAAGCAGCAGGAGGGGTGACTCCACCTGGTTTGCTGATGAAAGAAAACTACTATGATACCGATGAGGACTGCCGATTAATTATTACTAAAACTTGGATAGAAGCACTAAAAGAGCTTGAGACATTGAGAGATGAAAAAGCGGATATAGCAAAATGGGCAAGTAGAATATTGTGTTTTACAATCTTACTTATTGCAGCAAATATCATTTTATCTTCTTTTTATTAGGACACAAATATGACTATTAAAATCAACAAATCTGCGTTAAACAAATTATTAAAAGCATACGCAGCGACTATTGACTAGTTACTTGAGGATAGGCAGGAATGGAAGTTGATTGAGGAACAGGAATTATTCTTATCTGAGATTTGGAATTGAATACTTAAAAGGCACGGGTTTGAATCCGTGCCTTTTTGGTAGTTAATGGTTTAATTCCTGCTCGATTCTGTCAAAAACTTCTCTGATTATTTTTAAGTTTTTAATAGCTTGATTTCCTGTGTAGATTTCTGTTTTCCCGTAAACTGTCCTTACTCTTAAAATTGGCAACGACGTATCAAGATTGCTAATTTGATACTGTGTAACGTCTTGAACTCTGATCATTATTTTAACCTCTAATGCCTTTTTGTGTTTTATCCTTACAATTAATATAGTACACAATCCCTTGATAGATGTCAAGCGTTTCCTGAAAATATTTTTTATTTCTTCCGTTTCTCCCTCCTGTAGTGCATTTGGCACAATCCCCCGGCGTAATGGGGTTTACCACAGATGTCACAAGTCCGACCTTTGGCGGTTCCCTTGGGTCTACCTGGTTTTCCCTGTTCGGACGGGGCTACCATCTGCTTATGGCATTTAGAGCATCTATAGGCTAGTTTCCCTCTTCGGAAACCGTCTAGCCACATCTTGGCGTTACATTCTGGACAATTCATATTATGATGGGGTTGTGTTTTATCTTTACAGCCACCGGGTTTTATTCGGTGGCTTGTTTATTGCTTTCTAAGCAAGAAAGTCAGAGCATACTTCACCATTCAATCGACGGACTAACCATTTTGCTCCATTTACCTTATCTAACCCTTCGCGCCAGCAGAATTTTAGTTTGCCGTTATCTTCAATCCCGTAGGCAATCATTTCAGGATTAACACCTTTTAATTGGCTAGATGCTTTTAAATAACCGCCCCTTGCTAACGCTTCAGATTCTAAGATTTCCTCACGGTTTATTCCCAATCCCATCAATTCCCATTTGACGTAGATTTTGACGTACTCACAAGAAAACCCGGCGTGGTGTAACATAGCAGCCTGCATCCCTACTCGGATTGAGAAGTCTTCTAAGTGAGTGTCTAGTTTGTGGCTGGTATATAAAACTTTTTTAGTTGCGGTTGCGGTTGTCATTGTCTTTGTCCTTTGCTTCGTGTTTTATCCTTACAATTAATATAGTACACAATCCCTTGGTAGATGTCAAGCGATTTCTAAAAATATTTTTTGAGGTGTTGCGATGTCCTTTTTGATTCTGATTTTGTGGGCAGGACAATATCAGGACAATATCAGGACAATATCAGGACAATATCAGGACAATATTGCCTATTTTATGGATTGAAATCCAGGCATCCCTCTGGGATTGTGTACATCTGCGTACTGCCCTCTATGTAGCCCTGGAAAGCCCATGCACCACCATCGGGGTCTAATGCGTTATGAACCCATTGTGCGGTGGGTGAGTCGATTGTAAATGCCTTCCCTGCTGTTTCTAGCAAGAGGTTTCGTTTTAGGAAGCTGACTTCATACTTAGCTACCCAACATTCAGGGAAGACCGACTTAACCAGCCGCACAACACCCTTCCAACTATTCGACACCGCCTCTACCAAAGTACCGGAACCCACCGCACTCCCCTGATTTTGCCAATCTTTGGGAGTGTTTTGAGCTTCTTCTGGCTCGGTCAATGAAATCGCTACTTGCTGGGCTTCTTCCCCCCGCTTTAGATCTACTGGAAGGGGTGTTCCTTCTTCTCCATGATCACACTGAATTTGATCACACTGAATTTCATTAGTGGTATCAGTGTTTTGTATTAATCTTCTATTATGTTTTGGTGTGACAGCCATTATCTCGTTATTGGTATATTGGGCTACATTTTTATCCCAGGCTTCAAAAACCACAGAACGTCCATCCTCAAAGCCTTTGAAGGAATAAGCTCTTGTTCTATTCCCTTCCTCGTCACGGATTTGCCGCCCAGACATTCTTAGTCCAATAGTATCTTTGAAAAATCGGTTGATCTGAGCAATCGGGGTCAAGCCTGTCGGCCCTACCTTAAAATATTCCCGAATCTCTCGCCTCTGTTCCTTGAAGATTTTGCCTAGTTTTTGGATCAATTCGGATTCATTAGTAAATTCCTCTCCGTTCAGGAATCGATCCAGTTCCATCAACTTGAGAATTTCAACACAGGCACTATAAAGTTTGATGTCCGGCAGGTGGACTTGCCCATCCCCGTTTTGTACCGCATTTTTGATGTGATTGGCATCCCGATCATGAACTTGCTCAGGATTCATATAGAAATAGTGCAATCGTAGCTGTTTTAGCCAACCGTCCTCGTCCTTTAAGACAAGCTCTGGCGTGACATCTATTTTATATGTGTCCTTCAGGTAGTATTTTTGCTGCTCCGCCAGTTCTTCTGGGGTTTTGGCTTTCTTGTCTTGCAGTTTCTCGTATTTAGAGAACGAAATATCCTCCGCGTTCGTGATTACCTCGGCGTTCGCCACCCGATTCTGGGTGCGAATCTCCTCCGCCTCGGCTTTGATTACCTGAATCTTACTGTCAAGCTCGTCCGTGATGACTTCAATCCGTCCCCGTTCGTATTGAATATCGTCGGCTTTCTCTAAATCCCCCATTTGTCGGGCGATCGCTTCTTCAGAAGCTAATCTATCCTCGTCAAATCGCATTTGAGAATCATCCGAATTGGAAACATCATGCCCTTCCTGTTTCAATAGGTAAAGAACCGTTTCTCGGTATTTCCACTGCCCTGCGTTGATTCGTGCCGCATACTTAGCCCATGCACTTGTGTGCCGTGTGTCGGTTTGGGTGTCGATATCAAATCCTGCCCTGTCGTATTTCTCTAAGATTTCGATATGCTTGCGAGTCACCCGATCTTGAGATTCAAGGAGGACGTGCGCGCCAGATGACCCATTCCCAACCTTGCTGCACCCGTACTGAGCGCACCATAAATGCCATTCAGCCGCCAAGTCCCGAAGCCGCGACATCATCTGGAGGACATCGTTTGTGGCGATCGCTCCCTTGAAAAGCCCAAACACGCTGTGAAAATAGCCTTTGAGGTCAATAGATACACCTGTCCCGATTGTGGGGGAAGCAATCACAACGTCATATTGACCCGATTCAATCACCGTGTCAATGTTTTTTGCACAGCAAAAAGCCGGGTGATTTGGATTTGATACAGTCTCCGAGTCAATCCGAATAACACGGACGTGGGGATGATTCTTACGGATGTGTGATTCCATATTGATTGCCGAGAATTTGCCTTTAACTTTTTGGCTATCCTCCACGATTATCATTCGCTTGCCTTCACGAATTTGCTTGTCTATCTCTTTATAGAGCGCTTCGACTTTATGACTATAGAAACGAACCTTGCGCCCGTTTCCTTTGTATTTATTGACGACAATGTAGGGTTCCAGATTTTCAATCCCCGACAATTCCGTAAGGTAGTCAATTGAGTAATTTGAAAGGTCGGCATCTTGGGCAATTAACAATCCTCCCGTTGTTAGAACGCTTTTCAGTAACGTTTCCAGACTTGAAAGGATTGCTGTCCGTTTTTCGGCACAGGTTGTTGAATTGAACAAATGCCAAAGGACTTGCTCAACTTCATCTATGATCACCACCGCACCCTCCCAATCCTCTGGGTTAAAATTGGCTTGGCTCAGTGGGTGTAAACTATCTACACACAACCCATACCCCAGGTTTTTCCCTTCAACGCTTCCCTTGCACTCCTCAACCCAAGGCACACCCACCGCATTGCAGATTGCCCGCCCAAGTTCAACCCTGTGGGTAATCACCAAAACCCTCCGCCCACTAGCAATAGCATCCTGGGCGATAGGTTCTAGCCGTTTAGTTTTCCCTGTTCCCATGCCTGAGTAGATAAAAACAGACCCAGTAGTAGGAGTGGGTAAATCTCCCAAATATCGAACGTTTAGGGTCAATGTCGGAGTCTTGGTTAGTTGCCACCCTCTGTTGAATTGATAAATCCGATAATCAGGAGCCTTGTTATATAGAAGATCAAATTCTTCTTCTCCATGCGCCATGATAAAATCATCAACTCCCTTCTCTGGCCCAGGAAAACTGATCACACGGACATCCCGTTTGTCCTTCTGAAAAAGCTCACCTAATTTATTTATCTCCCTTTGGACGTTGCGAATGGTTTTGATTTTTGTTTCATGGTCAAAAACAATATTCACCCGTCGCCCTGTCGTCACAAAAATCTCTAACTCAGGAATCAGGTAAGGAGCGCACTTCTCCTTAAATCCGTTACCGTCCTCTCGGCTAGTCCGCACTCCCCCAGTAATCCCAGGTAATCCGATGCAAGCGTATCCCGCCGATATCAAGCACGCTGCTTTCTTAGCCCCCTCGGTGATCGTGATTGGCAAGTTGATCTCAATTGCCCACTCCCAAAAGTAGCGATCGCCCTCACTCCAATCAAAGTCCCCTTGCGGACATCGGGACTTGTAGCTTTCTAAAAATTGCTCCCCTGCTTTGATGGCTATTTTTACCCCAATCTCCCAGGATGGCACCACGAAAAATGCTCGTGTAAGCACTTTCCCCGGATGCTCGTATTTAATCATCTTCAATATGTCGCTGAAACTATAGCGAGGTCTATCGGCTTTAAAACATCCCCATTTCATATATTGGGAATAGTTGAGAGGATCAATGCCCCTAAAACTCCACCCCCCGTCCTCTAGGTGCTTGAAGCGTTCAAAAAGCCTCTTGAGGGGGGTTGTGGTGTACTGAAGCGAGTGGGGTGATTTTTTTCCTAGAGCTTCCATCTCCCCGTATAATACGGCTTCAAGAGCATCCTGTCCCTTGAGTGACTCAAAGTTTAAGTCGATAATATGGGGATGAATAGCTGAAGCCAGCAATTCGTCTCGATGTCTTTGAATCATAGTGTTGATCCCTCTAGTATCGTGGGGTTTAAGTTTGAAAAGGAGTTAGTTGACCGTGCGATCGCCAATTCATAAAATATTTTGCAAAAACTCTTGTTTTTTCAAGATATCTTTGTTATACTTTAATGAATTGGCTTTTGTCCTTGCTGTTTTTAAAAAAGATTTCGACTCGTTCTCTTGGTGTTTTTGAATCCCCCGTCTTCTCAGGACGGGGTTTTTCTTTGGGAATTTTCATGTCAATCTTCCTATAACTGGTGGGACACGACAAGGCGAAAACAGAAGAAAGTTCTCACCCCGACCGTTTTTCTATTATAAGCACAATCGGACGGATTTGCTTATAAAATTTTGTAACCTAATCCCAGATGGACTTGTGCCAGATCGGGACATGGTTTTCGAGATCAACCCATGATTCCAAAATATTACAATCAGGGGGTAGTCCTGGGTAACTAGGATTGACCCATAATCTTCCACTTGAGAGCCGGAATCCCATGTATGGAACCCTTGATATTTTGGGTTCCCACCCTGCATAAAGTTTCTTGGGATCTTTCCCTTTTACTATGGCAGATCCAAGCCCTGTCAATGTATTCGGTACTCTAATCCTTAATTTTTTCTTACAAGTGTCTGGCAGCAAGTTTTCAACCCAATCAATTAGATCGGGGTCGGTAAAATAACTTTCAATTTTCAAATGGTCAACTAATAACTTTTTGCCGTCGATAGTTGCTGAGACTTTCCTAAACCCTTCAGGATTTAACTGTTTCCGTCGCTTTGCTTCACCCATGATTCTCCTTTGTTTTTTGCTAATTCAAATTCCTGCTTGGCTTGTTCCCAAACTTCTTTGATGGCTCCAACCTTGACATTTTTCCCAAATTTTCCATCAAGATGATGGGGAGCCCCGATTTTAATTTCAACATTCCAAGATCGGAATTGTTGATAATGATTTGACAACCAACGGATTAACTCCATCGGATATCCATATTTGTTTGGGTTTCCCTTGTCGGCTCCACCGCCTCCAACTCCAGAGTATTCCCAAAACCCTGCCCACTGTTTACGCTCGGTCATATAATCCTCCCGTGATATAATATAATCATAGCACAGGTTATAATAAATATGTCAACCCAATTAAAATAATTATGGACACCAAAAGAGGCAGAGGGAAACCCCGTGACTACGCCACAATCAAAACTTCCAAGGGCATAAATATCACCGATGTCGCGTGGGACGGTCTTAAAGTCCTGTCAGCGTCCTTTGGCTTGTCTCGTGCCGAACTCATAGAGAGGTTAGGGCGTGGGATGCTGTCACCGTCCGAGTTTCAGGAAATCTATAAAAAATTTCTGGAAAAGGCTTGACATTCTTTAAAACCTATGGGATATTGGTAATAGTCAAGCACACGGAGCAAACAATGAAAATCAAAACTATATCTTACGGTCTGACG
>Ga0208590_1000419_pt1 | contig 9806 bp, 6 predicted proteins | sample LakMenEpi27Sep09_FD_150740 | JGI IMG/M metagenome (GOLD analysis project Ga0208590, IMG submission 150740) | Freshwater microbial communities from Lake Mendota, WI - 27SEP2009 deep hole epilimnion (SPAdes) | ecosystem: Environmental > Aquatic > Freshwater > Lake > Epilimnion/Euphotic zone ... | reverse complement strand
TCTAAAAATTCTTTGATGTCCATAATTCACCTCTTAATTATCCTTGTATTAGTTTATCATTAATATCAACTCCTAAATATCCTCGTTCCAAGGCTCTGCCTTGGAATGCTAAATAGAGGCTCTGCCTCTATTATAATATTATGATAGTGTTCTGGTGGCAGAGCCACCTTAATTGCGTTTCTAGGTAGAACCTAGAAACGAGTAAAATAATGATCCATTTATTTATAAACATCTCCACGAGGCTTAATTAGAGTCACAGTATAAATTTTATTCTCAGGATCAATAACAAACAAAATTCGATAATTTCCCACTCTTAAACGCCATTCTGGACGACCTTGTAAAGACTTAATATCAACTAAATTTCGATCTTGTTGCAGAAGTTTTAAAGCCCGAATAATTCGGGCTTGATGCTCTGATGACAGCCGTTTTAAGTAACGTTCTGCGGGTTTCAAAATGATTAAATGCCATTTAGTCAAGTTGTCCTCCAAATAATTCAATTTCGATGTCTTCTAGGGATTTACCAGAATCACGTCCTGCTAAATAGTCTTGTAATGCAACTTCACTTTCATTAATATCTTCAATAGAAATAATCTCATCATCATCAACTTTAATCCCTTGTTCAACCATGCCTTTTAGATCATTTAAAAGGCGAAGTTGCTCGGTAATAGTTAAACTTTTGACCTGAGTTAAAACTTCATTGTAAGCTGGCATAAATTGTCTGAGGATAGTTTTGCTCTATGTCTATTTTACCTCATTTTCAGATTTTGCCTAGATGAATATGACCCTAACGACTATATTTTCTAGGAAAAACCCAAAAACGACCCGATGAGCAAGAACCTAGAAATTTATCTTCCAAATAATAGCAAATCACTGTTATTATAAAAGATTGAGGATAAATTGATATAGGAAATCATCAACATGGCTAAAAATGAAACCCGCAATGAAGTAGAAGTTCGTTCTCAAAAAGTCGATGAGTTGAGAGAATTGGGAATAGAACCCTATCCCAGTCATTCAGTTCAAAGGTCACATACAACCCAGGACATTAAAGACTTATTCGCCCAACCAGGTAAAGAATTAAATGATGGGGAAAGCGACGCCGATGCTATTCCTTTAAAGGTTTGTGGACGGATTACTTTTAAACGCGATAGTGGAAGTATTGGATTTATCGGTTTAACCGATATTGCGGGAATAATTCAACTCAAATTAGAGAAAAAAATAGTTACGGGCGAAACAGGATTATCCTTTAATCAGGTTAAAAAATATCTCGATTTGGGGGATTTTATTGCCGCCGAAGGGATTGGTTGTCGGACTAACCGAGGGGAATTATCCGTACAGGTGGAACGGATTTTTATTGTTTCTAAAGCTACCATGCCTTTTCCTGATTCCTATTATGGAGTTAATGACCCGGAACTGTGTCGTCGTCATCGAGAAATTGATTTAGTTAGTAACTCTAAATCCTTAGAAACCTTTAAGGTTAGAAATCGCATTCTGAAAAGGATGCGGACTTATTTATGGGATAATTGTTTTGAGGAATTAGAAACTCCTGTATTACAAGCAATTTATGGCGGGGCGGCGGCTCGTCCTTTTGTTACCCATCATAACAGTTTGGATATTAATTTATATCTGCGAATTGCTACGGAATTGCATTTAAAACGGGCAATTTGTGGCGGTTTTGAACGGGTATTTGAAATTGGGCGGGTGTTTAGAAATGAAGGTATTGATAGTACCCATAACCCCGAATTTACTTCGATTGAAGTATATCAAGCCTACGCTGATTATTTTGATGTGATCACTTTAGTAGAAGATGTGATTTGTGCGATCGCTAAGGATGTTTTAGGAGAACAAACTTCACTAGAATATCAGGGAGATGTGATAAGTTTAGAACGAAAATATAACTATTCTGAACAATATCCCACCTTTACCGGAAGCCATTGGAAAGTACAAACAATGGTGGAAGCGGTGCGAGAAACAACTGGGTTAGATTTTGATACCTTAGAGTTAGATGAAGCCCTGAAAGCCGTAGAAAGTTTAGGGTTACATTTATCAAAATTAGAAATCCAAAGTTTAGGATATGTCCTTTATACGGTTTTTGATAAGTTAGTTTCACCTAAATTAATTCAACCCACTTTTATTACAGAATTTCCGGTGGAAGTCAGTCCATTAGCTAAACGTCACCGTTCTAAATCGGGATTTGTAGAACGTTTTGAGTTATTTATTCATGGGACAGAATATTCTAATGGCTTTTCTGAATTGAATGATCCCAAAGACCAACGCCAACGATTTGAAGCACAATTAACCCAGAAAAATGCCGGGGATGAAGAAGCTCATCCGATGGATGAAGACTTCATTCAAGCCCTATCTTTAGGGATGCCAAATTGTGGTGGAATGGGGATTGGAATTGATCGGTTAGTAATGTTATTTACGAATACCGCCAGCATTCGAGATGTGATTATGTTCCCGACCATGCGAACTTTTTAACCCAAACCTCCTGTTCCCTCCCTCCCTAGCCCCCCGTGCACGGCAGGGCTGTTTCATTTTCTATCGTCAACCCTAAGACCTAACCCCCCAACCCCCTTACCTACGAGGGAAGGGGGAGTAATTAATCTGTTTAAATCTCAAAGAGATTTAATATTAGGAATCCTTCCCCCCTCTCCTTGTAGGAGAGGGGCTGGGGGAGAGGTCACACAATTTTTGGGAGAGAATGAAACAGCCCCTCGTGCACGGGGGGTTTGGGGGGGCTGTTGTTCCCTCCCTCCTATCCCCAGCGTGCACGGGGGGTTTGGGGGGCTGTTGTTCCCTTCCTCCTATCCCCAGCGTGCACGGGGGGTTTGGGGGGCTGTTCCCTGCTATAAAATCAAAGGACTTTCAAAGCCACGGGATTGTTAGAACCAAAATTCTGTATAATGGGGGTTTGGACTTTTAAAACAAGAGTAAGCTGGAGTTAACCATGTCTCGGATTTGTCAGTTAACGGGAAAGAGAGCCAATAACGGTATGGCCGTGTCCCACTCCCACCGTCGCACCCACAAATTGCAGGAAGCGAATTTACAGTGGAAACGGATTTGGTGGCCCCAAGGGAATCGTTTTGTGAGATTAAAACTTTCTACAAAAGCGATTAAAACTATTGAACTGAAAGGGTTACAAGCCATGGCAAAAAAAGCAGGACTTGATCTGAATAAATTTTAAATGGGGCCGAACAATAGCCAGAACTTCCCTAACCCCCCCTAGACAACAGGGGGGATATTTATTTTGAGATTAAAAAATTGTGTAACCTCTCCCCCAGCCCTTTTCCTACAAGGAGAGGGGGAAGAATTTCTAATATTAAATCTCAAAGAGATTTAGGATTGATTACACCCCATTCCCTCGCAGGGAAGGGGGCTGGGGGGTTAGGTCTTAGGATTCAAAAAGGAAAAACTTAATATATCCAGATCCCGATCGCTTTTCAAAAAAAATTGGGCATTATAAATAATAGAGGAGAATCCCTAAACTGTATTTCTTACATTAATAGCAAGCGCGACTAAACTCGGAAATATCGGTATTTTTACCGAGGCGATTCTGGGGCAGAAATGCTAAAACTAAAGGTAGGGAGTTTTTCCCGTTATTCGCCATCACAACCATTCCAATCACAGGTTAGGTAGGCATATATTATGTCACAACATCACAACAACAAATTCTCTAATCCTATTCTGTCTTTGTCTCGCTCGATCCGGATTGCTTTTCAACGGATGACCCGGCGGACAATGCGATCGCTTCTTAGGGTTTGGATGAGGATCAACCGTCAAGATCGTTATGGTCGGGCGGGCTTTGTGTTGCCTACGGTGGTGATGGTTTTGTTAGTGGTGGTGCTATTGACCATAACTATTATGTTGCGATCGATGGATCGGGCTAAAATGGCTCAATATCGACGGGTAGATGAACAAGTTCTACAAGCAGCAACCCCGGCATTAGATCGGGCTAGTGCAAAAATAGACGATTTACTGAAGAATGGTACACAACGTCTAGGTCTCTCTCAACAGACACCATCGGATGATGAATTGTACCGCGCTCTTAATAGTGATATCTATAAGTTTGAAGGTGAAGAAGTTTTAAGTATTCAGATTCCTCCTCCACCAAACTCCACTGAACCGGAAAACTACTTCAGTAATACGGCTTGGAGGTTTCCCGTTGATACTAATAATGATGGAACGGACGATAGCTATATCTTGTATGGGATTTACTTCCGTTTACCTAAAACTGCTAGAGCTAGAATTGCAACGGAAGCTCGGACTCCTCCGATGAAAAGTATACAATCGCAGACAAAAAAATGTGCATCTGCTGGAAGCAGTGCGGATTTAATTGATGGCTCTGGGTGGAGTAAGCAAGATGGAAAATTGAAAAAAAGTTTCTTTGTTTATACGACTACTGTACCGATGCCCGATGCTAACGGAGAAGTTAAAGGAACATCAGGGTTTACCGCTTTAGAATATCAACAAGACCGAAATCGAACTCCTTTTAGTAATAATGCCGTCGTTTATGAAGATGACTTAGAAGTTGCTCCAGGGCCAGCATTTAGGTTGAATGGCCGAATGTTTACAAATAGTAACTTAATTACGACTCCGGGTAATAGAACAAAGCCAGAAATAATCCGTTATTACTTAGTCAGTTCTCCAGCTTCCTGTTTTTATGAAATAGAAAATAGTAAGATTATTGTCGGGGGAAATGTAGTCAATGGAACTGCTAGTGATTCTACCAACAAAGGTTCATCAACTGTAGATTTATTTAAAGCTGCTACATCTTTTACAGAACCGAAGCCGACAATTTCTAGCGATGATCGCTCTACAACTCAAGAAGCAGCATCCGTACTTTACAATAATAACGCCTATGAAAATCGCATTAGTTTGCTAGTAAAATCTCAACTCGCAAATACAACTGATCCAGACAGTGTAAAAAATGCAATTGCAAATCGAATTAAAGAAGATTCAACTCTTGATCCAATTAAAGCTCGTGAAGAAGAATTAGAAACATATTTCCGAGAACGGACGCGACGGGTTCCCTATATTGAAGCACCTGTTGGGACTTCAGGGCTTGATCCTTACAGTAGTACAACACCCCTTTTTGGTTCAGGTAATAGCTTGCAACCTCCTGATACATGGGCCAGGCCATTTAATCCGGCTGATCCTGCAACTTCGTATACAGGGATCACCTTAAAAGACGATCAGTTAAAAGCTCAAGAACCTCCCGATAATCCACAAAATGAAGTTGAACTCGGAGATCGGGTTTTAGTTGGGAATAATCAAGCTAAACTGTTGTACAACGTAAATACCTTTGAGGCTGCTAAAGCCATATTGGGGAAATGGACAGGGACTCAAAAGGATCGAGAGCGTCCGACTCAAATTCAAACTTTACCGAATGTTGGCACAATAGATCGGCATGGATTTTGGGAGAAAGCAGCGGCTCAGAAACCTGATCCGATTATTTCCGGCTATGGAGGGTTACGAGTCGTCACCGGAGCAGGCATTTATGAACGTTCTAGCTCCTTCCTGCCTCCTCCAGCTTGGGATGATCCGGCGACTGCAAGTGTTGATGAAAGCAAATATGGGGGGACATATCCCATTGTTTGGCCCGACACTATGCCCATGTCTCCGACAAAATGGTCAAAGGTTTTTAATAACGAGGTCACTAAAGATTGGATAGATATCCCAGGATGGCCATTAACAACCACCAATTCTGCTGCTCCTACAGGTAGTCTTGATCCTAATACCCCTAAATATGCTAAGGGCGATCTAAAAATGCGGGCAACGGCCGTTTATCACTATGCCCAAGATATCTTCGATCCTGAAAAAAACGATACAACCCAAAAACCCCTTGCTTGTATTAGCAGTTACTACGACCCTTCAAATCGCCTGACCAGTATGAATACAGGGGATTTCCCCCTATCCAATAATGGTAAAGTTTATGGGCCACCAACAACAGCTAGACCAGGGAAATCCACTATAACCGCAGGTTTGTTAGGAAGTACCAGTCCCACTATTTTAGAAAACCAAGCCAATTTAGTTTTCCCAGATGGTCGGTTTGTGAACGAGCGCCTACGCATCGCCTTGACCAAACCGGAAGCCGACCGGGATTTAGGCGATCAATCGGCCATTGATTCGGCTCTCTGTGCCTTGGGAATTTTAGGCACAACGGGCTATGATCTTGGCTCTGTCCCTTCCGTTGTTACTATTCCCGACGGGGCAATTAAAGAAACTGCCTTCTTGAATGCGCGGGAAGTCAAAGCAGTAGAAACGGATAATACCGCTACACCCATTGATGAAACCTTTACTGTCCGTGATCCTATTGACCCCACTAAGATTACTGGTGAATTAACCACCAGTTATGCAATGCCCTTGGAAAATCGTTTTCCCCAGGAAATTCGGGCAACGGTTATCGACTTAGGAGTGCTGCGAAATCAACCTATTACCTTTAAAAGTCCAATAACTGGCCCTTCACCGGAATATCTCTTGCCTAATAGTGGGATTATCTATGCAACACGGGACGATGCTCTGCCCGATCTCAGTGACACCGATCCTGATACAACGGTAAGGGGAAGTGGTTCGGACTTTAAACTTGATCCAAGTCGTCGTCCCAATGCAATTGTTTTGGTCAATGGTAAATATCTGGCTAGAAATGATAAAGATAATAATAACAAGGGCAATGGCCAGAATGACGACCCCTTACCTGCCGATGCCAAACAAGCAACTGATAAAATCCTACAGGAAAAAGGACTGATTCTGGTTTCTGATGTCCCTGTCTATATTAAGGGTGAATTTAACCTGCATAATGCTAAAGACGGTAAAGAAATACAGGAGTTTAAAGAGTCATTAGATGCTACCTGGAGTAACTTCTACACTCGAAAAACCCTGAATACAGACTTTGCCTGTCGCCCTGGTGATCCCAGACTGAAACCCAACTGCACCTCCGCCACCGGCGGAGATACATGGCGACCTGCAACGGTATTAGCCGATGCCGTTACCCTGCTTTCTGATAATTTCCGCTTTGGTTTCCGCAATGAAGGAGACTTCGATCTCAGAAATAATGCGGGTAATGCCAAAATTGGCTATGACTTGAATGGCGATGGCGAGATTAAATTCATCAGCACCGACCCTGCCACTGCCACTACGGAGCTTGCCTTTGCTGATACGAATGATGATAAAACCATTAATAATAACGAGTTTTGGATTGATCTGAATGGGAACGGGGTATTTGATGGCCCGAAAACAGTAATGGTTGATGATGTTGAAACCCTTTTACCTCCAACACCCATTAAAGAAATTGACATTACTGCTAATGCTGCCCGGATTATTAACGGTTTTAATGAATCCAACAACTTTGTGACCAATGGTTTGAGTAGCGGTGCATTTTCTCAGACTTTAGATACTAATAAAAATCCACAATTGATTGGATCTGCATCGGATTTAAGACTCTGGGATTCTCACTATTTGGCAATTAACACAACGGCTGCCGATTCCTCCTATTTTAATAACTTTGTTACTCCTGTTCAACGGCGAGTACAGTTTGGAGAATATATGATGGAAATCTGCCGTAAAGTCCCTATTTCTGCTTGTGGGCCACAAGACTGGGTGGTGGGATATGATGTTAATGCCAACGAGAATTTTAACGAGGATTTTACGGACTCGGCAGCAGTCGGTGTTAAAAAAGAGTATAATTTGACCTTGCATGATGTATTAGTCAAGATTCCTAAAGACACAAGCATCTATAAACTAACCTCTCCTGATAGGGATAACTTTAATCCCACTTTACTTTTTGCCGGAACAACAGGCTACTGGAAAATTACGGATCAGGCTCAACAACTGCCTCGGCGAGTTGCCTTCCTTAGAGATGATAAAGGGATGATTCGTCTGGATGAAAAAAATTATCCCATTGCTGTTGGTATTGCTAGGTCAAATACTACTGATAATGATGTTAAAAAGGGCTGGCCGCAATGTTATAGCCAAGGGACAACGAGGGTAGATAAAACTGACAGTAATAGCCCTCTATGTCCAAAATTCAGCGCCACTGACCAACCTCGAACATTAGACCCTGGCTCAACCGGGGGTACATCCTCACTTTGGTTTGTGACTAATAAGGATGGGAATGGGACAACAAGAGATTACGGTTATAACCATCCTCTCTGGTTCTATAATCCCAGAGTTCCCGCCACTCCTGTTACCTTGAGGGAGAGCATCCCCCTAAAACCTAACCCGCAACAACCTTTGTTGATTCCGGTTTTGCAACTTCACGCGACTGACAATGCGTCAACAACAGCAGCAAATGCTACTTTCCCTGTTGGTGCCAGGCTGCTTGGTGTACTTAATCAGCCACAAAGTCGGTGGTTAATTCCAGCTAAAGCAAATACAACCACATACAATTTGGTTTTAGGTTCCGGGAATGGGCCAAGTCGTCCCAATGAGTCCAATGGCGGTTTAGAAAACTTCCCTCGCCTTATCGAAAATTGGATCTCAGGAACGGCGGGAACACGGGGTACAGTTCAAATTCTAGGTTCCTTTATTCAAATCCGCCGTAGTCGCTATGCTACTGCTCCGGCGATTCCACTTCAACTCGAAACCAATAAATATGATAAGGAGAAGAATATTGTCACAGCACCGGGAATGTTTGGTGTAAGCGATACAAAGTTCAGCGATGTCTATAACTTCAATAACGTTGATAGACGGGTGAGTTACTATACTGCGTCTAATCGGAATTGGGGATTTGATGTTGGTATTTTGTCTCAACCCCCTGACTTATTTGCTCAGAAATTCACCGCTCCTTCTACCGAACCACCCGATAACTATTTCCGAGAAGTCAGCCGCGATGATGAGTGGGTTAGAGAGTTGTTGTGTTCCAAATTAGCTGACCCTAATGATCCGACTAAAGCAACCACCACCAACGCTGTTCCTAATAGCATTCGTCCTAGTAATTGCCTCGTCAAGCCTTGATTTCCCTATAAGTGTCTTTCCTATGTTCTTAATTTCGGAGGTGACTAATTATGATTCCCAATAAAGATAAAACGGGTTTTACCCCCTCATCGGAATCGGGCTATACAATCCTAGAAGGACTAATGGCGGTTGTGGTTGTATCCGTAATGTTGTTAGCAATTGGCCCTGTTATTGCCTTCTCTGTTGGAACCCGTGTTCAAGCCAAACGAGTTGAACTGGCAACTCAAGCGGGAAAAAGTTATATTGATTGGGTGAAAGCTGCTCCTGATCCCAATGCAATAAAAGAAAGAGCACCCAAACAAACTGCAATTACCGCTCCAGCAACAGGTGATTTAACAAGTGATTGCACATCAAAAGATGGTTATTGTACAACAACCGATAAAAAATTGTACTGTGTAAATCTTGATGAAACAGCAGGGTGTCAAACAAATAGCCCTGTTGATATGGTGGTTCAACCCATTATCATCATTCCTGATGCTACGAAGCCAGAAAAAGGCTATGGAATGCAAGTTAGAGTTTATCGGGCTAACTCTTTTGCCCCTGGTGTAACGCTTCAGTCACCTACTAAGTCGGACAGCTTAACAACGAATGCGTTAGGTAATCGTGGTTTACCTTTAGTTATGATGAAAACAGAAGTTTTACCGTCAGGTGCAACCTTTGAAGACCTTCAAAAACGATTACCAACACCGTAATATTTTAAGTCTAACTTAATTCACCTACTTTTCTTAAGTTAATGGAGCAATAAAAATGAGTATCTTTCTAAAATTATTACTTAAACATCAAGTTAGGTCAAGTCCGGCAAAATTTGATCGAAACTATCAAGTCAAAGGCATGACAATGATAGAACTATTAGT
>Ga0208590_1000411_pt1 | contig 9975 bp, 9 predicted proteins | sample LakMenEpi27Sep09_FD_150740 | JGI IMG/M metagenome (GOLD analysis project Ga0208590, IMG submission 150740) | Freshwater microbial communities from Lake Mendota, WI - 27SEP2009 deep hole epilimnion (SPAdes) | ecosystem: Environmental > Aquatic > Freshwater > Lake > Epilimnion/Euphotic zone ... | reverse complement strand
TAATTGCTGCCGATGATGGCGTAAAACCACAAACTATTGAAGCACTAAACCACGCTCAAGCTGCAGAAGTACCAATTGTGGTAGCGGTAAACAAAGTTGATAAGGAAGGCGCTGATCCAAATAAAGTTCGCGGTCAACTTTCTGAATATGGATTATTACCAGAAGAATATGGCGGCACATCAATGTTTGTTGATGTTTCCGCAAAATCAGGACTAGGAATTGAAAAATTATTAGAATCAATCATTTTAACTGCTGATGCAGCCCTAGATTTGCGTTCAAGTCAATCTCAACAAGCTCAAGGTGTTGCCATTGAAGCTCATCTTGATAAAGGCCGTGGACCTGTTGCCACAGTATTAGTTCAACGTGGAACTTTAAAAGCAGGAGATTCAATTGTTGTCGGTGATGCTTTTGGTCGCGTTCGCGCAATGTTGAATGACAAAGGTGAATCAGTTGAAAGTGCCGGCCCTGCATTTCCAGTACAAGTTCTTGGTTTAACAAGTGTGCCAGGAGCTGGAGATACTTTCTTAGTTGTTGATGAAGATCGCGTGGCAAGACAAATTGCGCAAGCAAGATCTGCTCGAGATAGAAATGCTCAACTTGCTAGAGGCAAGAAGCGTCATACTTTGGAAGATGTGCTTGACACCTTGAAGAAAGGCGAAACTCAAGAGTTGCGCTTAATTATTAAGGGTGACGTTTCTGGTTCTGTTGAAGCTTTGGAAGATTCATTAATGAAACTTGAAGTTGGCGAAGATGTTGAATTACGAGTAATTCATCGTGGAGTTGGCGCAATTGTTAATAGTGATGTTGATTTGGCTGTTGCTTCAGAGGCAATCATTATTGGTTTCAACGTTCGTGCCGAATCAGGGGCTCGTGAAATGGCAGATCGAGAAGGAGTAGAACTTCGTTACTACTCCATTATTTATCAAGCAATTGAAGATATTGAAAAAGCACTTAAAGGCAAGCTCAAACCAATTTATGAAGAAGTCCGCTTAGGTTCTGCTGAAATTAGAGAAGTGTTTAAGTCAAGCAAAGTTGGAGCTATTGCTGGTGTGATTATTCGTGATGGATTAATCACCAGAAAATCAAAAGCTCGTATTTTGCGTGATGGAAGAATGATTACCGAAAACTTAAATATTGCCTCATTAAGAAGATTTAAAGATGATGTTTCAGAACTAAAAGATGGCTTTGAAGGTGGTATTTCATTTGATGGCTTCAATGACTTAAAAGTTGAAGACATTATTGAAACCTATGAATTACGCGAAAAGCCTCGCGCTTAAACGATCATGAGTCAAGCACGAGTTCGAAGAGTCGCTGATCGAATCAAAGAAACAGTTGCTCTTTTATTAGACACCAGAGTTAAAGATCCCCGTTTAGGTTTTGTAACTATTACTGAAGTTCGAATCACTGGAGATTTAAGAGAAGCAACAGTTTTTTACACAGTTTTAGGTGATGACGACAAAAGAGATAGCACCAAAGCAGCATTGGAATCTGCCAAAGGAATGCTTCGAAGCGAAGTTGGAAAAGCTTTAGGAATTAGACACACTCCTTCTTTGCAATTCTTACTTGATGGAATTCCTGAAAATGCAATTCACATTTCAGAAGTTTTAAGAACAGCACAAGAAAGAGATCAAGAACTACAAAATATTGCTAAAGCTGGAAAATATGCAGCAGGAGAAGACCCTTACCGACACAAAGAACGCGATGAATCAAACCAAGCAAGTAGCTAACGAAATTCATGGCTTTGTCATAATCGACAAACCAGCAGGAATGACTTCTCATGATGTGGTGCACCAAATTAGAAAATTAGCCAATACAAAAAAAGTAGGTCACGCAGGAACTCTTGATCCTGATGCAACAGGAGTTTTAGTTGTTGGTTTAGGTAAAGCCACTAGATTATTAACTTTTATAGTTTCAGATAATAAAACTTATCAAGCAACAATTCGATTAGGTCAATCTAGAACTACCGATGATGCCCAAGGTGAAGTTATTGAAACAAATAATTGTGAAAATATTTCTGAAGAATTAATAAAAAGTGAATTAGATAAATTTGTAGGCGATATTCAACAAATTCCATCATCAGTAAGTGCCATAAAAGTTGATGGCAAAAGAGCTTATGATTTGGTGCGACAAGGTGAAAAAGTTGAACTTTCACCAAGAGCAGTTCACATAAGCGCTATTGATGTGCATGAAATAAAGAAGATTGAAGAATTTATAGATGTAGCAATTACAGTTCATTGTTCAAGTGGAACTTACATAAGAGCACTTGCTAGAGATTTGGGAAATAATTTGGAAGTTGGTGGGCATCTAACGAGTTTGCGCAGAACTCAATCAGGTCAATGGCCAATTACGAAAGCACAAAAACTAACTGATTTAAAGCCTGGAAATTTACCAATTATTTCGATGGCTCAAGTTGCTACATCAATTTTTCCCAGTGTCACAATTGGGCTTGCAGAAACCGAAGACTTTGTTCATGGCAGAAGTGTTCGAATTGCTCATACGCCAGCCGATATTTTGGCGGTCATTGATAAAACTCCAACTCTGATTGCATTAGCTCATGGTGATGGTGTCATGCTTAAGCCAAATGTTGTTTTTGCTAATGGCGCCACAGGAGTTTAGAAATTAAAATGCGTCGGTGGTTTAACCTAAATGAAGTTGACTCCAATTTAACCCCATCAGTTGTTGCTATTGGTGTATTTGATGGAGTGCATCGTGGACACCAAGATTTAATTTCTAGAGCAAAAGATGTGGCAACCTCAAAAGGTATTTCTTTAATCGCTGTAACTTTTGATCCTCATCCAAGAAGCGTTGTTGGAAGTAATCCACCTTTGGCACTTGCTTCCCTTGATTTTCGATTAACGCTTTTAGAGCGTTGTGGAGTTGATGCAACATTGGTTTTGCCTTTCAATAAAGAATTAGCAGCACTTTCACCCGATGAATTCTTAAAAAAAGTCTTAGTTGATCACTTGCATGCCAAACATGTTGTAGTGGGAGATAATTTTAAATTTGGATTTAAAGCTGCAGGAGACACTAATTATTTGGCAGAATTTGGTAAGGAAAACGGTTTCACCACTGCAGTATTTGAAAGATTTAGTGATGGGAAAGAACCTTGGTCATCAACTCGTGCCAGAAATTACATTGAATCTGGGCAAGTTGATAAAGCAGCACTTGTGTTAGGAAGATTTCCACGCCTTGAAGGTTTAGTGGTTCATGGAGATCACCGAGGCCGTGAGCTTGGATATCCAACCGCAAATTTAGAAACACCAGTTCAAATGTCAGTTCCCGAAGATGGAATTTATGCAGGTTATCTTGTTAGATCAAAAACAAATGAAGTTTTACCTGCAGCAATTTCAATTGGCACAAATCCAACTTTTGACGGGAAAGAAAAAAGAGTTGAAGCTTATGCACTAGACAGAACTGATCTTGATTTATATGGGGAACAGGTTTCTTTTGATTTTGTGAAGCAGATACGCAAAACGGTTAAATTTGACTCCGTTGACGCACTTGTCTCACAAATGGCTCGAGATGTCGAAGAAACTAGACGTCTCACCAGTCACACATATAACGGCTGATAGCCTAGGAAGTGACGATTTACTGAGCGGGTGCTCGGTTTATCGCGACTTAAATCCTTACAAATGAAAATCATTTGTTTAGCACCCGAATAACTAACAAGGAAAGAAGAATTAAATGAGTGAGAAGAAAATCGATAAGTCAGCTGTAATCACAAGTTACGCAACTAATTCAGGTGACACTGGTTCACCAGAAGTTCAAGTCGCTTTATTAACCGAACGTGTTAATCATTTGACAGAACATTTGAAGACTCATAAACACGATCACCATTCACGCCGTGGTTTGTTGTTGTTGGTAGGCCGTCGTCGTCGTTTACTCGACTACTTAGGCAAAACTGATATCAACAGATACCGTGCTTTGATCGAACGTTTAGGTATTCGTCGCTAACTCATTTAATTTATTATTCGAAGAAACCAATCGGGTAATTAGTTAGAAGAAATAAAGAAGATGACCTTCGGTCCTCGGTAGTGATGTCCGGAAAAAGTTTTTTTCCGTGCGTCTCGATCGATGACCGGGTCTAAAATTAGTTTTAAATTATTTCTTTTAATAAAATTACCCCTGTAAAGAAAACAGAGGAAAGCCCATGACGGGTTCAGCAATACACAAATCAACGGCTGTTATTGATAACGGTCCGTTTGGAAAAGTAAATATCCGCTTTGAAACAGGACGCTTAGCTCAACAAGCAGGCGGTGCTGTTCAAGCATTCTTAGATGACGACACCATGGTTTTGTCTGCAACAACTGCAGGTAAAGAACCAAAAGACTCATTTGATTTTTTCCCATTAACAATTGATGTGGAAGAAAAAATGTATGCACTAGGAAAAATTCCTGGTTCATTTTTTAGACGTGAAGGTCGTCCCAGTGAAGCTGCAATTCTTACTTGCAGATTAATTGATCGCCCACTTCGTCCAGCATTCGTTAAAGGATTAAGAAACGAAGTTCAAGTTGTAGTAACTGTTATGTCATTAGATCCACATGTTCTATATGACGTACTAGCAATTAACGCAGCATCAGCTTCTACACAATTAGCAGGATTACCATTCTCAGGTCCAATTGGTGGCGTTCGCGTTGCACTAATTGATGGACATTGGGTTGCGTTTCCTAAATGGCCAGATTTGCAAGATGCAGTATTTGACATGGTGGTAGCAGGAAGAGTTCTACCTGATGGCGATGTTGCAATCATGATGGTTGAAGCAGAAGCAACTGAGCACACAATTGAATTAGTTAAAGGTGGAGCAACTGCACCAACTGAAGAAATTGTGGCACAAGGACTTGATGCAGCAAAACCATTCATCAAAGAGCTATGTCGCGCCCAAGTTGAACTTGCCAAAGTTGCAGCTAAGGAAACTAAAGAATTCCCATTGTTTAGTGACTATCAAGATGATGTCTACGAAGCAGTTTCAGCTTTCTCACTCCAAGCTGTATCAAAAGCTATGCAAATCGGTGGCAAAGTTGAAAGACAAACTGTGCTAGATGAAGCAAAAGCTGAAGTCTTAACAGCATTAACTGAAAAATTCCCAGAGCGCGAAAAAGAAATTAAAGCAGCATTTGGTTCAGTTTCTAAAAAAGTAATGCGTGAAAGAGTATTACGAGACAAGATACGTATTGATGGCAGAACTCCAGTTCAATTGCGTGATTTGTCAGCAGAGATAAACATTTTGCCTAGAACTCACGGTTCTGCATTGTTTAATCGTGGTGAAACCCAAGTATTGGGTGTAACTACTTTGAACATGTTGGACTTGGAACAAAAGCTAGACACTTTGTCGCCAGAAACAACAAAGCGTTATATGCATAACTACAACATGCCTCCTTACTCAACTGGTGAAACCGGAAGAGTTGGAACTCCAAAGCGTAGAGAAATTGGTCACGGAGCATTGGCAGAACGCGCCCTTGTTCCAGTATTGCCAGGAAGAACTGAATTTCCTTATGCAATCAGACAAGTTTCAGAAGCGATCTCATCTAATGGATCAACTTCCATGGCTTCAGTTTGTGCTTCCACCATGGCAATGCTTAATGCCGGTGTTCCACTAAAGGCAATGGTCGGTGGAATTGCAATGGGATTAATTTCTGGTGAAGTAGATGGCAAACAAGAATATGTTGCCTTAACAGACATTCTTGGTGCTGAAGATGCATTGGGAGATATGGATTTCAAGGTGGCAGGAACATCTGAATTCATTACTGCTTTGCAACTAGATACCAAACTTGATGGAATTCCAGCAAATGTTTTAGCTGCTGCATTAAAGCAAGCTAAAGATGCTCGAACCACAATCTTGGATGTAATGCAAAAAGCAATTGATGCCCCAGGGCAAATGAGTCAATACGCTCCACGCATTATTTCTGTGAAAGTTCCAGTTGACATGATCGGAGCAATCATCGGGCCTAAAGGCAAGATGATTAACGAGATTCAAGAAAAAACTGGTGCACAAATTTCAATTGAAGATGACGGCACAGTATTTATTGGCGCAACCGATGGTGTTGCTGCTGATAAAGCAAAGGCCATGATTGATGGAATTGCTAATCCTCATGTTCCTACAGTTGGTGAAAAATATGAAGGCAAAGTTGTTAAAACCGCAGCCTTTGGAGCTTTCGTAAATCTTTACCCAGGTAAAGATGGATTGCTTCACATTTCACAATTGAAGAAAATGGCTGGCGGCAAACGTGTTGAAAAAGTTGAAGATGTAATCAACGTTGGCGACACAGTTCATGTTGAAATTAATGAAATTGATCCAAAAGGAAAACTTTCACTAATTCCAGTTGTTGAAGGCGAAGTCTCAGAATAATTCTGAGAAACTAACCTAATCAAATGATGGATCGCTTTCCAACTCAAACATTAGAAGACACTGGTAAGGGCGGAATAGTTCAACAAACTATTTTGCCCTCAGGTCTAAAAATTATTACTGAAACTGTTCCCACCGTCAGAAGTGCGGCAGTTGGTTATTGGGTTGCCACAGGATCTCGCGATGAAGATATCCCTGAAGCAGGTGCTGCACATTTCTTAGAACATTTACTTTTTAAAGGAACACCAACAAGAACAGCCATGGAAATTTCTTCATCCTTGGAAGCAGTTGGTGGAGATATGAATGCTTTTACAACTCAGGAATATACCTGTTTTCATGCCAAAGTTTTAGATCGAGATGTGAAACTAGTAATTGACACACTTTCAGATATGTTAACTAACTCAAATGTTACTCAAGAAGATGTTGATCAAGAAAGAAATGTTGTTTTAGAAGAAATCTCAATGCATGAAGATGAACCAAATGAATTGGTTTATGACAATTGGTCGCAAGCTCTATTAGGGGATCAACCCCTTGGTCGTCCAATTATTGGCACTAGAAAATCAATCACCGAAATGACTAGAGAGCAAGTTTACGGATTTTTCAAAAAGTATTACTCTCCTGAAAGAACTGTGATTTCAATTGCAGGAAATGTTGATCATGACAAGGCAGTTGAAATGATCATTGAATCACTTAAAAATACTGATTGGGATAAATCAGGAGTTAAGCCATTAGATCCAAGAACTTCAGAGAAACTTTCAACTGTTGGAACTGGTTACAAAATTGTTAAAAAGGATACCGAACAAGCTCATTTAGTTTGGGGCGTTCCAGGAATTGATAGGCATGACGAAAAGCGTTATGTGATTGCAGTTTTAAGTGCAGCTCTAGGTGGAGGAATGTCCTCAAGATTATTTCAAGAAATTCGTGAAAAAAGAGGATTAGTTTACACAGTTTATTCTTTTGCACATCATTACACTGGCACAGGAATTTTTGGAGTTTATGCAGGAACGACTAAAGAAAAAGTAAATGAAGTAGTAGAAATTATTAAAAAAGAATTAGCAGATGTTGTAAAAAATGGAATTACTAAAGAAGAATTAGAACGAGGCAAAGGTGCATTGCGTGGGGGACTTGTACTTGGGTTAGAAGAAACAAATGCGCGCATGACAAGAATTGCGAAAGGTGAGTTGTTATATGGCGAATACTTGTCACTTGATGACACACTAAACAAAATTGATGAAGTAACTTCAGAAGATATCAAGGCTCTAGCAGCACAGCTTTTCACCCAAAAAGGATTACTTTGTGTAGTAGGTAGCTTTAATGATCAGGATCAGTTTAAGGACCTTGTAGTCTAGGTTTATGACAATTAAAGTTGCCGTGCTTGGCTCCAAGGGGCGCATGGGTGCTGAAGTTGTAAAAGCTGTAAATAGTGCTTCAGATCTTGAACTAGTTGCAAGTATTGACCAAAATGATGATTTTAATATTGTTAAAAATTCTGGTGCTCAAGTCGCCGTTGATTTTACTACCCCTGATGTAGTCATGAAAAATATTGAATTGTTAATTAGTGCAGGCATTTCTCCTGTGGTGGGAACAACTGGATTTAGTGATGAAAGAATCAATAGTGTTAAAAAAATGTTAGATGCAAAAAGTGGAGTAAGTGCACGCCTTGTCCCAAATTTTTCAATTGGTGCAATATTAATGATGCGCTTTGCTAAAGCTGCTACAAAATTTTATGATTCTGCAGAAATTATTGAATACCATCACCCAAACAAAATTGATGCTCCAAGTGGAACAGCGATAAGAACAGCGCAAATCATTGCCGAAGAAAGACAACTCAATAATTTAAGTAAAAATCCTGATGCAACAGCTTCTGAAATTCCAGGTGCTCGAGGATCAAAAATTGAAGGAATTCCTGTTCACGCCGTAAGAATGCAAGGACTGGTTGCCCATCAAGAAGTAGTTTTTGGATCCCTTGGAGAAATCTTAACTATCCGACATGATTCATTTGATAGAGAATCATTTATGCCCGGTGTTTTATTGGCGATTAGAAATATTAGTAAAAAACCTGGTTTAACAATTGGAATTGACGACTTAATTAGTTAATTCAAAGTAACGCAATATTGCAGCAATTGCAGCAGCCCCAAAAACAACCACAATAAATGGTGCTCTAATTAGTAGCAAAATCACAGCAAACATCAATCCAACTATTCGGGCATCGATTACTAATGCTTGACCAACTCCAAAAGTTTGAACAACCACTAAAGCTGAGAGCATAACTATTGGCACAAGGGCAGAAATAGACTTAACTTTAGGATTTTCTAAATACTTTTCAGGAATGATATTTCCAGAAAATTTCAGAGCAAATGCGATTACTGATGAAGCAATAACTGCAACCCAACGAGCATCCATTATTTGTTACCCACGTTTCGTAGTCCCATAATGATTGCGATAAGAACGCAAGCTAAAACTGGTAAACCAGGCTGCACAAATGGTGTTAAAAATAATGCCAAAATTCCTGCGAATGCTCCTGCTGTTCTATTTTCTTTGTTAATCAATCTGGGCCAAAGTAATGCCAGAAAAGCTGCACCAACTGCAGCATCTAATCCAAGAGATTTTGGATCTGCCACAAATGATGCACCAAATGCACCGATTGCCGTTGCGATGTTCCAAAAAACAAAAACAGAAATTCCGGTAGCCCAGAAAGCCCACCTACTCATTTCTTCATCATCGTTATTTGCAATTGACATCGCTGTTGACTCATCAATTGTTATTTGTGATGCAAAAACTTTTTTAATTCCCTTAAGTTTTAAAACCCGGGCAAGGCTAAAGGCATACAGACCATTTCTAACTCCTAAAAGGGAGGAAGTTGCAACAGCAGCAACTGCACTGCCACCGGCAGCCATAATTCCGATCACTGCAAATTGTGATGCGCCAGAGAAAAGTCCCAGACTCAAGACTTGGGCCTGGGCAAAGCTAAACCCATTAGTAACAGCTAATGCGCCAAATGAGATTCCATAAACCCCAGTAGCAAGTCCAACCCCAATTGCGTTTCGTGTCACAGTAGAACGTCGCGCGTCTGAAGAGATATTCATCGTAGGTAAACGGTATCGTGCGTTTTTGTGACTAACTCCTCCACACCATCAATTCCGTTGAAGTTTCGAAGCGATGTAACCGTTGAATTGGTGAAGCACTCTGCCTCGGATTCAGATGTGGTTTGGGCTGCTCGAGTTTCAACAGCCGGTGAAAGAGCAAATTCAGATTCTGCAAGAAATCAAGATGCAACAGAGCACACTGGATTAATTAATTTCTTGATGCGTGAAAGACATGGCACACCTTTTGAACATTCCATTTTTACTTTCTATGTCAAAGCTCCAATATTTGTTTGGCGTGAACACATGCGACATAGAATTGCTTCATATAACGAAGAATCAGGAAGATATAGACAATTAGATCCAGAATTCTATTTTCCAAATACTTCAAGAAACTTACAACAAGTTGGTAAAACAGGTGCCTATACTTTTGAACCAGGAACTCCAGAACAATACAAATTAAGTGAAGAAGAGTTTAAAAAATCTTGTGAAAGCTCTTATATAAGTTATGAAAAAATGTTGGCAGCAGGAATTGCCAGAGAAGTGGCT
>Ga0208590_1000375_pt1 | contig 10710 bp, 8 predicted proteins | sample LakMenEpi27Sep09_FD_150740 | JGI IMG/M metagenome (GOLD analysis project Ga0208590, IMG submission 150740) | Freshwater microbial communities from Lake Mendota, WI - 27SEP2009 deep hole epilimnion (SPAdes) | ecosystem: Environmental > Aquatic > Freshwater > Lake > Epilimnion/Euphotic zone ... | reverse complement strand
TTTGATTTTGGTTGCGTGTGGATAAATACCCATATTCCAATGGTGGCGGAGATGCCACACGGCGGATTTAAGCACTCAGGCACCGGCAAGGACCTGTCTGCTTATGGATTTGAGGAGTACACCCGCATCAAACACGTGATGACAAACCTCAACGCCTGATAGATTTCCCCACATTCCCCTGAGCAAAATGATCTGTTCCTTCTAGATAAATAAGAAAGAGAATCCATGAAGAAAGATGTTAACTCCCTCTCTCCTGAAGCTCGCGCAATTATTCGCGCACAGGTTTCTCGCCGATCAGTACTTGCTGGTGTTGGCGCAGTTTCAGCTGCAGGTTTACTCGCAGCATGTGGCACAGGATCATCTACCGGGGCAAAGGTTGCAGTTGATGTTAGCGATACAGAAAAAATTGTTCGTTGGGCAAACTGGCCGCTTTATTTAGATTTTAATGAGGATACAAAGGTATATCCAACACTTGCCGCCTTTGAAAGCCAAAATGGTTTAAAGGTTACCTATGAAGAGGCAATTGATGACAACAACACCTTCTACGGAAAAGTACAAGGACAACTTTCAATTGGATCAGATATTGGTTATGACATCGTCACCCCAACGGATTGGATGGCGGCAAGATTTATTGAGCAGGGATATGCACAAAAATTAGATCCAGCTAATGTGCCTAACAAATCAAATATCCGCCAAGTTTTATCTGATGTGGGCTATGACAAGGGTCGTCAGTATTCATTAACCTGGCAATCAGGTTTTGCTGGCTTTGGTTGGAATACTCAAAAACTTCCTAAGGGTGTTCGCACTATGGATCAATTATTTGCACCAGCAAATAAAGGAAAGGTAGTAGTTCTCTCCGAGCTTCGCGACACAGTGGGTGTGATCATGCTTTATCAGGGCGTAGATCCAGCCTCTAACTTCACTGAGGATCAATTCATGAATGCAATTGATTTCCTTAAGGGAAAGATTGCTGATGGCTTTATTCGCCAAGTTAAGGGTAACTCTTATGCTGAAGATCTAAAGCGCGGAGATGCTAATGCCGTTATTGGCTGGTCTGGCGATATCTTTATTTTGAAATCTGAATCAGATGGCAAGTTTGATTTTGCTATTCCAGAATCAGGTGGAACATTGTGGAGCGATAATATGTTGATTCCTTCAACTTCAACTCATAAGAAAAATGCAGAGAAGTTAATGAATTACTACTACGAGCCAGCAGTTGCAGCTGAGGTGGCAGCTTATGTGAACTACATCTGTCCAGTAGAGGCTGCTCAACCAGAGCTTGAAAAGATTGACCCAGCTTTGGCTAGCTCACCATTTATATTCCCAGATGCAGCAACTTTGGCAAAGGTTAAGGTATTTAGATCACTCTCAGCTGACGAGAGCACTAAGTTCCAAACCGCTTTTGACGAAGCTATCGGCAATTAAGCACCGATAAGTAGCTGGTAATGGCGAACAATAAAGTCTCGCAAGATACTGGCGACTTAAAGTTAGACCGGGTTTCAAAACATTACGGTGATTTTTGCGCGGTTGATGATCTGTCATTAATCGTTCCAGATGGTTCATTCTTTGCACTCCTTGGACCATCTGGTTGCGGTAAAACTACAACCTTGCGAATGATTGCAGGTCTTGAAGAGCCAAGTGCTGGAACGATTTCAATTGGTGATACCGATATAACAACCCAAAAGTCATATAGACGAAATGTAAATACCGTATTCCAAAATTATGCACTATTTCCTCATTTAACAATCTTTGAAAATATTGCTTTTGGTCTTCGCCGGCGTGGAGTTAAAGATGTTAAGAGTGAGGTTGAGAGCGCATTAAATCTAGTTGAAATGGCTCACCTTGCTGAGCGCAAACCAAACCAACTATCAGGTGGTCAGCAACAGCGAATTGCAGTTGCCAGAGCAATAGTTAATCGACCTGAGGTGTTATTACTTGATGAGCCGCTTGGAGCTCTTGATTTAAAACTTCGCCGGCAGATGCAGATTGAGTTAAAGCGAATTCAAACAGAGGTTGGAATTACCTTCATTCATGTTACCCATGATCAAGAAGAGGCCATGACCATGGCTGACACCATTGCGGTAATGAATCAAGGCAAGATTGAACAGATGGGTAGTGCTACAGATCTTTATGAAGCACCAAAGACTGCATTTGTGGCTAACTTCTTAGGTCAATGTAATTTGATTAAAGGAAAGATCACATCAAGGGCAGGGGATAAGGCAATAATTACCGCTAAAGGTTTAAATTTTGAAGTTCCATTATCTAGAGTTGCAACCAGCAATGACAGCGTATTTCTTGGGGTAAGACCAGAAAAACTTAGGTTAGATGACACAGGTGTTAACTCAATTAAGAATTGCGTCGTTACAGATCGCTCATTTGTTGGTACATCTACTCAGTACTTAGTACGAGCGCCATGGGATTTAGAGTTGGTAGTTTTTGAACAAAATGATGAAGGATTACATGATCTTCGGGTAGGAGACACCGTCTCACTTGAATGGGATCCAGAGCATACTTTTGCTTTAGATGGTGCTGGTGATATTAATGCTGGCGCTGATCTTGATGATGAAGAGTAAGTAATGGCATTTTTGCACGCTGTTTCAACTGGTAAATCTGCTACCAAGAGTGTGTTGAAAAGCAGATCACTTACACCTTATCTTTTACTAGCACCAGGGTTAATCTGGTTAGTCACCTTTTTTATAATACCGATATTTTCACTTGGCAGCACCTCCACAATGGTTCGACCAGATGGAGCCCAAATTGGGGTTTATGTTCAAGAGCTTAGATTTGCAAATTATGTTGATGCATTCATAGCTAACCAAGATCAATACATTAGATCATTTGTCTATGCAGGCCTTGCCACAATTTTGGCTCTCTTAATTGCATATCCATTGGCATATGCAATCGCCTTTAAAGCAGGTAAGTATCGAAACATTTTATTAGTACTTGTGATCGCGCCATTTTTTACCTCATTCCTATTAAGAACTATTGCCTGGACGCAGATTTTGGCCGACTCCGGTCCAGTAGTTTCTGCTATAAAAGTTCTGCCATTTGTTGATGAGTTGTTTCGGATAAATAACACCTCAACTGCTGTGGTAATTGGTCTTGCATATAACTTTCTTCCCTTTATGACCTTGCCACTTTATGCCAGCCTTGAGCGGATTGATCCGAGAACTTTGGAGGCAGCAGGAGATCTCTATGCAAATGGTTTGACTACTTTTCGTAAAGTGACCTTGCCACTTTCTATGCCGGGGCTAGTTGCTGGCACATTGCTAACCTTTATTCCAGCAGCTGGTGATTATGTCAACGCCGCCATCTTGGGTAATCCAGGAACAAAGATGATTGGCAATGTAATTGAGTCCCGCTTTTTTGCAGTGGTGGATTATCCAACTGCGGCTGCTCTCTCATTTACCTTAATGGCAACTATTTTAATTTTAGTCACAGTTTATATCCGCAGATCTGGAACGGATGAGCTGGTATGACAACTATTAATGCACCTATGCCATCACTTAGCCACCGAGCCAGCAGGTGGTTTTCCAGAAATCTAATTCGTATCTATGCCGCTTTGGCATTTATTTATTTGTTCATCCCTGTTGCCTACACCTTTGTATTTTCCTTTAATGATGCTGGAAAAAGTAATTTAGTTTGGCAGGGCTTTACTCTTGAAAATTGGCAAAACCCATGTGGGGCACCTCAAGTGTGTGAGGCGGTGGTTAACTCACTTCAAATTGGTGTGATCTCAACTGTGCTAGCAACAATTCTTGGCACCATGATTGCATTTGCACTTGGTCGATATAGATTTAAAGGTCGCAAATCCACAAATCTTTTGATCTTCCTACCAATGGCAACTCCAGAGGTTGTCCTTGGCGCATCTTTGCTTGCTATGTTTTTAAATCTTCGAGTTAATCCTGGTTTTTGGACAATTGTTATCTCTCATGTGATGTTTTGTATCTCATTTGTGGTGGTTACGGTTAAGGCAAGAATTGCATCTTTGGATCCAAGACTTGAGCAGGCTGCCATGGATTTATATGCCAATGAGCGGGAGACTTTTAGGTATGTAACCCTGCCACTGGTGATGCCAGGTATTGCTGGTGCTGCCTTACTGGCTTTCTCTCTCTCCTTTGATGATTTTATTATTACTAACTTCAACTCAGGGGTGGTCTCAACCTTTCCAAAATTTGTTTATGTATCAGCTGCTAGAGGAATTCCCGCGCAAGCAAATGTAATTGGCAGTGCGATGTTTTTTATCGCTTTAATCATTGTAATAGTTGGCCAAGTTGTTAGCCGCAAACGAAAGAAGTTATGAAGACTGCCTTAAGTATTAAAGGTATTACCTTTGGACTGACTCTAATTTTTTGGGCTACCTCAATCCCGGCATATGCAGCAACTGCGGTGCAGCCAGGATCTGTTTGTTCAAAGCAGGGAATGACCAAGAGCTACCAGGGAAAGAAGTACAGCTGCAAGAAATCTGGCAACAAGTTGGTTTGGGATAAGGGCGTAGCAGTTAGCAAGCCAAAATCAACAAGTAATGCTGGAGCAACTGCATCAAAAAATGTTGAACTTCCGGCTGAGGGGAGCAAATGCACAAAGATTGGTGAAAAAATTGTTAGCGCCAATCGAACTATGCGCTGCTCATGGGCAGGACATGCCAATACAACTGAAGAAGCTTTAGACAGATTGGTATGGCGCAGCGGTACAGTGACAAAAGTTTCAACATCAAAATCAAACAATTACTCTGTCACTCCTAAAGAGGGTGCTACCTGTAATAGCTCGGGAGATACTTTTAATGTATCTGGTGGAATTCTTGAATGCCGCTGGATTGCTGGAAGTAAACTTCAGTGGATCAAGATTAATACCATCAAAAAAACCTTTACTAATGCAATTAGTCCAGTCTCTATCGATACATGCAAATTACAAAACAGTGCCATGACAGTAGCGCGCGGAAATCGGGATGCTACTCAATTTGCAGGCTTTCCACTTCCTAAACCTGATTACATGAGTGTTAAGGGCAACAATGAAGTTCTGATTGTTCCAGTTGACTTTCCAGATTTTCAAGGCGGTAGCGAACTTAAAGCACAGCTTGACTATGACATAAAGTGGTTAGTGGATTGGTATGACTACTTTAGTAATGGTCAATCTAAATTTAATGTGACCACAATGGATCGTTGGTTAAGGTTGCCGAAAGATAGATCTGCTTACCCAACTGATGAAAAAAGCAAAGATGCGTTGGGGGCAACAAGTAATAAGCGCCAATCACTTCAGGCTCAAGCTTTTATTGATGAAGTCACTAAAGTTTTTGACTTGCGAAAATTCTCAACCGTTTATTTGTTTTTCCCAGATGGAAATTGGGCTCACGGAGATTTAATTGTCCGTAACCAAACCTTTAAAATAAAAGAGGGTGAGGTAATCCTTAATTTCTTTAGTTGGGGACGTAATTTAGAGGGAATGGAAACCCTCAAGTGGGCTTATTACATACATGAAACCCTCCATGACTTAAGGATTAATGGCCACGCACCTGGAAATGGTTGGCCACTTGGAATTATGACAAACCAATCAGGAATAAGTCTTGCAATGAATCCATGGGAACAATTCTTGTTAGATTGGTTGCCAGCTGAGCAAATCTACTGTGATGACATCAGCACACTTAAAACCACAAGGGTTTCACTCTCGCCGATTGAGCGAGAGGACCGACAAACAAAGATTGCGGTAATTAAGATCTCGCCCACCAAGGCGATTGTGGTTGAATCACATGGCATAGATAAGTGGAGCAACTTTAAGTTTGGCGACCGTGAGTTCCCACCAGGCTTTTATTCGATCATGGCTTATCTGATAGACCTTGAAAAAACAGTGGCTCCACCCGTTAAATCAGATGGCAGCTCACTCTCAAATGATGAATGGGCTTGGGCGGTCTGGCAAAAGGTTTCAGGCAGGCCATCAAATCAATTTAACATCTCAGTTGGCGACCGAAAGAGTCTTGGTGACTATGTTGCAGTTCTTGGTGACTCATTTGTAATTGAGGGAGTCCAAATCAAGTTCGTTGGAACTGGAGACTTTGAAACTATTGAAATCTCAAAAGTTTAGTATTTAGCAATAGGAAGTATTTCAAGTAGTATTTTGATTGGTAAAAGGGAGCTATGACCAACATCGGCAATATGTATGGACCAGATTTCACATTTCTTGGTATTCCAAGATGTGATTTAGATAAGCCTGAGAGTTATAAGGGTGCTGATGTAATTATTGTTGGAGCACCAATTGATAGTGGAACCTCACACAGGTCAGGTGCGAAGATGGGACCACAAGCCATTCGAATGGGTGATTATCTTCCTCATGATGGTTCAAGGCCACACCTTGCAATGCGAATTGATCCACTGCAAAAGCTAAAGATTTTTGATGCCGGAGATTTACTAATGCCAGGTGGAGATCTAGTTAATTCACTTAAAGTATTAGAGCGTGCAACGGAAAAGATTTCAAAAGCTGGAGCTATCGCTGTTGTATTAGGGGGAGATCACTCAATTGCATCCGCTGATGTAGCAGGAATTGCAAATCATTTAGGTAAAGGCAAAGTTTCGATGATTCATTTTGATGCCCATGCTGATACTGGTGAAGATCAATTTGGCGCTCTTATTGGCCATGGCACACCGATGCGCAGGTTGATTGAATCAGGATCTGTTCGTGGTGATCGCTTTTTACAGTTAGGTCTTCGTGGATATTGGCCAGATGATGCCACTTTAAAGTGGATGGCAGGAAAAGGAATGAAATCTTATGAGATGACAGAGATTCATCATCGTGGCATGAAAGCTGTGCTGGATGAATCATTTTCAATTCTTACCGATGGCTGTGATGGTGTCTTTTTATCTGTTGATATTGATGTAGTCGATCCAGGTATGGCACCAGGAACTGGCACGCCAGAGCCTGGTGGAATGACAAGTAGAGAGTTACTAGAAGCAGTTAGAAGAATTTGTTTTGAACTTCCAATTGTTGGCGTTGATGTAGTTGAGGTGGCACCTGCTTATGACAGCAGCGATATCACGGCCATCTTGGCAAATCGTGTTGTACTTGAGGCACTTAGTGCAATTGCACTTAAGAAAGCAGGCGGTGCGTACTCACCAACTAGAAATTTACTTGATAGGTAATTAAGCAGTGATTGAGGCTAGCGCCTCATCTAAAACAGCTAGGCCATCACGAAGTAGATCCTCTTCAATTACAAGTGGAGGTAGCAATCTAATTACGTTGGCATATGTGCCAGCTGAAAGAATTAATACACCTTTGCTGGTGCAGTACTTTATTGCAGCTGTTAATGCTTCAGGGTTTGGCTCATTACTTCCAGGCTTAACCAATTCAATAGCTTGCATAGCGCCTCTGCCTCTTACCTCACCAATAATTGAGTACTTCTTCATCATTGCAGTTAACTCTTGGTGCATAATCTCACCAATTTTCTTTGCACGAGCAACTAAATTATCTTGCTCAATAACTTCAATCGCGCCAAGAGCTGCAGCACATGCAACTGGATTTCCACCATATGTGCCACCTAAACCTGATAGGTGAATTGAATCCATAATCTCAGCACGCCCGGTAACACCGGCAAGTGGCATTCCAGCAGCAATTCCCTTGGCGGTGACGATCAAATCTGGAATTACAGATTCATCTTCACAGGCAAACATATCTCCAGTTCGAGCAAATCCAGTTTGAACCTCATCTGCAATAAAGACAATCCCGTTGTCCTTACAGAACTTAGCAAGACCTGGCAGAAAGCCCTTACATGGAACAATAAATCCACCTTCGCCAAGAATAGGTTCAATAACAACACAGGCCACATTGCCAGCGCCTATCTCCTTTTCAATTTTATGAAGCACCATAGCTAAAACTGAACTCTCACATGGCTTAGCGCAGGCATCACAGCGGTATGGATATGCCAGCGGCATGCGATAAACCTCAGGAGCAAAGGGCCCAAATCCATCCTTGTATGGCATGTTTTTTGCAGTCATTGCCATAGTTAAATTAGTTCTTCCGTGATAGCCATGCTCAAAGACAACAACTGCAGATCGCTTTGTGTGTTTACGAGCAATCTTCACCGCATTTTCAATTGCCTCAGCACCTGAGTTAAAGAGAGCTGATTTTTTCTTATGAGTACCAGGGGTTAATCTATTTAGTGCTTCACAAACTTCAACATAACCGGTGTAGGGAACCACCATGAAACAGGTATGGCTAAATGCATCGATCTGAGTTTTTACTCGATCTGCCACTCTATTTTGTGAGTGACCAACATTTAATACTGCAATTCCGGCACCCAAATCTAAAATTGAGTTACCATCAACATCAACAATAATTGCACCCTGTGCGTGATCGATAAATACTGGAAAAGCTGTACCGAGTGAGGCAGAGACCGCCTCACCTCTTCGTTTGATTAACTCAGCAGATTTAGGTCCTGGAATAGCAGTTACTAGATTTCGCTTTTGTATTACCTGCTTTTTAGCCTCTGAGTACATGCCTAAATACTATCGGAGGAGGCTCAAACTTGGCACAGTTAAGATACTCACATGCGTGATGTGGTGGTTTTAGGTTCAACTGGATCTATTGGGGTGCAGGCCCTTGAGATTGTGGCAGCCAACCCAAATAAGTTTCGCCTGGTTGGCTTAAGTGGCGGACGAAAAAACCCACAATTGTTAATGCAGCAGGCAAAGAAATTTAATGTGCCAATTGTTGGTTCGATGGCGCCAGCTCCGGCAGTAGCTGGGGTGCAGGTAATAGATGGTGATAACTCATCAGTTGAGATTGCAGCTTTGCCATGTGACATTGTTTTAAATGGCATCACTGGCTCAATTGGATTAGGCCCAACTCTTTCAGCCCTGGGCGTTGGCAACAAGGTAGCGCTGGCAAATAAAGAGTCCTTAGTTGCAGGTGGTGAGTTAGTGATGAAGTATGGCGCGGATCGGATCATCCCAGTTGATTCAGAGCACTCAGCAATTTACCAAGCCTTACTTGCTGGCAAGAAGAGTGATGTCAGGAAATTGATATTAACTGCAAGTGGTGGACCATTTAGGGAAAGAGCAGATCTTTCTGATGTGACCGTGGCAGATGCGTTAAATCATCCAACCTGGTCAATGGGAGAGGTAGTGACAATAAATTCTGCCACCTTGCTAAACAAGGGACTTGAGATTATCGAAGCACATTATTTGTTTGATCTACCTTATGAAGATATTGAAGCGGTAATACATCCACAATCTGTTGTTCACTCACTAGTTGAGTTCATAGATGGCTCCACAATTGCTCAAGCATCACCACCAAATATGAAAGGACCTATCGCTTACGCACTTTCCTATCCAGATCGAATTAGTAAGGCAACTGCAGCAATTGATTGGAGTAAATCCCATACCTGGCAGTTTTTGCCAATAGATAATGAAAAGTATCCAGCAATTGAGTTAGCAAAAAGATGTGGTCAATTGGGCTCAGGATTACCGGCTGTATACAACGCAGCAAATGAGGTGGCAGTTACCGCATTCTTAGCTGGTCAGATTAAATTCACAGCGATAATTGATATTGTTGAGGCGGTTGTTCAATCATTTGGCAGTAACACTCCAACTACAATTAGAGATATCTCCGATGTCAGTGGCATAGAGAAAAGTGCGCGTATAAAAGCAGATGAGTTAATTAAGGAGCTAGCTTAGATGGCCATCATTGGTATTTTAGCTTTTGCCGTTGCACTCTTAGTATCGGTAATGATTCATGAAGCAGGACATTATTTAACTGCAAAAAAGTTTGGCATGAAGGTAACTGAGTTTTTTGTTGGTTTTGGAAAGAAAATTTGGTCAGTCACTAAGGGAGAGACCGAGTTTGGATTAAAGGCAATACCAGCAGGTGGCTACTGCAAAATAGTAGGTATGACGCCACGGGAGGAGTTATCACCAGCTGATGCGGATCGAGCATTTATCAAAGCCAGTGTGCCACAACGTTTAATTGTTTTAGGAGCTGGCTCATTTCTGCACTTTGTAATTGGATTTGTTCTGTTGATTGTTTTGTTTGCCTCAGTAGGTATTACCTCTCTTACCAATCAGGTAGAGCGAGTAAGTGAGTGCATTCCGCAAACTGCTAATGAGGTTTGTTCAGCAAAATCTGTGCCCTCTCCTGCCAAGAATGCTGGCATTATTGCTGGGGATAAAATTGTTAAAGTAAATGGCCTTTCCTATCAGGAGTGGTCTGAAGTTGTTGAGGTGATTCGATCCTCTGCTGGCAAGCAATTAGATATCACTATCGATAGAAATGGCAGCTTAATTAATATTTTAGTTACGCCAGCAAGCAGAGAGCTAGATGGCAAAGAGATTGGTGTGTTGGGAGTTGTAAATCAGGTTGGCACAATTACCTATGGACCATTAACTGCAATTGCAAAAGGTGGCTCATTTACAATAGATATCTTGCAAAATAGTGTTACTGCACTAATTTCACTTCCTAGCAAAATTCCAGATCTTGTAAACCAAACCTTTGGTAATCAAGAGCGAGATCCTGAAGGGTTAGTTGGCGTGGTTGGTGTGGCTCGGGTAAGTGGTGAGACAGCTGAAACTAAAGCGTTAACAACTAGAGAGAAGATTGCCACCTTTATTTTAATTATTGCATCTTTGAATATATTTGTTGGCATGTTTAATTTACTTCCGCTTTTGCCATTAGATGGCGGACATATGGCGGTAGCAATTGCTGATGGGGTAAGAAATACTCGGGCAA
>Ga0208590_1000366_pt1 | contig 10920 bp, 5 predicted proteins | sample LakMenEpi27Sep09_FD_150740 | JGI IMG/M metagenome (GOLD analysis project Ga0208590, IMG submission 150740) | Freshwater microbial communities from Lake Mendota, WI - 27SEP2009 deep hole epilimnion (SPAdes) | ecosystem: Environmental > Aquatic > Freshwater > Lake > Epilimnion/Euphotic zone ... | reverse complement strand
AGGCAGGGGATATTTTTAATTACCAATCAAACGAGGATGCAGTTAACAGTTACATTAACCAAACTTACTCGCAGTCGAGGCAATTAGGAACGCTGCGTAGGTGAGGATATAGCCAACGGTGAAGTGAGCTAAACCAACCACACGAGCTTGAACGATAGACAGAGCCACGGGTTTGTCTTTCCAACGAACTAAGTTCGCCAGAGGAGTCCGCTCATGGGCCCAGACAATCGTTTCGATTAACTCTTGCCAGTAACCCCGCCAAGAGATCAGGAACATAAATCCAGTCGCCCAAACTAGGTGTCCGAATAGGAACATCCAAGCCCAAACCGACAGGTTATTGGTTCCATAAGGGTTGTAACCGTTAATTAACTGAGCCGAATTCAGCCACAGATAGTCACGGAACCAGCCCATCAGGTAGGTGGAGGATTCGTTGAACTGAGCAACGTTTCCTTGCCAAACGCCCAGGTGCTTCCAGTGCCAGTAGAAGGTAGTCCAACCAATGGTATTCAGCATCCAGAACATCGACAGGTAGAAAGAGTCCCAAGCGGAGATGTCGCAAGTACCACCACGGCCAGGGCCATCACAAGGGAAGGCATAACCGAAGTCTTTCTTGTCGGGCATCAGCTTAGAGCCACGGGCATCCAACGCACCTTTGACCAAAATCAGGGTGGTGGTGTGCAGACCTAGAGCGATGGCATGGTGAACTAAGAAGTCTCCAGGGCCAATGCTCAGGAATAGGGAGTTGCTACCAGAGTTGATAGCATCTAACCAACCGGGCAACCAAACGTTACCAGCGTTAGGCCAAGCAGTGGTGGCGATGCTGTCAGCGTTGGACAATAAAACATCCATGCCGTACAGCACTTTACCCGAAGCCGCTTGAACGAATTGAGCAAAAACCGGTTCAATCAGAATTTGCTTTTCAGGAGTTCCAAAGGCAACCACAACATCGTTATGGACATATAAGCCCAGGGTGTGGAAACCGAGGAACAGAGACACCCAGCTTAAGTGAGAGATGAGGGCCTCTTTGTGCTGTAACATCCGATCCAAGACGTTGCCTTTGTTCTGTTCGGAATCATAGTCGCGCACCAGGAAGATTGCCCCGTGAGCGAAAGCCCCGACCATTAAGAACCCAGCAATATATTGGTGGTGGGTATACAGCGCCGCCATCGTGGTGTAATCCTTAGCGATGAAGGCGTAGGGAGGCAGCGCGTACATATGTTGCGCTACCAGGGAGGTGATCACACCCAGCGCAGCCAGAGCAAATGCTAACTGGAAGTGCAGGGAGTTATTCATGGTGTCGTACAACCCTTGATGAGGCAGGTTGAACGGCCCTTCATTTTTAAATCCGAACAAAGGATCTTTGGAATTCATCATTTCTTTGATGCTATGACCAATTCCGAAGTTTGTCCGGTACATATGGCCCGCAATGATGAATAACACTGCGATCGCCAAATGGTGGTGAGCCATATCCGTCAACCAGAGAGACTCCGTTTGAGGATGGAAACCACCTAAGAAGGTCAGAATAGCGGTTCCAGAACCCGTAGAGGTTCCAAAAATGTGACCAGCGGTATCTGGGTTTTGTGCGTACACACCCCAGTTACCCGTGAAGAAGGGAGCCAGACCTGCCGGGTGGGGCAGAGTGCTGAGGAAATTATCCCAACCCACGTGCTGTCCGCGAGATTCAGGAATGGCAACGTGAACCAAGTGACCAGTCCAAGCCAGGGAACTAACCCCGAACAGACCTGCCAAGTGGTGGTTCAAACGAGATTCAGCATTCTTGAACCAAGACAGACTGGGACGATACTTAGGTTGCAGGTGTAACCAACCTGCGAACAGGAAGGTAGCAGCCAAAAGCAACAGGAAGATAGACCCTTGATACAGGTCAGCATTTGAGCGCATTCCGATGGTATACCACCAGTGGTACACCCCAGAATAGGCGATGTTAACTGGGTTAGAAGCACCCGCTTGGGTGAAAGCTTCTACCGCAGGTTGGCCAAATTGGGGATCCCAAATGGCGTGAGCAATGGGGCGAACATTTAAAGGATCTTTAACCCATTGTTCAAAATTACCTTGCCAAGCGACGTGGAACAGGTTGCCTGAAGTCCAGAGGAAAATGATAGCGAGGTGACCGAAGTGGGAAGCAAAAATCTTTTGGTAAAGATTTTCCTCTGTTATACCATCATGGGTCTCGAAATCATGGGCTGTGGCAATCCCGTACCAAATCCGACGTGTTGTCGGGTCTTGGGCCAAGTCCTGGCTAAATTTTGGGAATTTAGTTGCCATAAGTCCTAACTAAATCGTGTTCTTTGTGATTCCGCTTCAGAAGGGGGAAGAAAGTAGATTAGATTTCCTCCCACCTCTGAGCAGAGAGTTTTCATCCTACTGAAATAATTCGGGCTAGGAAGAATGCCCAAGTTGTAGCAATGCCTCCTAAGAGGTAGTGAGCTACACCAACCGCACGACCTTGAGTAATACTCAGAGCGCGAGGTTGAATTGCTGGGGCTAATTTCAGCTTGTTATGGGCCCAAACAATGGACTCAATCAGTTCTTGCCAGTAACCGCGGCCACTGAACAGGAACATTAAGCTGAACGCCCAAACGAAGTGGGCACCCAAGAACAACAGACCGTAGGCGGAGAGGGCTGATCCGTAGGAACTGATTACCTGAGCAGCTTGCGCCCACAGGAAATCACGCAGCCATCCGTTGATGGTAATGGCACTCTGGGCAAAGTTGCCACTGGTGATGTGAGAAACGGTGCCGTCTGAACCAACTGTTCCCCAGACATCGGATTGCATCTTCCAGCTAAAGTGGAAAATTACGATGGAGAGGGAGTTGTACATCCAGAACAGACCCAGGAAAACGTGATCCCAGCCAGAGACTTGGCAAGTACCACCCCGACCTGGCCCATCGCAAGGGAACCGGAAACCCAATTCACTCTTGTCAGGAACCAAGCGAGAGCTACGGGCGTATAAAACGCCTTTCAGCAGAATTAAAACCGTGACGTGAATTGTGAAGGCATGGATATGGTGAACCATGAAGTCCGCCGTACCTAACACAATCGGCATCATCGCTACTTTGCCACCGACGGCTACGACACCGCCACCAAACACGGGGCTAACACTGGCTAAGGCATGGGGAGCAGTGCTACCAGGGGCCAGAGTGTGAATGTTTTGTATCCATTGGGCAAATACGGGTTGGAGTTGAATCCCTGTATCCGAGAACATATCTTGGGGACGACCAAACGCACGCATGGTGTCGTTATGGACATATAACCCAAAGCTATGGAATCCCAGGAAGATACAGACCCAGTTTAGGTGGGAGATAATTGCGTCGCGGTGACGAAGCACCCGATCAAGCAAGTTGTTGACATTGTTGGCCGGAACATAATCACGCACCATGAAAATGGAAGCGTGAGCGCCCGCACCCACAATCAGGAAGCCACCAATCCACATATGATGCGTGAACAGGGATAACTGCGTGGGGTAATCCGTCGCAATGTAAGGATAGGGAGGCATTGCGTACATGTGTTGAGCCACAATAATACTCAAAGAACCCATCATTGCGAGGTTAATCGCCAACTGAGCGTGCCAAGAGGTGGTCAGGATTTCATAGAGTCCTTTATGGCCTTCTCCAGTGAAGGGGCCTTTATGGGCTACTAAGATTTCCTTCATGCTGTGACCAATGCCCCAGTTTGTCCGGTACATATGGCCAGCAATGATGAACAGGACTGCCAGTGCCAGGTGATGGTGTGCAGTATCGGATAACCACAGACCGCCTGTTTGGGGGTTTAATCCACCTTTGAAGGTTAAGAAGTCCGAATAGACTCCCCAATTCAAGGTAAAGAATGGTGTTAAACCTTGTTTAAAACTGGGATACAGTTCTGCCATCAGGTTGGGATTGAGAATGAATTCATGGGGTAAAGGAATATCCTTCGCCGCCACTCCCGCATCCAGCAATTTGTTCACGGGTAAGGACACATGAATTTGGTGTCCTGCCCAAGACAAACAGCCTAGACCCAACAAGCCAGCTAAGTGGTGGTTCATCATCGACTCCACATTCTGAAACCATTCCAGTTTGGGAGCGCGTTTGTGATAGTGGAACCAACCAGCAAACAGCATCAAACCTGCCATTACCAGCCCACCAATGGCGGTGCAATAAAGCTGGTATGTGTTGGTGAAACCAGAAGCTCGCCACAGTTGGAATAACCCAGAGGTAATCTGAATCCCGTGGAAGCCACCACCAACATCACCGTTTAAAATTTCTTGGCCGAAAATTGGCCATACAACTTGAGCGCTAGGCTTAATCCCCGTAGGGTTAGCCAACCAAGCTTCGTAGTTCGAAAATTTAGCGCCGTGGAAGTAGGCACCACTTAACCAGATAAAAATCACGGCTAAATGACCAAAATGGGCGCTAAAAATTTTACGCGAAATATCTTCTAAATCGCTGGTATGACTATCGAAGTCGTGAGCGTCGGCGTGTAGGTTCCAAATCCAAGTGGTGGTATTTGGCCCTTTGGCGAGGTCACGGCGAAAGTGTCCAGGTTTAGACCATCTTTCAAAAGATGTAGGAACCGGATCTTTATCAACCGTAACCTTTACTTTTGCCTCACGCTCTGGAGGACTGATTGTCATTTAGACTCTCCTCGACCTGTGACAAAAAATAAGTAACGTTGCAGATTTTGACAGAAGTTATACCCCTTTTTCAAAATCCTTAACAAAAGTTAGTGTTTCGTTAACTTGTTTCATAGATAAATTTCTATGAAACTAATTGTTCAGGTTTATACCTGCACTAAAACCAACCTTTGTTCGGGGGCAACAGGACGCCCCTGTGTTTGCCTTAAGGCTTTTAAAATTTTATTTCCACAACTAACCCAGACTTAAACCCTTGCATAGCAATGGCTTTCCGTTTGGGGTAGCTGTTGTCTTTAAATGATATATCATCTTTTTGAATCCGGGGGGAATGACTTGGTAACAATAATTAAAATTTCCCCTGATTCTTTACAAAATCATCATTTTAGTTTCCATAAGGGTTTCAAAAAGTCAAATCTTTCTCAATAAATGTTACAAAACTTAAAATTTATCAAAATAACTTAGAAGGTTGAAAACCTTGTCCATTTCAAGCTGGAATCAAAATCAATTCCACCGGACTTTCATCTCTATGTGCTTGATGTCCCGATTCCGCGCTAGGATTGGTCTGAACTCCTCAAGTGGCACCCTACCGAACCCAGGGAGGTTAAATACCCCCCTAAAACCGATAGATTAAGGCTGGGCTTATGATTTTCAATAAAAAACTTATGGATAAAATTAGATTGGGCTTCTTTCAAAAAAATCAGGTGCTAAATCCCATACTTCAGATATGGACAAGAGTAAAAACCCAACTCAAAACCCTGTTAGCACTCTTAATAATCGTCAGTCTGGCTGGATGTGGAAATTCCTCCTCAGAAGTTCCGCCCCAAACTCCTCCAACCCTGACGATATCCAAATCCGCGCCACCGATTTCCCAAGTTTCTCCCCCAAAACTAATCCAGAAACTGCATCAATCCTTGGATGCTTACCAGCCTCAAGTTACCATCCTCAATCCTAAACCCGATCAACTAATCGAAGACGATACAATTAACCTGCAACTCCAAGTTCAGGGTTTACCACTATTCCAAGATCCTAAATTCGGTTTAGGGCCACATTTACAAGTAATCCTCGATAACCAGCCCAATATTGATATTTACGATATCACCACTCCCATCACCTTCCCCAACTTAGACCCAGGAACCCATACTCTCAGGGTGTTTGCAGCCTATCCCTGGGATGAAAGCTACAAAAACGAAGGGTCTTTTGCCCAAACTACCTTTCATGTTTTCACAAAAACCCCTAATGATCACCCCGACCAAAATTTACCCCTACTTACCTATAACCGTCCCCAAGGAGTATACGGTGCGGAACCAGTTTTACTAGACTTCCACCTGAATAACGCCCCTCTACATATTGTGGCTCAAGACAACCCAACGGATGAAATAATAGATTGGCAAATTCGGATTACCCTTAACGGCGAAAGTTTCACCACCGATAAATGGCAACCTCTATATCTAAAAGGGTTAAAACCGGGTAAAAACTGGGTACAAATTGAATATCTGAATGAACAGGGAAATCCCGTTGATAATGTTTTTAATAAAACCGCCCGGGTAATTACCTATAATCCCAATTTCAAAAATACCCTGTCTCAACTGACTCAAGAAAAATTGTCCTTTGCAGAAGTTAAAGGAATCCTGAATCCTAATTTTTCCACTCAAGACTTAATTAAAACTCCTGAACCGGAAGAACTTCCTCCGACCGAACCCGAAGTTATTTCGACTCCCGTAGACGAACCCACGCCCGAACCTCTTGAGGAAACGACACCAGAAGCAGAATTAATCGTAGAATCTGAAACTACTCCATTGGAAAATATAGAATCAATAGTAGAATCTGAAACTACTCCATCGGAAACTATAGAATCAATAGTAGAATCTGAAACTACTCCATCGGAAAATATAGAATCAATAGTAGAATCTGAAACTACTCCATCGGAAACTATAGAATCAATAGTAGAATCTGAAACTACTCCATCGGAAACTATAGAATCAATAGTAGAATCTGAAACTACTCCATTGGAAAATATAGAATCAATAGTAGAATCTGAAACTACTCCATTGGAACCAGTAGCAACTGAAATTCCAGCAGAAAAAACTACGCCGGATATTTCCCCTGAGTCCCTAATTAAACAATTAGGTGAGTTTTTGAGTCGTTTTCATCTTCCTTTTTTAAATCCAGTTCAGGTAACATCTAATTCTCCGATACCCTCACCTGAAATTGTTGATCAAGTTTCCATTTCAGAACCTGTCACCAAACCCCAACGGTCAGAAAATATTAATCTAGTTCCCGAACTTCCCTAAATAGAAGATTCCACACCAGAATCAACAATTGAACCCGAAATCATCACCGAAGAAACCCAAACCGTTGACATCGAGTAAACTATCTAATTTTACAGATTACGTTAATAGTTTGTTTAAAGGTTAATGTAATCTGTAAAATTCATTCAATTAATTATTTACCGATATTATGAAAGCTAATTCCCAATCTTCCCTATTTACTCCTGAATCAAAATCCTATAATTGGCAGGGATATGAATGTTATTATGAATATTATCCGACCGTTAATCCTAATATTGATAATGATATTTCATTATTATTAATTCATCCGATTGGAGTGGGATTATCTGGAAATTTTTGGTATAGATTTTGTCAAGAATCGCGGGAAAATGGATTAAATCATGCCATTTATAATCCCGATTTAATCGGTTGTGGAAATTCTGATATTCCAAAATTTGCCTATTATCCCCAAGATTGGGCGGAACAATTGCATTATTTTTTACAGAATATTATTCAAAAACCTGTCATTATAATAGTACAAGGAGCGTTATTACCCGTTGCGATCGCCCTAACTCAACTCCAAAACAAATCTAATTCTAACTTAATTAAAGGATTAATATTATCCGGCCCCCCAGCTTGGCGAGTCATGAACGAACCCAGTTCAGAAAAACAGCAAAAACTCGTCTGGAATCTATTCTTTGATTCTCCCATTGGCAATTTATTCTGGCTCTATGCCCGTCGTCGTCAATTTATCGAATCCTTCTCCATTCGTCAACTTTTTGCCAAAGCCGAAGATGTCGATCAAAATTGGTTAGACTTATTAGAAACAGGGGCAAAAAATGATCAAAGCCGTTATGCCGTTTATTCCTTTTTAGCTGGATTCTGGCGACAAAACTATACGGATATTATGGCAGAAATTTCGATTCCCACCTTAGCGGTTTTTGGGACAACTGCATCTAGTATTAGTCGCAGTGGATTTTCAGAAACCCCAGAACAACGTTGTCAACTTTATGAAAAAGGCTGGAAAAATTGCCAATCTGCTATAATTCCAGGGCGTAATGTTTTACCCTACGAATCGACCTCAGAATTTGTTAAAATTGTTGCCAAATTTATCCGTCAACTAACCCCTAATTTTTCCGACTAGGAAACACCCGCAAAGCATTTTCAAGGACAGAAACATTAACCCGCATTCCCACAGGTAAAGCCGTTGTAGCACTGGTTCTGGCGATGAGTTCCCGACCGGATGGAACCTGCAAACTATAGTGATTTTCCCGTCCGAGAAATTGGCGATCGCGAATCACAACCGGGGCGTTATCATCAGGTTTAAGAATAAAATCCTCTTGTCGTACCATTAATTCTACCCGGTCTAATTTATCCCAATCTGGGTTAACAGCATCTACAAGATAGGGGTTAATAGCAAAACAACCCAATTCCGTTTCCCAAAAATCTCCTCGACGTTTGGCGGGAATAAAATTAGCTTGGGTAACAAATTCTGCCACAAACCGAGAGGCGGGTTGTCGATAAATCGTTTCCGGTGTGCCAAACTGTTCTAGGTGTCCGTCTCGCATCACCGCCAACCAATCAGAAATGGCTAGGGCTTCTTCTTGGTCATGGGTAACAAAAATTGCGGTGGTTCCTGCTACTTTTAAAATATCGCGTAATTCCTGTCGCAATCTTAACCGAACCTGTACATCTAAATTACTTAAAGGTTCATCTAATAATACTAAAGCTGGATGGGGAGCTAAGGCGCGGGCTAGGGCGACCCGTTGTTGTTGTCCTCCCGATATTTCATGGGGATAGCGTTTTTCATAACCCGATAATCCCACTAATTCTAAAACTTCTGCTACCCGTCTGTTCATCCCTAAACTAGATTTTTTCTTAGTATTTTTTAAGCCAAAGGCAATATTTTTAGCAACGGTTAAATGGGGAAATAAGGCATAATCCTGAAACACCATTCCCACATCTCTTTGTTCTGGCGGTATCCAATAGTCCAAACCGGCGACTTCCCGCCCCGCTAGGGTAATGGTTCCGGTGTCCGGTTGTTCAAATCCGGCAATCATTCGCAATAACGTGGTTTTCCCACACCCAGAAGGGCCTAATAGTCCGAGGATATCCCCTTCATGTAAGTCTAGGTTAACGGCTTGAACGGCTGGGGTCTGGTTTTGAGGAAACTGTTTACCGACGTCCTCTAAATGCAGAATTACAGATTGAGTCATCTTTACAGGCATTAATTTGATCTTAGGGTTGAACGGTACTGTTGAAACTAATATTGCTGAAACTTCATTCTAATTATACTCCCTTTTTAGGATATATTCTCACTAAGACTTAATTAAATTTTTAGGAGTGTTTGGTTGTGTCATTATTGTCCTGGGAGTCCTTGAGCAAAGCCCTGCGTAGCTTGAAGCTGGACGTTTGGACTGTTTTTGTGGTGGCGATCGCTGTTTTGATTGCAACTCCGGTATTATTTGTATTAAGCAGTGTTTTCGTCAATTCTACTGAGGTCTGGAACCATTTAGGCTCAACGGTTCTCCCAGGTTATATTCTTAATTCCTTATTGCTAATCTTTGGCGTTGGTAGTATTGTGTTGCTGCTCGGGGTGAGTAGTGCTTGGTTAGTTACCCTGTGCCGATTTCCGGGTAGCCGTTTGTTTGAATGGGGGTTGTTAATTCCCCTGGCCGCCCCTAGTTATATTCTCGCCTATGTGTACACTGAATGGTTAGAATTTTATGGCCCGGTGCAAACCCTCCTAAGAAACACTTTTGGATGGAGCGGAATTGATGACTATTGGTTTCCTGATATTCGTTCGATTTGGGGAGCAATTTTTTTATTATCTTTAACTTTATATCCCTACGTTTATTTATTAACCAGAGTTGCGTTTTTAGAACAATCAACCTGCACCTTAGAAGCAAGTCGTTCCCTCGGTTGTAACCCTTGGCAAAGTTTTTTTACCGTAGCTTTACCCCTCGCCCGTCCCTCTATTATTGCCGGATTAGCTTTAGCATTAATGGAAACCCTGAATGATTTTGGAACCGTTCAATATTTCGGAGTTGATACTTTTACAACCGGAATTTATCGAACTTGGTTTGGGATGGGAGAACGGGTGGCAGCTTCCCAATTAGCGGCGGTTTTAATGTTATTTATTTTAGGATTAATTTTACTCGAACTTTGGTCACGTCGTCAAGCCCAATATTACCAAACGGGAAATCGCTTTCAATCTTTAAATCAATTTAAACTCACGGGATTTCGGGCAGGATTAGCTTTTTTTATCTGTTTATTCCCGATTGTTTTTGGGTTTCTAATTCCTAGTATTATTTTATTGAAAATGACCTTAGAAAATTTAGGCACTTTTTTGAATGCTGAGTTTTGGAGTTATGCCTTACACAGTTTAACTTTAGCGACTATTAGCGGAATTTTAGCGGTTCTGATCGCCTTAATTATGGCCTATGGTGTCCGGTTAAATGCTAATTCCCTGATGCGATTATCCACCCGTATTGCTGCTATGGGATATGCGATTCCAGGTTCGGTAATTGCGGTGGGTATTTTAATTCCTATTGGTAGATTAGATAATGCAATTGATGGGGTAATGCGGTCTACCTTTGGTATTTCTACGGGATTGTTATTGAGTGGCACAATTATCGCTTTAATTTATGCCTATTTAGTCCGATTTTTAGCAGTTTCTTTTGGGACAGTGGAATCGAGTTTGAGTAAAATTAAACCTAATTTAGATGAAGCTGCCCGGAGCTTAGGATATGGAGCAACTAGCACTTTAATTAAGGTGCATACCCCGATTATGTGGAGTGGGTTATTAACAGCCGGAATGTTAACTTTTGTCGATGTCATGAAAGAATTATCAGCGACCTTAGTGATTCGTCCATTTAATTTTGATACCTTGGCAGTTCGGGTTTATAATTTAGCTTCCGATGAACGATTAGCTGAAGCCGCTGCCCCCGCATTAGCGATTGTTTTAGTGGGGATGATTCCGGTTATTTTCTTAAGTTTAAAAATCAGTCAATCCCATCACCA
>Ga0208590_1000360_pt1 | contig 11040 bp, 6 predicted proteins | sample LakMenEpi27Sep09_FD_150740 | JGI IMG/M metagenome (GOLD analysis project Ga0208590, IMG submission 150740) | Freshwater microbial communities from Lake Mendota, WI - 27SEP2009 deep hole epilimnion (SPAdes) | ecosystem: Environmental > Aquatic > Freshwater > Lake > Epilimnion/Euphotic zone ... | reverse complement strand
TAAAAAGGCTCCAAAAATCAAGTGAATTCCGATCAATTCGGTAATTAATGCAGAAGCCACCACTCCCATATAAATCCAAGCTAAAACCCATTGGGTAAGTCGCCCTGTGCGTTGATAATGGATCGAGAGTTTTCTTAATAACCACCGTCCGGCGGTTGCCATTAAAATAATATACAGAATTGAGGCAATAATTGTGGGAAATGCCCCCGATATACTGTTAGTTCGGGTAACGGCGATCGCTAAGGCTAATAAACACCATGCAGTCACATCATCAACGGCGGCGCAAGTTAAAGCCAACGTTCCTAAACGAGTTACTTGTAAATTATTTTCTGTTATAATTCGGGCTAAAACTGGAAAAGCGGTAATTGATAAAGCCGAACCTAAAAATAAAGCAAATGCTGTGAAGGAAACGCCATTATTAGAAACAATTGGATATAGAATTAATGCGGTCGAAATTCCTAATGCAAAGGGAACTACAATACTAACATGAGAAATTAAAACTGCCTTTTCTAGTTGCCCACTTAAATATTTAGGGTTTAGTTCCAACCCAATTAAAAACATGAAGAAAATCAGTCCAATTTGTGATAAAATATTCAAGTAGGGCAAAGTTTCGGCAGGAAATAAAGCCGTCATCACATTAGGAGCAATTAACCCTAATAATGATGGCCCCAACATAATTCCAGCAATAATTTCTCCAATCACTAATGGTTGTTTAATTTGACGACAGAATAATCCCATTAATCGGGATAATCCAATCACGATTAAAACTTGCAGGAGAACTAAAATCGCAGGGTTCATAGTCAGCATCAAATGGGAATAATACAAAATTCAAGGGTAGATTAATGTTTGTTAATCCCCGCATTCGTTGAATTTTAGGATGGGTTATATATAATATCTGTGATTACCGAAAATTAGCAAACCAAAAAAACTAGCCATTTCCATGACCCTCACACACCTTTGCAAGTGGGTTTGATTCTCGTATTCAACCCTCAAGGATTGAGTATTAATAACAGAGTCTGATGTACTTAGAATTCCGGTGAGGGCAATGGTAAAAACTTTGCCGATCAACAGTCTTCTCTCACAGCCGACGGGGTTAGCTGACGGGCTAGGACTGAGAGATGTCCTTCTCGACAATCACAAACAATCGAAGATAAGCCCCTAAAGATGGTTCCCCCGCTCCTAACTCATTAAAAAAGAGTGGATTAGGCTGACTGACTATACTTGATAGGTTAACTTAACATATTGATTGAATTTTGTCTATCCATAGCAATCAAAAGCGCCCTGAACTTCGATTCAAGGCGCGTAAAGTTTCGATTAATTCGTTGAAATTAAGATAAAATTCGTTCAACGGTGGCGCGATAGGAATTACTGTCTAACCCATCACCTGAATTAACCTGACTTGGATCAAGAAGTCGTTGCATGGCGGAAATGCGATCGCCTGTAGCCGGGTGAGTGCTGAGAATTGTTGGCGGAGAACCACTTTTTAACAGTTTAGCCATAAAATCAACGGCGCCTCGTGGAGCATAACCCGCCCGGGCTAGGGTAGCTAAACCCATGCGATCGGCTTCATATTCAGCTTCACGGCTTTTAGGGCGGTTTAAGGCTAATTCCACCCCAATTTGGACTAATTTATTCTGATCCGCACCCACAGCCGTAGCCACCCCCGCAGCCACAGCTGCTTGGCGCATTTGTTTAATCGCATGACGTCCGGCAATATGTCCGATTTCATGGGCCATTACACTCGCTAATTCTGCTTCATTACTAGCAGCGGCAATTAACCCGGTATTAACATAAACAAACCCGCCCATAGTAGCAAAAGCATTGACACTACTATCATCAATTACTTGAAAAGTATAGGGAATATTCGGGCGATCGCTGGCTTGGACTAGACGTTGACCAATTTGATTAATATAGCTTTGAGCCTCTTGATTACGAAATAATTTAACTTGTTTTGAGAGTAATTCTTGATTAATTTGTTCCCCGATCGCAATTTCCTGACGTGCAGATAAATTCGATAATTGGATAACTTGAATTCCTCTAAAGATTAATTCCGGTAAAGGAATTGCCAAAGTTGCGACCGTCGAACTCAATACAATACTCAGGCTAAGAGTTATTGAAATCACCGGATATAACCAACGACGGCGCAAAGATCTGGCAATTGTCAAACGTTTTAACATAATAAGTGCAGGGATAATTTACAGGTTATACCAAAAAACCCGTTGTTGCGCTTCTAGCGCATCATCAGAGGGTATTTAAACTGATCGACGCAGATCTAAGAAACTAGGTTTCTCAATCAAAGATAACGGTTAGAAACCTAGCGAGTGATCAATGATTTCCTAAACCGACCAAGTGGCTAAATAAGCATCATTTCCTCCTAATGGATTAGGATTAATCGCGTTAGTTGTTATTGTAACAGATGGTTGGGTTACTGTTCCCAAAATCACCGCTTGACCCTTCGCCACCGCAAAACCATTCACACTGCCTTTAGCACCATCTACGTCACCAGTTTGGGTTAACGGAGTCCAGAATTTTCTGACAGTATAATCTGCCGATAATCCTAATACTGCCATTTCTCCCAAGGTATAAGCACCAACGGGTTGACTATTAATCGTTTTACCAGGACGATTTTGTAATTGGAAAGCCGAAGATCCTCCTATATATATATTACCAAATTCGTCAGCCGTAATCGAATTGGGAGTAAAACTATTCGCCCCAGTGCTAGTGCGGGTGACAATAAATTGACCCTGATCAACTATTCCAGTATTAGGATTAATTTTGGCGTGAAATGTGAAAGATCCTGCACCAGCGCCAGAGAAATTATTAAAAGAATCCACATTAACTAAGGTTGCTAAAGTTTGAGTAATGTTTTGACCATTGCGTTGAAAAACGTTATTTCCTCCATCGGTTTTTCCTAATAAATAAAGTCCGCCATCTTTACCAATAGTAATCCGTTCTCCCCGGGTATCTGCCCTTAAGTTTTGTCCGGTGACTTCCGTTGCACTGAAATCCCAAGTTTTCCATAAGGAATTCAAGGCAGAATCAAACCCTCGTAAGAAAGGAGTTTGTAAAAGACTGGTAACTTGATTATACCCGGTAACAAAGACTTGTTTTGTGGTAGGATCAATAGTGATATCCGCGGGATTGACATTGGTTCCGGTTAAGGTTGTGCTAGTTAATTGAGTTCCGGTTCCATTCCATAAAATAATAGTATCGGTACTATTATTTAAAGTGGCAACTGTACCATCATTGGCGATCGCAACTCGATTAAAAGTTCCCGGTTGTGACCATAAAACTGTATTAGCTGTAGGGTTATAAACCTTAATTCCAAAATCCCCAACTGCTACAATTTCCCCACTATCTCGATCCACATCTAAATCATTAACAATACCGCCTAATGGTGTATTGGATAAGGGGGCAGTATTGCCATTTTGTAATCGTTGAATTGCTCCCACACCGTTAAAATTACCAGCAATAATAATATTATTATCAACCGGGGAAATTTCAACCGATGCACCACTATCATTTCCAGTAGTTCCTAAATAGGTTGCACTATTTAACAGGAGATTATCACTCGGATCATTATCAACAATTTGCAATATAGCTGTGTTTTGAGTTCCGACCGTTGCAGTTCCGGTGGTAATAGTTAATGCTAAATTAACGGTTTCCGTCGGTTCAAATATCGTATCATCAATGACCGGAATTATTACAGTTTTTGGAGTAATATCTCCATCTGCAAAAGTCACAGTTACGGGAGTATTAGTATAATCTAAAATTGCCGTTGCAGTTCCATCCGTTGGGGTGATTTGTGCCGTCACTAAACCACTACTTTCTCCCGTTCTATTAATGGTAATAGTGTTAATAAGTGTGCCATTTTCATTAACACTAAAATTAGCAGAACTAAACCCTAAAACACTAAGAGGTACTGGTGTTGGAACTGGTGTTGGAACTGGTGTCGGTACAGAGGTTGGTATTGGAGTTGGTATTGGAGTTTGTATTGGAGTCGGTACTGGTGTTGGAACTGGTGTCGGATCGGGTGTTGGAACTGGTGTGGGATCGGGTGTTGGTATTGGAGTCGGTACAGAGGTTGGTATTGGTGTGGGATCGGGTGTTGGTATTGGAGTCGGTACAGAGGTTGGATCGGGTGTTGGATCAAAACCGTCAAAAACAAAATTATCAGAATTGAGACTATTACTATTTACATTTTTGAGAATTGCTAAATATTCACTAGAATTTTTATCCTGAATAATCGTATCATTAGCATATTCTCCAGTACCTTGAGTAATATTTAAAGCCAAGAATGTCAGATCTGCTAATAATCCAATAGTATCTTGATTTAAAGTAAAATCTGTGATAATATCAGCATCATTAATAGCAAATTCTCCCATCGTTTTGCCAATATAAAATAGATCATTACCATCTCCACCCGTTACCGTATCAGCACCAAAATCTCCATGGAGAATATCATCCCCAAAATCACCAAATAATTGATCATCTCCTTCACCTCCGGCGACTAAATCATCCTCTTTTCCCCCATAAATAATATCGTTATTCTGATTTCCAAATAATGTATCTGCACCGCGATCGCCCAAAATAAAATCATTTCCTACATCACCAAAAATCAGATCATCATCTTGACCTCCCGCTAAAGTATCGTCATCTTGACCAGCATAAATACTATCATTTCCTAGATTACCAAAAATTAGATCAGCTTGTTGGTTTCCTCCTAAAATATCATTCCCTTCTAAACCATAAATAGTATCATTTCCCCCCAGAGCAAAAATATTATCCTGAAATGCAGTACCAATAATTAAATCAGAATTATTGGTAGGAATAAAATTAGTTTCAGTCGGAGTAATATTTGTAAAACTTCTACCCATGGGAAGATTAACCCCTAAACCAAAAGATAAGGTTTGAGGATTAGGAATAATTTGGGTCGGACTGAAAAACAAATTTCCAGAATCAAAAGTGTCGAGACTCATAATCTAATTTTCCTCGCAAAGACTCGCAATAGCTATACTATTTTTCAGGATATTTTCAATTAATCAGGAAAATATTTAATTTAATCTGATTAAAAATTTAGTAGATTTAAAAGCTGTTTAAACCCTGATCCTGAAATTAATGCACTAAACAGCGAAGACGATTTATTGAGGCAAAAAGTTTCTCAAATTTAGATTTTTTTATCCAAATTATTGATTTATAAAAGTAATTTAATATACATCAAATTTAAAAAATACCGTATTTTTAAGGATACTCAGTTATTGATTACATCCTGTACTCATTGAAAATACTGAGTAAATTCATGACTTTTATTACAGTTATTCTAGTTTTGATCAGTAGATCGACTTAGATCTATAGAATTTGATAGAATTGACCCATAATGGGTTAAAATAGGATCTCAGTGAAAAACAGTCGTCGAAAAATGATTAAACCTGATAGCACTCAACCCGGTTTAGGACAGCAAAGTTGGCAAAGTCAGTTGGATCGGTTTGTGAAAGATAACCGTCAGGAATTCGCCGCCTTAACTTGGGGTTTACACCTACAATGGGGAGAAGAACCCAATACCCTCGGAATTGATCTCAAACCTACCCCCCACTTTGTCGCCTGTCCGAAATCAACTATTGAACAACTGAATCAAAATGTTGAAAATCGCTTAAAAGAAATTGTCGGAATTGTAGACGGGTATCAACCGGAAAAAGAGGTATTAATCATTGGAATTGGTTTTGATCATGTCAGATTAATTTATTTTGAATCTAATCCTACTCCCCCAGAATGTTTTCAACAAGTTGGAAAAGATGTCGATACTTTATTAAAACATTTAGAAGATTCTATGAATCAAATCATAAATATTTCTAATCAGTAGATACTGTCCAGTTTTGTGTGGGCCTGTCATCTTATTTACCTTGAGTTATTTACCTTGAAAAAGAGCGATCACCCTCGTAGATTTGGCATTAATAGAGTGCGTGTGATGTAGAGTTGGTTTAAGGGCGATCTATATTGCCTTTTGCTATATATTCAGCATTTTAAGTATTTGAGTAGGTTTGAGTAAGTGTCATGAAGCGGATAGAGTACAATGGACACACCGACTATAAGGTGTCAATTTCAATGTCTACGACTCAATTGCACCGCCCAGTCAACATTTTAGAGTTTCCAACATCATAATGCTGATTGCCAAACTGTTAAATTCAATCACCCTTCCCTTGGGGTTGACACTCCTGTTACCCATTGCCCTAGTTAGTAGTTTCCTTACAGATAGTGTAGTCAGTTCTGCGGCTAGTTATGCCCAAGCCCCCCCAGCAGCCAAAAACGCCGTCGGGAGGGCGATGACCGTGCGCTCCGATATTCAAGAAGCCGATGCTCAAACGGGAATTGTCACCGCTAGGGGCAATGTTCAAATTAACTATCCCGCCCGCAGTATTCAGGCCACCGCAGCCCAAGCCCAATATTTTAGTCGAGAACGTCGAATTATTCTCAGTGGAAATGTATTTGTTTTGCAAGAAGGGAATACAATTCGCGGGGAAACCGTCACCTATTTAATTGATGAAGGACGGTTTATCGCCTTACCGCAAGGGGGAGGACAGGTCGAATCTATGTATTTAGTACCCGATGAGAGTGCCAGCCCGAAAAACGCAACAGTTGAACCTTTTAATCCTAAACCTGCTTTTAAAAACCCATTAAGCGCGCCTTCAGCACCGCGTAATCCTTAAATAATTTCTAACAAATCTGGTTATGAAAATAGTGCTGGAGAATATTCACAAATCCTACCGGAAACGTACCGTTGTTAGTCGGGTTAATTTATCGGTTTCTCAAGGGGAAATTGTGGGATTATTGGGGCCAAATGGTGCTGGTAAAACTACAACCTTTTATATTGCTACGGGACTAGAAAAACCGACCCAAGGGAATGTTTATCTGAATGAAATTGATATTACCCATTTACCGATTCATCAACGCGCCCGGTTAGGAATTGGTTATCTAACGCAACAGGCGAGTATTTTTCGACATCTGACTGTCAAGGATAATATTTTATTGGTGTTGCAACAAACCCATGTTCCGCGTCATTTGTGGCAAAAACGTCTGCATACTTTACTAAGGGAATTTCGCTTAGAAAAAGTAGCATCAACTTTAGGTTATCAGGTTTCTGGGGGAGAACGACGACGGACGGAACTGGCCAGGGCTTTAGCGGCGGGGTTAGAATTACCTCAGTTTTTACTCTTAGATGAACCCTTTGCTGGTGTTGACCCGATTGCAGTTTCTGAAATTCAAGAAATTGTCGCTCAGTTACGCACTCGAAATATGGGAATTTTGATTACGGATCATAATGTTAGGGAAACTTTAGCTATTACAGACCGAGCTTATATTATGCGAGATGGACAAATTTTTGCATCGGGAACTGCTGAAGAACTCTATAATAATCCCCTCGTGCGGCAGTATTATTTAGGTGACAGTTTTCAACTATAGCAATCCTATTTGAGTTGTGTTTAAAATTCATGATCAAAAGGGAACACCGGAACAGCCCCCCCAAACCCCCCGTGCACGGGGGGCTAGGGGGGGAGGGAACAAGGGTCTAACTTCTGGCTTTTTCATGTCAGTATTAAAATGGTACAACCTATTTAGAATTGCTATATGAAAATTACTTTTGATCAGTCTTTTATTTCTGGTAAATTTCTCCCGCCCTATCTTTCAATTTTAGATCGATATTTAATCCAAGAATTAGTTCCGCCCTTTGTGTTTGGAGTGGGATTATTTAGTTCCGTTGCGTTAACTGTAGGAACGGTTTTTGACTTGGTTAGACAGGTGGCGGAGTCGGGTTTAGCCGTGGGGATTGCGGTTGAGGTTTTTCTTTTAAAAATGCCAGAATTCATCGTTTTAGCCTTTCCCATGGCGATGATTTTAAGTACCTTAATGGTCTATGGTCGTTTATCGAGTGATAGTGAATTAATTGCCCTGAAAAGTTGTGGAATTAGTATATATCGGCTATTAGTACCAACATTGATTTTTAGTTTAATGATCACGGGTTTAACCTTTTGGTTTAATGAGGTAATTGTTCCGGCGGCTAATTATAAAGCATCTGTCACCTATGAACAGGCATTAAATGAAGGCAACCTTCCTGTTCAAGAAGATAATATTTTTTATCCCGAATATGAGAAAATTAAAATAGAAGGAACTGATAAAAAATTTAGTCGTTTAGTGCGGTTATTTTATGCCCAAAGATTTGACAAAGGTAAAATGTTAGAGGTGACTATCTTAGATCTTTCCCAACCGGAATTAACTCAAATTATTTCTTCAAAATCTGCTAATTGGAATTTTTCTGCTAATACTTGGGATTTCTTTAATGGTACGGTTTATATTGTCAATCCCGATGGCTCTTATCGTAATATTGTTCGTTTTGATCATAAACAGATTCAACTTTCTCGTACTCCCCTAGATTTAGCGTCACGGAAACGAGGGTTTGATGAGATGAATATTGCTCAAGCTCGAGATTATTTAAAGTTAATGAAATTGAGTGGAGATCAACAAAAAATTGTTAAAACTCAAGTTAGAATTCAACAAAAATATGCTCTCCCTTTTTCCTGTATTGTCTTTGCATTATTGGGTGTTGCATTAGGAAGTAGACCCCAAAGTACCAGTCGAGCAACCAGTTTTGGGATTAGTGTAATCGTGATTTTCGGATATTATTTACTGTCTTTTATTACCGGAGCATTAGGTCAAAAAGAAATTATGACTCCCTTTTTTGCAGCTTGGTTACCGACATTTTTAGGAATTGGAATTGCGAGTTTTTTATTAGTTCGTTCTTCTAAATAGAATATGTCAAATCTCTAATTTCATCAGGTGCAAGAGTTTGAGACATACTGGAATCAGCAGTTTTCCAATTCGATCCAAAAGATCGCAATGGAAGTTAAGGTGGACGATCCCAGAAGCTTTCTCGCGCCTGAGACTGCGGTTTCCTACGGAGATGCGATCGCAACCTTCTCTTTCCAAGATGGTAATTCTGCTAATATGGCAATGCGCTCGACTTAATGCTGATCTTTTTAACCAACTTAAATTTCAGCTTTAATTATCATTTTAAATTCAAAATTTTTGTAAAAAGCAAGCGATCGCTCTTGATTTTATAGCAACCGCCAAGGCAGTTAAGACACCAGACGGATCTTGGAACCCAGACGGTAAAGTGTTTTCCCCCCTAGCCCCCCGTGCACGGGGGGTTTGGGGGGCTGTTCCCTGCTATATCAGGCTGCGATCGCTAACTTTTTACTCTTTCAGGACTTCCGCAAATTTGGGGATGTAACCCTATATGTAGGGGTAATTCATGAATTACCCCTACTAGCGTTTTTTACCGTCATCTCAGTGGGTTGTTAACCGCGTTAATACTTGGTTAGAACGTTCTACAAAGTCCTTCATTCCTTCAGCATCAAAGCCTTTTTGAGCAATTAAAGCCAAGTCATAGACATGATGACAAATCATATTCGCTAATTCCGTCGAAGGAGAATCCCCACCTTCTTGAATAATCGCCCCTTGACTCAAATTCACTAAATTCTGAATCAACGGATGGGCAATATTAATTAACAGAATATGTTCCTCTGGAAATTCAACTTTTTGTTGCTGCATCAGAGCTGTCATATCCTGTAAACGTCGCATAAATTCCGGCAATAATACCATCGCGGGCGGGGTATTCTCAGATTTCAAGGATTCAGTCCGAATCGTTAATTTAGGCTTGTTTAAAGCTGCGGTAAACAGGTCTTTAATGATTTCACTACGGGTTTTATTGGTTTTCGGATCAACAATTTCAGGACTATTATCCTTAGCAATTAAATTGTCATCTAGTTCCGCATCCACCCGGGCAAACTTAACATCAGTGTGTTCCCGTTCTAGGAAACTAATAAAATGACTATCAATAAAGGAATCGAAGAATAAAACTTCTAATCCTTGACTGGTATGTAACTGAATATAAGTGGCTTGAGTTGTTTCATCGGTACAATAAAATACCCGATTTTCATGGCGTTCTTTATTGCGTTCGAGATATTCGCTTAAGGTTGTATAGTAACGACCTTTTTCGTCGGTATTTTCAGGGGTTTGGGAAGCAACATCTTGCCACACATCGCCGCCTTCAGTTTGCACCTGGACATCAACGGCTTTTTCCTCGTTGTTAACAGATTCTGGGGTATAGGTAGTACGACAAATCAGAATATCCTCAACTTGTTTTTTAAACTTATCATCGTTGAGGGAACCAAACTTAACAAATGTACCAATATCTTGCCAACAACGGATATATTCTTTGCGGTTATCCCGATATAATTCTTTCAGGCGGTCAGCGACTTTTTTCGCCACGTAATCGGCAATTTTACGGACAGTGCGATTACTTTGTAAAGCACTGCGGGAAATATTTAAAGGAATATCCGTACTATCAATTACCCCCCGTAATGGCATCAAGAATTTCGGGATAATATCTTCGCAGTGGTCACTAACAAAGACTTGATTACAGAACAGTTTAATATTGCCCTGGGTGACATCCACATCGGGTTTGAGTTTGGGAAAATAAAGAATCCCATTCACAATAAAAGGATAATCCGTATTCAGATGTACCCATAATAGGGGTTCTTCTTGGAAGGGATAGAGATAGCGATAGAGCTCTAAATAATCTTCTTGGGTTAAATTATTAGGAGATTCCCGCCAGGGTGCTATTTGGCGGTTGATAATTTCGCCGTCCAACTTAATCGGGACGGGCATAAAATCACAATAGGTTTTAATTAATTGACGGATGCGGGAGGGTTCGGTATATTCGATTTCCTCATCCATCAAAGTCAGGGTGATAGTAGTTCCCCGTTGGATGCGGCCAGAGTCTTCCAATTTGAATACCGGAGAACCATCGCACGTCCAGTGAACCGCTTGGGAACCCTCTTTGTAGGACAGGGTATCAATTTCGACTTGACGGGCGACCATGAAGGAGGAGTAAAACCCTAAACCAAAATGACCAATGATAGACTGGTCAGAGTTGGCCTGATATTTTTCGATGAATTCTTCGGCGCTGGAAAAGGCGACTTGGTTAAT
>Ga0208590_1000356_pt1 | contig 11089 bp, 7 predicted proteins | sample LakMenEpi27Sep09_FD_150740 | JGI IMG/M metagenome (GOLD analysis project Ga0208590, IMG submission 150740) | Freshwater microbial communities from Lake Mendota, WI - 27SEP2009 deep hole epilimnion (SPAdes) | ecosystem: Environmental > Aquatic > Freshwater > Lake > Epilimnion/Euphotic zone ... | reverse complement strand
TCAAACATGCCAAGTTTCTTGTTGTAAGCAGCCATTTCGCGCTCACCTTGGAATACTTGAATTTGCACAGCTGGTTGGTTGTCATCTGCGGTTGAGAAAATCTCACTTCGCTTAGTTGGGATCGTGGTGTTTCGCTCAATTAACTTAGTCATAACTCCACCTTTGGTTTCAATACCAAGAGATAGTGGTGTGACATCAAGTAGTAACACATCTTTTACTTCACCCTTTAATACACCAGCTTGCAGAGCTGCGCCAACGGCAACTACCTCATCTGGATTAACACCCTTATTTGGCTCTTGTCCACCAGTTAAAGATTTAACCAACTCAACAACTGCTGGCATACGGGTAGATCCACCAACTAGAACTACATGATCAATATCTGCAATTGGAATTCCTGCATCACGAAGTACTGATTGGAATGGCTTCTTACACCTTTCCAAAAGATCAGCGGTTAATCCTTGAAATTGCGCTCTAGTAATTGTTTCATCTAAGAAAAGTGGATTCTTTTCAGTATCAACTGTTATATATGGCAGATTGATAGAGGTTTGAGCAGAGGATGAAAGTTCAATCTTTGCTTTCTCGGCAGCCTCTCTAACCCGTTGCATTGCCATCTTATCTTTTGTTAAATCAATACCGTTTTTAGCAGCAAATGTTTTAACTAAGTGATCAACTAATGCTTGATCCCAATCATCGCCACCAAGGTTGTTATCGCCGTTAGTAGCTTTTACCTCAACAACACCTTCACCAATTTCTAGTAAAGATACGTCAAAGGTTCCACCACCTAGGTCAAATACTAAAATTGTTTGTTCTTTATCACCCTTATCTAAACCATAAGCTAGGGCTGCAGCGGTTGGCTCATTAACAATACGAAGCACATTAAGGCCAGCAATTTCGCCCGCCTCTTTAGTTGCTTGACGTTGAGCATCATTAAAGTATGCCGGTACAGTAATAACTGCATCCGCTACCGTCTCACCTAAATAACTCTCCGCATCGCGCTTTAATTTCATCAATATGCGAGCGCTAATCTCCTGTGCTGTGTACTTCTTGCCATCAATATCTTGGCTCCAATTAGTTCCCATATGTCTTTTAACCGAGCGAATAGTGCGCTCAACATTTGTTACCGATTGTCGCTTGGCAACCTCACCAACTAACACCTCACCATTTTTAGCAAATGCCACAATCGATGGGGTAGTGCGAGCACCCTCGGCATTTGCGATAACAGTTGGCTCACCGCCCTCTAAGACCGATACGCAACTATTAGTTGTTCCTAAATCAATTCCAACAGCTCTGGCCATTTGTTTTCTCTCTCTCTTTCCTTAGCTAGATTTTTCTCAACCTTTAAGGGTTGGGCCTGTTTTGGCCTCACCCATATGGGCATATCTTCAGCCTTGAGTGCCTATTTAGTCAAAAGGTTGAGCCAAGTAGGCTCAAGGTTGCTGCCTACATAACTATCTAAGGGTGGGCTTTATTCCCAAGCCCCTCTTTTAGGCCTTAATAGAGCTGAGGTGAGTAAGCCACCAGCTAACCCGCCCAGGTGGGCCTTCCAGTCAATGCCTGGGATAAAGAGTGGGATTGCAATATTTATGGCGATCAATGGTGCCACCTCTTTTAAGTTTGCTCCGAGGGATCTGCCAGCAATAACTAGCGCCCCAAATAAGCCAAAGATCATGCCAGAGGCACCAACTGCAATGGTTTGTGGTGGGTTAAAAAGGTAGGAGGAAAGTGAGCCAGCTAATAAGCTCACCAAGAGAATAATTATGTACTTATTTCGGCCGTAAAAATTTTCAATTAATGTGCCGATTGAAAGTAGTGCCAGCATATTAAATATTAAGTGCAGCCAGCCGCCATGCACTAGCGCCACAGTTATTAGCCGGTAGTACTGACCTTGATCTACCGCTGCCCCATATAAAGCTAGCTCAAATTGCAGATTAGTTTGGATTTGGGAAAGTAAAAAGCAACCGGATATAAAGAAGATTAAATTTTTAGTTAACCCCGCCGGTTGCATTAATTTACTTAATTGTTACTGATTCAATCTTAACTGCCTGCACCGGCTTATCATTTGCCCCAGTTTTCACGGTCGCAATTGCATCGATCACCTTTTGACTGGCTAGATCTGTCACCTGCCCAAAAATTGTGTGTTTGCGATTTAGCCAGGTGGTAGCAGCTACGGTAATAAAAAATTGTGAGCCATTTGTATTAGGTCCGGCATTTGCCATAGCTAGTAGGTATGGCTTATCAAAACTTAACTCACCATGAAACTCATCGGCAAAGTTATAACCAGGCCCGCCCATGCCACTTCCTAGTGGATCTCCACCTTGGATCATAAATCCAGGAATTACTCGGTGAAAGATTGTGCCATCATAAAGTTTGGTCTTTACCTTCTCGCCAACATTTGGATCGGTCCACTCTTTAGCACCAGTTGCAAGATCAACAAAGTTTTTAACAGTTTTAGGAGCTTGGTTTGGAAATAACTCAATGGTGATATCCCCCATGCTGGTCTTTAGGATCGCGGTATTCATACTCACTTTTTCACTCTGCCTTTCGCTTTTTGTCTTACTCTCTGGTTTGGTATTTGTCTCTATCTTTTCTGCTGACTTTGTTTCCGGCTGTACCTGTGTATTTGTTTGATTCTCTGCTTGAATCTTTGTTTCTTCTTGTGCTGAAGAGCATCCGGTAATTAGTAAGGCGGTAATTAGTAATAAAGAAAATCTCTTCATTAAAATTTCCACCTTAATTTCTAAATATCTTTACTCTTTGTACTTGTTTTATATTTAATATTAATTAAATATAAATTTGTGGAGACCAGGGGAATCGAACCCCTAACCCCCGCCTTGCAAAGGCGGTGCTCTACCAATTGAGCTAGGTCCCCGCATTTTTTACTTTGCAGGGTGGGCCTATGTGGACTTGAACCACAGACCTCTTCCTTATCAGGGAAGCGCTCTAACCAGGCTGAGCTATAGGCCCATATTGTGCTGGTGAAGGCTACCTGAGGAAGTACTTCATAACCAAAAGTACTTTATTTATACCCGCTTTCACTGTGTGTGCTTAATCGAGATCTTCAACTAAGCGAGTAACAGATACTACTGAAATTCCTGAATCTAGGTTAACTAGCCGAACCCCCAAGGTATCCCGACCAGTTTCTCGGATTTGAGTAAGAGGTGTGCGCATAACTGTGCCAGCTGATGAGATGGCAAGAATTTCATCCCGCTCTTGCACAATCATCGCACCCACCAATACACCACGAGAGTCCTCATCAATCTTTGCTGCCTTAACACCAATGCCACCTCGCCCTTGAGTTCGATACTCCTCAAGTTTGGTTCGCTTGGCAAAGCCGCCATCGGTGGCGGTGAAAACATAATTTTTATTATCGCTACTAATTGCTGCCATCGCTAATAAGTTATCGCCTTTTCTAAACTTCATACCAATTACACCAGTTGCACCTCGGCCCATAGCGCGAAGTGAATCATTGCCGGCGCTAAACCTAAGTGACATTCCCATCTTTGAAACTAATAACAGCTCCTCTTTATCACTTACTAAGGCAGCAGATACCACCTCATCATTTTCTTTAAGTGAGATGGCAATTAATCCACCACTTCGAGGTGAGTCATACTCTGCTAGCGCGGTTTTTTTAACTATACCGCCCTTAGTAGCAATTACTAAATATGGTTGAGTTGAGTAATCGGTAATTGCAATAACGGAGGCGATACTTTCATCTGGTTTAAATGCTAATAAATTTGCCACATGTTGGCCTCTGGCATCTCGGCCGGCATCTGGTAGCTCATGCACCTTTGCCCGATAAACCCTGCCCTTATTGGTAAAAAATAGTAACCAGTTGTGGGTAGAGGCGGTAAAGAAATGTTCCACTACATCATCTAATTTTAATGCCGCACCCTTAACACCTTTGCCACCACGTTTTTGTGCTCGGTAGGCTTCAGCTTTTGTGCGCTTTGAATATCCACCCTTAGTAATAGTTACCACTACATCTTGATCTGGAATTAAATCCTCAACTGATAAATCAGTGTCCCCGGCCACGATTTGAGTTCGTCTTTCATTTCCATACTTGCTGGCCACCTCTTGCAACTCAGTTTTAATTATTAACCGTTGTTTTTCTGGGCTAGCTAAAATTACATTTAGCTCTTTTATCTCACTCATTAACTCTGCGTGCTCATCAGTAATTTTCTGTCGCTCTAGCGCTGCAATTCTTCGAAGCTGCATATCTAAAATTGCATTGGCTTGGATCTCATCAACGGACAGCAGTTTCATCAACCCACTTCGAGCCTCCTCTGGGGTCTTACTTGCTCTAATAAGTGCGATTACATCATCTAGGGCATCTAATGCCTTTAGGTAACCTTTTAATATGTGAGCTCTTTTTTCACGCTCAAGTAATCGATATTTACTTCGTCTAACAATTACCTCAACCTGGTGTTCTATGTAGTAACGAATAAACTCATCTAATCTTAAAGTTCTAGGCACCCCATCTACTAGCGCCAACATATTGGCGCCAAATGAATCTTGTAATTGTGTGTGTTTATATAAATTATTTAAGACAACCTTAGCAACTGCATCATTTCGCAAAACAATTACTAATCTCTGGCCTAATCGCTCATTTCCTTCATCCCTGACATCTGCAATACCTTTGATTCGACCATCTTTTACCAATTCAGCAATCTTTAGCGCTAAGTTATCTGGGTTTACTTGATATGGCAGCTCTGTTACAACTAAACAAGTTCGTTTATTTATTTCTTCAATTTCCACTACAGATCGCATGATGATTGATCCGCGGCCACTCTTATAAGCATCATCAATGCCACCTCTACCAACAATTAATGCTTTGGTTGGAAAGTCAGGGCCTTTAACAATTGTCATAAGTTTTACCAGTAGCTCATCCGATGGCATATCTGGATTTTCTAATGCAAAACAGGTTGCCTCAACCACTTCATTTAAATTATGTGGTGGAATATTTGTTGCCATACCAACTGCAATTCCAGCTGAACCATTTACTAATAAATTAGGAAACCTGCTGGGTAGAACTGTTGGCTCTTGAGATCTGCCATCATAATTTGGAATGAAATCAACAGTGTCTTCATCAATATCTCGCATCATCTCCATTGCAAGGGGAGCAAGACGGGCTTCGGTGTAACGCATGGCAGCTGCTGGATCATTTCCAGGTGAGCCAAAGTTTCCATTTCCATCAATTAATGGATAACGAAGTGACCAAAATTGAGCAAGTCGAACTACAGCGTCATAAATTGCTGTATCCCCGTGTGGATGGTAATTACCCATAACATCACCGACGATGCGAGAGGATTTGTAATAACCCTTATCTGGTCGATAACCAGCGTCATACATTGCATATAAAACTCTGCGATGAACTGGTTTTAATCCATCTCTAATATCAGGAAGTGCTCTGCCAACAATTACACTCATTGCGTAATCTAGGTATGACCTAGCCATCTCTACTTGCAGATCAACCGACTCCTGTCGATCGCGGCCATGTTCGCCTTGATTATCGGTAAATGTTTTATCCATAATAATTAAATATCCAAGAATCTAACATCTTTGGCATTTCGCTGAATAAATGATCTACGCAGCTCAACATCCTCACCCATAAGTACTGAGAATAAATCATCGGCGGCTGCGGCATCTTCTAGGGTAACTTTTATTAAAACTCTAGTTGCTGGATCCATTGTGGTATCCCACAACTCTTTTGCCGGCATCTCACCTAATCCTTTAAAGCGTTGGATTCCATCCTCTTTAGGAAGTCGCTTACCGTTTTCAACTCCCATTTGAATAAAGCCATCTCGCTCTTTATCGCTAAATGCGTATTGGACTGGTTCTTTGCCACCCCATTTTAATTTATATAGCGGTGGTTGAGCTAAGTAAACAAAGCCATTTTCAATTAATGGTTTCATAAATCTAAATAACAACGTTAATAGCAAAGTTCTAATGTGTTGGCCATCAACATCAGCATCTGCCATCAAAATTATTTTATGGTATCTAAGTTTTGCTAAATCAAAATCATCATGAATTCCAGTGCCAAGTGCAGTAATTAAAGCTTGCACCTCATTGTTTTGTAATACTCGATCAATTCTTGCCTTTTCAACATTTAAAATCTTTCCTCTAATTGGTAGAACTGCTTGATAGCGAGAGTCTCGGCCACCCTTTGTTGAACCACCAGCTGAGTCGCCCTCAACAATATAGAGTTCACACTTTTCTGGTTCAGTCCATTGGCAATCAGCTAATTTTCCGGGCATGCCCCGGCCTTCTAATAAACCTTTACGATTTCTTGATAAATCTCTAGCTTTTCTAGCTGCAACTCTGGCGGCAGCGGCATCAATAGATTTTCGAACAATATCTTTTCCTTCACTTGGGTTTTTTTCAAACCAGGATGTTAAATGATCATTCATCGCCTTTTGAGTAAAGGATTTTGCCTCTGTGTTTCCTAGTTTTGTTTTAGTCTGACCCTCAAATTGTGGTTCGCCAATTTTTATAGAAACAATTGCAGTTAAACCTTCGCGCACATCATCACCAGTTAACCGGTCCTCTTTCTTGCGGATAAATCCCCACTCTTCACCAAACTTATTAACAATTGAGGTAAGAGCGGTTCTAAAACCTTCTTCATGGGTACCACCCTCTTGGGTATTTATTGTGTTAGCAAAGGTGTAAACAGATTCAGAAAAACCGGTATTCCATTGCATGGCGACCTCTAAACTCATTTTGTGCTTATTATCTTCGGTTGTAAAAGAAATAATAGATTTGTGGGTTGCGCCCTTAGTTTGATTTAAATGCTTAACAAAATCAATAATTCCACCGGCGTACTCATACTTCACATAAAGTGGGTTTCCTTTATCATCCACGTGGCCTGCTCGTTCATCAGTTAAGGTCAAAATTAAACCCTTATTTAAAAATGCCATCTCTCTAAATCTGGCGGATAATGTTTCAAATGAAAAATCTGTAGTTTCAAAAATATCTTTAGATGGCCAAAAAGTTACGGTGGTGCCAGAGCCCTCTGTTGCACTTCCTTTTTTAACTGGCGCGGTCGGTACACCTAATTTATAACTTTGGTTCCAATTAAATCCATCTCGCTTTACCTCAACTGCTAAATCAGTACTTAATGCGTTAACTACAGAGATACCAACACCATGTAAGCCACCAGAAACGCTGTAACCACCATCGCCAAACTTTCCACCAGCATGTAAAACTGTTAACACAACCTCTAGGGCTGGTTTTTTCTCAACTGGATGGATATCAACTGGAATTCCACGACCATTATCAATGACTTTTACTGATCCATCTTTTTGTAAAATTACATTTATATCTGTGCAGTAGCCAGCTAGCGCCTCATCAACTGAGTTATCTACAACTTCGTAAACTAAATGATGTAATCCGCGCTCACCGGTTGAGCCGATATACATTCCTGGACGTTTTCGAACAGCATCTAAACCTTCTAGAACTGTAATGTTTGATGCGTCATAACCTTTGTGCTCTTTTTTAGATTGAGCTGTTGAGTTATTTTTAGTCGGCACCAATAACCCCCAAGATCTCTTATAGACGATTCTGGCCGTTTTTTGCCCGGCTCACCTGCAAATCCTATCGCTAGAATGATTTAGGTATTACCCAAAACGGGATTTAAAGGTGTGAATGCGGGGTTTTTAATCCAGTTTTGTGGGTGGATACTAGCCGTACGTATCTCTTGGCCCTCTAGCACCCCTAATACTGCGAAGGCCCCTCTTCCAACTAGGTGCGTTTGGACCAATGAAAATTAACTCCTCAACTAACGCACCTGGTGCGGTGGTTGAAATAGTTTTTAATAAATCATTTTTCATTAATCTCATTTGGGTTGACCAGGCAGTTGATGAGCTTTGAATAGTTAATTTTCCATCAACTAAAGATATTGGTGTGGTGTGCTCTGCAATCTCATCGCCCACAATAGTTTTCCAGTCACTAAATAAGCTTCCCTCGGCAAAACCTTGACTCCAATTTCTATTTGAAATTACCTCAGACAAAATAGATTGTATGGATTGTGGATCAGTGTTGTGCTCTCGATTTTCATTGGATTGATCTGAGTTTTTAAGTTTTTTAAAACCTGACCGATAAAACTTATATAAATCTTTTGCTAAATCTCTTTTCATAACTGGCTCACTGATCCAGATTTAACAAGATATCTTTGCCCGGTTAGAGATTCGGGAAGATCAGCCTCTACCGCCACGGTAATAATAGTTTGCTCAGCTGATTTAGCGATCGCAGCTAATTTCTCTCTGCGATCTTCATCTAGTTCAGAAAAAACATCATCTAAAATTAAAATGGGTGATAACCCATCTGATTTTAATAAATTATATGTTGCAAGTTTTAAAGCTAACGCAATTGACCAAGATTCCCCATGGCTGGCATAACCTTTAACTTGGTGCTCACCTAACATTAAAAGTAAATCATCTCTATGTGGGCCGGTTAGGGTTAAGCCTCGCTCTAACTCAGCTCCTCTTGTACTGATTAATTTCTCCATTATTTTTTCTGAATTTTCTGCAGCGTTTTCAGAGATTCCATCTAAGGAAGATTTATAAATTATCTCTGCTGGTTTTATGTTGGAAATTTCACTATAAATACTATTAAATAATGGGGTTAATTGAGTAAGGCCGGTTAACCTTAAAGCAATTAATTGACCACCAAAATCTGCTACCTGTTTATCCCAGGGTGCTAGCGCCTCTTTTGATGCCCGGGTTTTAAGGAGTGAGTTACGCTGCTTAACTGCTCGCTCGTAATCTGAAACTACAGCTGCCACCCTGGGTGATCTTAAGGTGAGTAATTGATCAATAAATCTTCGTCGCTCAGTGGGATCGCCCCTAACAATATCTAAATCCTCTGGGGAAAAATATATTGTTTGTACTATGCCAAATATTTCTTTCTGGCTGCGTGCTGGGTTTTGGTTAATTTTTGCTCGGTTTGCTTTATCAATATTAATTTCTAATTCAACTAAAATCTCTCGCTCTGGGTATTTAACCTTTGCCCGGATATAGGCTGAAGCTTGGCCCAACTTAACTAATGGGGTATTTCCTGAGGCTCTATGGGAGTTTAAAAAGGTTAGGTACAAAATGCTTTCGGCGATATTTGTTTTACCCTCACCGTTTTTGCCCACAAAAATGTTTATGCCAGGGGCAAGATTTAACTCTAGGTTTGCGTAGGAGCGGTAATTTGTAAGGTTTAGATTGGTGATTAACACTTAGATAATTAGTTTTTTACGATGAGTAACGCATTGGCATTAATAGGTATTTGTAATTGGCGATAAATTCACCTGTTGCCTCATTTTGGCCAGTTAATACCGCCGGCTTGTTTGCGCCAGTAAATGAGATGTGAACAAAAGCGGTGCCGAGGGCTATTAAACCATCTGTTAAAAATGTTGGGTTAAATGCAATATTAATATCCTCACCTTTGTAATTGATATCAATTTTTTCACTAGCTTGAGCTTCATCGCCGGTGCCAGCCTCAAGTTGTAAGGTGTTATTTGAAAAATTAAGTCTAAGTGGCACAGTTTTATCAGTAACTAATGCAACTCTTCTAACTGAATCAAGTAGTGGCGCCACCTCAATGACCGCTTCGGCGGTTGCATCGCTTGGTAGTAGATGTCTAAATGGTGGGAATGAGCCATCTAAAACTCTTGAAGTCATGGTTTTTCCATCCGATACAAAACCAACTAATTTTTCATTACTGTTTGGTTGCGCTAATGAGATGCTTACATTTGAAGATGTAGTGAGTGATTTTGCCGCATCTGCAATTGTGCGAGCGCGCAGCAATGCGGTGGCTTCAACACTTGGATCTACCGCGCTCCAACTTAACTCTCTAACCGCTAACCGATATCTATCGGTTGCTGCTAATGTAATTTGGTTTTTATTAATCTCCACAAACACACCAGTTAGTGTTGGTAGTGAATCATCTTTTCCAGCTGCTATTGCAACTTGAGTAACTGCGGTTGCAAATAAATCACTTTTTAAGGATCCGGTTGGTGGTGGCACTTGTGGCAGGTTTGGATATTCAGTGATTGGTAGAGTCGGCAGTGTAAATTTGGCGCTTCCTGCGCTAACTAAAACTTTTGCGCCCTCTAAGGTAAAGGTAATTGGTTTTGCAGGAAGTGATCTTGAAATTTCAGCTAGTAGTTTTCCTGGTACTAAAACTTTTCCGGTTTGTGAAATGTCCGCTTTTAGTTTTGCATTCGCTGAGCTTTCTAAATCAGAGCCAGATAATGTGATTTCATCGGTTGCATCAATGATAATTCCAAGGAGTGCGGTAGTGATGGGTCTATTTGAAATAGATTTAGAGACCCAGTTGACTGCGTCAACTAAGTAATCTCGCTCAACTACAAACTTCATTTACTCACCCTCTTCTTACATTTAGAAAATCTTAACTACTTAAAGTTTTATTAAACAGTTCGCTAATCCCCACCCTTTTTTATTTATAAAGTGGTTAGTAGTAACCAGAGCCTTACCCTGTGGGAAGTGGGTAAAACCGCAGGTCAACCCTTATAAACATACCCACAAAAACTGTGGTTATCTTGTGGGTGAGGTGTTTAAAACCAGCTACAAAACCAGTTATAAACAACAAAATCCACACTTGTCCACAAGTTATCCACAACTGGGGGTTACCCATTGTGGTTAAGGGAAAAGGGCTGAACTTTCGATATTTAGTTAGTTTTTACTTTGATTGCTGTTTGATGCGGTTGGTTAACTCAGTTACCTGGTTATAGATCGAACGCCGCTCAGCCATCAACTGCCTAATCTTTCGATCTGCATGCATCACAGTGGTGTGGTCTCTGCCGCCGAATGCCTGACCAATCTTAGGTAGGGATAGCTCAGTTAACTCCCGGCACAAATACATCGCTATCTGGCGAGCATTTACTAAAACCCGAGATCTTGAGGTACCACAAAGATCATCAACTGAGAGTGAGAAGTAGGAGGCGGTTTGGGCCATGATGGTAGGTCCGGTAATTTCTGGACCTCCCTCCTCTGGGATTAAATCCTTTAACACAATCTCAGCTAGCGATAAATCAACACCTTGTCGGTTTAAGGACGCAAAAGCGGTAACCCGAATTAACGCACCC
>Ga0208590_1000352_pt1 | contig 11168 bp, 24 predicted proteins | sample LakMenEpi27Sep09_FD_150740 | JGI IMG/M metagenome (GOLD analysis project Ga0208590, IMG submission 150740) | Freshwater microbial communities from Lake Mendota, WI - 27SEP2009 deep hole epilimnion (SPAdes) | ecosystem: Environmental > Aquatic > Freshwater > Lake > Epilimnion/Euphotic zone ... | reverse complement strand
TCCCTCTGATCTCTCCAATAATATTCTAACACCCAAACCCATAAAACAAAAAGCCACCAAGCGGATGCCGGGTAACTTTAAGAGAGAATCTTTCCACCAGTATTATTATAACACGAAAACATTAACATAATCAGTCGTTATTGGTATTGCGATCGCACTCCTCGTCCACGGGATAAAAAACTATATATCCCTTTGAGTTTATCGTCACTTTACACTTAATCGTCTTCCCTTGATTGTCGAGTAAATACCCCACAATCGACGGCGTAGCTATTTCCGTTAATGCTGTTTCTGTTGTCATTTTACTTCCTCAATTCTTATCTAAATTTGTTCATGTTGATCTTTTCCACGCTTTTCTGCAATCTTCAGAAGTGAACTTGTACAGTGTTCCTTTATCACGAGATGTCTTGCCGCCTTTACGACCTATCTCAGTCATGTAGTCTTTGTTTCGTGATGTGGAAACCCCACCATCGCTACACTCGTCTGGCGTGAATTTATGAAGCGTTCCTTTATCGTGAGATGCTTTACCCCCTTTGCTAGAAACCTCCCGACGTTTTTCTGGGCTCATAGCAGCAAAACCACATTTCTTATTTTCTGATTTCATAATTTTACTAACATCTAAGTTAATATTTATTTTAACACAAATACTTTATAATAAAGAAAAAGTATCTGAGTTTGTAGAGCATCTCAGATACTTTTAAAAAGCAAACACACAAAGCAACAACATAATGATTATACAACAACTTTCACTATTTGAAACACAACCCGTAATTCTTGATTCAAACGAAAATTATACCCCGTCTGATTTGATTGATTTAGTCCATGAGTTTTATGGATTTCCTGAATTAGACCCTTTTAGCTGTGAACTTGCCAACCGAACGGTAAAAGCTCAAAAGATATTCACAATTCAAGATGATGGATTTAAACAGAACTGGAGACGGGCTAAGACACTCTGGTTAAACCCTCCCTACAGCGCGGGATTTGTTGAGAAGGTTGTTGACAAATTAATTCAAACCCTGAACGAGACGGAAGCGGAAGCCCTTTTGTTAACCAATACTGACAACAGTACAGCCTGGTATAAAAAGGCTTTGAATCGGTGCGATCGCTTCTGCCTACCCTCAACCCGACTCACATTCTACAGTCCCAAACGGGCGGCGGAAGGAAAAAAACAAGACCAAAACAGGTTCTCCCAAACTCTGTTTTATTTTGGATTGCAACCTCAAAGATTTGAGGAAATTTTTGAGGGGTGGGGAACTGTTTGTCAAACTTCTAAATGGTAGTAATTTAATCAAAAATAGATTATGAAAGAAGCGTTGGAATTATTGGAAGATAAGATTACTCAGATGGTTTTTGAATCCGACCTTGATATTTTTGTTAAGTGGCTCAAAAGCATGACAAAAGATGCAAGTGCTGACAATGAAGTGATAGTTTATCAAACCTTAGATGGTCGAAGTGGGGGATTTGATTTTAGATGCGACCCTTGTACAAAAGCTGCCATGATTGGATTTGCTTTGTCTGGGATTCTTTGGACTCGGACATTCCCTGGGTTGCTAATAAAAGTTAATGCGGCATGGAAAAAAGCTAAAATAAAAAAGTAAACATGGATTGACGATCTAAAAAGCACCTCTATTAATTTAGAAGTGCTTTTTATTTGGCAAAGACTAGAAACCCTTATAATAGATTACTCTTGATTCCCTACTCATGATTTTCCTTTGTTTCTGCTAATTCAAATTCCTTTTTAGCCATTTCCCAAGATTTCTTGGTCGCGCCTACAGATATCTTGTACAAATTCTCTCCTCTGACTTCTTTGGGGATATCCCCAACCTTGACCTCGGCTACCCAAGGAAATCTATGATGATTGTCGCTTACCCATTTGATCATGGCTGTGCTATAGCCATAGCGATTTTTAACCCCTCTGATTAAATTAGATTTTGTCTCTGATGACTCCCAAAAATGCGCCCATCTATAACGCTCGGTCATATAATCCTCCTGTGACATAATATAATCATAGCACAGGTTATAATAAATATGTCAACCCAATTAAAATAATTATGGCCACCAAAAGAGGCAGAGGGAAACCCCGTGACTACGCCACAATCAAAACTTCTAAGGGCATAAACATCACCGATGTCGCGTGGGACGGTCTTAAAGTCCTGTCAGCGTCCTTTGGCTTGTCTCGTGCCGAACTCATAGAGAGGCTAGGGCGTGGGATGCTATCCCCGTCCGAGTTTCAGGAAGTTTACAAGAAATTTTTAGAAAAGGCTTGACATTCTTTAAAACCTATGGGATATTGGTAATAGTCAAGCACACGGAGCAAACAATGAAAATCAAAACTATATCTTACGGTCTGACGAGAAATTTAGGGAATTTTGAATCGGCACGGCTGGATATCTCGATCGAGATAGAGGAAAACGACGACTACGAGCAAAGTTTCAAAGCACTGAAAGCTATGGTGGTCAATCAGATCGGCGGGAACTTCCGCGACTTAGAATCATTGACTGAAAAAAACAAGAGTGCAGTCAGACAATTATCCAAAGCCGCGACAAACGCCAAACATGACGGCTATATGTTTGGCTCTGGTGACGATACTTTTTAATTCTGTATAAAACCCCCGTTCAAAAATACTAATGGACGGGGTTTTGTTTTGTCCTTTGCTTTGTCCTAGCCTCCTGCTTTGTCCTAGCCTCCTGCTTTGCGCCGCAGATATTCAGCAAGGAGAAGTGCCTCCGCCCGCCCGTTGTATTTCTTGAGCTTTAATTCCATAGCCATCTGGGGGAATAACTGCACCGCAATAATCCTTGATGCGTCCTTGTCTTTCCCAATCAAGCCATAATGCTTTTTCCATTCTTGAGGGGTCACCAACTCCATAGGAATATTTAACGCTGCGATCACTCCCAACCAAATGCCAAAATTCGTCCCAAAATCAAAGGTTGATCTAACTCCCTGTCCTGGCATTGAATGAACGCTCTCTATGGCGATTATTGAGTTTGAGGTAGCCAACTGTGCTAACTCCGATGCCATTAATGCAGGGCTTGACTTCGTTGTGATTTTAGTTTTGGGTTTGGCCTTGGACTTGACTGTTCCCTTGTCCGCAAGTTGATCAATTAGCGTGAGGTTTGGCTTTTTGCTTTTAACCTTAGTTTCAATCTCAATAACTGGACAATCAATGAGTTTGATTCCCGATGGAGAAATGATAGCGATCGCTCCGGTTTTGCCTGGGTCAATTCCGATGAAAGTATTGATCATTATTTCCATCCCTTCTTAATACTATTCTGATTAGCAAAAGCTACATGATCTCTGGTGATCTGCCACTCATAACGGGGTCTTAACTCCTCTCCAATCCTGACGCAATCGGAGTCGGTATCAGTCAAGGGAATCACACCATTCTGATATTTGAACAAGGTCTTAGTTACCCAATTGACATCAGTTAATAATTGATTGCCGCCGCGCTTTCTGGCAGTATCAACAACTAACTCGACAATCTCTGGATAGTCTGATTTTGGTTTGGACTTTTTCATTTAAAACTCCTGTTCATTATCTATAGTTTTCTTCATCCCTGAGTTAACAGGTGTTAGCCCCTCTCGCCACGCCAACCATCGGGTTTGTTGGTTTAGTTTGGCGGCGTTGTAATCCTCTAAGCTGATGTTCCAATCCTCAACAGGAGCAAACTCTAAACCAAGATCAAGAATGGTTTTGACAGCCCCTTCACGGGGGTATTTGGCTTTAGGGTTTGTCGTCCGGTGATAGAGTACCATCAAAATAAAGTCTTTGTTTTTGGGGATGGGATTGGGTTCTGGGATTAACAGGATTTGACTGTAGACTGATTCGACTACTTCGGGATAATTCATGGGCTTGTGTTTTGCTTTGCTTGTAGGATAAATCAAGGGTTCTACTACATATCAGGTAAAAAGTAAAATAGTTTTAATTTTTTATTATTTTAGATTGGAAAAAGAAATAGCTAATGTATTTTTTATCCCACCATATAAATCATAAAATTCGACAATTATTGATTCATTTGGTTTCATCACTCGATAACTTCTATCAAAATATCCTGAACAATAGTCTGTACCGTAATCTTTTTCACAAATAACACGAAAAGGGATATCTGAAGTGATGTTTAATTGTTGAGGTATATCTAAAGGATTTTTTATTATGTGTTGTGTTTTTTTGTTTTTTGATATAAAAACTAAATAATTTCCTGAACGATTAAATATCGTTCTATTTGCATTAGCCAAACTATTTCCTGTATGATTACGCATGGTTTTATTTTCATTAGCTAAACATGAATTAGCAAAAGATACACTCAATAATGTAACAGTCAATAGTGATAAAAACAGTTTTTTCATTATTTTTTCTTGTTTTTGTTTTATGATAATTTTACCATTATTCTACTACATATCAGGTAAAAAGTTTACACTTCTGAAACCATTAATTTCCTTGATTAGTTTTTGACCTAAACCAAAATTTTGCAATTCATCAAATATCAACTCAGTAGTTTCAGCATTTAATCCAAACTGAGTTCTGAGTGATGATTTGCGGTAACAGTCACGGGCTGGTATAGGTTCACCCTTAAATATTTCCTTGATGAAATTAAACACCGCTTGAGCCGATTCAGAAAGTGTTTTATCGGGTAATGTTTTGTTAGCTGTTCCATTCCACGAAGGTTTATATTTAGCTTGTAATTCTGACTCAAGAGTTAAACGTTTTTGCTCATCCCAATTTTTTGTGATGTAAAAAGCTATTTTCACCGATACGTCACCAATTGATTCAAGATGTTTTTTAACATGATGTTCCCAGTCACCTTTATTGTTCCAACGTCTCCAAAGGTCTTTAGATTGACCTACATAAAGAGGGTTTTGATAACCGTCAACAAATACACAATATACTCCCGCTTCGTATTGTGGTAGCCATTGCAAGCCACTGGGATAATCTATTGATTGCCAGGTATTACAATCTAAGGGATTTATTGATTGTAACACACTAGGAACATCATCTTTTTTTAGATTGATATTAGGTGATGGAACTATTTTAACATCTATTGGTTTATTTAAAAAAATAGGATTTAATAAACCATCAGGAGCATTGCCTTTTTTCCTATACTCAAGATGATGTTTATGCGTTGGATGTTCTGCGATTTGATGCTGATTAGAACCACAAACAACAACAGGATAGGCAGCACTTTGGATGTACTGAAATTCAGGGGTGTCATGTTTCCACAAGTTTTGAATCTCACTCCTAGCACTAGCACCACAAAGAATTAAAAGGAAATTATTTCTAAACTTCCCATCAATTCCTATGGCTTCGGTGTTATGACTTTGCATGAAACCGATTAAACAAATATCAAATTTTCTAGCATTAGAAAGTTTCCGAATCGCATAAGTAAAAGTCTTAACTCTTTTTTCCTTGTTTTGCAATGGTTTGATAGTGTCTAATTGTGCTAACTCGGACATCGTATCATTGATTTCATCCAAGCAGACAATGATAGAATGCCCGTCTTTTTCTTTTCGGTTCTCGACTTCTTCGATTAGCCAGCACAAAATCTGATAAATTATTTCAACATCTGATTCAACCCTAGGGAAACCCATTTGTTGCCAGATAGGGTTTTTTGAAGCGTGGATATCCAAAACAATCACCTCGGCGGGTTTATGCTCAGTTAGTTTGCCAATCACGAAACCAGCACCTAGAGATGTTTTTGCGCTCCCAGAATTTCCCCCGATTAATATTCCTGAAGACTCATCGGCTAACTTATCCCAGTTATAGAAGTTTAAGATATGATTGGAGGGAATATCGCAAGGAATAAATGATAGTTCATCTGAATAGATATCATGATTCTCTTGATTATATTCCACAGGACTCTCTCGGTCTAAAACCATCAATTGACTCCGGTGAAGATTCCCTTCATTGTCATCCGACCTTCTTTGTTGCGATGGTGGTAATGTTTGATCATGGCTTTTAGGCTGCGCGATCGCTTGCTGACTTTCGTTCAAATATCTAATATCCCTAAATTTTTCTAACTCATATTCCATCCCCAACCGCCGCAGGAATATAGCCTCGGTTTGCTCCTCTACCTTGGCTTGTAGCTTGATTGATTTCTCTGATTGACTCCCCATCACCCACCCCGCAATGGATAGCACTGCACCCGCAGACGTGCCAACAATCCCTAATTGTGGGTTTTTGTTGATTGCCAAAGGTGAAAACATCGCTAAACTACAACCAGCAATTGTTAATCCCAATGCCCATGCTGACAGGTGAGGATTTTTTAAATGTTCAGGGGTGTTATTCATTGTTTTCAGGTTGAGGTAATGTGAAATATATCCAAATTGAAACAGTGACAATCAACAATAAAATCCATAATAATAATCTTAAAACTATCCAAGATTGACCTATTCCTAAAGCATAAAAAACACCAATCAATAAAGCTATAGCACCAAAAACTAATTCATCAGAGTTTACAGATTCTTGATTATCAGAAATTAAATATAAAATAACACTACCAACAATCAAACCCAGATAAAGACAAATTAGCAATACTCTAGCTTCAGGATAAAGCAAAGCAAAATGTGATAACAAAAAGGAACAAGATAAACCTGTTCCAAAGATTGAAAACTTTTTGACTTTCCATAGTTTCATGTTTTGATTGGGGGAATGTTTCACCCCCAAATAAATTTACAGTTTCATCGAGTTTTCAATTTTGTCCAACTGGCGCATCACGTTAACAGCCCCTACATTTTCGTTAGCGTAATTACCAACGATTTGCATATATTTAGGAGCTTGACCATCTAACATTTTTTGAGTTTGAATCTTTTCCTCAAAACGTTTCAATGAACCTTCTGCCACACCTTTAACATATTGTTGGTCAGCTTCGTACCACTCAGTACGAGCTTTATCAACTTTCAATTGAGCTTCGACAATTACCTTTTTATTTGACGCTGCTTTGATTGCATTTTCGGCAATAATCTTAGCTCCCTTAGCTTCATTTTCAGATGGGTTAACTCGGTCAGGAATATTAAACTGTTGGTCAAATTCATCGGTTCCTGCATAGGAGCGTTCACGGGTATAGGGGGTGATATCACCTTTTCCTGTTGGACTCATCACCTTAGAGAAATTAGCGCCCGTGCCAGCTTCTTTGATAATGTTTCCAGTTGAAAAACGATTGCGTAAACCGTCTAATTTAGTTGCCATTTCTTTTTCTCCATTCAATAATTAGCTGTTCTTTGCACCCTTCACCACCTTTGTTTTTTAGGCATTTGTCATACCCTGAAAGGTTGGCTACGGCTACAAACTTTTGAAACTCCTCTGTTGGTTTATTGATTAGCCTGACAACTTCAGAAGTTATCAAACCAACTAACAATAAACTCAGCAAACCCATTGACCAATTAAATACCATCAATCCTGTTATCTGGGGGGAGGTCTGGGTTTCAGATTGTTGCAAATACATTTAATTTGCCTCCAATTTTCTTTGAGAATTTGCATCTAAATACCCCGCTATCGCACCACCAATAAACCCTGCCAGATGACCTTCCCAACTAATCCCTTGGGCAACCGATGGCAGCATTCCACCGATTAAATTTTGGAATATTATCCAGGTAATGACAGCGCATACCAGATTAGGAAAATCAAGACGAAAGACAGCACTAAGAAGACAAAATCCAAAAAAACCATATATCACCCCGCTTGCTCCTATATGATTTGAACCAGGTTGACCAAAGAACCAAACACCAAAACCTTCAATTACTGAAATCACCCAAAAGTTGTAATTGAATTTTCCAGGAGCTTTGAAAATTGTCAGGGTTGCCAATGGCAAATATCCGACTGTGTTCCCTATCAAGTGTTGGGGGTCTCCGTGTAGGAATGGCGAAAATATAATTCCTAACATTCCTATGCCTTCCACTCCTGGTCTGATTCCAAAATAATCAAATTCGGGGAAAAACATTTCCAAAGCCCACATTATTCCCAGATAGGTAGCTGCACATTTAAAATCTTTGAGCATATTTTTGTTTACGTTCAGCCATCCATTTTTCTTTCCATCTTTTAGCTGAAATCTCATTTTGCTCTTTGGTGATATTCCACTCAGAGCGAGGCTTGATACTCTCAGCACCCCAAACACAATCTTGATGTGTTTCAGACATGGGTGAATATTCTGGCATTTGTTGATAAGTGAAAAGTGTGTTAGTCACCCAATCAGGGTCAAGCATTACATCTTTGGGCTTAAAAGTTGATTTTGCTTGTTCAATCAATAACGAAACTATCTCTGGATAATCATTTACCATTTCAAAGCTCCTGGTGTCTGGTGTTGCGGTGACTGTGATTGCTGTTGGTTAGGTAGGTTAATCTTTCCTGAGTAAAGGAAAAATGCTGCTGCAACGGCTGCAATTCCTAACCAAATCAAATTCTGTTTATTTTTTGTGAAATCCATAATATCTGTTACAAACAATGTTGTTGTGAATTGCGACTAAAGGGGGGATTGTCAGGTAAAGAATGATTCCAAAAATCATCCATTGGATAATGAATCTATGGTTTATCGTTATCATAAATCCCCTTGAGCGTAGGCTTGACAGAAAGCTCCGGTATTGTCTGGGGTGCGATTATCAACAATATCAGCACCCCCTCTTTGTAAGCAAAGGAGATAAGTTAAGAACCAAACTACTATCCAAAACATCATTTCCTTTTTCGTGTACAAATTTGTCATCGCTGCATTTTATTGTTGTTGTTGATGATTATGTCGGGCGATGGTTGACTAGGACGTTCAATGTATCTTGTTCCTCCTACAACAATAGGTGAAATAAATATCAGGAATATAAAACCTATTGGCAAAAGCATTATATTTGAAGACATTCCTGATGATGTAGCATTCCGGTTTGGTTGTTGTTGGCAATCATCACTTGGTTGTTGATAGTTTTGACCGGGAGCTTCATAGTAATTGATATGGATTCCGTTCTTTCTGTTTGACATTGTTTTTAATTGTTTTCAAATTTGTACATATTCACTGCACCACCATTAGGAGTCATCACAGTGTTGGGTGAAACTTGCGGCTGTAATGTTTGAGGCTGTGGTCTTGTTACTATATTTTGATAAATCAAACCTGCAACAATTCCAACTATTAACCACTGCCACCCATTTAACTTGTCAAAAAATTTATCTACCTTCATCGTTTTTTCTCCTAGTAATTCGTTAATTATTGAAAGTTTTTCGAGGTCTTTATCAGAACATTTGTCCTGTGACAAGATTCTGTTTTTCATTTGTCTAAGCTCAGAAGAACTTAAAGATGATTGTGTTTTGACTTCCGATGTTGAATCTGTACCCCGATAATCCTGAATCACCGTATCCGCGTTCTGCAATCTCTGGATTCTGTTGATACTGACGTGGCTCATATTCTTGGTTTTCTTGGGGTAATGTGTATTCGTATTCTTGGATGGTTCGACGGTTTTGGCACGGTCTTTGTGGCATAGTTTCTGTTTGCAAATATGCCTGTTGAAACTCATAACCTGGCGGGAGTTGTGCCAAGGCGTGACCTGTCATAGAGGGCGAGACAAGGCATAAGACAAGGCTTGTGCCAAGTCGTGCCAAGGTTTTGTGAGAAATTGCCGTGTCGCATGACAGGTTGTCGTGAACCAACGGGAGAAGAATTGTATCCATTATTTTGAGTCCTTTTGCACTATGTTAATGAATTGGTTTTTTGCAGAGAGTAGACTGCAAATACCGTTTGCATTTGCTTGTAGCATCCAGATGACACTACCACCTCCAATACCCGTTCCAATTATTAGGAGTATGATTGTGTTAATCATTGACTTCTTAATATTGTTTGCTGTTTTTGCGATAGATGACACCATAATCTGTACCTGGTTTTTACTTAACAAATCCCTCCGTGCATAAGAAAAACCACATCGGGATACTGCTTTTTGATTGGTTTATTTGCCCTCTGGCAACGCAAAGTAATTGAGAATGTTTTCGCTTCCGGTAAGTTGAAATCGATCTGCTCTTTCAACCTCTCGAATCTCGGCATCAATAATCATTCCCACTTGATTGAAACAGGTTGTTACTTTTGCAAATTCAAAGCCTTGGGCAAAATGTTCTAAGACTTTATCTTGTAGTTTTTCCGCAGCCAGTTCGACAACCTTGGGGGCTATTTGTTCGGCTAAATTGTCAGCCATTTTGTCGATTGTTTCAGCCATAGATCCGGCTGCGTGTTCTGTTTTTCCCCCCGCTTTCTTCTGTTGGGATTGCAAGTCTTTAACGTATTTTTCAACGGCTTGGGAAACAGACAATGAGTGGGTTTGTTGTATTCCGATAATTGAAGAAAGAATCGCTACCATCCCATTTTGAGGAACTTTTGTCGCGTCAAGATGGAAGTTTTCTGCTAATGCAGAAATGATTAATCTGGCTCTTTCTGGCTTGATTCCAACCGCAGATGCGATCGCGTCAAGGTCGTAGTTTTGTTGAGTTTGTGCTGTCATAATCCTCTTAATTTAATGTCGTTTAAAATCCGTTCACGGGTTCGAGTTCTTGCCCTGTTTTTATACTCGATTAACTTGCTTGCAGCATCAGCCGAAATCATGCCGTCATTGGGTTGAAAATCAAATTCCTCTGGGCTTAAAACGCCTCGGAGGTCTTGACATAGGGTTCGGAGGTAATTAACCGAAACTCCTAAACTCTCGGCTACCTGCTCACGGGTAAAATGGGTAATTTCCTCAATACTTGCGCTCCGCATAAATGATTACAAATCGTTTGGTTTCTGTTTGTTAAGCGAAATGAAACGCTTAACTAACAACAACAATAAACCCATATCAAAGGGGCGACAATTCACTTGTGATTGCACTTGTGAACAAGATTGATAGACACTAAAAAACCCTCCGCAGTAAAGGACTGGAGAGGGTTTGGTTTTGAGTTTTCAATTTGTCATTGGTAGTTGGCTAATACTTTCTGGGCTTCTTTTATAGCTCTTGGTGATGGGTTGCGATCGCCTGAACTCCATTTGCTAACTGCGCTTACAGAATAATCCATTTCTTCGGCTATCTTTTCGATAGTCCAACCTAACCGACTTTGCAGTAAATGAACTGGGTTAATACGGTCGCTTTGTGCAAACATTGTAATAGCCTCAACTGGGTTAAAGAATGGGTTGGGGTGGGGCTGATCGGCTGATATCCGGTCAGCCCCTTTCAGTATTTGTGTTA
>Ga0208590_1000338_pt1 | contig 11368 bp, 10 predicted proteins | sample LakMenEpi27Sep09_FD_150740 | JGI IMG/M metagenome (GOLD analysis project Ga0208590, IMG submission 150740) | Freshwater microbial communities from Lake Mendota, WI - 27SEP2009 deep hole epilimnion (SPAdes) | ecosystem: Environmental > Aquatic > Freshwater > Lake > Epilimnion/Euphotic zone ... | reverse complement strand
GTCGCCGCGAACTCTAAAGGTTCCCCTTTCAAATGCCATATCGTTTCGCTTATATTGGATATCTACAAAGCGCCTGAGTAAAACGTTTCTATCGATTTTATCTCCCACGGCTAAAGTAATCATTCGATCGATATATTCCTGCGGAGTACCAAGGCCGTATATACATGAAACCGAGGCAACAACAATCACATCGCGCCTAGTTAAAAGTGAGTAGGTGGCAGAGTAGCGAAGGCGCTCAACTTCAGAATTAACTGAGGAGTCTTTCTCTATAAATGTATCAGTCTGGGGAACATATGCCTCGGGTTGGTAATAGTCATAATAAGAGACAAAGTATTCAATAGCGTTATTAGGCATAAGCTCTTTAAACTCATTTGCAAGCTGTGCTGCAAGAGTTTTATTTGGCGCAAGAACTAAGGTTGGCCTTTGAACTGCCTCAATTAGCCAAGCGGTAGTTGCAGACTTTCCAGTTCCAGTAGCTCCAAGTAAAACGACATCTGTCTCACCACTATTTATTCTGCGAGTAAGGTCAGCAATTGCATCTGGTTGATCACCTGCTGGCTTGAAATCACTGATTACTTCAAAGGCCTTATCGGCCCTCGGTGTTGATGTGACCGCCCTTGCCATATTACAGGCCCTGCCTCTGAGCTCTAGGTAGAAGCTCATTGGCCATTAACGCCTCCACAGCCCTAGTTAGTTCATCGATGCTGCCATCATTTCTAAGGATGTAGTTGGCTATTTTCTCCCGATCTAAATCTGCTACCTGAGCTGCCATTCGCTCTGTGATTTCATAATCTTTTAAACCTCGCAGCCGTAGCCGCTCTCGTCTTATCTCCTCATCTGCAGAGACTGTTATAACATAATCAAATCTCTTTGCGCCATCGCTTTCAACTAGCAAAGGAATCTGATTAACTAAAATCGCCCCACTCGGCAAATTCTTTGCAAGCTTCTCAGCAGCCTCTCGAACGAGTGGATGAATTATTGACTCTAACTTCTTTCGTAAATCCTCTTCTTTAAAGACAACTGCTGCCAATTTTGCTCGATCTATCTGCCCTTCACTTAAAATTGAGTCGCCAAAAGCAGTAATAACTTCTTCATATCCTGGGCTTCCCCGTTCAATAACTTCACGGGCTAATTGATCAGAATCTATAACTAATGCGCCTAGCTCTTCCAAAATCTCACCAACCAGGCTCTTGCCCGATCCGATACCGCCAGTTAGCGCAACTCTTAACACTGCTTCAGCCTATCTAGAAAAATAAAACTGGGCCCTATGAAGTAGGGCCCAGTGATTTAAAGCGAGGCAGATTTACTCTGCTTCAGGGGTAGCAACCGAGGCAGCTGCAGCATCGGCTGCTTGAGCCTCTGCCTTCTGCTTCTTATGAGCTAAGAATCTAGTTTGAGCTTCAGCATATTGACGCTCCCACTCTTCGCGCTGTGTTTCATATCCTGGCTGCCACTCCTGCGTTGAAGCATCAAAGCCTTCAGGATAAATAAAGTTTCCGTTTTCATCATAGCGCGCTGGCATTCCATACTGAGTTGGATCAAAAGCTTCAACTGCAACATCTTGTCCTTCATTAGCTTGCTTAAGTGAAAGTGAGATGCGGCGACGCTCTAGATCGATATCAATGATCTTTACAAAGAGAGAGTCGCCAACTTGAACTACCTGCTCTGGAATTTCAACATGGCGCTCTGCCAGCTCTGAGATGTGAACTAGGCCTTCAATTCCATCAAATACCTTTATAAAGGCGCCGAATGGAACTAGCTTAGTAACCTCACCTGGCACTACTTGATTAATAGTGTGGGTTCGAGCAAATGCCTGCCAAGGATCTTCCTGAGTTGCTTTGAGAGAAAGTGAAACTCTCTCACGCTCAAAATCAACTTCAAGTACTTCAACAGTTACCTCATCGCCAACGGCAACAACTTCACCTGGATGATCGATATGTTTCCATGAGAGCTCTGAGACGTGGACAAGGCCATCTACTCCGCCAAGGTCTACGAAAGCGCCGAAGTTAACTATCGATGAAACAACACCCTCGCGCACTTGACCCTTAATCAACTGATTAAGAAATGTTGTGCGGGATTCAGATTGGCTCTGCTCCAAAAATGCTCTACGTGAGAGAACTACGTTGTTACGGTTCTTATCAAGTTCAATAATGCGAGCTTCAATTTCTTTTCCAATATATGGCGAGAGGTCTCTAACGCGGCGCATCTCAACTAGCGATGCTGGAAGGAATCCTCTAAGGCCAATATCAACAATTAATCCGCCCTTAACAACTTCAATCACCGTACCTGTGACAACTTCATCGCGCTCTTTCTTGCCTTCAATATCAGTCCAGGCTTTTTCATACTGTGCGCGCTTCTTAGAAAGTATTAAGCGACCTTCTTTATCTTCCTTCTGCAGAACTAGCGCTTCAACGCGATCTCCGACTTTAACCAATTCGCTTGGATCAAGGTCATGACGGATCGAGAGCTCTCTAGCTGGAATTACGCCTTCGGTTTTATAACCAATATCAAGTAGGACTTCGTCGCGATCTACCTGGACAATGACGCCAGAGACTAGATCTCCATCATTAAAATTCTTTATTGTGCCTTCAATTGCGGCGAGAAAATCTTCTGCATTTCCAATATCGTTTAGCGTTATTTGAGTTGACAAGGTACTCCGTGGGGAATTTTTCTAGTAGGGCACGCGCAAAGTCCGACTCCATCTACTTGTAGATTTTCTACTAGCAAAGGGGCGCTTCCTACTACGTCCGAGGATGCACAGGAACCTTAAGCGAGGGGCGTAAATCTACTTTCTCATGCGCTTATCGGTCAATTTGAGGCTAATGGGCTGCTAAATCCCAACTCTTTCCAAAGCCAATATTGACATCAAGCAGCGCCTTTAGCTCAAAAGCGCTTCCCATCTGCTTTCTTACCAAAGCTTCCATGACCTCATGCTCGCCCTTGGCAATTTCAAAGATTAATTCATCATGGACTTGAAGTAATAGCCTTGAAGCTAAATTCTCACTCCTCATAGCTTTTTCAACATTTAGCATCGCAACTTTAATGATGTCCGCAGCTGATCCTTGAATGGGTGCATTAAGGGCCATGCGCTCTGCCATTTCACGACGCCCACGATTTTCATGGTTTAGATCAGGTAGATAACGTCTTCTGCCAAGAATTGTTTCGGTATAGCCTTTCTCCCGCGCAATCTTTACAACTTCTTTCAAATAATCTTGAATGCCGCCAAATCTCTCGAAGTACTTACTCATCAAAATACTGGCATCAGTTGGTGAGATATCTAATTGATTGGCAAGGCCATATGAAGATAGGCCATAGGCCAGGCCATAAGACATAGCTTTGATCTGCCTTCTCATATCTGCATCAACTTTTGATACCGGTACATCAAATACTTGTGCGCCAACAGTTGAATGCAAGTCCTCCCCTGTCCTAAAGGCCTCAAGTAGTCCCTTGTCATCTGATAAATGGGCCATGATTCTCATTTCAATCTGGCTGTAATCAGCAGTTAAGAGATCAACAAATGGCTCTTGAGCGATAAAACAGTTTCTAATTCTTCTCCCCTCATCACTTCTAATCGGGATATTTTGTAGGTTCGGCTCTGTTGATGAAAGTCGGCCCGTTGCAGTTGTGGTCTGCTGGAAAGTGGTGTGAATTCTGCTATCAGCTTTAGTTGAATTAAGTAGCCCCTCAACTGTAGTTCTAAGCTTTCCAACTTCGCGAATTCGAAGAAGTGATGCTAGAACTGGATGCTTTGTTGTTGAAAAGAGCCACTCTAAAGATTCGGCATCAGTACTAAAGCCAGTTTTGATCTTCTTCGTTTTAGGAAGCTTTAACTCTTCGAATAGAACTACCTGAAGTTGCTTAGGAGAGGCTGCATTAAATTCATGGCCCACTTCTTTATAAGCAAGCGAGGTTGCCTCTGCCTCTTCTTTTCCAAAGAAGTCCAGAAGTGATTTCATCTCCTTGCTATCAATAGCAATTCCAGTTGCCTCCATTGCAGCCAAAACATGCATTGTTGGCATCTCTATCTGGTTATATAGATCTAGGCAGCTCATAGCTTCAAGTTCTTTTGAAAGCACTCTCCAGAGCTCTTGAAGATAGCAGGTGATACTTGGATCCCAATCTGAAGTGAATAGGTCGCCAGGTGAGTTATCGAGCTCAATACCAAGATACTTTTGCAAAAGATCGTTAAGTGCAATCTCTCTTGAGCCAGCATTGATTAAATAAGCCGCAACTTCAGTATCAACAGCTACCGCACTTAAGATTTTGGAAGAAATCGCTTGCTTTGCTCCATGGAAGATAAATCCTTTGAAGCTAGAAATCACATCTGCTACCTGACCAATCTCAGCAACTAATACCACCTCTGGCTCTACCGAAATTGCTGCCTGACTCTCAGAAAGAAGTAAACCCACAAGGCCTGTGTTAGAAGTGAGCGCTTTTTCAAATTCAACTCTATTTACCTCTCGAACGCTCACCTTTTTCGCAGCAACTTCTTTTACTTGCCCATCTCTAGCAAAAGGAGCAACCCTTGCTTTAAGAGCTTTAATCTCTAATTTATCAAAGAATTGATTCACCTTTGAAATCTCAACACCGCTCCATGAAAGATCTGCTAGATCAGGTGATAGCGGCAAATCACTTCTTAACTGAGTCAACTCACGATTAGTAATTACTGAAGGAAGAGCTGTCCGTAACGCCTCGCCTGCTTTACCTGGAACGGTATCTACCTTGGCAATTAACTCTGAAAGAGAGCCAAACTCCTGAATCCACTTAGTTGCTGTCTTCTCACCGACACCAGGAATCGAAGGCAAGTTATCACTTGGATCACCTCGAACGGCGGCAAAGTCAGGATATTGTTTTGGTGTTAGCCCATACTTTTCTAAAACTGCACTTGGTGTCATTCTTGCTAGCTCGGTAACGCCTTTTTTTGGATAGAGAACAGTTACTTGATCACTAACTAATTGAAATGAATCACGATCTCCAGAGCAGATATATATCTCTGCTTCATCGCTAAAGTGCTTCACAAAAGTTGCGATTACATCATCAGCCTCAAAACCTTCAAGTTCAAAGTGCGGAATCGCAAAGGCATCTAGGAGCTCATTGATATAGGAAACCTGGGAGCGAAACTCCTCAGGAGTTGCTGCTCTATTTGCTTTATATTCTGGAAACTTCTCTGATCTAAAGGTTTTGCGTGATACATCAAATGCTGTTGCAATGTGAGTTGGCTTCTCATCTCTGATTAGATTGATCAGCATCGAGGCAAAACCGTAGATAGCATTTGTGGGTTGACCGGCAGAGGTGGAAAAGTTCTCAACTGGCAGGGCATAGAAAGCTCTAAAGGCCATTGAATGGCCATCGAGTATGAGCAACTTCTTCTTCATCGCACTTAATCTTAGGCATTGCCACATACAATTGCCCACATGACAGACTTCAATGAGTTATTAAATGATCGTGGCCGCGGCGCCCTCGATAAGAAGATGGGAATTGAAATCACCGAAGCAAGCCCGCAGCGCCTAGTCGGCAGGATGCCGGTTGAAGGAAATACGCAACCATTTGGCCTGCTTCATGGCGGAGCAAATGTTGTTCTAGCAGAAAGCTTAGGCTCAGTTGGAACCCATCTACATGCAGGACCCTCTAGAAGAATTGTTGGAATTGAGATAAGTGCAAGTCATCATAAAAGCGCAACTGAAGGCTACGTAACAGCTGTTGCTACAGCGGTAACCCTGGGAAAAACTCTCTGTACCTACAATGTAGAGATTACAAACGATAAGGGTGAGAAGACCTGCACTGCAAGAATTACCTGCCTTATTCTTGCTCAGCGCTAGTTAATCTAGTTCGTGAGCTCCAGTTCCAAGATAAGCAGATTTAACATGCGGATCATTTAGCAAGTCTTTGCCCTTGGCTTCCTTGGTGATATTTCCAACTTCTAATACATATGCTCGGTCTGAGCGCTGTAGCGCTTGCTGAGCATTTTGCTCTACTAGAAGAATTGTCACTCCAATTTTATTAATCTGGGTAATGATTCGGAAAATATTGGCAATCATCTGTGGGGCAAGTCCCATTGAAGGCTCATCAAGAAGGAGTACTTTTGGCTTAGCCATAAGCGCTCGCCCAATCGCAAGCATCTGTTGCTCGCCGCCTGAGAGAGTTCCTCCTGCTTGAGTGGCACGCTCTTTTAACCGTGGAAATAACTCATAAACTGTTGCAAGATCCTCTGCAATCTCAGATTTCTTCATCTTAAGGTGGTATTTACCAAGTTCTAGATTTTCAAGAACGGTCATTCCAGGAAATATTCCACGACCCTCCGGAGCCTGAGAAATTCCAAGTGAAACTCTTTGGTGGGCCTTGTATTTCAAAATATCCTCACCGTCATAGGTGATAGAGCCTGAGGTTGGATTCAATAACCCAGAGATAGTCTTAAGGAGTGTAGTTTTCCCAGCTCCGTTGGCTCCAATGAGGGAGACAATTTCACCTTGGTTTACTACAAGTGAAATGCCCTTTACTGCCTCGATTTTTCCATAGGCAACACGAAGATCTTTAATTTCAAGACGCATCTTCAGGTACTCCTAAATAAGCCTCGATTACTCTCTTATCATCTTGGACGTTTCGAGGTGAGTCATCAGCAATTTTCTGTCCGAAATCTAGAACTACAACTCGATCTGATACTTTCATAACAAGAGACATGTCGTGCTCAATCAAAAGAACTGTATATCCAGCATCACGAATTTTTCTAATTGTTGCTGCTAGCTCAACCTTCTCTGCAGGATTAAATCCAGCTGCTGGTTCATCAAGTAGAAGTAACTTTGGCTCCGCTCCCATTGCTCTTGCAATCTCAAGTCTTCTCTGCACACCATATGGAAGATTCTTTGCTAGGCGATCTGAATATTCGCCAATTCCGATGAAATCTAATAGCTCCTGCGCTCTTGCTTTGTCGCGCTTTTCTTCGCGACGTGAAATTGGGAACCCGAATAACCCTGAAACTAAACCCGATTTCTTATGGGTATCAGCAGCGGTCATCACATTTTCAAGGGCAGTCATATCTCCCCAGAGTCGAATATTCTGGAAAGTTCTAGCTACTCCCCTTTTTGTAATCTTATAGCGCTTAACTCCAGCTAAAGATTTTCCATCAAAAATAATCTCACCGGATGTTATTTGATATACGCCGGTGATTACATTAAATACCGTTGTCTTACCCGCGCCATTTGGCCCAATCAGACCCAAAATTTCTTTTTCTTTAACATCAAAGGTCACATCACTTAGTGCGGTAACACCACCGAATTTCATGGTCACATTCTTTAGCTCTATTAAGGATTTGCTCATGAGGCATCCTTTTTAACAATTGCTTTTTCGCGTTTCTTTCTAGGAAGAATTCCATCCGGGCGTAGATTCATCATGATTACCAAAACTAAGCCAAAAACAAGAAGGCGTGCCTCTGATAAGAAACGAATACGGTCAGGGAGATAACCAAGAATTACTGCGCCAAGAATGACTCCCCAGATATTTCCCATTCCACCAAAGACTACGCAGGCAAGAATTAATATCGAGATTTGAAGTGTGAAGTTATCTGGAGCAATAAATAGAGTCTTTGAGGCATAAAGAACTCCAGCAGCTCCGCCAACAGATGCTCCAAGGACGAAGGCCCAAACTTTATATTTAAATGTTGGAACGCCGAGTAACTCTGCCGCATCTTCATCTTGGCGGATAGATTCCCAAGCACGGCCAGCGCGGCGCGCAGATAGTCGTCTTACCATCCAGATGGCAAGCAAGATAAGAATCAAAAGAGTCCAGTAATAGATGCGATGGCTATCAAAGGCATATTCAATGCCAAATATCCCTGGAGGAGTTGGAATTCCTTGGATTCCCTCTGATCTTCCCAAAGCTCCAAGATTTAGCGCAACAATTCTGACAATCTCACCAAAGCCCAAGGTAATGATGGCTAGATAATCACCACGAAGTTTTAGAGCTGGAACACCGAGAATAATTCCAGAGAACATAGCCATAGCAATTCCAATTGGCAGAATTTCCCAGGTATTTAAATCTGTCTTAGTTCCAAGTAAGCCCATGGTGTATGCACCAATTGCAAAAAATGCCACATAGCCAAGATCTAAAAGACCGCTCTTTCCAATAACAATGTTTAAGCCAATGGCCATTAGAACAAACATGGCAATTGGATAGACCAGAACTGATTCGTAATCAGCTACTGGGGTATTAAGGAAAGTTCCACCCATAAATGGCAGCGCCGCAACAATTGCAATGGCGCAAACAGCTATAACTATGCGACCAACGCGTCCCTGGTTCTCCCAGATCTCTGCTCCCTTATCACGAAGATTTATCATCATGCCCTCGTCTGGGTTAGCGCTTCACCGAATAACCCGTTCGGTCTGGTGTAGAGAATTAAAACAAGAACTATAAATACTGTTACAGCCTTCCATTGAGTGCCAAGGAAGAATGAGGCATAGGTTTCAAGTAGCCCAAGAGCAAGGCCGCCATAGAAGGCGCCTTTAATATTTCCAATTCCACCCAAAATAGCAGCGGTAAAGGCTGCAATTCCCAATTCAAATCCAATAAATGCCGAGGTATTTTCATACTTTAAGGTGTAGAAAAATCCTGCCGCACCTGTCATTAAGCCACCAACTAAAAATGTTGCAGAAATTACTCCATCAATATTTATACCCATCAAGCGAGCTGCATTTGGATTCATTGATACAGCGCGGATGGCTTTACCCATTCGAGTTTTATTGACGAAGGTTATAAGAATTGCAAAGAGAACTAGAGCTGAGATTACGATTATGGTGTTATCTATTCGAATACCAGCATCGAAAAATTGACCAAGAAACTTCTTTTCCATTGCTCGAGGGCTTGCCACTGGTCTGGAATCAGTAAGGATTCGAACAGACTCTGAAAGCACCATTGAAACGCCGATTGCTGAAATCAAAGGAGCAAGGACTCCAGAGTTCATCCTTCGCAATCTGCGATAGGCCACCATCTCAACTAACATGGAGAGAATTCCTGAAACTAACATCGCAAAAATTAGCGCCGTTCCAAGAATTAACCATAAGCGAAAGCCAGTTGCATACTCTGAAACTTGCGTAAACTTAAATAAATCTCTAATAATGATAATCGTGGCAAATGTGCCAACCATAAATATCTCTGAATTTGCAAAATTGATCATGCGCAGGACGCCGTAAACCATTGTGTAGCCCAGAGCTATGAGGATGTAAATAAAGCCAAGGCTTAAGCCGCCAAAAGTTAGCGACCAGAACTGATCTAGAAAGTTTCCTATCAAGGCGCCTGATTCCTATCTAAAACTTTGATTTAAAGTTTCGGCAGGCCCTCGATGTGAGAGCCTGCCGAAAACTATTTTCCTACTTTTTTACTTTACTGGACCGTCGAACTTGATAACGCCGCCCTTAACTACGAAGCCATTCAACGCGCCACCAGCGACATCGCCATAAGCATCAAACTTAATGGTGGTGCCGGTTAGTGACTTACCGCTGTATGACTTAACGCACTTAAGCATTGCATCGCGAGTTGAAACACCCTTTGCAATACAGCTTAGGAATACGTTTGTAGCATCGATGGACTCAGCAGCGTAAACGCCTGAGGCCTTACCCATCTTCTTTGCGAAATCTGCTTCAAGCTTTGCATCGATTTCAGCAAGTGGGACTGTTCCTGCAGTTAGACGAACACCCTCGAGAACTGATGCTGGAGCAAGAGTTACGAAACTTGGGCTTAGTACGCCGTCGCCGCCTGCAAGGATTCCGGTGTATCCGCTATCACGTAGCTGCTTGAAGAATGGTGCAGCCTGTGGGAAATAGCCGGTGTAGATAACAACGTTTGCAGCTGCAGTCTTGATCTTAGAGATCGTTGCAGACCAGTCAGTTGTCTTGTCAGAAACGCTATCAAATCCAGCTGATTGACCAGCAGGAATTGAAGGCTTCATGTAATCAACTAGACCAACGCCGTAAGCTGATTGATCATCAACTACGAATACCTTAGGTGATGAGACACCCTTGGTTGCTAGTTTAAATAGTGCTGGACCCTGAACCTTGTCGGTTGGTGGGATGCGGTGGAACACTGGGAATCCAATGTTTCCTGCAGCTGGGTCAGTGATTGACACGCGAGTTGCAGATGGTGAAATCATTGGCAAATTGCGTTGCTTGTAATAAGGAAGGGCAGCAATTGTTGCACCTGAGTAAGCAGCGCCAACAAGACCAATGATCTTCTTGTTTGATGCGATTCCTGGAGCAACCTTTGCAGATTGTGCTGGATCGCCCTGGTCATCTGCCTGAACAACCTTAACTACGTACTTACCTTTGTTCTTTGCGTTAAAGAGTTTGACGGCATAAAGCATGCCAGCCAATTCATCCTGACCAACTGATGCTTCTTCACCAGTTAGAGGACCTTGAAACGCAAGAGTGATTGTCTTAGCTGCTGCATTTGACGCTGGTGCAACTGCAACCAGTGACGCAGCTGCCAGTGCGGCCGCTGCAGCAACCGAAATTAATCCACGCTTATTCATTTAGTACCTTTCATTCATGATCATGCCCCCTGGGACAGGGAGGGGTGAAGGTTAGCCTTAGGTTCAAGGGCAGGGCAACCGGGTTTATCGCTTAGGGAATTACATTCCTGTTACTTTTTGATGAAAAGCGAGACACTCCTACTTATTTGGGGCAGCCGAGGGGTCAATTACCGCCCTAGCCACCTCTTTCATGGAAATTCGCCGATCCATCGCTGCCCGCTGAATCCATGAGAATGCTTCAGGCTCTGAGAGGTTTAGCGCCTTCATCAAAATTCCTTTAGCCCTGTCAATTAACTTTCTACTCTCAAGTCTTTCATGAAGATCACTTACCTCAAGTGCCAAAGATTTCATCTGCCTATGTCGGCTAATTGAGATCTCAATTGCTGGAATTAAATCATTAATTGTAAATGGCTTAACAACATATGCCATCGCTCCAGCATCACTAGCTCGCTCTACCAAATCTCTCTGACTAAAAGCGGTGAGCATTAAAACTGGAGAGATATCAATTATCTGACTAGCAGCAGAGATTCCATCGAGGATTGGCATCTTTACATCAAGGATTGCTAAATCAGGTTTTAACTCCTTAGCAAGATCTATTGCCTCTTGGCCATTGCTTGCCTGGCCAACTACTTCATATCCAGATTCACTTAGCATCTCAACTAAATCCATACGTATTAGAGTTTCATCCTCAGCAATTAGAATGCGATGCGCTCCAGATTTAATGTTAGTACTCACGTGCCTCGAGTCGGATTTGAACCGACACTATGCGGTGTTTGAGACCGCCCTCTCTACCGTTGGAGTACCGAGGCTAGTTTGAATTAAAGATTATTCTAGCGATAGGCAGGAGCCACG
>Ga0208590_1000335_pt1:0-7500 | contig 11418 bp, 10 predicted proteins | sample LakMenEpi27Sep09_FD_150740 | JGI IMG/M metagenome (GOLD analysis project Ga0208590, IMG submission 150740) | Freshwater microbial communities from Lake Mendota, WI - 27SEP2009 deep hole epilimnion (SPAdes) | ecosystem: Environmental > Aquatic > Freshwater > Lake > Epilimnion/Euphotic zone... | reverse complement strand
TCCTGAGGGAAACTTCGGGGGGAACCAGCTACTAGATGGTTCGATTAGTCTTTCGCCCCTATACCCAACTCCGACGATCGATTTGCACGTCAGAATCGCTGCGGACCTCCACCAGGGTTTCCCCTGGCTTCGTCCTGGCCAGGCATAGGTCACCATCTTTCGGGTCCCAACGTGTGCGCTCTGGGTTCGTCCGGCCGACTCGGCACACCACCGTTTAACGGGCGATCACCTCGCGAGCATTCGGACGCCCAGGGGTTGCGCCCGCTCTGTTCGAGACGGGATCACCCCTCGCGGATGCACCCTCATCGGGGCCGCTTCACTTTCATTGCGCCTCGCGAGTTTCGTAATAGACTCGACGACTTGCGCACATGTTAGACTCCTTGGTCCGTGTTTCAAGACGGGTCGGGTGGGACCCGACTTCTACTCTCCGCTCTGGGCCTCCACGGGTTAGAACGCGCCTCTCTTTGCAGAAAAAACGCGCTCTCCCGGGAGGAGACAGGTCACGACCGGGCAGTACTGTTGAGAAACGCCGCGCTCGTAAACAACTCGGCGCGAACCGAGAAAGAAAACTCGCTAACGGAACGCCCCGTGTAACAGACACCCAGTCGGTCGCGGAGTCCTACTAGGCCCCCCACTTGCGGACCTTGGCGTGGCTAATGCGGTCCTCGCCAACGAACAGAGCCTCCAAATCAAGTCGGTCTCTTCGCAGCAGAGGGCATACAACCAAGTGCCGGGAGCGGGGGCTCGTTCGACCTTCGAGGGCCCACCCGTTTAACCCCCTGAACGGTTTCACGCACTCTTGAACTCTCTCTTCAAAGTTCTTTTCAACTTTCCCTCGCGGTACTTGTTCGCTATCGGTCTCGTGGCGATATTTAGCCTTAGAAGGAGTTTACCTCCCGCTTAGGGCTGCACGCTCAAGCAACCCGACTCTTGGGAAGGGATCCGATGCACGGTCTCGGCTCGTCTAAGCTACGGGACTGACACCCTCTGTGGTTTGCTCGCCTCGTTCATGAAGACTTGGACGATATATACCGGACAGGCGCGCACGATCCTCCCGAACACCACATTCCTCGGCACCCGCTCAACCGGGCGCGAGGTTCGGTGCTGGGCTCATCCCTGTTCGCTCGCCGCTACTAAGGGAATCCTTGTTAGTTTCTTTTCCTCCGCTTACTGATATGCTTAAGTTCAGCGGGTAGTCTCATCTAAACTGAGGTCAGAATGAATATAAAGATAAAACGAAATTTTCTGTTTTCTTTAGGTTTTAACGGAGTGACCCTCGCAGCGTTTTCAGATATATCCGCAGCTTTGAGCGATGTTTCGCGGTGGTCGACACTTCGACACGCCCGGCGCACTCAAGCCGCACTGAAAACCGCACAAACGAACTAAGGTATATTCGTATCGGAAAAAAAGGTTCAAAGAAAGGAGACACGGGTACCTCGGAACAACTCTCTCAAAAGCGCGGGCGCTCTCTCTCTCACTCCCATGTGATTCCCCTCTCTCTGTTCGCTTAAGCCCGTCAGAAGCAGGACACTTCCCGCGACTTCGAGACACACTGACACAGAGAGAGAGGGAGACGCAGAGCACGAGAGACACGCGCGCGAAAGAAAGAAGAGTAACGAGACCGCGAGACACAGTCACAAAACCCGTTTACCGACACAAAACACCGTCGTACGCGAGCGCGTTTGCGATTCGCTTGCCGACTAATAGAAAAAGAAAAAAGTTTTTGACCGGCTTTCGCCGTAACTTTTGTATTTGAGGAATCGCGGACAATCAAGTCGCGCGGCACCCAGACGTTCGAGAGTTTGTTATCAATCTCTCACAGCCGTTTTCACGCCGAAGCGATACTTACGGCCGATAAAGGAAGAAATAAACATCTCTGTTCGTTCATCATTCGACCGACCCTCAGTCAGATGTGGCCCGAGCGAGAAGCTGGGCCGCCATTTACGTTCAAGATTTCGATGCTCCATGTGTTCTGCAGTTCGCATGGATTAGCGCACTTTGCTGCGCTCTTCATCGATCCACGAGCCTAGTGATCCACCGTTCAGGGTCGTATAAAAACGACATATTGCGTTTTGTTTCCTTCCTTCGCTCGCTCGATCGCAGTAAAGCGAAAGATTGAGAGAGAGGTAAAGAAAATGTTCAGATTAACTCGCGTACTAGATTGGTTTTGTTTGGATGAGAGAGAAAAAAACGCGCACGGAGCGCGATCGGGCGTAAACGCTTTAAATCACCGAGCCTTGAAGCTCCTGATACCCGATCGCTTGTCGTCCATCGTCTTTCCTGTTCTGAGCTCTCTTTTTTGAAGCGGTGTCAACTCAGTCGAAGTCGCTCACCGGAGAAAAAAAATTCTCCGGCTAATAAACTCGTCGAGAGCGCGCACCACCTCAGACTCACTGAGACGTGGGAATTTCTCGCACAATCGTCGGAGACCGAGTCCTTTCGCCCCGCAACAGGGCCATCAGACTGCGACACATCGTCCGAAAGATTGAGAGCAACCACCACTCACTGAGACGGGGCACCGTCAAAGTCGTTCGCCGGTCACCGGCTACTAGACTCTTCAGAACCCCGGTTTTGTTTTGGTTTTTGATCTGTGTTTGTGTTTTTTTTTGTGCGTTTCTTTCGAGAGTCAGACTCTGCGAACGAAATACAAAAAACGTTTATGATCCTTCCGCAGGTTCACCTACGGAAACCTTGTTACGACTTTTACTTCCTCTAAAGGATCAAGTTCGACCATCTTTCAGTCTCGCCGTTGGTAGGCGCCGCACGGGCAGAGATTGCTCCCCGCTCGACGGCACCCCGACAAGCCCGTCCGAAGGCCTCACTAAATCATTCAATCGGTAGTAGCGACGGGCGGTGTGTACAAAGGGCAGGGACGTAATCGACGCGGGCTAGTGACCCGCGCCTACTAGGGATTCCTGGTTCATGGGGATCATTGCAGTCCCCAATCCCAACCACGAAGGAGGTTCAGCGGTTACCCGGTCCTTTCGGACAGGGAGAGTGAAACACGCTGATTCCTTCAGTGTAGCGCGCGTGCGGCCCAGGACATCTAAGGGCATCACAGACCTGTTATTGCTCACTGTCACGCGGCTGGACGCCGCTTGTCCCTCTAAGAAGACTGCGTGACGGACGCGAGAGCAGAAGGTATCGCCGGGGATGACGACGACCGAATAACAACAGATCCAGCCCCCGCGAAACGCACAGCCGACCGCCGCCAACCTCCGCCCAACCACGAAACCCGAAGCGAACTCCGAATCCCGCAGAAAAAACGAAAGCCAACAAACAGCCAACAGCACGCATCACTAAAGAGACTGGGCCCATCGAAACCCGAAAACCGCCGCCACCTGATCCCGACGCCTCCGTACTCCCTTCGGTTTCAATTGATAAAACCCGTCACCTATTTAGCAGGCTAGAGTCTCGTTCGTTATCGGAATTAACCAGACAAATCGCTCCACCAACTAAGAACGGCCATGCACCACCACCCACCGAATCAAGAAAGAGCTCTCAATCTGTCAATCCTTCCAGTGTCCGGGCCTGGTGAGGTTTCCCGTGTTGAGTCAAATTAAGCCGCAGGCTCCACTCCTGGTGGTGCCCTTCCGTCAATTCCTTTAAGTTTCAGCTTTGCAACCATACTTCCCCCGGAACCCAAAGACTTTGGTTTCCCGGAAGCTGCCCGTCGAGTCATTGGAGTAACTCCGACGGATTGCTGGTTGGCATCGTTTATGGTTAGAACTAGGGCGGTATCTGATCGCCTTCGAACCTCTAACTTTCGTTCTTGATCAAGGAAAACATTCTTGGCAAATGCCTTCGCTGTTGTTCGTCTTGCGGCGGTCCAAGAATTTCACCTCTGTCGCCGCAGTACGAATGCCCCCGTCCGTCTCTATTGACCATTACCTCGGGTCCAAAAGTAAAAGACCAGCAAAATCGGACCGAGGTCCTATTCCATCATTCCATGCTGCGATATTCAGGCGTTGGGATACACCTGCTTTGAGCACTCTAATTTGTTCAAAGTAAACGTTGCCGGCCGCCCGAGACACCCGGTGAAGGGCACCCCGAACGATTGACTGGGTGGAGCGAATCGAGTCAACGACAACGACCGATCGAGAAGAGAGAGACCCGAGAGTCACTCTCGCACTCAACCGAATCGAAACCGATACAACCGCGACCCGCCGACCACCACTCCGGCGATGTTGTCCGACCGTGAAGAGAGTCGGGCTTTGACACCCGGGCTCCCAGAGCGTGAAACGCAAACACCCTTGATTCAGAGCGGCGCCGCCCGGCCGAAGACAGACATCCGACTACGAGCTTTTTAACCGCAACAACTTTAATATACGCTATTGGAGCTGGAGTTACCGCGGCTGCTGGCACCAGACTTGCCCTCCAATGGTTCCTCGTTAAAGGATTTAAAGTGTACTCATTCCAATCACGGGGCCTCGGAAGAGTCCCGTATCGTTATTTTTCGTCACTACCTCCCCGTGCCGGGAGTGGGTAATTTGCGCGCCTGCTGCCTTCCTTGGATGTGGTAGCCGTTTCTCAGGCTCCCTCTCCGGAATCGAACCCCGATTCCCCGTTACCCGTTGCAACCATGGTAGGCGCGTAACCTACCATCGACAGTTGATAAGGCAGACATTTGAAAGATACGTCGCCGGCGCGAAGGCCGTGCGATCGGCGTGAAGTTATCCAGAGTCACCAAAATTGGTACGGTTCCGCGACCGACCGGTTTGACCCGGCGATCGTTTCCCCGACTGGTTTTGATCTAATAAAAGCACCTCTTCCGCGACCCCGTTGCCGGGGCCTCGGTCGAGGCTCGAGTGCATGTATTAGCTCTAGAATTACCACAGTTATCCAAGTAGGATGGAGTGGATCTAAGGAACCATAACTGATTTATTGAGCCATTCGCGGTTTCGCCGAACTAGCGGCTTGTACTTAGACATGCATGGCTTAATCTTTGAGACAAGCATATGCTACTGGCAGGATCAACCAGGTATTTCGTTTTTAACGTGCCTAGCCTCTGTCACTCGTGCGACAATCTTTCAGCCAGCTCTCACACAAGAGAGTAGGGAATCCCCTCCACTCCGAGAGCTAGCCTGCCGAAAGCGACGAATCGAGACAAACACCACGGACGCGACTTCGCGTTGCCGCTCAGCGCGCGTCCGTGCGATACACCACACTCGAGCCACTGTCAGAGTTCACTTGTCCGACGGCTCGAGCAAAAACCTAAACACTCTCTCTCTCGATCGAGTGTTTGGTTTTTCAAAGACTTGTCTTTCGGTCACGGAGCCCGAGATTCGGATTCGTTCGACCGGTCTTTTTTGTTTGCTTTCCTACTACGGCACATCATGAGTATATAGAGAGAAAACTTGATAGACTGGGTGATGGTCTACGTCGCGATCGGCCATGGAGATGACTCGACGAAAGCGCGCAACTTTATCAGCTTTCGATAGCGGAAGTTTGAGGGAAAGATTCAATCGTCAACCGTGCAATGCGAACACTCAGTCCACAAGCGTTTGAATCCCCCACCGGGAAAAAAAAGATCGAAAACCAAGTCAACGAAAAACAAGGAACGATTCGACTTTCGAAAAAGAATCGAAAAGAACACCGTCAAAAAGTGTGTGCGTGTGGTTGGCAAAATGATGCAAGACGGGATATGCTGAAGTGCGGACCGAAAGACGATTCGTAAATTTTTCCTCGTAGATCGAAGGAACACGGAAAACAGAACTGTACACGCGCCGGAAATGACCGAGATCAGGTATGCACGGAATTAGAAACCAAACAACGGGCAGCAGGTCGAAGATAGTCGTTGAGGGATCTTTGCAGTTTGCGATACACCGCGTTTGTTTGGTTGTGGTTCTAATATTGTAGACCGTGTTAGATTCGTTGTTGTCAAGTCAGCGGGAACAGACGTAGACCGAGACCAACGAGTGGGTAAAAAAATCGAAAAGCCTGTAACAGCCTTGAACCGGTCGTCTTTCAAGACGACTGCCTCCACGCGCGCCGGCCGTTACCGGTACGACACGTCATGACAGACCGAGTGTATCTTACCGAGCGCCGAGTTGATCCGGCTTGTTCGATGGACGACGGGGAGGCGTCGAGATGGCTCCCTTTGTACCAGATCGATATAGCCTAAAACCGTAACTCGTTGTAAATGCGCCGGCCGTACTCGGCGAGTGAAATCGAGGGCGGGTTATACGGTGCTCGCTTTCGCGTGCTCCAATCGCGCCTCGGGTTCGACTCATCGGTCCTCGCAATCTAATGCCAACGCAGTCCTCATTCCAAGCAAGTTTAATGCCTTCCCACAACACACACTCTCTTCGGGGTGTTTTCTCTCATCTCCTCTTTCGTCTTTTATCCAAGTTTCCGAGGAAACAGTTCTCTCTCTTTCTCTCCGATGTGAGGACACGCACACTCGTGAGAACCGAGAGCAAGCAAAGCAAAGAAGGACGTCATCCTCTCTCTCTCTCTCCTCCGCACACCGATCACCGACGAATCGCGCGTTCACCGTGTCAAAACGCAACCGAATCGCCCATCATTTTCATACCCGTCGAAGGTCCATTTTTTCAAGTGAACCTATCGGACGGACCGTCTCGTTCTCTCTCTCACTCTCTCCGTGCCAAGTATCTCTCTTTCTCTGTATATAGAGGTTTTTTCTAAGGACGAGCTTCAGCTCTCTCACCAATCGGTGATGGGTGGTCGGCCCGTTTCACGTCGCGGTCGCGAGAAGTTGTTGTTTTTTCAACAGTCAACAACCGCACCATCGGAAAATGTCTTTCGGTTTTCCACGACCGAGTTGAATCGGCCGTTTCGAAGCGAGTTCGTTTTCCTTCCATCACTCACTCGTGTTCGTCAAAAATAATCGCATGGGGCTAAACTGGCGAGAGAAAAGCCGCGATTCAAGCTGTGAAAAAATTGGCGTCAAAGCGCACCGTCTCTCTACTTCCGCGGAGTCCACCACGAAGATCGAGAGTCGGGGCCCGACTGTGCGAGGTGAGCGGTGGAAGTAAACACTTGTTTAGGGTGACTCTCTCTCCGCACCGCCGCCACCTCGCGAGAGCGTCCGTTCTAGGCCGAAGCCCGCAAGAAAACTAGACGCTCTCTCTCTCTCTCTCTCTCTTTGGATCTCTGGTTCCACCCGTACCATCCGATCCGCGTCTCTTTCTCTATCTGCGTTTCAACGAGTAAAAAGTTATCGTCACTACGAAGCACCACTCGCGTAACCTCGCAGAAGAGAAGAAAAGAGACGGGAGCCACCGTGTTAGCCCCCCTTCACCGATTTAACGTCTCGGCAGTGACCGGGTGAGTCGATCGCAAAAACTCAGCTCTACGAATCGAAAACTCACCCCGAAAGCGCGGGGGCACCTCCGTTAATACCGGTTTAAATCGTCTCGGAACGGACGAGCAGTTCTTTTCATCGTCGATCGTCGAGGGGGTTTACGAGAGACCTCCCGTCAAATCGACGACGCGACTGCATTTATCTCACGACGGTCTCGTGTGTGCCGATTTTTT
>Ga0208590_1000332_pt1 | contig 11493 bp, 9 predicted proteins | sample LakMenEpi27Sep09_FD_150740 | JGI IMG/M metagenome (GOLD analysis project Ga0208590, IMG submission 150740) | Freshwater microbial communities from Lake Mendota, WI - 27SEP2009 deep hole epilimnion (SPAdes) | ecosystem: Environmental > Aquatic > Freshwater > Lake > Epilimnion/Euphotic zone ... | reverse complement strand
GATAATAAAATTTCCTGTCGTAGTTGCTCAACTTTTTCGGTTTTCCCTACAAATTTAGCTAAATTATCAATGAGTGATTGGGATAGAAAAGTACCCGCTTTTTTCAGTAAACGCGCTCCCATTGAAAGTTCTTGCTTCTCACTACCAATAATTGAATGAGTATCGGAAAATGCACCCGCTTCGATTAATTGTTTCTGAACTTCTCCCTCTGGCCAATTCCAAAGTTGAGCGACCTGTTGCGCCATTTTTCGCTCCAACACAGAACAAAATCCATCGACATAAGCGAGCGCTAAAATTTGGTTCATCGCTTCTTGTTGCTGACCGGGTAGGATCTGCTTTGCGATCTCCTCAACCGATAGCTGATCGTCCTCTTGACCTAATATTTTTTCCATTTCTGCGATCGTGCGTTCTCCGATCTGAACTTCAACCGCAAGTTCATGAAGTGTTTTGGATTCTTCACTGTGAATCTGTTGATCAGCACAGACCATGTGAGTCACCAGCAAAAACTGATAGTCGAGGGACGGGTCAACGACTGGGGAATAATTAGACATAATTTAGGTTAGGACTGGACGAATGGAAAAGCGCAGAAGATGTGGAGCAGTCTTAACGTTTTGAATTATACAACAGAAAGAAAATTTTTCAAATCCTTACCTTAATGGGCTGCGGGAGCTTTTGCACCTTTACCTCCCTTACCTAAAAAGAATAATAAAGAATTAAAATGAGATTAGCGATCGCATAATTCCTGACCCACCCCCGAACTTGCTTAACTATCCGTTAGGACATATCCGCCTGAGAGGATCAAAATCAAGGGCCTACCCAAGTCAAAGTTCGCAATCCTGTATCGATCCGAGGGAGCAATGGCAACCCCATATCAAAATTACGGGTGTCCTCACTGCACATTTACCGCAATAACGTTACATTAGGTTGTAGTATCTCAATAAAAATTTACATCGGGACATTAAAACCTATCATCGTCCCCCACCAGGGATGACAACCCCATAAAAATAAACGTCATAAGGGAGTGAGCATAAAAAATGTTTGAATACTTCTCGGATAAGGCAATTAAGGCGGTGATGTTAGCTCAGGAAGAAGCCCGACGCCTGGGACATAACTTTGTAGGAACAGAACAAATTCTTGTGGGCTTGATGAGTGAAGGAACCAGTGTTGCTGCCAAAACCTTGAAGGCGCAAGGGTTAGCCCTCCGTGAAGTCCAAAAAGAAGTTGAGGCAATTATTGGTCGTGGGTCAGGTTTCCTGCCCGTGGAAATTCCCTTTACCCCCAGGGCCAAACGCATCTTTGAAACCGCGATGAAAGAAGCGCGACAAATGGGCAATAACTATATCGGCCCCGAACATATCTTACTCGGATTACTCCAAGACAACGAAGGAGTGGCATCAAAAGTCCTAGAAAATCTGGGGGTTGACCGTTCTCAAGTGCGGACTGAGGTAATTCGATCCCTGGGAGAAGAAGCCACCGTCGCCCCGGGGGGAGGAAGTCGCAGCAAGTCCACCAAAACCGCCACCCTGGACGAATTTGGCACAAACCTCACCCAACTGGCCGCCGAAGGCAAACTTGACCCGATGATCGGTCGTCAACGGGAAATTGAGCGGGTAATTCAAATTCTGGGACGCCGCACCAAAAATAACCCCGTGTTGGTGGGTGAACCCGGCGTCGGAAAAACCGCCATTGCGGAAGGCTTAGCCCAACGCATTGTTAATAACGATGTTCCCGATGTCCTGGAAAACAAACAAGTGATCAGCTTGAGCATGGGAACTTTAATTGCTGGAACTCGTTTTCGGGGGGAATTTGAAGAACGCCTAAAAACCATTGTCGAAGAAATTCGTACCGCCGGAAATATCATTTTAGTGATTGATGAAATTCATACCATTGTGGGTGCGGGTTCCATTGAAGGGACTATGGACGCCTCCAATATGCTCAAACCCGCCCTCGCCCGGGGTGAGTTGCAATGCTTAGGGGCGACGACCCTGGATGAATACCGCAAATATATTGAACGGGATGCGGCCCTGGAACGGCGGTTCCAACCCGTGATGGTCGGTGAACCCACAGTGGAAGAAACCGTGGAAATTCTGTTCGGGCTGCGTCGAGCTTATGAACAACACCATCAATTAACGATTTCCGATCAGGCATTATACGCGGCGGCGACCCTATCCGATCGTTATATTAGCGATCGCTTTTTACCCGATAAAGCCATTGATTTAATTGATGAAGCAGGTTCCCGAGTTCGGGTAATGAATTCTAAAGTTCCCCCCGAATTACGCGAATTAAAACGGGAATTAACTAAAGTTATTGCCGAAAAAGAAACGGCGGTCAAACTTCAAGATTTCGATCAAGCTAGTGAACTGCGCGATCGCGAATTGGAAATCAAAGATAGACTGGAAACCCCCACTGAAAAAACCAATATAGCGGGTACGGGTTTAGTTGTAACTGAAGACGATATTGCCGAAATTTTAGCGGCTTGGACAGGTATTAATGTCAATAAATTAACCGAATCGGAATCGGTAAAATTATTGAAATTGGAAGATATCTTACATGAACGTTTAATTGGTCAAAATGAAGCGGTTGGCGCCGTTTCTCGTGCTATTCGTCGCGCCCGGGTGGGATTAAAAAATCCCGATCGCCCCATTGCCAGTTTCATTTTTTCTGGCCCCACGGGAGTCGGAAAAACCGAATTAACTAAAGCCCTAGCCACCTATTTCTTTGGGGCAGAAGAAGCGATGATTCGCTTAGATATGTCGGAATATATGGAACGACATACGGTGTCTAAATTAATCGGTTCTCCCCCAGGATTTGTTGGCTATGAAGAAGGAGGGCAATTAACTGAAGCTGTCCGTCGTCGTCCCTATACGGTGGTGCTATTTGACGAAATTGAAAAAGCCCATCCCGATGTCTTCAATTTGTTATTACAAATCTTAGAAGATGGTCGTTTAACCGACGCTAAAGGTCGCACAGTCAGTTTCAAAAATACCTTAATTATTATGACCTCAAACGTGGGTTCTAAGGTAATTGAAAAAGGCGGCGGTGGTTTAGGATTTGAATGGGGTGCTGCTTCTGAAGCAGATCAGCAATATAACCGGATTAAAAATTTAGTCCATGAGGAACTCAAGCAATATTTCCGACCGGAATTTCTTAACCGTTTGGATGAAATTATTGTCTTCCGTCAATTGGAAAAATCCGAAGTTAAACAAATTGCCGAAATCTTACTCCGAGATCTGTTAGCCAGGTTAACAGAAAGGGATATTACTTTAACCGTTAGTGAAGGGTTTAAAGATCATTTAGTTAATGTGGGTTTTGATCCTAAATATGGGGCCAGACCCTTACGTCGAGCCTTAATGAATCTGTTAGAAGATGCCTTAGCTGAAGCCTTATTAGCTGGAACAATTAAGGATGGCGATCGGGCATTTATTGATGTGGATCAACAGGGAAAAGTCACGATTTCACCCGGAGATCATGCCCCGAATTCTATTAATGAATACGCCGTTACCAATTCCTAATTCACTTTAATTCTTATCTAACCCGTCTTACTCCGGTAGGGCGGGTTTTGTATATTAAGTTCACTGTCTTAGTTGAAGATCAATAATTGAGCCCTGAAGGACTCACTACGATTTACGACTTGAAGATCAATAATTGAACCCTTCAGGGCTCACTACGGTGTTAAGATACAATACAAATCAATTAACAAGAATCATTCAGGATACTGTTGTGACAGAAGCCAAATCCTATAAAGATAGCGTCAACTTGCCCCAAACAAAATTTGATATGCGGGCAAATGCCGTGAAGCGAGAACCGGAAATCCAAGCCTTTTGGGCTGAACAGGAAATTTATCAACGCCTATCACAAAATAACCCCGGCGAATTATTTATTTTACATGATGGGCCCCCCTATGCGAACGGGACGCTGCATATTGGTCATGCTCTAAATAAAATTCTTAAAGATATTATTAATCGCTATCAAATTTTACAGGGTCGTAAAGTTCGTTATGTTCCCGGGTGGGACTGTCATGGTTTACCCATTGAATTGAAAGTATTACAAAACATGAAAGCTGGGGAAAGGGAACAATTAACCCCCTTAACTTTGCGTCACAAAGCCAGGGATTTCGCCTTACAAGCCGTTGAACAACAGAAAACCGGTTTCAAACGCTATGGGGTTTGGGGCGACTGGGAACACCCCTATTTAACCTTAAAACCCGAATATGAAGCCGCCCAAATTGGTGTATTTGGCAAAATGGTTTTAGAGGGATATATTTACCGAGGACATAAACCCGTACACTGGAGTCCGAGTTCTAAAACCGCCTTAGCGGAAGCGGAATTAGAATATCCAGAAGGTCACATTTCCCGCAGTTTATTTGCCGCTTTTAAACTGTTAACCGTATCTGAACCTTTGCGGGAATTATTAACGCCATTTCTATCAGAATTAGGGGTAGCAATTTGGACAACAACTCCTTGGACAATTCCAGGTAATTTAGCCGTTGCAGTTAACCCGGCTTTAAATTATGCCGTTGTGGAAGTGGGGGAAAGTGAAAAACCCCCGGCGTTTAAGTATTTAATTGTGGCAGAAGATTTGGCTGAACAATTATCAGCAACCTTGGGTTATTCCTTAACAGTTAAAGCCACGTTTAAAGGGCAGGATTTAGAAAATTGTACCTACAAACATCCCCTATTTAATCGGAAAAGTCCGATAGTTATTGGTGGGGATTATATTACCACCGAATCCGGTACGGGATTAGTTCATACCGCCCCCGGTCATGGTCAAGAAGACTATATTGTGGGTCAAAAATATGGTTTACCAATTTTATCCCCTGTGGATGATCAAGGAAACTTTACCGATGAAGCTGGAAAATTTGAAGGATTAAATGTTTTAGGTGAGGGAAATGGGGCTATTATTGATGCTTTAACAGAAGTTAATTCCCTATTAAAAGAAGAACCCTATCAACATAAATATCCCTACGATTGGCGCACAAAAAAACCGACAATTTTTCGGGCTACAGAACAATGGTTTGCCTCCGTTGAAGGGTTCCGAGATGCAGCTTTAAAAGCAATTTCTGAGGTTAAATGGATTCCCGCCCAAGGGGAAAATCGGATTACTTCTATGGTAAGCGATCGCAGTGATTGGTGTATTTCTCGACAACGGAGTTGGGGGGTTCCCATTCCGGTTTTTTATGATGAAGAAACCAACGAACCCCTATTAAATGAAACCACAATTAATCACGTTCAAACTATTATTGCGGAAAGGGGTTCGGATGCTTGGTGGGAGTTATCAATTGAGGAATTATTACCCCCAGAATACCGCAATAATGGCAAGAATTACCGCAAGGGAACCGACACCATGGATGTGTGGTTTGATTCGGGGTCTTCCTGGGCAGCGGTGGCGAATCAACGCCCAGAATTAAAGTATCCGGCGGATATGTATTTAGAAGGTTCTGATCAACATCGGGGCTGGTTTCAATCGAGTTTATTAACCAGTGTAGCTAACTATGGTCATGCTCCCTATAAAACCGTATTAACCCATGGATTTGTCCTCGATGAAAAGGGGATGAAAATGAGTAAATCCATAGGAAATGTCGTTGATCCTGCAATTGTAATTGAAGGGGGGAAAAATCAACAGCAAGAACCGCCTTATGGGGCTGATATTCTGCGGTTGTGGGTGTCCTCGGTGGATTATTCTTCGGATGTTCCTTTGGGGAAAAATATCCTCAAACAGATGGCAGATGTTTACCGCAAAATTAGAAATACTGCCCGATTTTTATTAGGGAATTTGCATGATTTTGATCCGATAAAAGATACAGTTAAATACGAGGAATTACCGGAATTAGACCAATATATGTTACACCGGATTACGGAGGTTTTTACTGAGGTAACAGAATCCTTTGAAAGTTATCAATTCTTCCGATTCTTCCAGGTGATTCAGAATTTCTGTGTGGTGGATTTGTCTAATTTCTATTTAGATGTTGCCAAAGATCGGTTATATATTAGTGGGGCTGATGGGTTTCGGCGTCGGAGTTGTCAAACGGTTTTAGCGGTGGCGTTAGAAAATTTGGTAAAAGCGATCGCCCCCGTATTATGTCATACAGCCGAGGATATTTGGCAAAATATTCCCTATTCTACACCCCAGACTTCTGTGTTTGAAGCGGGTTGGGTAAGGTTAGAAAAACACTGGGAAAAGCCAGAATTAGGGACGTTATGGCAACAGTTACGACAAATTAGAAGTGATGTTAATGTTGTCATGGAAAAAGCCCGTCAGGATAAAATGATTGGTGCATCCTTAGAGGCTAAAGTGTTGTTATATATTGCGGATGAGGATTTGCGTCAACAGATGCAACAAATGAACCCCGAAACCATCGAATTAAAAGCAAATAATGGGGTGGATGAATTGCGTTATTTGTTGATTTGTTCCCAGGTTGAACTATTAGATACCCCTGAACCTTTAAACGGTTTACAGTATAACCAACAGTTTGAAGATTTGGGAATTGGTGTGGTGAAAGCAGATGGGGAAAAATGCGATCGCTGTTGGAATTATTCCGTCCATGTTGGAGAATCAAAAGAAGATCCTACAATTTGTGAACGTTGTATTGAGGCGTTAGCAGGAACCTTTTAAAACCTAGAAATACCAGAAACCCGGTTTCTCAAAGAAACCGGGTTTCTAATCACAACTTAATTAAAAATTAAGTCGAACAGAGTCTCACTAATTCTTGGGTTGCATTAATTAGAGATTCATGTTATAATATAATCAATGTATCGCCTAAAGTAAAGCCAGTAATGTATGGAAACAAACTCGGCTGATAATTTAGCTCGATTATATGGCGAACTTTTTGTCCTACTTCAGCAAGAAGAAAAACTTCGTCAAGAAACAGAGCGCAAATTGGAAAAAGCTAAAGCAGTTATTGATCCTAGAAAACAGTTTAATAACTGGCTAAAAACCAATTCAGGTCAGACTTGGAAGCGTAAGCAATTTGAACTTCAAGGAAGTATGTGTGCAGCTTGTAAAACCTCACTCCGGTTTGAAGATGCAGTTGTACATCATGTTCTTCCACTAAAAGATTTTGGATCTGCTGCTAACAAACCTGAAAATTTTAAGCTATTACATCCGGGTTGCAATTTAGCAATTGGCACAAAAATTGTTGATTTTTAAAAGAGGTTGTCATTATGCCGAGTAAAGAAGAATTAATCAAACAACTGGCTAACGAGTTTAACTGGACACAAGCAGATATGAGAAGGGCGCTTGATGCTTCTCAAGAGAATGTAAACACAAGGGAAGAAGCTATTTTGTGTATGATGCGCTATGCTGGCCAAGATTTAAAAAAACGTAATTATGAAGTGGGCGCTCAAAAAAGAATCAATAATCAACAGAAACAGCAAATTAGTGGCCTAGTGGAACAATTAACTAAGATTCAGAATTTTTATGCTAATCAATTAGTTCCATCATTAAGATCAACAATTCAAGAACAAGCCAATTATATTAGCGATCTTCTTAAACAATTTGGTCAAGATCAAGGAGGTAAAAATGGGTAGTAATTTAAACACAATTACTAAACTTCATCTTCAATCTTTTGGTTTTTCTGAATACTATATCAAAGAGCTAGTCAGAGAATTGAAAGCGGTATCAACAAACGGAGGTTTAAAAGAATATTCTGCATCAGATATACAATTATCTGTTGAAAATAGGCTCTCAAATTCAAAAATTAAAGCAGAAAATCGAGAAAAACTTCAGCGATTTTTGACCTGGTTAAAGGGTGAGTCTAATGTTATTGCAGTAGACTTCCTTAAAGGCTTATCTCCTGAAAAAAGGATAGAAGTTTTGATGGGTCGTCTTCAAGAATTAGAAAAACAGGAGCAAACTTTAAAAGAAGAAACAGCATCAATTATTATGAAAGCTCGACAAATGGTTGCCACTCAGTAAATACATCCCATTAACTATCATAAACCCGTTCTCTATACTGATTCAATAAAAATTCATCCCTTGAAACCCGGTTTCCGAATCTTGTGAAGCCGGGGGATACTTTGGGTTAAAATGGGAAAACCACTGTATGTTAAGTGTGCCTAGATGGACAAAATTGGTGATTCTGATTCCTAAAAAATGTCCGATCGGGTGAACAGCAATAGCAACGTCAATAAAAGATGCGATTCTCAAAAATATTAATTGCCAATCGAGGGGAAATAGCTTTACGGATTCTTCGCACCTGCGAGGAAATGGGTATTGCGACGGTTGCTGTTCATTCAACGGTGGATCGCCACGCCCTTCATGTCCAACTAGCCGATGAAGCCGTTTGTATCGGGGAACCCAGCAGCAGTAAAAGCTATTTGAATATTCCCAATATTATCGCCGCCGCCCTGACTCGTAACGCCACGGCCATTCATCCCGGCTACGGATTTTTAGCCGAAAACGCCCGATTTGCCGAAATTTGTGCCGATCATGATATTGCCTTCATTGGCCCCACACCCCACGCTATGCGGTCAATGGGAGACAAATCAACGGCCAAGGAAACCATGCAACGGGTCGGAGTTCCTACTGTACCGGGCAGTGATGGACTCCTGAGTGATGACAAAGAAGCCCTACAACTGGCCTGCAAAATCGGTTATCCGGTGATTATTAAAGCCACCGCAGGGGGGGGAGGTCGGGGAATGCGGTTAGTTAGGGAAGATTCGGAACTCCCCAAACTCTTTGCCGCCGCCCAAGGGGAAGCGGAAGCCGCCTTTGGTAACCCGGGGGTTTATTTGGAGAAGTTTATTGAACGTCCTCGCCATATTGAAATTCAGATTTTAGCTGATAATTATGGCAATGTAATTTACTTAGGAGAACGGGATTGTTCGATTCAAAGACGTCACCAAAAACTATTAGAAGAAGCACCAAGTTCTTTTATTACTCCTAAACTGCGTCAAAAGATGGGAACGGCGGCGGTAAAAGCGGCTAAATCTATTAATTATACCGGGGCAGGAACCGTTGAATTTCTAGTTGATCAGTCGGGCAATTTCTATTTTATGGAAATGAATACCCGGATTCAAGTAGAACATCCGGTTACGGAAATGATCACCGGATTAGATTTAATTGCTGAACAAATTCGCATCGCCCAAGGGGAAAAGTTATTATTAACTCAAAATCAAGTAATTTTGCGCGGTCATTCCATCGAATGTCGGATTAATGCCGAAGATCCTGAACATAATTTCCGCCCCCACCCCGGACGAATTAGTGGTTATTTACCTCCTGGGGGAAATGGGGTGAGAATTGATTCCCACGTCTATACGGATTATGAAATTCCTCCCTATTATGATTCTTTAATTGGGAAATTAATTGTTTGGGGGCCAGATCGTCCGACGGCGATTTTAAGAATGAAACGGGCGTTACGAGAATTTGCAATTACGGGTGTTCCGACAACGATCGGATTTCATCAAAAAATATTAGAAAATCCCGAATTTCTCCGAGGGGAAATTTATACTAATTTTGTGGAAAAAATGATGAAAAAAGGGGAATAAAAAACCCGGCAATTATGGGATAATGGAAGCAAGGGCAACTCGCCCTCATAACCTAAAATCTAACTCAGACCCTAAGTATCGGGAGTAAGTGAGGCAAAAACAATCAACATCCAATCCTTTCTAGGATATGAAAAACCGCCGGTGGTGGAGGTCGTTTGTGGCATTTTGTTTCAGGATCTACAATTGCTACTAACTCCTCACATTGGCTTGCTGTGGCAAAAATTTCAACACGAGTACCCCGAATTCGAGGAACTTCCCCCTTTAGCACCAGCTATAGAGTTTTTTGACGAATCACCGGATATCAATGTTGTTTTTTCTGAAATCCCACCAACACCGAGAATCTGGTTTATAGAAACTAACGGTAACAAAGATGATGGTGATTACGTTACAGTACCTACTATTCGGGTTTTTACGGCTAACAATAATGTGATTTCAGCCGCCAGACATCAAGGTAAATTAGTAACACGCTAATTTGCCTCTGATTTTTGTAAAGATTTATGAATAAAGTTTAGATTTTGCAAAGATTTCGGGTTCAAATTTAAAGATTGAGTGAAATTAAGACTGATCAGATGCTGAATTGATATTTCATGAGGGTGATTAGAGTATATTAGAGAATATTAAGGGTATTATCAGCACGTTCTCTGATGCGGAAGCGGGTTTTTAGCCAAGATCAGTCACAAATCGGACTAACAATTAGCTCTGCATTCGAGGAGTAAACCGATATCCCACAAACCATAGGGGGTAGACTATGACAGGATTAGAATTAGCAATTTTTATTGTAGGGCCGTTAGTATCATTTGTATTTGCGATCGCCCTAACACCTAACAAAGCTGAAATTATTTCCGATCAAGAACATTCTCATATTTAGTCAAGATTTACGGGACTTAGGGGGAAAGTCTCGTAGTCTATAGTCAGATTATCTTGACGCTTAAAATCAATGATAGGTTCCCTAAATGTTAAACGGTTTTCACAGATTCTACTTGGTGGTATCAGTGGAATATTTATACTGAGTTTTAATCACGGACAAGTGGCTGTTTCCTTGCCTATTGTTGGACTGCAAGCTGAAAATTCGGTGATCACACAACCGATTTATTCTGCTGAAAATGGGATGGAAGATCCGATAATTCCCCCATTAGGAAAACCAGACTCTTTTATTCCTAGAAAACCTTTTCCACCACCAAATTTAAAGAAACCAGAAAAACCCTATTATTCTTTAATTCCAGAACGCTATAAAGGCAAAACTGTTCATAATGTTTCCCCTCGAAATCAAGAAAAAGTTATTGCCTTAACCTTTGATGATGGCCCCTGGCCGGAAACACCCAAGGTCTTAACTATTTTAAGACAGTTTAATGTTAAAGCTACCTTCTTTATTTTAGGTCAAAACTTACTGTTATATCCTGACATTATCGAACAAGTAGTTCAAGAAGGTCATGGGGTTGGGAATCATACTTGGACGCATTCTTATCCAAAAATGGAACCGCAAAAAGCTAAAGCTGAAATTGAAAATACATCGGCAAAATTAGAGTTAATGACGGGGTTAAAAACCCGGTTATTTCGGCCTCCTGGGGGAATTTTAGATAATGGTGTTGCCGACTATGCCCGCAGTAAAAATTATGCGGTTATTATGTGGTCTATTGATACGAAAGACTTCCAAAAACCAACGGCGACCGTATTAGCAAATCGGGTTTTAAATCAAGCCCGTCCAGGGGATATTGTGTTAATGCACGATGGTGGCGGAAATCGTTCTGAAACCATAGCATCGTTAAAAATTATAATTCCTGAATTACAAAAACGCGGCTATCGGTTTGTAACAGTTTCCGAATTATTATCATTATCAGAATAAAAATTTTGCTATAACAGGGAACACCGGAATAGCCCCCCCAAACCTCCCGTGCACGGGGGGCTAGGACAGGGCTGTTTCATTTTCCATTGCCAACCCCTAAGACCTAACCCCCCAACCCCCTTCCCTAGTAGGGAAGGGGGAGTAATAAATAATTTTTTATGTTTA
>Ga0208590_1000327_pt1 | contig 11616 bp, 9 predicted proteins | sample LakMenEpi27Sep09_FD_150740 | JGI IMG/M metagenome (GOLD analysis project Ga0208590, IMG submission 150740) | Freshwater microbial communities from Lake Mendota, WI - 27SEP2009 deep hole epilimnion (SPAdes) | ecosystem: Environmental > Aquatic > Freshwater > Lake > Epilimnion/Euphotic zone ... | reverse complement strand
GGGTCAACTTGAACAAAGGCTTTTTTCAGAGATTCAGCGTAGGTTTTAGAATGGGAAATAGAGATATTTTCAGGATGCAAAACTCGATGTCCGTGGGAAATGCGATCGCTTTTAACAACTTCTGAACCGCTAACTAAGGTGACAGGTAAAACCTGATTATCTAATAATGCAATTAACCAACGAATTGGCCGGGGAAATTTTAAATCTCCATCCCCCCAACGCATAAACCGTTTCCCTTCTAATTTTGTAATCCATTCTGATGTTAATTCGGCTAAAATTTCCGCCGTTAATCTCCCCGGAATTTTCTTTAAAACAAATACAAAATCCCCTTTAGAAGTAGGACGAATTTCTAAATCTTCTAAGGTTATGCCCTGTTTTTTAATAAATCCTTCCGCCGCCGGAGTCGGTTTTCCATCTTTAAAAGCCGTAGACGCCGGAGGGCCTTTTATTTCTTCTTCGCGGTCGGGTTGTTGACTAGGAAGTCCTTCAATTAATACCGCTAACCGTCGCGGTGTTCCCCAAACTTGAACCGACTCAACGCTTAAAAACTGTTCTTTGAGACTAGCAGGAATTTTCTGTTTCCACTGTTGAATGGCGGTTTCAACAAAGGTGGCTGGTAATTCTTCTGTTCCAACTTCGAGTAAAAAACTAACCATAAGAAATTTTATAAAGGATGTTACTAAGAAAATTAAGGTGACAAATAATCACCATAGCAGGTTAGGGGGTCATTTCTCAAGGGTTGATGTTTCTCACCCCCCTGTAGAGACGTGCCACGGCGCGTCTGTCTACAAGATTTTTGGAAATATCTTTATTCTATGGGTTCGATGCCTAAAGATTGTAATTGTTCGGCTAAACGTTCAGCCCGATTTTCTGCTTCATTAGCCCGATTTTCTGCTTGTAATGCCGCTTCTTCAGGGGTCGGAACGAGATCACCTTCTGAGGTAAAATATCGGAGTTTCTCCTGATAAATTCCCAGGAATAATCCTAAGACTTCACTTGCTAATAATCCTTGTTGATTAGGAATAATTCCTTGATATTCATTTCCGACTAATTTAAAACCTGTTAGTTCTAAATCATCGGGAGAAAACCAGAAATATTCTTGGGTTCTAAATGGATTTTGATATAAATTCTTTTTCGTAGTTTTATCGGTTTCCGCCGTTGAGTTAGAAAGAAGTTCAATAATTAAATCGGGATATTTCCCTTCTTCTTCCCAAACTACCCAAGATTTTCTCGGACGTTTAGAAGTATTTCTCACCAAGAAAAAATTCGGCCCGCGAAAGTCTCGATTTCTCAGTTGTTGACGACTAAAATAGATGGTTAAATTTGCCCCAATAAAATAATCTGTTCTGTCTCTCCATAACCAATCTAAACAAGATACTAATAAGGCTAACTGGAGATAATGTAACATACTTTCCATTTCTATATACTCACTTTCAACTTGAGTACCATCGGGCATTAATGCCTCGAATTGTTCTGCTGTAATTGACATTTTTTTCCTGGTTTAATTTTAATCTTAACCGATGAATAAAAGTTGTAAAATGGGTTAATTCAGCTATGTTTTTAAACCCTAGAGTAGAGACGTGCCACGGCGCATCTTTCTACAATATGTTTGGAAATATCTTTATTCTATCGGTTCTATTCCCAAAGACCTTAATTGTTCGGCTAAACGTTTGGCCCGATTCTGTGCTTCATTAGCCCGATTTTCTGCTTCATTAGCTCGATTTTCTGCTTGTAATGCCGCTTCTTCAGGGGTCGGAACGAGATCACCTTCTGGGGTAAAATATCGGAGTTTCTCCTGATAAATTCCCAGGAATAATCCTAAGACTTCACTTGCTAATAATCCTTGTTGATTAGGAATAATTACTTGATATTCCTGTCCAATTAATTTAAAACCTGTTAGTTCTAAATCATCGGGAGAAAACCAGAAATATTCCTGGGTTCTAAATTGATCTTGATATAAACTCTTTTTAGTGGTTTTATCGGTTTCCGCCGTTGAGTTGGAAAGAAGTTCGATAATTAAATCGGGATGTTTCCCTTCTTCTTCCCAAACTACCCAGGATTTTCTCGGACGTTTAGAAGTATTTCTTACCAAGAAAAAATCTGGCCCGCGAAAGTCTCGATTTCTCAGTTGTTGACGACTAAAATAGATGGTTAAATTTGCCCCAATAAAATAATCTGTTCTATCTTTCCATAACCAATCTAAACAAGAAACTAACAACGCCAACTGGAGATAGTGTAACGTACTTTCCATTTCTATATATTCACTTTCAACTTGAGTACCATCAGGCATTAATGCCTCTAATTGTTCTGCGGTTATTGACATTTTTTCTCCTCCTCATTTGAGGTTGGGTTAATTTATTATATCAAATTTTCAATGCTCAATCATCTGTTCTAAAGCGTCCTGTAAATCCTGAGTTAAATTAGCAACAGCTTGACGACGGTTTGTTTGATAATCTGACCATTTTTGAGTCACAGAAATGGGTTCACCAATGGTTAATTTAGCGCGTTTTTTCCCTAAATGGGGACGTTTTAATGGGTTTTCTCCCTTTAACCTAGTTACCATTGACCAAACAATTAAAGTGGTTTCGGCAAAACGATCAAAGGTAGGATTTTCTTTAATATAACTGCCTGTTACCCCCACAAAACTTTCCACTAATCTCATATTCCACATTCGCAAACTAGCTTCGGTTGCCACCCAATCTGCTAATCCTAATTCTACCGCAGACCAGGTATCATTAGCCTTGAGATCATAGCGATAAATACAATCCCATCCCGCTTGTTCTAAACGACGACAACGACTACTTAAATCTCCTGTCGGTTTGAGATTAAAATATTCTTCAGCCACGGTTAAGGCAATATCTAATAATCGTTTAATTCGATTTGGAAAATCAATGGTTTCATCCTGGGGAATACTGCGATAATAGAATTGGCGATAAAAATTTTCCATAATATCTAATAAATGATTTCCTAATCGAATTAAACGGCTATAGAGGGAAGAAACAGTTAAATCCTGGCTAGATTGAGGTAAGTTACAATCCCTTTCTAATTGGGCAATTAATTTTTCTAAATCTCCCCAATTATCTTGAATATAAAAATACTGTATACCAATGGGAACCAAATAAACTTCTTCCGATCGTTCAGCTTTTTTTAAGTCTTCAACACACCAAAATCCTAATTGAGAAACTCCAGGTTCTAAGGGACTAATATTTTGATTATGCCCATTAGTTGCCCCTTCTGGTGCGGCGGCCAAAGGAAATTGACCATTAATAAATAAATCCCTGGCTGATCGTAATCCTAAACGATCAACTTTCCCCCTTAAAATCGGTGTTCCTCCTAATTTTGGGAATAACCAAGAAACCAAGTTTCCTGCCCATAAAGGAATCCCTCGATCATACATAAAATGGGCATGAATTGGATTAGATAAGACAATTTTCTGTTGTTTTGCAGTTTCAGGAACAAATCGCCATAATAATTGACTGATACAATAGGGATCATCCGTATTAGGATGACGAAAAGCCAATAAAAATCTGACTTTTCCACTTTGAAATTGTTGATAAAGATTAACTAATCGTTCAATTTGTTCTACCTTAATTTCAACTAATGGCGTTTTCCATTTCATCCAAAAGGGCATTCCCCATTGGCAAACTTGTCGCACCAAAGAATTAAAATTAGGAGGGATAAAATCTAGGGTGGGTTGTATATTTTTAATTAGATTAGCCATAAATTAGGTTTGAGGAAATTCAATAAGTATTAAAGCGGATTGAACTCAAGCAATTATTATAGCAATTCGTCAGGATTTTGTTGTAATATTTGATTCCAGGGATTTCTGATCAAACCTCTATTCTAGTTTGGGTTTGCAGGGACATCAATCCTAGATTTTTTGATAATTCCCGACCCTAAATTAAGTAAAAAGACTTATCATAGAACCCTTGAATTGTTCTGTCAAGTTATAAAATTTAACCACAATTCGTTACAATGACAACCAAACTTTAGCTCTAAAAACGGTTTGCTTTAAAAAGATAAATCATCAAGTTTTCACTTAGAAGGCAGGTAGAAAGGATGAATCCCACCGACTTAAATCAGGCATTTCAAAATGGTTATTGTTTTCAAACTACCCTTGATCAGCATAGCGATCAAGTTACCTATTCCGTCCATACTCTGGGTGAAATCGTTTTAACCTCTGGAAAAATTGCCGTTTGTGATCCTTTGGTTGTCCCTAATTCTGATCTGTGTTTGACTCAAACTCTAGCTGCGGGTCGTTATCCGGTGAAACTAAGTATCGCCACATTTGATCACCAAAAAGAACAAAGAGTCGCCTATGGGATGTTAGTAATTCGGGATCAACCTGCGGTGAAATGGGAATTGGCGGTATCTTTTACCGGGGATCAAGAATCGGGTTATCCCGTCACTTCTGGGACAGGATGTTTTATTGATGGGGAAGTGATCAAACGCTTATCTTTCCTTTCCGATACTGAGTTTGAAAATTATTATAATCATTTGGATCAAGCTTTAGATCAGACCTATGTTGATACCTGGGATTGGACAAATTTCTGTTTGGATGAATCAACCGGATTGAATATTATTGCTTTTCATTCCGGTTGGGGGGAGGGTTATTATTCCTCCTATTGGGGTTATGATTCCCAGGGAAATATAGTCTGTTTAGTCACGGATTTTAGGCTTTTGGACTCGTGAGGGGATCGACCACTTCTAAGAGGGTTTTAACACTAGCATTGTAATCAAAAAAAGAAAACAAATGTTTATATTTCAAGATGCCTTTTTTATCTAAGACAAACTGCCCGGGTAAGGGCGCACCTAGGGCTTGTCCTACTTGATATATTTGGAAAACTCCACAGCTTGGATTACTCAGTAATGGCATTTTTAAGCCGAGGTCTTTGACTACAATTTTACTTTGGCGTTCATCGGTACTGGTAATCAGTAAAACTTCTATTCCCCTTTGCACAAATGCTTCATAATTTTCATTCAGCGCTCTAACATGGGGATAACACCAGGGACAATATTGTTTTTCGGTGAAAATCCGGGTAAAGGCTAAAATTACCGGGCGATCGCCTCGAAATTGAGATAACCGCACTAATTGACCATTGGTAATATCGGGTAATTGAAAATCGGGGGTTTTCAATCCTAACTGTAAATTGCTAGTGGCGGGGATCGGAAAAAAGTTATTCCAAAATCGACGATTAATTAAACCCGTAAAATCGTTAGAAGTCAGCATAATAGTTCCTTGTTTATTACTCATCCTAGTTTAAAACAATCTTACAAAAATCAACGAAACCCGCCCTCACATTGTAAAGACGGGTTCTTAAATCTTGTCTAAAACTTAATCTTAGACCGCCGCAAAGAATTCTTTAGACTTGACGGGATCGGGGATCATGGTCTTGTCACCAGGTTGCCAACCCGCAGGACAAACTTCATCGGGGTGAGCTTGAACATATTGAAGCGCTTGCAGTGTCCGCAGAGTCTCATCCACGTTACGACCAAAGGCGAGGTTATTGATCGTGGCGTGTTGAATCACCCCTTCTTTGTCAATGATGAACAGACCGCGCAAGGCAATTCCGGCTTCAGGATCAAGCACGTTATAAGCGGTGCTGATTTCTTTTTTCAGGTCAGCCACCAGAGGATATTTCAGGTCGCCCACACCACCGGATTTGCGATCGGATTGAATCCAAGCTAGGTGAGAAAAGGCGCTATCGACGGAAACCCCAAGAATTTGAGTATTGAGTTTGCTGAATTCTTCAGCGCGATCGCTAAAAGCCGTAATTTCAGTCGGACAAACAAAGGTAAAGTCTAAGGGGTAGAAAAATAGAACCACATACTTACCCCGATAGTCGGATAGTGAGATGTCTTTAAATTCTTGGTCAACAACGGCCGTTGCTTTAAAATCCGGGGCGACTTGGCCAACACGCAGGCTCTCAGCCATGAATAATACTCCTTAAACTGACGATAGTATAGTTTCGTTGCAGAAAATTAGGATAACTTTGATCCCAATTGTTTTGCTATTTTACGATTTGTTACAAATACATCATAGTCGAAATGAGTACAGTTAAACAAGACTTAGAAAAAAACAAGTATAGTGCTACGCACTCTGACCCCAAACCACAAAATTAAGGGTTAATATATTATAGCGTTTCTCGGTCTGGTGAGGTACAACAACTCTACCCCCAACCCCATTAGAAAGGGGGCTTTTCTGGTTCCTCTCCTTTGCACGGGGGGCTAGGGGGGTATTTTTTGTACGTCATATAATTAAGAACCGCTATAGTTTCAAATGGCTCAAGCGGGATTTGAACCTGCGACCTTGGGCTTATGAGTCCCCTGCTCTAACCACTGAGCTACTGAGCCTTAGTTTATTCACGATTAAACAATATAACACAAACCTTTCCCAGATATCAACCCCCTGTTTAATCTTTTTTTCAGGGGGTAGGGGAGGGGGAGAGCGGAGAGCAGGGGAGGGAATAAAAAGTACCCTTGCTCTTTCCTCGCTACTATCCAACCTTCAACACCTCAATGCCTCAACACCCTAATAATTTTGGGATACCGTAGAACTTTCTGGGGGTAGGACAGCCATCGGGTTAACTGCACCTTGGCCATTAGGATGGATTTCAAAGTGCAAATGGGGCCCGGTACTGCGGCCGGTGGTTCCCATTTCCGAGATTTGATCTCCTTGAGCCACTTTTTGGCCTTCGCTGACCAGGATGCGATCGTTATGGGCGTAAACCGTTAAACTGCCGTCGGGATGTTCAATTTCGACTAAATTGCCATAGCCACCATCATTCCATCCCGCATAGCTAACAACCCCAGGGGCAGCAGCGACAATTGGAGTTCCAATCGGCCCAGCAATATCAATTCCCCGGTGCATCCGTCCCCAGCGCCAGCCATAGCCGGAGCTCAGAACACCCGATGATGGCCAAATATAGCCATTAAAGCGCATCGACCCACTCGGTAAATAAACATCTGGCCCAGAGAGAGGGGGTAACTGCGGGGAAACCATCTGACCCAAAGCCGGATTGCTTAAAGGATCATAAGCCCTAGAACCAACGGGGGCAGTAGCCACTACCGAACGTCTTGATGCGGGCTGGAGTTGGGCAGCCGGAGATGTCACGCCATTGGGAGACAATTGAGCTAACTGTTCCGAAGCCAAGTTCTGTTCGGCTTGACTAGCCTTTTCAGGAGCATAGGCTTGAGGATTAAACTCAGGATTAATCAGTTTTTGACGATGTAAGGAAGCCATTCCCTTAGAGGTCAAAACTTCAGCCTTGGGCTGTTCATTTGGTTCTAGGGATACGCTGGTCAACTGATAGCCACTCTGAACCTTATATTCCTCCCGCAGTCGTTCTACTTCAGATCTCAGGCGATCGCTGTACAATTTATTAACGGCTTCTGATTTGCTAACAGAAACCTCTTGAACCGCCAACTGTTCGGACAAGGAAGAAAATTTTGAATCAACCGGAATCGCCACGGCTGCGGTTGCTATGGGAGTAGAAGCATCGACCCCATCATTCATAGCACGGTTCGCCAGTTGGTTCAGCGAGATTTGATTTAAAGTGCTATGGGTCGGAATCGAACTCAGATCAGCTATATCTTCTCCTGGAAGATCGGCAACGGCTGAATCATCACTTCTATATTCTGAGGGAAGAACTGCCGGAAGCACAGATTGAGGTAATCTCCCTCTTAAAAGGCGCAAGTCTGTTGCGGCAGAAGCTTGTTGTGGAGAGGGGTCAGCATCTGGACGAATCTGAGGGTCTTGCCATGAATTCGTGGCTAGAGAGGCCGGACTATTAGAAAAACTACTCGCCAGTTGCTTAGGGATTTTTAGACTCTGATTGAGACTCAGAACATTAGGATCAGTTAGCTGATTTGCCTTAATAATGGCATCAACAGAAACATTATGCAGTTTAGCAATTCGAGCTAACGTATCACCCGAACCTACCTGATAAACTTCCGAGATGGTTGGGTCGCGCTCATCATTCGGAATCACAAAAGCTCCAGATAGCCCTTGGGAGATGGTATCTAAAGAATTAAAATGAACCGAGTTAGAAACCCTATTGGTGGACTCCCACGGCTGATTGGAGTGAGCAGGAGATCCCGAATTCCCCACCGATGGACTTAGTATTTCCTGAGTAGCCGAGGTTTCACCCCCAGAAAGAGGAATTTGCTGATTGAATCCGGGGTTGGATTCCGACAGCGTAGCTGATTCAGGTAACGATTCCGAGTTAACACTCGGCCGAGACTCTGGTGTAGAAAATGCTTCTACGCTAGTCTTATCTGGTTTGTTTAACCCTAAATCCGTAGATTGACTCCGGTTATTTGTCACTTTCTCATCTGTATTCAGACTGGAAAGGCTCCGCAATAGAGATGGCTGCCAATCGGGTTGGGATGTTTGTCCGGTTGAATTTTCCACCGTCGGGGAGGATACTGCCATCGGTGCAGGAGACTGCATCGCCGGATTGGACTCAGGATCGGATAACTCAGTTGCCATGACTCGATCGTTCGTTTTGGGCATAAGGATGCCCGAAGCGACGGCCAAACCGAGAAATGCGAAAGAGGTATAAACCTTACGACTGCCAGGGTGTGCGACCTGTTGTTTGGTCTGGCCTGTTGCAGTCTGATCTAAATTGAAATCTAAATTAGGCATAACAACAGGTTGATCATGATTTGGAACTGTTCCTTTCAAAGAACGACCTCCTATGGAGAAGCGTGCTGACTGTCCTCGAACCGCTCAAGAAATTCATATCAGTGAAATTAATCACATTAATTATTGACTGAAATCACTGAGGATAATCTTGATTAAGTCAGATTACCTTGATTTTTCAATTTCGGCAACAAAAGCCAAAGTTAGATTGAAATGCGAACCCTGAAAATTAAGGATAGATAAACAATAACCCTTGAGGGCCGAGGATGTTTAAATATGAGTGAATTCTGTCACCAGAGTTCAGATGAGAATTTACACCAGTTCCTACCAAAAATACAACACCTGATCTGGGGCTGTTAATTTCTGGGGATCAGATGACAAGATCGATCAAAATAGACAATTAAGAGCTTTAAATCAAAGCCAGTTAAGGGTTATGGCTTTTTTGTGATAGGAAAAAATACCCCGTTTAGATGAATAAAATCTATCACTGTCGGGGGACAATTGAATCCGGTCACTTATAAAAAAAAGTTATCAGATTGGGGTGGTTTTTGGGATTAACACAATATCAGGGTTTGAGGGATGGAATTCACCCCAAATAACCGAGTTGGCGGCGTACCTCAAATAAACTGATGGCAACACTCACGGAGAGATTCAAACTTCTCACTCCGGCTTCAGCCATGGGAATATATATTGTTGCGGTGCAAGTCTCCAATACATCGGCCGAAAGTCCGGTGGTTTCACTGCCATAGAGCAACCAGTCGGAATCTTGAAACTGGAACTGGATATAGTTAGAAGCCCCTTTGGTACTAAACCCCAGCAAACGGCCGCCCCGTTGTTGCTGATGGGTTTGAAAGCTGGAAAAATCTGGGTGATGGGTGAGCTTAACGTAGGGCCAATAATCCAAACCCGCCCGCTTTAGGTAGCGATCGCTAATTTCAAACCCCAATGGCCCGACTAAATGTAATTCGGTACAGGTTGCTGCACAGGTACGGGCGATATTTCCGGTATTGGGAGGGATTTGTGGCTGAACTAAGACAACGTGGGGCATGAGGTAATTAGACCAGGAAACAAGGGCTTTTGGGTCGGATCAACCCGGTTGATGAGTAATAAATCTATAGTTTTTCTTTATACTTTGTAAAGAAATTTATTGATAAGATATTCTCATCTAAAAATTGGCCAATTTTCAGGCGATCAGGGGTTGACAAATTTGATCTTCAAACTCTTGTTCCTGGGTTGCCATCTCCTGAATGGCCTGTTGAATAATCAAGCGAGGATCGTGGCCCTGTTCCGACAGTCGTAACCATTGTTGGGCGGTAGACCCTTCTCGCAGTAGCTTTTTCACCGGAGACAGAAAGCAACTAAACCCGTGTTTTTTGGCAATTGGCCAAACTTCTGCATAAATTTGTTCAATCCAATCTCTAACGGAAATTAGGCTGCCATCTTTCCAATGCCGCAGTTGGGCGTCTAAACTATGGTGGGCTGCGAGAATTTCATTTTGATCTGAAATTTCGACTAAATCCTGGGCCCGGCTATTTTCAGGAAGTTGACTGAGTTGCAATGGATCAAGGTCAGGATTCTCTAACATTTGCCAGATCCGAGCTTCTAATAACGCTGTGATCGCTAACAGGGCGATGGGGTTGACCATCAAATCACAAATTCTGAGTTCTAGGCGGTTTAAATTATAGGGACGGCGATCGCCATTGGGTCGTACCGATGACCACAGGTGACGAACATTCTGCATGGTTTTTTGTTGGAGTTGGGTTTCTGTCCAGTCGATAAAATGGCGATGGCTTTCAAACAAGGGGACAAAAGCTGGGGTTTTGGGGAATAAATGCCAACGGGTGGAATGATATCCGGTGACTTTGCCGCCCAAAAAGGGAGAGGAAGCACTCATCGCTAAATATAAAGGAGCTTCAACCCGCACCAAACGAATTGCCCGCATTAACTGTTCGAGATCAGCAATACCCACATTAATATGAATACTGGCAGTAACTACATCCGTACCATAGGTTTGTTCAATATAATCATGATAGGGATTTTGGGGATCGGAGCGATAAAATTTCTCCGTACCGCCCAGGGGTAGGGTACTTCCTGGGATGATAGTATAGTCCCCCAACTTTTGTAAATATTTTCGGAGTTCCCGCCGAGGTCGAACTAAGGCACACAATAACCGATCATAATTACACAGGGGGGCGGTGGTGTACTCGACATTGCGACTATCGGGTTCGCGGACAAATCCCTCTAAATCCGCTACAATTTTATCGGACAGTCCCACCACGTCACCTTGGGGAGTTCCGGTATACATTTCTACTTCAAAACCTTTGGATAAAAGCATAGTACAGTTATCAGTAATCTGTTATCAGTTGTGGGGGCGGGTTCATCGAGATTTAGGTGATTAACAAATATCTCACACCAACCTGCCCGTACAAGTTATCGGGGTAAGAGTTATTAGAAAAGAGTTGATCAACTGTTTGCTAATAATTGAATCTGGGTTATTAGAAAATAATTCCTATTCTCTATCCTATCACGGATTCTGAACCCCAAGGAAAAATGCTATCGGGTTCATTGTAGTTAAAAATATAGTCATAATCAAAATCGAAGGCTCGACTATGACGGGTGAGGGAGAATCCACAAGCAATCACTTGGCTAGTGGTAAAGGTTGCCATAACTAATTCAATTAATTTTCTTGATTTTATTTCGGGTTTCTGTACATAATAATCCCGTTTAGCAAAAAATACCCGTTCATCTTTAGGAACAATAATTCCATTCACTTTATGGGCGTGTTGAATCGGTTTGAGATAATTTTTAATAAAATAATCTTGATTAGTTTGTAGGCGAGAGAGTCGTTCATGTTGTACCCAACTCATTTGAAATAGGAGTTTAATCATTTCAAATCCGATAATATAATTAAAAACATTATCTTTGTCTTTTGGGCTTAATGCTAATTTTAAAGCAGATTCTAAATATTGACT
>Ga0208590_1000320_pt1 | contig 11696 bp, 5 predicted proteins | sample LakMenEpi27Sep09_FD_150740 | JGI IMG/M metagenome (GOLD analysis project Ga0208590, IMG submission 150740) | Freshwater microbial communities from Lake Mendota, WI - 27SEP2009 deep hole epilimnion (SPAdes) | ecosystem: Environmental > Aquatic > Freshwater > Lake > Epilimnion/Euphotic zone ... | reverse complement strand
ATGGACTCAGGGTTGTTGTTCCGATTCATTCAGGAAAAGACCTAAAACCAGGGACTTTAATGGGCATGATACAGGATATTGGTATTGACAAGGAAACTTTTTTTCAGTTATTGGGAAAATAAATGAGAGGATTGCTATATTTGTATCGAATTTAGAGACTTAATTTTATTGACTATTGTTTTTGTTGACTGATTCCTTGTTGCAAGCGAGGAAGGGGAATAATTACCGCCATCCTAGCACTCACCTCAAACAATGTCAAAAGTCTTTTCCTACCCCCAGGGCTGTTTTATTCTCTCCCCCTCTCCGATAAAATAGAAAGAGCTACAAGTCCCTTGGATTCTAGTTTTAATAGAATTATCAATAAATTTCGTAATTTTTCTTATAAATTCGTTTCAATTTTTAACCTGGTTATAAATAAATATTGTCCAATACAGAGTTACAATCCTACTTAACCTAGTGCAAGGTAGATTTGACATGAATCAAGATCTTCAAAAAATTAAGTCTCAACTTGATCAAGGCAATGAACAAGAAAAATTGTTAGCTTTGTCAAAGGCTCTGAACTATGGAGAAGCAGGTTTAGAGTTATTCATTAATTACTCTTTACAAGCTACAGATAGAATTAAACAGTCTGCTTATTGGATTTTACATGGCTATAATCCTTATTTAGCCAATAACACCAGTAATAAAAATATCAATCCAGCCGATACTATCACTTGTTTAGCAGTAAGCCCTGATAATAAGCTATTAATTGGAGGAAGTTGGAAGAAACTCTGGATTTGGTACTTAAACACAGGACAAATCTATCATAGCTATGAAGCGCACGATAGCTGGATTTTATCAGTTGCTATTAGCTCAGATGGCAAGAAAATTGTTAGTGCTAGTGCTGATAAAACGATTAAGATTTGGAATCTTAGCCCTTGGCGACTTGATCATACTTTAAAAGAACATACCAGTTGGGTTAATGCTGTTACGATTACCCCGGACAATAAAACTGTTGTTAGTGGCAGTGCTGATAAAACGATTAAACTCTGGGATTTACAAACAGGAAAATCACGTCAAACTATTAAAGATGAGCAAGAGTTGGGAATTGTATTAAGTTTAAAACTTGATTCTACGGGTAATTTCTTATTCTGTGGAAGTGCGAATAACAATATAACGATTTGGAATTTGAAGGGCAATACATTAGTTCAAAAACTGGAAGGACATTTAGATTGGGTTCAATCATTAACTCCTATTCCGACTGAAAATAGTTTACTGAGCGGTAGTCGTGATGGAACCATAAAATATTGGAAACCCGAAAATAAATCTAATAATAATCAAAAGAATAATTTTAAAGAATTATGGCTTGTTTTATTATTAGCAGGTCTTTTGGATATTGGATCTACTGTATTATTCGTTTTCCAGGTAAAGTGGTATTTGACTGTTTCTAGTTTTATAGTAGGTATTTTAATTAAATGTATCGCTTGGTTATTTTCATTTGATTCACCTGAAATAATATTTAAAGAATTAACTCTTTATAAGAACCAAGCTTTTTATAAGATAAGAATTAATTCTTTGGAACTGAGCCAAGAGGAAAAAGAGTATATTATTATAGGTGCGGATGATTCAATCATAAAAAAATATTGTTTAACAAATCAAAAGATTGAAGATTTTTTAAAAGATGATTTTCATTATATTAACAGCTTAGTAATTAGCTCTGATAAAAAATATATTGTTACTGCCAGTGAAGATTGGGTAACAGTATGGGATCTTAACACTAGAGAGTTTTTGCATCATATGAAAGGATGCTCTTACCCAAAATTAAGTAAATTAACTATTTATTCTGATAAGGGGCAAGAAATTTATTGTGAATGCCAAGGAAATTTTAGAGTCGAAGGGTCTGATCAGGATGGTTTACAACTCACTCTTAATCCTAAAGATATTACTTGGGAATGTTCTAACAATTCATCTCTAGGAACTATACAACAAAATGGATTATTTACAGCAGGTAAAATCGAAGGCAATATTCAAATTATAGCTCGTATTGGTAAATTTAAAGCATCTGTTCCTATTGTTGTTATTGAGCCACCTAAAGTTACTCGATTACAGATAGAACCCTCATCTGCTGAACTTCAATTTAATAAACCTCAACCATTTAGATGTAAAGTATTCGACCAGCGTAATCATGAAATGGCGAATCAAACGATTTCCTGGAAAGTTAGCTCATCTTATGCTGGAACAATTGATGCAAAAAATGGATACTATAAAGCAGGACAAACAGTAGGAAAATTTGAAATAATTGCTTCAGCAGGCGGTAAAGAAGAAAGAGTCACGATTTCTGTAATCGAACCTCCTAAACTCAATCAATTAAAATTTACCAAATCCGTACTAGAACTTAAGTTTGAAGAACGTTTTAAATTTGAAGTAAAAGGAATAGATCAATATGGAAACGATATAGAAGTTAAAAAAATTAGTTGGGATGTAATAAATTCAACACACCTAGGAAAAATTAATCAATATGGCTACTTTACAGCAGGGAATAGAAAGGGGACAGTTCAAATTATTGCTTCAGCTAAAGACATACAAGAAAGCCTCACGATTTCTATAATTGAACCCCCAAGGCTTGTTAGATTGGAATTTATAGAATCAGTATCAGAACTTAAGTTTGAAGGAAGTTTTCAATTTCAAGTTAAAGGAATAGATCAATATGGAGATGATATAAAAGTTGAAGAATTAATTTGGGAAGTTAACCCAGAATTTGCTGGAAAAATTGATAGAACGTCCGGCTATTTTACAGCAGGTCAGGGAGAGTTAGACGAAGTTAAAATCATCGCTTTAGCCCAAGGTGTAGAAGAAAGCGTAACGATTTCTATCATTGAACCTCCGAGACTTGCTCGTATACAAATTGAACCTTCATCTGTTACTTTAAAACCGGAAGACGAGCAACCTTTCTCAGTGATTGGTTTTGACCAAAAAAATAATGATTTCCCAATTAATAATGATCCACAGTGGAGTGCAATAGATGGCTATATTAATGGTTTTGGTCTAGTCGCATATTATCAGGCTGCGGCAGATCAAATTGGAAATTCTGAAGTTACTGTTACTGTCGGAAAGTACATTGGTACAGCTATTATTGATGTACCTTCTATTCTGAAACGTATTGAAATACACCCTAAAGAAAAAGAATTAAAACCTGATGAAGAATACACTTTTTCTGTCGCCGGATTTAATCAAGCTAATCAAAATATTCCTATTCATAAAGTTAAATGGAGTAGTACAGAGGGTAGAACAATTAATAATGAAGGTGTATTTATTGGAGGGTATGAAAAACGGGAAATTACTATTACAGCGCAGGTTGGTACTGTAACTGATACCGCTAAGGCGATTCTTCTTCCTGTTTTAAGGCAGTTAAAAATTAATCCTAGTTTTGTTTATCTCGAACCGATAGGAAAACAACAATTTACAGTTAAAGGGTTGGATCAATTTGGCAATAATATTGATCCTGGTGAAATTGATTGGACAACAACAGGATGCAAAATTGATCAAAATGGATTATTCAGTGTAACGAGTAATGCTCAAGGTTATTTCCAAGTTACAGCTACATCAAAGTTAGATCCAAAGTATACTAAAAATGTGAGAATGCTCCTTTTAAATGTAGGAGTTTCAAGTTTGATTTTATCTTGGTTACTCCCTTTAAAACCTGTTTTAGACGATTTATTTGCTTTAAATTCAGATGGGGATACTCATGCACAAGAAATACTAGAAAACAATAGCGAATCCGATATAGATTTGTTAGAACCCGTTGAAGAAAATTCCGTTGAGATAGTATTAGAAGAAGGTTTAGATTATCAAGTTGATGAGAATCAAGATATAGATACCTCATTGGTAAATCAATCTATCGCTGTCAATATTAATGAAGAAGGTTTAGAACATCTACAAGATGAAGAAGTCGCTATCGTAGATTTTGATGCAGCTTTTCAAGATTGGTTACGGCATAAATTATTAAAATTAATAGCTCGTTGTTTACGATTTATTGGTCGTTGGTGTATTAATGAAGCGACAAGCAACTTAAGTGTAACGGCAAATGTATTTGTGTTAGCTGTTCAATATAATCCTTATAAATATTTTGAACACCTTCAAACTTTTTATGGACATTCAGAATTAGTTAAATCTATTGCTATTACAGCAGATGGAACTAAATTGGTTAGTGGTAGTGATGACTCTACTGTTAAAATTTTCAATTTAGCTACGGGAGAGCTACTTTTATCTTTAGAAGATCATGATGATTATGTAAACTCTATAGTGATCTCTCATGATAATCAAACAATTATTAGTGGAAGTTCAGATGGAACTATTAAATTCTGGGATTTAAGTACAGGAAATCTAATTAAATCTTTAGATAATGGTGTTGGTGTTTGTTCTATGGCTATTACAACAGATAATAAGAAACTTATTATACTTGATAAATATTCAATCAAAAAATACTTGTTAGATGAGTCTGATGACTCGCCTTATTTACAGGATTTTTTAAGCCTAAATGACAATCTTTCATCTTACTGGGAGCATTATCAAATTTTACTAACACCTGACGATAAAAAATTGATTATTGGAAGAAATTTAGTAAAGATATTGGATATAGAATCTGGAAAAGTATCACATATTTTAGGAATAAAATCTGTTGCTGTTCATTCTGTTGCTATTACTTATGATGCAAAAAAAATCGCTTTTGGACGCTGTTGTTTTTCTCCATTTATAGAAATCTTTAATTTAAGTACAAAAAAAGAATTAGACTTAGAGAATACAGTAAGAGAACGCTCATGTATTTATGCTCTTGCTATTACTCCAGATGATAAAACATTAATTAGTGGAGGGCCAAATTATAGTATCAAATTCTGGAATTTAGAAACAGGACAATTACTACATTCTATTGATAATGTGGGTAGTTCTATTTATGCTCTTACTGTTACGCCTGATGGCACAAAAATTATTAGCGGACACGGAAATGGAACGATTAAAGTTTGGGGAATACCAGAGTTATCCGATGTATAGTTCATCCCCAGACCCTACAAAATTTATTGTCGCCGAGTCATCGCCATGATAGCCTTAACCGTAAGTTCAGGTATATTACCCAAAGTGGGCAAAGTATCTATACCTGAACAAACTAGGGGTAATTCATCGCCACAAAAACCTACTTGCTGTTTAGCATCCAATAACGCCTGGGCTAAGACTTGCACATCTTCATCAGGACGCTTAAAATATGCGGCGCTAGGCGTTTTCCAAACCGTAGTAAGCCCTTCAGGGCTTTCTTAGAGAGTCCTAAAGGACTCACTACAAAATTGTTTACACCAGTTACTTTGGCAATTAGCCTTGCAACTATAGCAAGTTGTTGATGCGATCGCTACTTTTTTAAGTGAGAAGACCAAACAATACCTTGATCACCCTTGACCCAATGTTATGAAAATATGACATTGAATCGAAAGGCGTCCACATTCGAGTGTTATAATAAAAAGTTGGCTTTTTATAGAACTAACTCCCCCTTCAGCAACTGCTTAAGTGGGATTTTGTAGTGACTCAAATCTCCTATCAGTAGAAAACCGTAGCGTCTACCCTATTGTACCTAAAATGACAGAATCAATTCGCTTTCTGATGTGTTCTCCAGACCACTATGATGTGGACTATGTGATCAATCCTTGGATGGAGGGAAACATCCACAAATCCTCCTTTGACAAGGCTAGAGAACAATGGCAAAATTTGTACCATCTGATTAAAGATCACGCCATTGTTGACCTAGTAAACCCCGCCAAAGGTTGGCCGGATATGGTATTTACCGCCAACGCCGGGTTAGTTCTCGATAAAACCGTCGTTCTTAGTCGTTTTTATCATAAAGAACGCCAAGGAGAAGAACCCTATTTCAAAACCTGGTTTGAAAGTCAAGGATTTACCGTTCACGAACTCCCTAAAGACCTCCCCTTTGAAGGCGCTGGAGACGCATTATTTGACCGGGAAGGGCGCTATTTATGGGCAGGATATGGATTTCGGTCTGAACTCGATTCTCACCCCTTAATTGCCGAATGGCTCGATATTGAAGTTCTATCCCTGCGGTTAATGGATGAACGTTTTTATCATTTGGATACCTGTTTTTGTCCCCTAAAAGGCGGGTATTTAATGTATTATCCTCCCGCCTTTGATTCCTATTCAAATCGCTTAATTGAAATGCGAATTCCTCCCGAAAAACGGATTATTGTTGAGGAACCCGACGCCATTAACTTTGCTTGTAACACCGTCAATATTAATCAGATGGTGATTATGAACAAAGCCAGTGAAAACCTCAAAGCTAGAATCGAAGAAGCAGGTTTTACTGTCCTAGAAACTCCCCTAACTGAGTTTTTAAAAGCAGGTGGGGCTGCCAAATGTTTAACCCTGCGGGTGACTGAACCTGTAATTGTTGATCGTCATGCGGTGGTTAAAGTCGAAAGCCACACCGTCCTAATGGAAGGACATCTATTAGACGCCGGGTTAATTAACCGCGCCCTGGATTTAGTTGTCGAAGGCGGGGGTAGTTTCAAAGTCCTTAACTTCAATTTAGGGGAACAACGCCAAAGCACCTCCAAGGCCGAGATTAAAATTTCTGCCCCCTCCCATGAGGTGATGGAAGAAATTATTAGCCAATTAATTGATATTGGCGTGGTGTCCTTAGAAGATGACCAACGGGACGCCCGCTTACAACCCGTCGAACAAGATGGCGTTGGCCCCGATGATTTCTACGTCTCCACCATTTACCCCACGGAAGTTCGGGTTGATGGCCAATGGTTGACGGTTCAACATCAACGCATGGACGGCGCGATCGCGATTTCCGAAACCCCCAACGGCCTAGTCGCCCAATGTAAAATTCTGCGGGACTTAAAGGTCGGAGAACGGGTTGTTGTGGATGTGGTTGGTCTTCGCACCATCCGCAAAACCGAATCCAGGGAAGCCCGGAATGCACCCCAGGAATTCAGCTTTATGTCGGCTGGGGTGTCCAGTGAACGCCGGGTTGAGTTAATTGTGGAACAGGTCGCCTGGGAATTGCGCCAAATTCGCGATCGCGGCGGTAAAGTGGTGGTCACAGCCGGCCCAGTGGTAATCCATACCGGAGGGGCGCAACATTTATCCCATCTGATCCGTGAAGGCTATGTGCAGGCGTTATTAGGGGGAAATGCGATCGCGGTTCACGATATGGAACAATCGATTATGGGAACCTCCCTTGGTGTCGATATGAAACAAGGCATCGCTGTTAAAGGAGGGCATCGACATCACCTTAAAGTGATTAACAGTGTTCGCCGTTATGGGAGTATTGCCACTGCCGTTGAAAATGGCTTGGTTAAGAGTGGGGTAATGTACGAATGTGTGAAAAATAATATTCCCTTCTCCTTAGCGGGTTCGATTCGGGATGATGGCCCCCTACCGGATACCCAAATGGACTTAATTAAGGCCCAAGAAGATTATGCCGAACTTTTGCAGGGCGCGGATATGATTCTGATGCTGTCCTCGATGCTGCATTCGATTGGGGTGGGGAATATGACGCCTTCGGGAGTTAAGATGGTCTGTGTGGATATTAACCCGGCCGTTGTGACCAAACTGAGCGATCGCGGTTCTGTGGAGTCCATTGGCGTTGTCACCGACGTGGGACTATTCCTAAGTTTATTAGTCAATCAATTGGATAAATTAACCAGTCGTTACGGGGTCGTACAAGTCGGTTAATTTCATTTTGAATTAACGAAAAGTGATCACATTCAAAATTTTTGAATGTGATCCTTTCTGTTATAATCAAAAAAAATAAAGCCCGTGACGAGGATTGAACTCGTGACCTCTTCCTTACCAAGGAAGTGCTCTACCACTGAGCTACACGGGCAAAAAAAATTAATAACAAAAAACTAAAATATTATAGCTTCTAATCTTTAATTTTTTTAACTTTAGAGGTGGGCCGAGCTGGATTTGAACCAGCGTAGGCGTAGCCAGCGGATTTACAGTCCGCCCCCATTAACCGCTCGGGCATCGACCCATTTATTCAACAATTTTATATAGTAGCACGATCTCAGAAAATGTCAATGGTTTTGGCAAAAAACTTTTTTAGTCTAGGGTAAAGGGGGCTGATAACCCTAGCGTTCAGGGAGTTTACGGACTTTTTTGGTTGGGCGGGTTGGACGGGAAGAACGGGTGCGAGGCCGGCCTGTCGTGAGTTTATCAAGCGGTTGGGTGCGGCTGGGAAAATCGCTCTCATCGTAAATTTCCCCGACTAACTCCTCCAAAATATCCTCCAGGGTTACTAACCCAACGGTTCCCCCATATTCATCCACCACAATTGCCAGATGTAAGCGTTGTTGCAGCATTTCCTTGAGTAAATCCCCAACCCGTTTAGTTTCGGGGACATAAACCGGAGGACTCATGGCTTCGGTGACAGAAATGTTGTCCCGTTCCTCATCGTGGGCATGGGCTAATTGTAACGCCCGTTTCAAATGGACAATCCCGACAATTTGATCCTTTGATTCTCCCTGCACTGGAATCCGAGAATATCCCGTTTCTAGGCATAACTCAATCACTTCTGGTAAGGTAGCTTGATGGGAAATAGTTCGCATCTCAATTCGCGGTTTAACCACCTCTCGGGCGATTAAATAATCCATCATCAAGGCTTTATTCAAGAGTTGATGTTTTTGCCAATCTAACTGACCCCGACCCCCTAAAATTTCGATCATCAATCGCAAATCCTGTACCGATAATCCCTGCTGAACCCCCCCCGGACTAAACATCCGAATAATCCCTTGGGTAATACTTTCTAACAGGACAATCACTGGCGAGAGGACAATAGATAACAAATAAATCGGCCGAACCGTAGCTTTAAAAATGGGTAAAATGTTGTTAATAGCAAAGGATTTCGGGGTAATTTCCCCAAAAATTAATACTAGAAAAGTCACAACACCCGTAGCTACCCCAATCCCCGCATTACCTAGCCAAATCGCAAATAAATTACTGGTGAGAATCGCCGAGAAATTATTTACCAGGTTGTTTCCGACTAACAAAGTGGTGATAAATCTGGCCCGCTTTTCTAAAACTAGAGTATACATGCGGTTGGGGTCGCCCTGTTCTTTAATTAAAGCTCGTAATTTTAAGTTATCGAGGGCGGTAATGGCGGTTTCGGAACCGGAGAACAAGGCTGATAGAATCAGCATAAATACCAGCACTAGAATATCTAGCCCGATATTTCCCAATAAAGGTACGCTTGCAGAAACAGCAAATAGAGATTCTGAGGGAAAGGTTCCGAACATCAACGGGATAAAGTTATCTGAAAAAACTGTTTTGATTGTAGCCGATGGGGTTTAATATAGCAGGGAACAGGGAATGGGTAATGGGTAATAGGTAATGGGTAATAGGTAATAGGTAATAGGTAATCTGCTGTGCTATACAATAAAAGACTTCCTGGGAGTAGGAAGTCCTATAAATAAATAGATTGGGTTTTGGTGTCAGACCCAGATTAAATAACGGTATAATCGGAAATTACCGCATTTTTCAGGATCACAACAATACCACTGCGGATATAAAATCCTAAATCTTCCCTTTCCGCTTCTTGGATATCCTCTTTATTGATAATTTGGACATTGCGACCAATGCGAGCATTTTTATCAACAATAGCCTTACGAATTACGGTATTGGAACCAATACCCAGTGAAACTTCACCTTCTCGTAAACCCGAAGAACGTTCTGAGAATGCTTGATAAAAGTCGGAACCCATGAGTAGGGTATCTTCAATCACGCATCCAGCTTCCACCCGGGAACGTAACCCCAAAACAGAATGATCAATCCGACATTCTTTCAGGATACAACCTTCAGCAATAATAGACTCCGTAATCCGACAATCTAGGATTTTCGTAGGGGGTAAGTGACGAGAACGGGTATAAATCGGAGATTCTTCGTCGTAGAAACTGAAGTTGGGGTGGGGTTGTTGTGTTAAACCCAGATTGGCATGATAAAACGCTTCGATGGTTCCAATATCTTCCCAATAGTCTTTAAATAAAAAGGCTTGAACGTTTAAATTGGCCGATGCGTTGGGAATTACTTCTTTCCCGAAATCAGTTTCCTGGGGATTTTCATCTAATAGCTTAATCAAGGTGTCTTTGTTAAAGACATAAATCCCCATAGAAGCAATATAAGGATTTTCTTTAGCCTGTTCGGGAGATAAACCTAACGTCGAGGTATCCACCTGCATTTCTTTGAGGGCGTCCCCTTTGGGTTTTTCGCTAAAACTCACCACCCGTCCAGAGTCATCAAGTTTCATTAAGCCAAAATCCGAAGCCCGTTTTTCGTCAATGGGCAATACCGAAAGGGTAATATCCGCTTTGGTGTCTAAATGACGTTGGACAAATTCCCGATAGTCCATGCGATAGAGATGGTCACCGGATAAAATCAGAAATTGGTCAACGTCCCATTCCTTCAGCAGCCACAAATACTGACGCACCGCATCCGCCGTACCCTGGAACCAATTGGGGTTTTGGGTGGTCTGTTGGGCGGCTAGGACTTCTGCAAAGCTATCATCAAAGCCAGAGAAGTTGTAGGCGCGAGCAATATGGCGGTTTAAGGATGCTGAGTTAAACTGGGTTAAAACGTAGATTTTGAGAATTTCTGAGTTAATACAGTTACTAATGGGGATGTCGATTAACCGATATTTCCCGGCGATGGGAACCGCAGGTTTGGCCCGCATTTTGGTTAAAGGATACAGGCGGCTTCCCGCACCGCCACCGAGAATGATTGCTAAAACTCGTTTCACAAAAAATTACCTCTCAACTGCCAATAGTCTTCCCAAGTCCAGTGTCCGACTGTACGGTACTCTTGACAAGGGGGGAGAGGCAAAACCGACATTAAGTTTGGGTTTGGGTTAAGTTAAGAGGAACGGAAAGGGCCAAAGAATTGTTAAACGGTTATTGAATTTTAAGTGTTGAAAATTTTCTAGCTGTTTAGAACTTGATAATTCTTTATATTTTTTTACCGGATTAGTCAGGGATTGTTTTGTTAATTTCAGGTTATACGAGAATAAACACGATCAATTTTGATTAAAGATAGAGGATTTATGATGCACCCATATTGGCATAAGGTTTCTCAGGCGCTTAAAGTGGCTGTGGTCGGGGTTTCTTTACCTCTATTGTTGTCGAGTGCAGGGTTGGCGCAACAGAATGTTAAGCAGGATGCTGTTGAGGTTAATACCAAAATTAAAGAGTCCATTGAGTTATTGATGGATGGTAATGATCGGGAAGCTATTGAGAAACTTCCGAAATCCGAGGAAGCTGTTGATCATTTAATTAAAATTATAGAAGATCCAAAGGAAGATTATGAAATACGCATTTCAGCCATTAGATCTTTAGGAACAATAGGAAAAGTAGCTCAAAAAGAAGTTGATAGATTAATCAACTTAGCGGTAAATTCTGACAACTTAGCAGTAAATTCTGACAAAAAAGTAAACTTTAGAATATGGTCTTTAAATAGTTTGGCTTCTGGAATTGGAATGGGAAATTTAACGCTTAATCAGCAACAAATTAAAACAATTTTTACCCTATTGGATGATGAAAATGAGAAAATTTATTTTCAATCAGCCTATGTTATTACAGAAACTGTAAAAAGAAATAACCTTCCAAATTTAGTTTCATCTCTCAAAACAATTGCCGAAAATTCTGAAAAACCTTGGAAAACTC
>Ga0208590_1000265_pt1 | contig 12925 bp, 9 predicted proteins | sample LakMenEpi27Sep09_FD_150740 | JGI IMG/M metagenome (GOLD analysis project Ga0208590, IMG submission 150740) | Freshwater microbial communities from Lake Mendota, WI - 27SEP2009 deep hole epilimnion (SPAdes) | ecosystem: Environmental > Aquatic > Freshwater > Lake > Epilimnion/Euphotic zone ... | reverse complement strand
CCGAGATTGCTGCTCTCAAGGCTGAAGCTCCTGCCGATGAAGCAGCCGCAAAAGTCTTCGACCAGAAAGCTGCCGATGCCAAGACAAAGCAAGCTGCAGCCCTCGTTGAGGCAAAGACGAACACCGATAACGCAACAAAGGTTGGTGCAACCACAACGGCAGGCAAGCAATACACAACCAATGCCTCAACCTGGACAAAGGCTGCTCGTAGCTACGAATTAGCTGCAAAGAACTTTGAGCGATCTGCTGCAAGCTTGCGTGACAAGATCAATGAGGTCGCCAAGAAAGAGAAGCAGAAGCTCAACGTTCAGCAGACTGTCGAGAATTCAAAAGTTGAAGTTCAATCGACATTGCAGAACCGTAAAAACGCCTGCCGACCTGGTTTATAAGACTATTGAGTAGAAACTAAAGTAACGCTTAACCAACCGTTACTTTAGTTTTTGCAACTTTGATTGGCAGAGTAGCAAGATTTCTTTTTGCGGGTCCGATTTTCACAGCGCCATTGACTGCGAACTCTGCTCGGTGCTCGGGGCAAACCCACTTAGTTCCGCTTCGCCTTACTGTCACTCCCTCGTGCGTACATGAGAGGTTTAAAGCGCGATAGGCATTGGCTGCTTTTCCAGTTCTTACCAGAGCGATTTCTTGGCCAGAACCATTCTGGAATTGCACAACGCCGCCAACTTTCTTTAGCGCGGGATTGCTTGAAAGGGAAACATCCACCTTTCCATCAGGTAGCACTTTTACACCAGTGGCCGCAATAGCAGTATCAGGTACTAAACCGAGCGTGAGAACTGCCAGCCCGCAAAGTACAGCTCTACGAGATACTTCTTTTTCATTCTGCATAGCGACCCCTTTATTACGATTCAAGGATGAGAATTTATCTGCTTTTGCGGGCTCTAGCCACGGGAACGCTCGCAATCTATGTAATTCTCAGAAATGACTCGGAACCTTCATGGGTACTTGATCTGCTTCTGTTCAATCTTGTCGCGTTACTGGCTCTCTTCTCGCTCTTGGCTTCACCAATTCCTGATGATCAAATAGGCAGAGTTGGTATATCACTAGCCATCTTGAGTTGGACTATTGGATCTGTCATCTCCTCAATTGATACATTCTTTGATCCCATAACTATTATCAATCTAGAGTTGATTGCAGAGGTGGGGTACGCGCTCTTCTATCCACTGGCCCTATTTGGCTTAAGTCGCGCTATTCGATACAAGATTGCAAGTAGATCACTGGAAATTCTCGATACTCTCATCATCGCACTTGGCTGCACCACTATTGCGGCAGCTTTTCTCATTCGTCCCGCCATGACAAGTATCTCTGGATCTAGTTTTGAAGTCTTTCTATCAATTCTCTATCCCGTGGGAGACATTGTTCTTCTGGTAACTGTGGTGACTTTGACTGTCATTCAGAGATTTTCTATAAGAAACTTCTTGATGATTGCCGGGATCGGCAGCTATTCGCTCTCTGACTTCTACTTTCTTTATTCAACTCAGTCTGGTTCGTATCAATTCGGATCACTGACGGATATCGGCTGGTTGATCGGCTTCATTCTCATCTCAGAGGCGTTCTGGCATGGCTGCGATGAAAGTCAGTCTCCCCGGACCTTTAACCCTGCAGTCGCAACCATCGCGCTCTTGGGTAGTTCTGCGATTCTGGCTATAGCAGTCCTGCAACCAGAGTATTTCCCAAGGTTTCTCATTGTTCCTGCCTTTGCAACGATTGCACTATCTTTTCTGCGAATGGGTGTAGCAATTAATGATGCGCGGAATATGAGCAACGAACAGATTCTGGCACGTACCGATGAACTGACAGGTCTTGCCAATCGCAGGAAGTTCATCGTGGAATTCGAAGAGTTTCTCAAAAGTCCTGGATCTGTTCTGATTCTGGACCTCGATGGATTTAAGCCCGTTAATGACACACGCGGACATGATGTTGGAGATCAGCTTCTCAGTCAGGTAGCGCGGCGATTCGAGCGCGTTATTCCGCACGGCTCTCTACTAGCCAGACTTGGTGGCGATGAATTCGGTGCGCTCATCCATGGAGGCGATGGGCTAGAGATTGCTCGTGCGCTGAGGGCCACGCTCTCATATCCATTCCATATTGCCGGCGCTGAGATAACTCTCGACGTTTCGATTGGAGAGGCCACAAATACGCCGGGTGAGAACTTAGCTGACCAACTCATGCGTCGAGCCGATGAAGCTATGTACGAGGCAAAGCGCTCGAAGCGTGGCGTTGTTGCGTGGCATGACCAATTAGGTGCGCGGGGCTTGAGGTTGTAAATTTCCGCTGTCCAAACCAACCAATGAGTCTCGTGCAGACTCCGCATATGAGGTGAGAGTTACAACCCCTTAAGGAGGTTCCCTAATTGGCAGAAAAGTTCGCTAATCGAGTACTAATTCTCGGCGCAGGCTCCGTTTCACAATCAGTTCTACCGCTACTTATCGAGCATCTCGTAGATGCACAACAAATCACGATCATGGATCAGCGAGATAATCGCTCACGTGTTGCAGATGCCATCAAACAAGGTGCAACCTACGTTCAAGATTCGATTACACGAGAGAATCTCGATGCCCAGCTTTCCAAATATCTTAAGGCTGGCGATTTTCTCCTCGATTTAGCATGGAACATTGATGCCAACACGATTCTTACCTGGTGTCATGATCACGGAGTTTTGTATCTCAACACATCAGTCGAAGAATGGGATCCGTATGAAGGTGGATCAAATAAACATCCACTAGAGCGCACTTTGTATTACCGCCACATGCGTATGCGTGAAATGAAATCAAAATGGACCAAGACTGGACCAACCGCCATTGTCGAACATGGAGCAAATCCCGGTTTGGTATCTCACCTTGTGAAGAAATCTCTGGTGGATATCGCCACTCAAGCTCTCAAAGATGGCAAAGCCTCAAACGGAGTTGAAGGTGCTCTCACTTCCGAGAGCTACAACGAATTAGCCCAACTTCTCGGCGTCAAAGTAATTCACATCTCTGAACGTGACACCCAGGTCACGAACAAGCCCAAGCAATGGGGCGAATTCGTAAACACATGGTCAGTCGAAGGTCTTTATGAAGAGGGCGTAGCGCCCGCAGAACTTGGCTGGGGCACACATGAAAAAACTCTGCCTACTAACGCATATGAACATCAAGTTGGGCCGCGTAACCAGATTGCAATCGCTCAACCTGGTGCAACAACATGGGTTCGCTCATGGGTCCCTAACTTTGAGATTCACGGAATGGTCATTCGCCATGGTGAAGCATTTACAATTTCAGATCACCTCACAGTCTGGAACGGTGACAAGGCGCTCTATCGCCCAACAGTTCACTATGCATATTGCCCGACAAATGAAGCTATTTCCTCGCTTAAAGAGTTAGAGATGCGTTCATGGGATCTACATAAGAATCAGCGAATCATGAACGATGAAATCACCGAGGGTGATGATCGTCTCGGTGTTCTCTTGATGGGACATGCTTACAAGTCTTGGTGGACTGGTTCATTGCTCAATATCCATGATTCGCGCAAACTCATCCCTGGACAATCCGCCACAACAGTTCAAGTCTCGTCTGCTGTCTATGCTGCAGTTGCGTGGGCGATGAAGAATCCTGATAAAGGTCTTCTCGTTCCAGACGAGCTTCCGTGGCGTGAAGTTCTCGCCTATGCAGAGAAGTACTGGGGTGGAATCCACTCGCAGGCCGCTGATTGGGATCCACTTGTTAATCGCAACGATCTCTTCGAGGGTTGGAATGATAAGAAAGTCGATCGCAGCGATGCGTGGCAGTTCACTAATTTCTTAGTATAAGAAATTCAACAGCTAAGGCTTGGGTGGTTTTGCCGCTTTGATTTCTTCAAGGCGAGCAAGCGACTCAAGCCTTTCTGCTGCATGATCAACGATTCGCTTGGTGTATCCATTCTTGTAACCCGACTCAGCTTCCCACGGTTCGTGAATGTCATCTCCATCGAGGTGAGCGAGCTCCGGGATAAATCTCTTGATGTAAACGCCTTCGGGATCAAAGCGTCGTCCTTGCTCAATCGGATTAAAGACACGGTAATACGGCGATGCGTCTGTGCCACACCCAGCGGTCCATTGCCAACCATGCGAATTTGAAGCCACATCATTATCGATCAGGTATTTCATAAAGAAATTCGCCCCGTGCTGCCATTCAATGTGGAGGTCTTTGACCAAGAAGGAAGCTACAACCATACGAGTGCGGTTGTGCATCCAACCTTCAGTAACTAACTGACGCATCGCCGCATCAACGAAGGGATAGCCCGTTTTCCCTTCGCACCAAGCCTCAAATTTCTTGCCGGGCTTCTCGTAGCGCATCTTTGTGAACTTCTGATCGTAGTAATCACGAGAGGTGTGTGGATTATGGTGGAGCACATCAGCATAAAACTCGCGCCAAGCGATCTCTTTGCGATAAACCTCGTGCCCTTTGGATTGACCGAGTGCGGCAAGAATTGTCCGCGGATGAATCTCACCCCAACGAAGATGAGGACTTAAACGGCTAGTTCCTTCAACCCCAGGAATATTACGCGCATCGCCATAATCATCTGCGGCGGTTTTGAGAAAATTCTTAAATCGCGCTGAAGCGGCTTTTTCGCCTGCAGATTGAAGAGTAAAACCAGTTGATAGTTTCCAATCTGGAAGATTTTGATCGCCTTTCTTCGGCGAAACCCATGATGGATTCTTTGGAGCTGCGACTGGAGCGCGCCAACCATGTGCCAACCACGCGCGATAGAAAGGGGTGTACACGCGATATGGAGTTCCATCATCTTTGCGAACTCTTCCCGGAGCTACTGCGTATCCGCTACCAAGTTGATGAAGTGCAATACCTGCGCTCTTAACCTCTTCATCACGCTCTTCGCCATACGGCGCAAAAGGTAGCGCTGAGTGAACTGACTCAGCTTTGTAGCGAGACATTACATCTTTGAGTACCTCAACTGGATTTCCACTTATGACTAGAAGATTTCCATCTAAAGATTCATTAAGTGCTCTTAATGAATCAGCGAGATACGCGCGACGATGCTCACCAGCTCTTTCTGCAATCGCATCATCCATGATGAACAGTGGAATGACTTCATCAGCTTCGTCGAAGGCAGCCAAGAGAGCCGGGTTATCCGCTAAACGTAAATCACGTCTGAACCAGAAGATAGCCCTTGTGCCCATGGCATGATTCAACCATTATGAAAGAGATTCGGCGTTTCCAAGTCCGAGGCATCCCAGGGGAAGTAACTCGGGCTGATTTCTCGGGCAGAATCGTTGATTTCTGGGCTCCCGAGGGGGGAAGTGATCATGTGCTCATCGCACATGATGGACAGAACATCTTTGATCCTCGGACCTCGACCCATTTACGACAAACATGGAAGTTAGCCCAGACTGCAATTCGAGTCTCTGAAGAGTTTCGAATAAATCCTCCACTTGTTATTGGCGTATTTCATAGCTCTACCAAGAGCAATCCATGGGGCCGGGTCAAAGATTTATCTCCAGAGAATGCATTCCGATCTGGAATCCAACCGCTCAGTCCACAAGGAAAGAAAATTCAATTTGAAATTTCCGAATTGCGCGGCAACTTCTATCTTGATCAAATCTTCAACGAGATTCTTCCAACTCTCTCAGAAGCAACGTGCTCTCAACACTTACCTAGTAAGACCGCGATGCTGGGTTCATCGATGGGAGGGCTCGCAACCCTCAATTCCTTTACCCAACACGCAGAGAAGTTTCACACTGCACTGGCATTCTCACCGCACTGGGTTCTGGGCGGCGACGCACTTGTTGATTACTTAATCTCACAACTGCCTGCTCATCATGATAGGAAGCTATGGATGAGCAGAGGAACAAAAGGCCTTGATGCGAGCTATGAACCTTTCCAGAATCGAGCAGATGAATTAGTCAGACACCTTGGGTGGCGAACTAATTTCGCAACGAAGGTTTATCATCGCACTGGACATAATGAGCGATCTTGGGCTAGCTATCTCGATGAGGCTCTTCGGTTCTGGTTAAGCTAGACGATAAATCCCCACAGCAGGGCCAGCGCTACGAAATACTCCCTGTGAAAGAAAGGGCCCATAGAGGACATCTTTGATTTCAGAGAAGTTGTGTAAGGAAGTTTGAATTGCGCTCCGGGTTACGACAATCAAGATCTTCTCTCTCTTGGACTCACGCACAAAAGCAATCAGATCATCTTCTACGAGAATCCAGCGAAGACCGCCATGTGCTAGCGCATGCGATTTTCGCTTAATTCTGACTAGTTTCTGCAGCTCTGCAAAGAAATTTTGGTCCCAATCTGACTCGCTCCAATCAATGGTCCGGCGAGCATCTTCTCCCCATGCTCCACGAAGACCAATTTCGTCTCCAGCAAAGATGGAAGGAACCCCAGGATAGGTAAGTAGTAAACCCATTCCAGCTAAATGAAATTGCGAATCTCCACCCACAACATTTCTAAATCGTGCCGTGTCATGTGAATCCAGAAGCAACATAGATGAGACGAAGTTGCGCCACGGGATTGTCGAGGAGAACTCTCTCATGGCCGCAACCATCTCTTTACCTGTAAATCGTGGCACCGAGACAGGAACCCCAAAAAATCCTGCGTCAACTTCGGGTTTGTTTTTCAGCCATCCCCAGACCGGTCGCATAAAACCGTTGTAATTCATGGTGCCATGCCAACCGAACCCATCGAGATCTGATGGGAAGTGATCAGCATTCTCGGCAACAAGCCAGGCATCGGGATTGGTCTCTTCAAGCGCATTTCGAATACCCAATACCACTTCGTGATTGACATCTTCTCCGCGATAACGTCCAGTCATATTACCGACATCAATACGCCAACCTGACAGAGCAAAGGGTTTGCGGAGCCATTTCTTGATGATGGAGTTCTTACCTGAATACATTAAGTCACGAAGTTTGGTTGAGTTGTAATTAAGTTTTGGCAATGAAGCTAAACCCCACCAACCTTCATAACCATGCTTTACGGATCGATCCCAGTAAAAGAAAGTGCGTTCCTTCGCGCTCTTATTGGATAAAGCGCGCTGAATCCAAGGATGGTGTCTTCCACAATGGTTTGTTGTGAGATCACCCATCACGTGAATCCCTCTAGCTTTCGCTCGCTTTTGAAGCCGGAGAAGAGCGGAATTACCCCCTAGCAGTGGATCAACTTCATCAAAAGATCGCGCGTCATATCGATGGGTTGAGCCTGCAGGGAAAAAGGGCGTGAAATAGATGCCATTTGCGCCTAATTTCTCAATGTGGTGTAGCCGTTGGTGTACCCCATCGAGGTCGCCACCAAAGTATTCAACACCAGTCGTCTTATCTCGACCCTTGGGAAGATCACTCCATTCACGCGGTACAAACTCTTCTGGCATCAGACTTCGATATTTTCCAGAGGTTGCAAAGCGATCTGGAAAGATTTGATAGAAGACTGAACTACGGATCCACCGTGGAAATTCCGGGGTTGCAATTAGTTGAAAGTCGTGGGTGCTTGTTACGTCGTTGTTATGAAACCCTTGAGCATTGAGCCACGAGTATCTCTCGCCATTAACAATCAGGAATCTATAAGGAGTCTTCGGATTGATGATGGGAACAGTAACTTTCCACCATTGCTCTTTCTGTTTCATAGTCTTGGTCATTTGAAAGAAACGCGGCTCGCCATCATGATAGAGACGGAGTATTGCTTTCTCTATTGGAAAATCTGCACCAGCGCTAAAGTGAAAGGTTGTTCGTTGGCCTAGCTTTGGCGCTCCTGTACTGAGATAAATCTCGCTGCCATCATGGTGTGGCAATGTTGAGAGCGGTGCTTGGTAGCTCATATTTCCTTCCCAAAGAACTAGTGATGACTGCTGTCACTTCAACCTTGCCAGAGTGCTCACGTGGATCTACATAGACTCGATACGGGGAATTCAGATCGACCCCGAGTGAAATCCAATCCTTGCCACCTACATTGCGGATAAAGAATTCCGCAGTTGCAAGGTCAGCTGTCTGAACGCCCGCTGTAATCCGATAGAAGCCAGTAAGGAAATCCTCTTTTGTTGCGATTGTTCCCACATTGATGCTCTGCGCGGTGATCTCTTTCTCTGCACGAAGCACAACTGATTCCAGGCCACCAAGTGTGAGTGTGATGGCAGCAGCTTTACTGCTAAAACTCGCCTTTCCTGAGAGAACTTTCCATGCCCCTTTACTAGCGGTTGGAATTGTGACTTTCTGAGCTTTGGCGCCATTGTTCAGGACAACCAAGTATTCACGCTTACTGTTGAGATCACGTTTGGAGAATGCGAAGACTGAACCCTTCGCATAACGCACCTGCATCTGAGCATTTGCGAGCGCTGGGTGCTGTTGGCGTAATTTAGCTAGTGCAATCAGGTGTTGCGCGACGGGGTTGGAAAAAGTCTCTGAGAAAGAGTCTGCGCTACCGACAGGTTTGGATCCAAGACGCTTCTCTGTCTTCCACATCTCTACTTGTGTTGGGAACATATCCTGTCTTGCTCGTTGATCGTTACCGCTCTCAGATCCCAACATTCCAACCTCATCGCCGTAATAGACGACTGGAGTTCCTCGGCTGAGATAGAGAAGCGTGTTCGCGAGTTTAACTCGTGAGAGCAACTGATCTGCTGGATTTACCTTGACGCGCTCAATCAGGAATGCAGACCTTCCCATATCGTGATTTCCCAAGAAGGTAACGAGATTTGATGCTGATGAAAAAGAGCTTGTGTAGTAATCGTCGTAATCAAAGAGATTCTTCAAGATACTGGCACTTGAACTTTGGGCTGCATAATCAACCGCAAACTTCTGGAATGGAAAATCAAGTGCGGTCTGCATCTTATGAACCCGTATGTAGGTGACTAAATCAATCGGATTCTGTTCCCACACTTCACCAAAGATTGTGAAGTTCTTGATGCCTGCGGCAGATGCTTTCTGATTGATAAGTGGACTCCAGTTCTTGAAGAACTCATCATCTACGTGCCTTGCGGTATCAACTCTGAACCCGACAAATCCATATTTCTCAATCCAGGATCCGTAAACATCTCCCCAACCCTGATAAACAATCGGTTTTTCAGTCGCAATGTCATCAAGGCCAAAGAAATCGCCGTTTTTGGTGCACGGCCCATCGCTCCAACAGCGATTCATATCTCCTGAGTTGTGATAATTGTTGATGTCGTTGAGCCAGGCTGGATTCTTGATATCTCGGTACTTCTCAGGGATGTATGCCTTGCGTTCGTCGTACCAAATGATGTCTCCGGTGTGATTAGTGACCACATCAAGAATCAATTTCAAACCCAACTTGTCAGCACATGCTTTGAGTGCAGTCAGATCAGCGTTAGTGCCGAGATGAGGATCAACATTGAGAAAGTCGACTCCCCAATATCCGTGATAACCCGCGCCACCTTCTGTTGGAGGTTGTTGCACGACAAGTGGCGTCAGCCAGATTGCAGTGAATCCAAGTTTCTTGAGACGGGCAAGACCATCATCATCAACGCAATTACCGGTGAGCCCCTTGAGATCACCGCCATGAAAGAAAGCCGTATGTGTCGGATTAAAACCAGGTAGCTCGTCGTTTGTGCGATCTCCATTGCGATAGCGATCTGGCATCACAAAGTAGATCACTTCTTTATCTAAACCAGTGCGAGGTACATCTTTCGTTTCTGCAGCATGAGCAGAAAGAGCCACAGGAAGCACGAGCGTGGTGGCCAGAGCAATGGCCAGCCAGCTACGAATCTTCATTAGCCTTTAACAGATCCCGCTGTGAGTCCACTTACGATGTATTTCTGCAGACTTAAGAAGATAATCACAATTGGAATAGAAGCCACGATTGAACCAGCCGCAAATGGCCCCCAATTCTCCGAGAACTGGCCGCCAATAAATTGTTGAAGTCCCACAGCGACAGTTCTGCTCTCTACTTCAATCAAGAAGAGACGGGCCAAGATGAACTCATTAAAAGTGCCGATAAAGCTCAACAATGAAACAACTGCAAGAACTGGCGCTGCAAGAGGGACGAAGATCTGCCAATAAGTCTGCATGGCACTTGCGCCATCGATCTTTGCGGCCTCATCCAGTTCTGCAGGAATGGAATCGACGAAACCTTTAAGCAACCAGATATTCACGCCCATGGCTCCACCAAGATAAACCAGAATCAGACCCATCTGGGTGCCGATACCAAGTCCGGGAGCAAACTTGTATACCCGCTCCATGATTACATAGAGAGCAGAGAGAGCAAGAATTGCTGGGAACATCTGAATTAAAAGAAGAAGCTGGATACCAAACTTCTTACCCTTAAATTTCAAACGGCTAAAGGCAAACGCAGAGGATGCGCCGATAAAGACTGAGGCAATAGCGACAAATCCTGCAATCATCAGAGAATTTTGCATCCAAGTGAGATAAGGAATTCTCTCATCTTCAAAGAGCACCCGGTAGTTAGCAAATGAGATATCACGTGGGATAAAGGATGTGACCTGCAGACTTCCAGACTCGTTAAACGATGAGAGAACGACGAGATAGAGCGGAAAGAGCGCAAATGCGCACATGGCTAATCCAGTGATGTGACGCCACAAATTCTCTTTCAGCCATCGGGTCATGAGAAGCTCTCCAATACCTTAGATTTCTTAACGCCATAGAGCGAAATTGACGCGACGATGAAGAAGATCAGCACCGAGATGGCACTTGCTAGGCCAAGATCCTGCAGATTATTTCCAAAGGCAATCTGATAGGTATAACTGATCAAAATATCGGTAGAACCTGCAATCTCTCCATCAAGTTGTTCACGAGGTCCACCTCCGGTCAAGAGGTAGATGAGATTAAAGTTATTGAAATTAAAGGCAAAAGAGGCAATAAGCAATGGTGAGAGGATCTGAAGCAAGAGAGGCAGAGTTACTTTACGGAAGATCTGACGAGGATTAGCGCCATCGATAGCGGCCGCTTCCAGTAATTCACTCGGAATAGCTTGCAACGAACCACTTGATACTAAATAGAAGTAAGGGAACCCAAGCCAGAGATTGACCAAGATGACGGCGACGCGAGCAAAAGTTGGATCTTGGAACCAGGCAATATCTCGACCGAGAATCTCATTGATTGCACCGAATTCGGTATTGAACATTCCACCCCAAATGAGGATAGACATAACGCTGGGCATCGCATATGGCAGAACCAAGATTGAGCGATACATACGACGACCGCGGATTGGTTTATTGAGGGCGAGTGCAAGTAGAAGACCGAAAGAGAATTGGGTGAGGACGGTCAGAGTTGCAAAGACTACAGTCCAGATGAAAACTTGAATGAGAGGATCTCTGACCCGCTCGTCGTTAAACAACCTGATGTAGTTGGAGAACCATGATGGATCGCGCCACCCAGGTTCAAGAAAGTCAGCTGTATCGTTTTCGTTTACGTAGTTTCCGTTGTTGTTATCTCGATAGATGTCGCCGGTAATCAGACTTCGGAAGATATCTTGTTCAGGGAGATACTCCAGGGATTGTCGGAACACCGCACCCACGTTGAGGCTTTCGACTGCAATGAAATATTCGCCATCAAAGTAGAAACGCTCTTTAACGGTCTGGCTGCCAGAAATATCTTGTGACTCAAGAGCTGTGAATCCGTTGGTGGATTGGGCAACCTCATACTCATCAAGTTGGACGATGCTTGAGGTAAGTGGAATCTTCTCATTCGGGGTTGAGATGAAATATGTCTTATTAGCGATATCTGAGACCAAAATCGCTGGACCTTGTTGGTATTCGCCCACAACGATATCGAAGGCAGTCCCATTCTCATCTGGCTCTAGGGCTAGGGCTTGAATACGACCCAGCGCTTCTTCTTTGCTGATGTAGTTGCCGGTCTTGTAGTTAAAGGTCGACATGACCAAGGTATAAAGAATTGGAGTCAAAACAAAGGCAGCCAACAAGATGATTCCTGGAAGGAAGAACTTCAAAGGAACTGTTCGCTTACTGAAGTAGGTGAAATTAATCAGAATAATGACAATCGCAAGGAATCCTGCGATGACGTATTCGCCTTTTGCGAAGGCGCTCTGTGTCAAAGTGACAAGAACAGCCGTAGCAAGAGCAACGATGGCGATCTTGATGACCGTCGCAACTTTACCGCGGATAATTCCCGTCAACACTCTGGCCACCGAATCTTTCGAATTACTAAGAACTCTGAATTAACGATAGTGAATAAAGCGAACTGACGTGGTCTATTCAAACCACGTCAGTTCACTGCACATCAATCTGGAATCTCTTCCAGGATTAATCAAGCCAACGACTAGATGTCGTTAGCAGCACCTCTCAGGTTGGTGCGCCAGATAGCGGCCAACTTCTTCGCTTCTGCAACTGCATCCTTGCCATCGACAAGTACTGCGGTCCAGTAAGCAGGTGCTGAATCCCAGTAGCTCTTGCTACCGGATGCACCATTAAGAATTGCTCCTACCTGAGGAATGCTTGCTGCTGCAGCTGATGCGCCAAAGCCCTTCTGGCCATCAGTTACAGATGCATCATTTCCAGCGCCCTTTTCTGCTGGTGGTCGCTTCTCATTCTTCTGATAAGCAACTTGTCCGGCAGTTGAGCCAAAGAAATCAACGAGAAGTGACTTCGCAGCTGCTTCAACGCCATTAGACGCAGCAAATGTTGTGAGGAGCGCACCGGATACTGAGCCGAATGCATTTCCTGACTTACTTGCTGAAGCACCTGGAACTGGCATGAGGTTCATTGTGAAGCCCTTGCCTTTGTAATCTTCCCACTCCCAGTTTCCGATGATTGCGAATGGGACAGTTCCGGCAAGGAAGTTGTCCTTACATCCGGTATCTGTTGCAGGGAAGAAGCCATTGCTCTTCTTGCCATCGAGTAGGAACTTCTTAACGTTGTTACCAAACTCGTTTGGATTGAATGACTTCGACTTGTTGATAGATCCATTTGGATTGAAGTAATAAGCATCTGCTCCGAGTGCTGAGAA
>Ga0208590_1000218_pt1 | contig 14288 bp, 8 predicted proteins | sample LakMenEpi27Sep09_FD_150740 | JGI IMG/M metagenome (GOLD analysis project Ga0208590, IMG submission 150740) | Freshwater microbial communities from Lake Mendota, WI - 27SEP2009 deep hole epilimnion (SPAdes) | ecosystem: Environmental > Aquatic > Freshwater > Lake > Epilimnion/Euphotic zone ... | reverse complement strand
GGTTTTAAATTGTTCTAAATCAAATTCTTGAGTTTCTGTTAACTCGACAAATTTAATCACCGCTCCGGTTTTTTTTGCGACCATTTGCCAAGGAACTAAATTACTATGATGTTCCATAACACTGAGAATAATTTCATCTCCGGTTTTTAAGGTATTTAATCCCCAAGAATAGGCTACAATATTAATAGCTTCACTGGCATTGCGGGTATAAACAATTTCTTTATAGGATTTAGCCTTAATAAATTGGGCAACTTTCAACCGGGCGGCTTCGTAGGTATCCGTCGCTTTTGCACTTAACGCATGAACCCCTCGATGCACATTAGAATTATAATTTTGATAATAGTCTTGCAGGGCATTTAAGACCGCTAAGGGTTTCTGAGAAGTTGCCGCATTATCTAAATAGACTAAAGGATGACCGTTGACTTCCTGATGCAAAATAGGGAAATCTTGACGAACAATTTCAGCCAGGGTTTTTTCTTGAGTTAACATAATTTTGAATATCCTTTAATCAAATTAATAAATCCTTTCGTTGTTGGGCTTGTACCCTAAAAAGAGTGGGTTAAAACCCAACAACGGTTAACTGAAGTCAGTGCGACAGGAAACGCAACGGGATAAAACTTGGGTTAATGTTTCTGATGGTAATTTGCCTAAAATTTCTGCTGCAAAAGCATCAATTAAGAGGTGACGACTCATCTGTTCACTTAACCCCCGACTCCGCAAATAGAAGACTTCATCTGCTTCTAATTGACTGACGGTAGCACCGTGAGAACATTTAACATTATCCGCCACAATTTCTAACTGGGGTTTAGTGTCTATTCTTCCTTTTGAAGATAGCAATAAATTCCGACTCAGTTGATTAGCATTAGTAAACTGTGCCGTTTGTGGTACAAATACTTTACCATTAAAAATTCCATGTGCCTTGTCGTCAATAATACATTTATGAACTTGATTAAATGTACCATGTTGATGATTCAGCATCATAGAACTGTGGGTATCAGCTAACTGTTCACTTCCAATTAAGGTTAATCCATTCAGGGTTGTTTCCGTCCCTTCTCCCCGTTGATAAACCTCTAAATTATGGCGAGATAGTTTAGATCCTAAACTAATTGCATGGCAAGTATAGCGACTATTTCGAGCTTGAAAAACCGCGTTTTTACCAATATGAAATGCAGATCCAGATCCCCGTTGTAGCCTGGTATGATTGACTTGAGCGTTTTCTTCTAGGTAGATTTCTGTTACCGCATTGGTAAAATAGGGTTGAACTTTTACCTGATCAGAACATCCAAAAATGTCCGCCGTGGCATAATGTTCAATAAAGGTTATTGAACTGCCAGTTTCTGCTACAATTAGCGCACGGGGTTGATTGACCACCGGAGTATTATCCGGTAGGCCAATAAATAATAAATGAATCGGGTCTTCAAGAATTTTATTTTTGTCAACCCAAAGGACAGCCGCATCCTTTAATCCGGTGGAATTGAGGGTGGCAAAAACGTCTTGATTTCCCTGTTGTTGACTGAGATAGTCAGGAAGACGATCTCTAAATTGTTCGGGAAGTTCTGCTAAATTCCCAATAAAAATACCATCGGGAATTTCTGTAATATCAGAGAGATGGGGGGCATAAATTCCATTAACAAATACTATCCGTTTATGTTCAGATTCGGGTAGAATTAAAGAAGCGATCGCTTGATTTTCTAACTGAACAAAATTAGCCATTTTAAAACGATTGGCTAATAAAGGAGATAAATCGGTAAACCGCCATTCTTCATCCCGTTTTGTTGGGATTTCTAATTCCTTAATCCAAGTTAAAGCATGATCTCGAATCTGTTGCAATTGAACGGAAATTTGAGAGGGAAGCGAAGGCTCAGAAAGTCCTCCTTGAATTTGTTCTAACAGATGGTTTAAATAGGACACTTCCTGTTTTTCTGTGATGGTAATATTATTCATTAAACCCCCACCATGGACGCAGAAACAACATCATCATAACCCTGTTCTTCCAATTCTAAAGCCAGTTCTTTTGTCCCGGTTTTAATAATTCGTCCATCCGATACAACATGAACAAAATCCGGTACAATATAATCTAATAACCGTTGATAATGGGTAATCAATAATAGAGCGTTATTTTCATTGGCTAATTGATTGACTCCACTGGCGACAATTCGCAACGCATCAATATCTAAACCAGAATCTGTTTCATCTAAAATCGCTAATTTTGGTTCTAATAACGCCATTTGTAAAATTTCATTGCGTTTTTTCTCACCTCCAGAAAAACCTTCATTAACACTGCGTTCTAAAAATTCATCCCGCATTTTCACAATATCTATTTTTTCTCGGACTAATTCATCAAAATCAAAGGCATCTAATTCTTCTAACCCTTTATGTTTTTGATGGGCATTATAGGCAACTCTCAAAAAGTCTAAATTACTCACGCCCGGAATTTCAATTGGATATTGAAACGCTAAGAAAATACCAGCTAAGGCGCGTTCTTCTGGTGCTAATTCTAATAAATTTTGACCCAGAAAGGTAATTTCTCCTCCGGTGACTTGGTAGCTGGGATGTCCGCTTAAGACTTTAGAAAAAGTGCTTTTTCCCGAACCATTTAAACCCATAATAGCATGGATTTCTCCGGCTTTGACTTCTAAATTAAAGCCTTTAAGGATTTCCTTATCTTCAATATTAGCCGTTAAATTTTTAACGGATAGAATCACTTCGCTGTTCTCTTTAATCATGATTACAAGTTCTGATGTTTACGAAGTCTAGGTTTTATTTATTTCACTGATAACTGATGACTGATGACTGATTAACCCACGGTTCCTTCTAATTTTAAGCTCAATAATTTATCAGCTTCGACGGCAAATTCCATCGGTAATTTACTGAACACATCTTTACAGAAACCGCTAATCATCATTGATATAGCATCTTCAGCAGAAATGCCCCGTTGAGAAAAATAGAAAAGTTGGTCTTCTCCTATTTTAGAAGTAGAGGCTTCGTGTTCAACTTTGGCACTATTATTTTCCACTTGAATATAGGGAAAAGTATTAGCTTGGGCCCTATCTCCAATTAACATAGAATCACACTGGGAATAATTTCTCGCCCCAGCCGCTTTCGGCCCCATTTTAACTAAACCGCGATAACTATTGGAGGATTTCCCGGCAGAAATTCCTTTAGAAATAATCGTGCTGCGGGTATTTTTACCAATATGAATCATTTTGGTTCCCGTGTCTGCTTGTTGTTTATTATTAGTCAGCGCAACAGAATAAAATTCTCCTACGGAATTATCCCCAACTAATAGACAACTGGGATATTTCCAAGTAATAGCAGACCCGGTTTCTACCTGTGTCCAAGAAATCTTAGAATTGACTCCTTTACATAATCCTCGTTTGGTGACAAAGTTGTAAATTCCGCCCTTGCCTTCTTCATCTCCGGCGTACCAATTTTGCACCGTTGAATATTTGATTTCCGCATTATCTAAAGTTACCAATTCTACCACAGCCGCATGCAGTTGATTCGTGTCAAACATCGGGGCGGTACAACCTTCTAAATAGGTGACAGAACTGCCTGCTTCTGCTACAATTAAGGTGCGTTCAAACTGTCCAGAATCTCCATTATTAATCCGAAAATAGGTAGACAAATCCATCGGACATTGTACCCCTTTCGGAATATAAACAAATGACCCATCACTAAACACGGCAGAATTTAAGGCGGCGAAGAAATTATCGGCAACGGGAACCACACTACCTAAATATTTTTCAATCAGTTCAGGATGTTCTTTAACTGCTTCAGAAATAGAACAGAAAATTACCCCATCTTCAGCTAATTTTTCTTTAAAGGTGGTGGCAATAGAAACACTATCAAAAACCGCATCAACGGCTACATTAGACAGGCGTTTTTGTTCGTTTAAAGGAATGCCTAATTTTTCAAAGGTTTCTAATAAAGTCGGGTCAACTTCGTCTAAACTGGTTTTTTTCTGTTCAACTTTGGGCGCGGAATAGTAGATAATAGATTGATAATCAATGGCCGGATAGTTGACATGAGGCCAGGTGGGTTCTGCCATTTTTAGCCATTGCTTATAGGCTCGTAAACGGAAGTTGAGCATGAATTCTGGCTCGTTTTTTTTAGCTGAAATCAGGCGGACAACATCCTCACTGAGTCCACGGGGTATGGTGTCTGACTCAATATCGGTGACAAAGCCGTATTTGTACGGTTGGTTGACCAGGGTTTTAACGGAAGCACTCATAAGGTTAAATTTAGTTTTCGATGGTTCTCAACGGATGACAGACGGGTGGTAGGCTGTAGACTTAAGCAACAGATTTGTTACTTAAGTCTATTTTAGGCTACATTAACAATAAGTGTATTGTCAAAGTCCAAATTCATTAATTTTTGTTAAGAAGATGGCCACCACTCAACACCAGTCCACAAAACACGATATTCTGCAACTCCTCCTGAAACAAGCACAGGCGACGGCCCAGGAGTTAGCAGAAACCCTTGATATCAGTCCCCAAGCAATTCGTCGCCATCTCAAAGATTTGGAAATGGAGGGTTTAATTGCCTACAACTCGGTGCAGGTGGGGATGGGACGCCCTCAGCACGTTTATGAACTCACAACTCAAGGACGGGAACATTTTCCTAACCGTTATGATGAGTTTGCGATTTCCTTTCTGGATACTTTAACGCAAACCGTCGGACATGAACAGGTGAGTCAAATTTTACACAAACAATGGCAACGAAAAGCCATAGAATATCGGGAAAAAGTTGGCAAGGGTTCGTTAAAAGAACGGGTGGAAAAATTAGTGGAATTAAGGAAAACTGAAGGCTATATGGCCGAATGGTATTTACTGGAGTCGGAACCATTGGATACTAATAATCATGAACGTTATATATTAACTGAACATCATTGTGCTATTTCTAATGTGGCGGAATCTTTTCCCAGTGTTTGCGGTCATGAGTTAGAAATGTTTGGGGAAATCTTAGAAGATTGTACAGTAGAAAGAACCCATTGGATTGTTAATGGTGAACATCGTTGTGGCTATTTAATAATAGGAGGGAATAGGGAACAGCCCCCCCCTAACCCCCCGTGCACGGGGGGCTAGGGGGGGAGGAAACACCGGAAGAAAAGGCTTCATCATCTGGTTTTCTGCATCAATCTTTGTCTTAATGGTGCTACCGTGACTGGTCTATATAAATAATTAAGTAAAACTATGGATTTTTTAACTGAGGACGAGGCAATTCAAGTGGATGCAGCGTTATTATCTTCTAAGGAGAAGTTTTCAACGCGGTTAGCGATTTATGCGTTACGGTGTTTGAAGGAAATTGCTAAAAATGAAGATATAAAAATTGAAAATATTAAACCAGAACAAGTTCAATCCTGGGTTAAAAATGATGATAGTTTTAAAGAAAAATTAGAATTAGATAGTAATTTTCATAATTTTTTTAGTCAATTAGTGATTTCTTCATTAAAGCCTTTAAAACAGGTATCTCAAGCCGAAAATATTCCCATTCAAGATTTAACAATTAAACAGTTAATTAATTGGTTTGAGCATGAATCTAAGCAGAATTTAGGGCAAGATTGAAAACTATAGCAATCCTAAATAGGTGGTAATATTTTAATACTGACATGAAACAGCCAGAAGTATTACCCTGTTCCCTCCCCCCCCTAGCCCCCCGTGCACGAAGGGTTTGGGGGGGCTGTTCCGGTGTTCCCTTTTGCCTAGGACTTTTGAACACAACTCAAATAGGATTGCTATATGTCAACAAAGTTTTTCACAAATAGCGAAGAAAACACTTTAATCAAAATTACCTTAAAAAAATTATGACACAACCACAAATTCAAGATATATTCAATCAACGTTACAATCAAGCCAAATGGAAACAATTTCTAGGCGAAACCTTTGCTAATGCTCAGTTATTCTCAACTCCCGAAACTCTTACTGGTATTGATATTAATGTAGCTTCTCAGGTGCAAAAATTGGGCTATATTCTATTAGATGAAAATGGCATTGAACGACAGATTGGGGTGTATGAAGTAACGCTGGCACCGGATATTATCTTAGAACGTAATCGGGTAGGATTAATAAATTTATTGCGTAAATATTGGCAAAATATTGATGCTGCTTTTATTGCTTATCATCGTCCAGAAAGTGCAAATTGGCGTTTTAGTTATGTTTCCGAATTAACGGGTTATGATGCAGAAGGGGAATCTATAAAAATCAAAACTGAACCTAAACGCTACACCTATTTATTAGGCGAAGGTGAAAGTATAAGAACGGCTGTTGAACGGTTTGAACGTATTATTAAAAAAGGGAGTAAAGTCACTTTAGATGATGTGAAAGAATCTTTCTCAGTCGAGAAACTTTCTAAGACGTTTTTTGATGAATATAAAAAACATTATGATATTTTTTGTCAATATATGGTTTCAGAACCTGGTATTTACCAAACTATTTTTAATGGTGATGAAAAAGCTATCCGTGATTTTAATAAGAAATTATTGGGGCGGATTGTGTTTTTATATTTCATCCAGAAAAAAGGCTGGTTGGGTGTTCCTAAAAATGAAAGTTGGGGAAAAGGTGATCATAACTTTTTAACTAATCAGTTTGAAAGTTTTGCCCATCCAGAACTTTTTTATCAGGATTTTTTATCGGTTTTATTTTTTGATACCCTCAACACCAAACGCCCGGATGATTTAATTGAATTGGTAGCAGGTAAACCTTGTAGAATCCCTTTTTTGAATGGTGGTTTATTTGAAGAAGAAAACAAGAATCATCGTAACTTAATTTTTGATACTAACTTATTTAAAAATCTTTTTAACTTTTTTGATCAATACAATTTTACCATTTATGAAGATGATCCAAATGATCATACTGTCGCGGTTGATCCTGAAATGTTGGGACATATTTTTGAGAATTTACTAGAAGATAATAAAGATAAAGGTGCCTATTATACGCCTAAAGAGATTGTGCATTATATGTGTCAGGAAAGTTTGATTGAATACTTAACTACTTGGTTTGAAAATCAGGGTTATGATATTATTAATGATGTTGGTTTTGATAAATTTAGTAACAATAAACAAATAGACCGGATATTAATTGAGAAGTTGCTTAAAAAGAATTTAGATGATCAGGATCAGAAGTTAATAAAACAGTATTCTGCTGAATTTAATCAGGCTTTAGATAGGGTGAAAATTTGTGATCCGGCTATTGGTTCGGGGGCTTTTCCGATGGGTTTATTGCACGAAATATTTACGGCTAAACAAACGCTGCATACTTTTGAATTTGGCAATACAACTAATTTTAATGCTTCGGGTGTGAAGCTAAATATTATTCAAAATAGTATCTATGGTGTAGATATTGAACGGGGGGCGGTGGATATTGCTAGACTGCGTTTCTGGCTGAGTTTAATTGTAGATGAACCTGAACCGAAAGCGTTACCTAATCTGGATTATAAGATTGTGGTGGGTAATAGTTTGGTGAGTAAGTTGGGGGATGATATTATTGATATTGATTGGGAAATGAAAGGTAGTAAACAAGGAAATATTTTTGTTGATGTTTTCAAGCCTGAAGAAATATTAAAACAAATAAGTCAAGAACAAAAAGAGTTTTTTAGTCCTGATAGTGATAAGAAAAAATTAGCTGCTGATATCCGCAATCTGAAAATTGATTTGCTGATAAGCCAACTGGAGTTAATGGTTAAAAGTAAAGGTATGGAAACTAAACCGACTAGCACAGGTAAAACATTAACTAAGCAAACTGAAATATATTTACAAACTATTGGCTGGAAAAATACTATTACTCAATTAAATAAACTGAAAACTAAACCAGAGTTACCGCTTCATTTCTTTGATTGGAAATTGGATTTTCCAGAGGTGATGAATCCCTATTTATTTGCAGGAGATAAAGATAGTCCAGAAGTAGCCACTACTAATAAACAAATTAATGCTTTAAATGCTCAAATTGATGCTATTAATTTACATTTAAGTCAACATAATATTAATATTCATTTATGTCATTTACAGGCTAATATTGTTCAAAGTCAAATTGTAATTATTAAACAACAACTTTTAGAAATAGAGATACAACAAAATTCTTCTATGGGTTTTGATATTGTGATTGGAAATCCTCCTTATGTATTCGCTAGAGATAGCAAAAGTAAAGGGATAACTCAAGCTGATAAAGAATATTATCCAAAGCACTATCAAGTCACAGAATATCAACTTAATTTATATCCTTTGTTTATTGAGAAAGGGTACAATCTTTTGAAAAATAAAGGTTTACTTGATTATATAACACCGAATAACTGGCTAACTATTAGTAGTAATAAAAACTTAAGAAAATTTATTTTAGATAATTCTCATCTAAAAATAGTCAACTTTTATGCTAAGGTTTTTGAAAGTGCTGATGTAGATAGTTCAATTATACTGTTTGAAAAATCTCAACAAAATAAATCTATTGAATTATTTGAATATACAGATAATTTTTATTCTATTTTTGAAACAAAAACTAATTATTTTTTACAGCAAAAAGATTATATTATTAATATTGAAGCTTTTAAGAATACTGAATCACTTAGTTTATTAGAAAAAATTGAATTACAATCAATTCAAATAAAAACAATTGCTGATGTTAAAGCAGGTTTACAAGCTTATGAAAGAGGAAAAGGGAACCCTCCACAAACAGAAGAAATCAAAGAAAATAGAGTTTATCATAGTACCACTAAAATCAATGATGATTATATTAAATATTTAGATGGTAAAGATGTTTGTCGTTATTATTTAGGCTGGAGTGGCGAATATTTAAAATATGGTGATAACTTAGCTTCTCCAAGAAAAGATTTTTCTTTATTTTCGACTCCTCGAATTTTAGTCAGACAAATACCTTCCCCTTTACCCTATTCTATCAATGCTTGTTTTACTCAAGAAATTATTTTAAATGATAGAAACTCAATGAATATTATTAATCTTCAAGAAAATCCGATGTTAATTTTAGGAATTTTCAACAGTAAATTAATATCTTATTGGTTTGCTCATAAGTTTGGTAAACTACAAAGAGGGATATTTCCTCAATTTAAAGTTAATGAGTTAGCTACTTTTCCTATTCCAAAAAACTTTGGTAATTATCAACAACCAGTAATAAAATTAGTAGATGAGATATTGAAAAAAAAGAAAAAAGATGTTAAGGCAGATGTATCAGAATTAGAACAAAAAATAGATAATTTAGTTTACAAACTTTACGAACTAACTTATGAAGAAGTAAAAATAACAGACCCAGAATTTGTATTAACTGAACAAGAATATGACGCTATCAAAATTGAATATTAGCTCAAGAATCATAATATGGCAACCCTATCTATAATCGAAAATATGCGATAATTTGAGAATCAAGCCCTGATGTGTAGAGACGTTTGATAAAACGTCCCTACGTTTTAATTGAGTTTGGGTTAAATATCGGCCCATTTTCGCAATAAATTTGCATGACTTTTGGCAATCAAGTCAAATTCTATAGTTTTGCCATATTGTTGAAAAATACTTCTCCGGGCGGTATCTAAATCAAACAATATTTCTCGTTGAGATGGGTCACGAATTAAACTTTGAATCCAAGTAACCGCCGCCCACCGAGTCCCTTCAGTCACCGTTTCCACGCGGTGCAAAGTCGAAGACGGATAAACAATTGCCGAACCTGCATCTAACTTAAAACTCTGTTCCCCTAGTGAAGTTTCAATCACTAATTCTCCCCCTTGATAGGTGTTAGGGTCAGAGAGAAATAGAGTTAATGAAACATCAGTTCGAGAGATAGATTCATCCCCCATAATCGCATTATCAAAATGGGAACCATAATACATTCCCACATCATAACGACTGAAAATAATCGGGCGGATTATTTTAGGACGTGCCGCTACTTGAAACAGTTCGTTACGTTTTAAAGCTTCGAGAACAATATTTCTCAGTTCAGAAGTAATCTCGGTATCGGTTTTGATTTGTTGATTATTTTTAACTGATTTGACGTACCGACCAGCAGTTGTTTTACCATCTATAAACTCAGCTTGTTGCAGTAGCGTCAAAGTTGTTTCTAATTCTTCGGGTGTGAGAACATCTGCGATACAAAAAATCATCGGATTTTAGCCTTCTCCACCTTCACCACCTTCACCACTTTCATCTCCTTTATCATCATCTGTTGTACCATCTGTGTAGCCGTCAGTAGACGCTTGTAACATCTCAGACGAGGTGAAAGTATCCCCAGAAGTTGAAATTCCAGAGGCAATTTCTTGAATAGAATTAGATGGGGATTGAGGTGTAGCAGCATTCGCCACGGTGCCCAATCCGGTAGTTAAAATATAAGCTCCCACTCCCATCCAAATCTTAGTACGAGTAGACAGACCGTTATTTTTGTTGGTATTCATGGGTTGATTCCTTTATTATTGATTTGAAACTAACCTTAATTTGTCATAGAATAGTGGCAAACTGGTGACAAGAGAAAAGTTGATTATGATTTCCACACCCCAACCCAACGCTAAAACCTATCAATTTTGGATTGACCGAGGAGGCACATTCACCGATATTGTTGCCCGCAAACCCGATGGCACATTAATCACCCATAAATTATTATCAGAAAATCCCGAACGTTATTCCGATGCAGTGATTCAAGGCATCCGAGAAATATTAGAATTATCCCCCCATCAACTGATTCCCAGTGAATTAATTTCTGAAGTGAAAATGGGAACCACCGTTGCCACCAATGCCTTATTAGAACGAAAAGGCGATTGCACTTTATTAATTATAACCAAAGGCTTCAAAGATGCGTTAAGAATTGGCTATCAAAATCGCCCCGATATCTTCGCCCGTCAGATTATTTTACCCGAAATGCTCTATGAAAAAGTCATAGAAGTTGAAGAACGTTATACTGCCCAAGGAGAAGAATTAAACCCCGTTAATTTAGCAATATTAAAACCTCAATTACAACAAGTTTATCAAACCGGAATTAGAAGCTGTGCCATTGTTTTAATGCACGGTTATCGCTATCCCCAACACGAACAACAAATCGCCGCCTTAGCCCAAGAAATCGGCTTTACTCAAATTTCCGTTTCCCATCAAGTTAGTCCGTTAATGAAATTAGTCAGCCGAGGCGATACCACCGTTATTGATGCTTATTTATCTCCAATTTTAAAACGTTATATTAATCAAGTTGCGTCTCAATTAAATTGTCACCCCCCCTCAGTCCCCCCCCTGGTAAGGGGGGGAGGAATAAAAGAAGAATTAGAGTTAGAAACTATTGAAAAATTAGAAACTATTGAAAAAAATGATAACTCTATCCCCCCATTAGCAAGGGGGGGCAAGGGGGGGTTAAACCCCATAAAATTAATGTTTATGCAATCTAATGGTGGCTTAACCAATGCCCAAAAATTCCAAGGAAAAGATAGTATATTATCAGGGCCAGCCGGAGGAATTGTTGGCGCAGTTCAAACCAGTTTAAAAGCCGGATTTCAGAATATTATTACTTTCGATATGGGCGGAACATCCACCGACGTCGCCCATTTTAACGGCGAATATGAACGACAATTTGAAACCGAAATCGCCGGGGTGAGAATGCGAACTCCGATGATGGCTATTCATACCGTCGCGGCGGGAGGAGGTTCAATTTTAAGGTTTGACGGGTCAAGATATCGGGTTGGGCCAGAGTCAGCAGGCGCAAATCCTGGGCCAGCTTGTTATCGCAATAGCGGGCCGTTAACGGTTACGGATGCTAATGTCATGTTAGGGAAAATTCAGCCCCAATTCTTTCCGAAAGTATTTGGAAAAAACGGCGATTTGCCCTTAGATGCTGAAATTGTTCGCCAAAAATTTAGGGAATTAGCAATAGAAATTCAAACCCAAACGGTCGATAACCGCACACCGGAAGAAGTCGCCACAGGATTTATTACTATTGCGGTTGAAAATATGGCAAATGCCATTAAAAAAATATCCCTACAACGGGGTTATGATATTTCTAATTATACCCTTTGTTGTTTTGGCGGTGCAGGCGGTCAACACGCTTGTTTAATAGCCAATACATTAGGAATTAAACAGATCTTTATTCATCCCTACGCTGGAGTTTTATCGGCTTATGGGATGGGGTTAGCCGATGTGAGAATATTACGAGAAAAAGCCATAGAAAAACTATTAACTGGAAATTTAATTTCTGAGTTAGAAGCCAGCTTTTTAGAGTTAGAAACGGAAGCAAAAGCAGAATTAGAACATCCAGAATCAAAAATAGTAATAATTCTTAAACTCAATCTTAAATATGAGGGTACAGATTCTATATTGTCGGTTAATTTGACCCCCCCTACCCCCCTTAGTAAGGGGGGAGAAAGAGAGGTTAATTATTACAATTCCGTGTTAATGACTTTAACCCAACAATTTGAACAACAACATCAAACCCGCTACGGATTTATTAAACTGAAAAAAAACTTAATCGTTGAATCAATTAATATTGAAATTATTCAACAAATGGATACTCCTGAAGAACCCATATTAACCCGAACTCGAACCACACCTCCAAAACCTATCGCAACGGTTTCTATATATACCAATAATCAATGGCAAAATACCCCCATTTTCCCAAGAAATGATTTACAACCTGAAGATATTATCAACGGCCCCGCTATGATTATAGAATCTATTGGTACGAATATTATTGAACCCGGTTGGCAAGCAGAATTAACAGCAAAAAATTATTTAATCTTGAAGTTAACCCCCCCCTTGTTAAGAGGGGAAGGTGAGGAAGAAATTTCTAATTTGTCTTTATCTTTCCAGGAAAATCAACAAACGTCTCACCCTCCTTTACCCAGAAAAGGAAGTGCACAAAAAACATCTCACTCCCCATTGCTAAGGGGGGGACAGGGGGGGTTAAAAGCTGACCCTGTAAAATTAGAAATATTTAAAAATCTATTTCAATTTATTGCCGAACAAATGGGAATTACCTTGCAAAATACCGCAAGTTCTGTTAATATTAAAGAGCGGCTTGATTTCTCCTGTGCCATTTTTGATCAAAACGGTCAATTAGTAGCAAATGCGCCCCATATTCCTGTCCATTTGGGGTCAATGGGTGACAGTATTGAAAGTTTAATTGCTGCAAAAGGTGAAACCCTTAAACCTGGGGATGTTTATTTATTAAATAATCCCTATAATGGGGGAACACATTTACCAGATGTTACTGTAATTACTCCGGTTTTTACCCCCCCTAGCCCCCCCTTAGTAATAGGGGGAAATAGACAGGAGAACTCCTTAGTAAAGGAGGGAAATAATCAGGAGAACTCCTTAGTAAAGGAGGGAAATAATCAGGAAAATCCTGCTATTTTATTTTATGTTGCTTCCCGGGGACATCAAGCGGATATTGGGGGAATAACACCGGGTTCAATGCCACCGAATAGTACAAATATTGAACAAGAAGGAATTTTAATTGATAATGTTCAATTAGTTAAAGAAGGTGATTTTTTAGAAACAGAACTCCTGAATTTATTAACATCTGGAAACTATCCCGCCCGAAATCCAGCCACCAATATTGCCGATTTACAAGCTCAAATTGCAGCCAATGAAAAAGGTGTTCAAGAACTTTTGACAATGGTTGAATATTATGGGTTAAATACTGTTAAAACCTATATGCAGTTTGTTCAGGATAATGCGGAAATATCGGTGCGTAGAGCCATTAATGTATTAACAGATGGTGAATTTAGTTATGAAATGGATAATGGGGGAATAATTAAAGTTAATATTAAAATTAATAAAAATAACCGTAGTGCTAAAATTGATTTTACCGGAACTTCTCCCCAACTCCCTACTAATTTTAATGCTCCAAAATCTATTTGTAAAGCTGCGGTTTTATATGTATTTAGAACCTTAGTTGATGATAATATTCCCTTAAATGCGGGATGTTTGAAACCCTTAGAAATTATTATTCCTGACGGTTGTTTTTTAAACCCCGGTTATCCGGCGGCTGTAGTTGCGGGAAATGTGGAAACCTCTCAAGTTATTGTTGATGCCTTATATGGGGCTTTAAACGTGATGTCGGCATCCCAAGGAACGATGAATAACTTTACCTTTGGAAATCAAAATTATCAATATTATGAAACCATTTGTGGCGGGTCGGGTGCGGGAATTAATTATCATGGAACCGATGCGGTACATACTCACATGACTAACTCCCGTTTAACTGACCCGGAAGTATTAGAATGGCGTTATCCAGTATTATTAGAAGAATTTAGTATCCGAGAAAATAGTGGGGGTTTAGGAAAATTCAAAGGCGGAAATGGTATAATCAGAAAAGTTA
>Ga0208590_1000206_pt1 | contig 14512 bp, 2 predicted proteins | sample LakMenEpi27Sep09_FD_150740 | JGI IMG/M metagenome (GOLD analysis project Ga0208590, IMG submission 150740) | Freshwater microbial communities from Lake Mendota, WI - 27SEP2009 deep hole epilimnion (SPAdes) | ecosystem: Environmental > Aquatic > Freshwater > Lake > Epilimnion/Euphotic zone ... | reverse complement strand
CCCAATATCAAAAAGCCTTAGAAATTAATCCTGACTATGCGGAAGCCTTAAAAAATTTAGGGGAATCTTTATGGAAAAAAGGCAATACCGCCGAAGCCACTAATGCTTGGAAAAAAGCCTTAGCCTTATATACACAACAGGGGAATAATAAAGCCGTCCTACAACTGGAACAACTGTTAAGTCAAACCTCACAATAATATTAATTGTAGGGGCGGGTTCCGTAAAAATTTATAATTCCTACAGATCACCTTTATAAACCCGCCCGACTAGATTTTTTAGATCATCCGATAAAAATGAATAATCAGGATGGGTATAGAGTTTTTGATAAAATTTTCCCAGTTCAGAATAGCCTGATTCAGCATTTTTTAAAGTTTGTTGATCGGGATGTAAACGAAAACTCGATAACTTTTGATTCACAAACCCTATTTTATAGCAACTCATTATTCTTAACCATAGATCTAAGTCTAACAACTGTTTAAATTCTGAGTCAAACCCACCCAGTTGTTCAACGGTGGCTTTTTTAAGCAAAACTGTACTGGGTTCTCCGATTTTATTCAGTGGATTTTGGAGCAACTGCGGATCAGCTAATAAGTCTTTCCCTATTTGTATTGGTTTTAAATTAGACCAGGCTTGATGTAAATCTTGATAACCATAATAGGCTTTAAGTAAGATTTTATTCGAGATTGCTTCTGGAGATAAGATAATATTTCTTGGAGAAAAAACTAGACCAATTTCTGCATCTGTTTCCGCTAAATTCACGAATTGTTCAAGACAATGGGGTTCTAATAAATCATCTTGGAATAGAAACTTAATATATTTACCTTGCGCTTGAGATATGCAATAATTCCAATTTTTTGCTAACCCATATTGTTCATGTTGAAACACTGATAATTTAACAGAACAATTTTTTTGGAAATCTTGAATAATTTCTAAGGTTTTATCCGTTGAAGCATCATCAGAAATAATAATTTCTAGGTGGGGATAGGTTTGATTAACCGCACTTAATAACGCCTCTGTTAGATATTTTTCCCCATTATAAGTAGGAATACAAATACTAACTAGGGGAAGTTCAGAACCAGAACCTTTAAATTGGGGTAAAATTTTAGTTTGAGGCGAATCGGATAGTTGAGAACCGCTTAAATAGGCTTCTTGCAAAATTTGGCGATAACTTTCTACCATTTGATCAAAGTTATTAAATCGTTCTAAAACATTTGAGGAATTTTCAGCTAGGTGCGATCGCAATTTTTCATCCGTTAATAATTGAGTGATAACCTTCGCTAAAGCGTCAATATTACCCGCAGGATAAAATAGCCCATTCACCCCCGGTTTAACTTGTTCTTTGACTCCAAAAACGGGTGTAGCAATGATCGGTAAACCATAGGCCATTGCTTCTAAAATAACCCTGGGAAAACTTTCAATTCGAGAGGTTAAAATAAATATATCCGCAGCCCGATAGTAACGTTCTGTATCACGAGTTTCAGGAACAATATTAATTTTTTCTTGTAAAACTATTGGTAAACTCCTGACCAGACTTTTTAATTCATCACTATAGGGACTGGGGCGATCGCCAACAATCAAAATTTTAGCTTTTTTCTGCCATTCTGGAGGTAATTTAGCAAAAGCTAAGGGTAAATCTTTTTGTCCTTTCCGAGATCCCACAGTTCCCAATATTAATAAAACAATTTCATCGGCTTTAATCTTTAAAGACTCTCTGGCTTTTTCCCTTGTCCAAGTCGGCTTAATAGTTTGAAATTGATTCCGATTAATCCCATTATAAATTACGGTAAAATTATCAGAATAATTTAGAGGTAAATAATTCTTCTGAGTTTCAGAGGAGACAAATACTACTCGATAAGGAAACCGAAAACACTCTAAAGCATGACGAGTAATTTCTTCTCCTAACCCTTGTAAATAAGTCTCGATAGGTTCACTTTCATGGATATTCCAAATACAAGGGATTCCTAACCGTTGAGCGCAGTCTACTAGGAAAAAATTCGGTAATGTATTGATATAAAAAACATCAATTTTAAGTTTAGATAACTGCTGACTTAATTTTTGCATCACCAGATGATAGGTAGCTGGATCATAATTTTTAGCTAAGGGATGGGGTTGACAAATAATTACCTGTATTCCCTGTTTTTGATATTCTACTTGTAATGGCCCTTCTTGAAAGGAAAATACAATGGGTTCAATTATTCCGGTTTTTGCTAACTCCACTGCAATTTCATATTGATGTAAAGGAGCGCCTGTTAAATCTAATAAATGACTCCCCATTAACACCCGCAACCGTTTTTTTATTGACCCCAAGAAAAACCGCCGAGGTTGGATTCTAAAATTCTCATCCGCTAAGGATAAATGAGGACTATAATAGGGATCAACTTTATTCCCATATAAGCGTCGAAATGCAGCCACTTCTTGCGGGGAATCATCATAACCTCTAGTAGCGCCTTCGTGATGAATTAATTCTGCTGTAGGACAATAAACGCTTCTCCATCCTTTCTCACTGAGTCGATAGCAATAATCAACATCATTGTACGCAACAGCAAACTGTTCTGAATCAAATCCTCCTAACTCTAAAAATAAATTTCGAGGTGTTAATAAACAAGCTGCACTAACCGCAGAATAATTTCTCACTACTTGGATATAACTTAAGTAACCATTGACTTGACTTAATCTTAATTTAAACGCATGACCCGCTAATCCTTGATGGAGTCCATGAACGACTCCAGCGTGTTGAATTTTTTGATTAGGAAATACTAATTTTGCCCCGACAGCACCGACTCCTTTGATTTGAGCATAACCCATCATTTGACTCAACCAATGGGGAGAAATGACTTCAGTATCATTATTGAGGAATAATATATAATCACTATGAATCTGTTGAACGGCTTGATTATGAATCGCTGCAAAATTAAAGGTTTTATCAGGAGTTTCAATCTTTAATACTTGCTGGGGAATCTGTTCTAAATAGGCTAGGGTATCAGGATCATCACTGCCATTGTCAATGATCACAATTTGATAATTTTGATAGGTTGTTTTCTTCAGGGAAGATAAACAAGCTTCTAATAACTGTTTTTGATTTTTAGTGGGAATTATAATAGTAATTGCTGGCCCTTGATCGGGAAATTGATGTTCAAAAACCCCTACTTGTTTATGAATCGCCCAGTTAGGTTGTTGAATATTTGCTGTGATTTTCCGACGTTCAAAAGCTGCTTGTAAAGATTGAATAGATGCTTTAAAACTATTGGGTTTAGCAATAGCTGAAGTGGCTATTGAACCCGGAATTGCTCGCCAATGATAGAGAATTAAAGGCAGATGAGCAATATACTTACAAATTTCTGTTGCTCTTAAGGCAAAATCATAATCCTGCGCCCCTTCAAATCCAATTCTAAATCCCTCCAATTGTTCAAATATTTCTCGTTTCACTCCCCATAAATGACCGATATACATATAGGATAAAAGCAATTCTGGCGACCAATCAGGTTTAAATTGAGGAGCAAAATGATTACCTTGACTATCAATTTTATCATCATCGGAATAGAGAAAATCTGTTTCTGGATGTTCCCCTAAATATAAGGCTATTTCTGCTAAAGCATCGAGGGTGAGTTGATCATCGTGATCTAAAAACAGTAAAAATTCTCCTGTTGCTAGACTTGCTGCACTATTACTAGCTTGACTAATATTACCATTTTCTGGGCGGAATATGACACGAATGCGAGGATCTTTTGTTTGCAATTGATTTAAGATTTTTTGAATTTCTGCATCGGTACTACCATCATCTGCAATACAGAGTTCCCAATTAACATAAATTTGATCGGTGACACTGGCGATCGCTTTTTCTAAATACTCTACAGGAGAATTATACACTGGCATAATTACAGACAGTTTAGGAAGTTTGGGAATATTTTCTTTTAAACGAGATTGTAAAAAAGTCTGGGTTTGTTCATTCCACTGATTCACTTTTAACCAGGCTTGATAAGGTTGTAAAACTTGGGGACTGACGGGGGATAAACTCTGATTATTTTCAGGGTTGAGAGCAGGTTTAACTGGAGAAATTTCTGATAAAATAGGTTGAGTAGCATCGGGCTTTAATTCAGTTTTTAAATGCTCAATTTCCCGTTCTAAATTTCTAATTTTTAGCCAATCTTGGCAGATCCAGGTTTGAGGAGGATCTGAGGGTTGCCACTGCGACCAGGATAACTGAGGTTCTGCATTTAAAGGAGAAGATTGAGCTTCTAATGCTAAGTATATATCTAAGGCTTTGGGAAAATATTGTTTAATTATTTCTATTCTGTAGCCATGAGATGCCTCATGGTTTAATAAATTGGGTCGGATGATTTTCTGATAGTTAGGATGAGATAGTTTTAAATTAAATTTTTGATTAATTTTTATAATTAATTTTTCAGGATTCTTGATGAATTTGTTTAAATTTAACAATACACAATTTGAAGAATTTTGACGATAGAATTCTAATATTTTTTGATTATATTCAATCCAGGTTTCTACAGCAATTTGAGGTTGATTCTGAATCAGTTCATCTGTTCCTCGACGATATAAAGAATCCACAACTTCCCAAGGAGAACGATACACAAAAATAAACTTAGCTTGAGGAATTAAGGTCTGCCAAAAATTTAAAAATAATGTCGTGCGCGGATCTTTCCATCCCCAAAGATTTCTTTGGGATTTTCGGATGATTAAGGTTTTAGCAACTGTTACATATTCGGGTAAGATGTGTTTGTTAGGTTGAATCATCCACCCGTCAATATCTAAATTTTGCGATCGCAATACGGTTTGATGAAACTGCACAAAGTCAACATCCTCAAAATGCCCCCTAATATTACCTGTATCAGCCCCAATTAATTCATCTCCTAAATACACACCAGCCTCTTGCAAAACAGCCGCAATTAAGGACGTTCCTGAACGGTGCATCCCTGTGATCACCAATACATTTGTATAAGGAAGGGTGATCATATCTGGTGGTAACTCCTGACTCGGGACAGGGGGGTGAGTAGAAATAGGTTCCAGAGAACGTAAAATATCGGACTCTCGCATTATGTTAGTTGGGTTTGTTGAATTTGGCTTTGTTGATCCTAGAGTTATACTAGGGCTAATACAATATTAAATTAATCTTAATTTTTTTTCGGAGGTTGATAGGGATATGATCGGCAACTTCCTAACTCAACTAATCCCCTTATTTAACGAAATGTATACTTTGAATAAGTTTTGTTTCAAAGTCCGGAAAAGCTGAAAAAATTTAGATCAAATCCCGAATAGGATGATATACTAAATTTCAGATGGAATCCATCTTCTAGTCTTAAACCACGCTGCTACTGGACACATTATTTTTGTTTGAATATTTCTCTGCTTAATAAGCTGTACTGTGCCGGATAGCTTATTGGGGTTGGGATGTTAATGGCTATTAAATCTAATAGTCTGGGTTTGACTTGTTCTTATTTAGATAATCGAGGACGGAAAATTATGCCTGATCTACTATATGATGATACCTTAGAATCTTCTGGATACTTAGGATGGCCTGAAGGATGGAACTCCTACCCAGCCTTGGTACTTAAGCCTGGGGATACCGATACATTTACCTTTGAGGTAGCATCAACGGGATATGTCGATGCCTCTCTCTATTCCAATGAAACTAGCGGGGACTTAAACTTTTCAATAACCAACTCGAATGGATTGGTGGAAACTACTTCTAATAACCCTGGTAGTTATTCAGAATATGGCTCTTTCTATTCGGATTACGGTGGAACTTATACAGTTGAAGTGACGGATTCAACCGGAGTAGGAAACTCGAACTATACTCTAAGTCTGAGTACACCTTCCTACTACGACTATAGCTATTCTGATTACTCGTACTACGACCCCTACTACTATAGCTATTCCGATTACTCGTACTACGATAGCTACGACTATAGCTACGACTATAGCTACGACTATAGCTACGACTATAGCTACGACTATAGCTATTCCGATTACTCGTACTACGACCCCTACTACTATACCTATTCCGATTACTCGTACTACGACACCTACAACACCTACAACACCTACAACACCTACAACACCTACAACACCTACAACACCTACAACACCTACAACGACCCGTACTATTATACCAGTTACTCCGATCCATACTACATAGACCCATACTACATAGATCCATACTGGTACGGTTCAACTACTATCACTAATGATGGTTTGTACAATTCAAGCCAAAACACAGCATGGAATTTATCCATCGATAATAGTACGGGTTATTGCTACCAATCTAATCTAGCCATTACTGCTGGCGAAGAAGACTGGTTCAAATTTACTGTAGGAAATAATCTTCAAAGCGGAAGCTACCTATATCTCTCCTTCAACAGTTATGAAGAAGATCTCCACTTTGAGATTTTAAATCAGAGTGGCACTGTCGTGAAGTCAGGGAAAACCTGGAATTACGGTTACGAAAATGTTGACCTAAGTAGTGGATTAACAGCCGGAACCTACTCGATCAAAGTCTATGGTAGCGATAAAGAAAACTATGGTTGGACAGGTAGTGGTAACTCAAACTACAGTATCAGTCTCTATAAACCCGAAGCTGCACAAACAGATCTATACCCCAACAATAACATATGGGATAACGCAGGTAATTTAACCCAATCAGTCACGTCCGGTTTAATCACAGATAATGATTATTCAGACTGGTTCAAGTTCACCTTAGCTAATGCCCCAACTCCAGGGAATCAAGTTCGCCTAGATTTTCCGTCTCTGTTTGGCGATCTGAGTTTGTCCCTTTATAACGAACAGGGTTATCTGATCAATAGCTCCTACAATTGGTATACGGATCAGGAGGCGGTTGCCCTATCCTTCTTATCAGCCGGAACTTACTATGTCAATGTGTCAGGGGAAAATACCAGCACCTACAAACTAACCGTTGATGGACTGGGACAAACTTCTGGTGGTGGGACAACACCCATTAATACGACGATTCCTCCCGATAAATACGATAAGTCTTCACCCTACAATAATGATCAAGCCAATGCTAAACTACTGACCTTAACGAGTGGTGTGGCTAACGAAACCAATCTGAGTATTCACAACAGCACTGATAAAGATTGGTTCAAGTTTGAACTGCCAGCAGGGCAGCGTTTAGCGGGAAGCAGCCTGGGTATCAGTTTACAGAACTCCCAAGGTGACTTAGACCTAAAACTTTACAATGCCAACGGAGTAAAACTCACTTCTTCAGAAACCTCCAATGACACTGAAAGCATTAACTTAGATAGCCTAGCTGGAGGAACTTATTACGCTGAAGTCTATGGCTGGAACGAAGCCACCAACTCTAACTACAGCCTAACGCTGAACGCACCAACGGCTACTACTACCCCAGGTCAGCCTTCTAGCATTAATGACGATAACTTTGAAGACAATGATTCTCTAGGCAGTATTGGGAAGGGGGATCTCAAAAACAATGGTAGCAATATTGCTTTGAATAATCTAGTTAGCAAATCGGGTGATGATGACTACTTCAAGTTTACCGTTCCTGCGAATGTCCAAGCGGGTAGCGAACTGAGTATCGCCTTTACCAATGCCGTTGCTGACTTAGACTTAGAACTTTATGATGCCAATAAACAACTAATTGATGGTTCATGGTCATCGAATAATGGCGAAAGCATTGATATCAGTAGTCTAAGTGCCGGAGAATACTATGCTCGGGTCTCCATGTGGAATGGTACAGCCAGTGGCTACACCCTGAACGCCAACTTTGTAACGGGTGAACCCTCTACTCTTCCCGGTGCCAATAGCCCAGATGATGATCGCTTTGAAGAAAATGACGCTCTGGACAAAGCGACTCCCCTGGCTCCGGTCAATGGGGCGATCAATCAACAGAATTTGGTGATTAAATCTGATGATGATGACTACTTCGAGTTTGAGATTCCTAATAGCTTAGAAGCTGATAGTGCTTTAAGTATTAGTTTCCAACACAATCAGGGTGATCTGGACTTAGAACTGTTGAACTCTGAGGGTACTATAGTAGGAAGTTCAGCGACGGTTGGGAACCAAGAAACTATCAGCTTAGAAGGACTGGCTGCGGGAATCTACAAGGCTCGAGTTTCTGGGTATGGAGGAGCCAGTAACCCCAACTACAACTTAATGGTTACAGGGTTAGGTGCTTCTAGTTCCACAACAACACCGATATCCGGCGATGATCGCTTTGAACCAAATGATACTCAACAAACTGCTTCTCTGGTCTCATTGGAAAGCAACGGTCAAGCCAACCTGGACAATCTAGTTATTAAAGCCAATAACCCGGATTACTTCGAGTTTGTCCTACCAGATGTAGCCAATCGCTTACCGGGTAGCAATTTGAGTATTAATTTTACTCACAAAGATGGCGACCTAGATTTGGAACTGCTGGATGATACTGGAAAAACCGTTCAACTTTCTGAAGGAGTTGGGAATGGTGAAAGTATTAACTTGGATGACTTAGCGGGAGGAACCTACTTCGCTAAAGTTTCTGGTTATGGAACTGCCGAGAATACCTATAGTCTGTCTGTTCAAGCTCAAACCACTACCTCTAGTTCCAGTAACACCAGTAATAGTGGGGACGATAAATTTGAAGTCAATGATGATCAAGCAAGTGCAACTGATTTAGCCAAAGAATTTGTCAACAAAACTGTTGCTTTACCAGGGTTACAAATTGTTGCCGAAAATAAAGATTGGTTTAAGTTTACAACCAATGCCAAAGGAGGCATTAACGATCAAGTTTCCATTGCTTTTGCATCGAAGAAAGATGGAGATCTGGATTTAGAACTGCTGGATAAGGATGGAAAAACCGTTAGTATTTCAGAGGGGATAGAAAATTCAGAAACAATTTCTTTATCGGGTTTAGCCGCCGGAGAATATTATGCCAAAGTCTATGGTTACGGAGCGTCCAGTAATCAATATACTCTGAACGTTACTGCTCCTGTTGAGGGTAAACCAACCTCTGAGAAGCCAGATCAGAGCAGCACTGAAACCTATGAACAGAATGAAAGCTTTGCCAAGGCTGAAGTTGTTCCGACGACTACCATTATCCGTCAACTTGGCTCTACTCCAACCTACGGTATTCAAGGTCTGAAGATTACACCGGAAGCGGATGCGGTTGATTCAACACTCCCTAAACCCGCAGTTGATCAAGATTGGTTCAAGTTTACTTTGCCAGAACAAGGTCAAGTCGGGAATCAAGTTGCGATCGCCTTTAATAACGCGGGTGGAGACCTGGATCTGCAACTCTATAGTGCTCAGGGTAATATCTTGCGGGAATCCGCCGGATCGGGAAATCAAGAAGTTATTGATCTGAATGGACTTTCCGCCGGAGATTATCTGGTGAAAGTCTTCGGTTATAAAGATGCCCTAAACCCAGTGTACGATCTGGAGATTACCGCACCGATCCCGAAAGGCAGTACCCAAAACACGACCATTGAGGCAGATCAATACGAAGTAAATGAAACCTTTGAGACTGCTAAAGACTTCCTGAATCGTAAAGAAGTCGGTATTCTGGAGCAAAACTTTGCGGTATCGGGTCTGACCCTGCATAAAACCGATGACCAAGATTTCTTCAAGTTCAAAGCAGCCAAGACTGAAACCCTGAATCTGGCAGTTGACTTTAACCAAGACTTAGGGGACGTTGACCTGGAAATTTATGACGAGACCAAAACTTTGGTGGCGGCATCGAAGACCAGTAACACTCAAGAACAGGTGTCTTTTAAAGCCGAAAAAGACAAAAACTACTATGTCAAAGTCTTTGGCAATGATTCCACCAGTCCCGAATACAACATCAATATTACTTCCAGTGCGGGAGGAAATCAATCTCAGGTGGGCATTGCAGCTGATCGCTTTGAAGTCAATAATACTCTGGGAACGGCGACAGAACTGCGAGAGTTGGTCTCAACCACAACGGGTTTGAGTCTGCATACAACCACTGACCAAGATTGGTTTGAGTTCACACCGAAAGCCGTAGGCACCAAAGACAATCAAATCTTTATCAACTACGACAAAGAAACTCCGTTAACTTTGGAATTGTATGACAAAGACAATAATAAACTCCAAACCGGACTGACCGACGCCAAGAAAGCAGGTTTCCAAAGCATTTCCTTGGACAAACTCGGAGATGGAAACACCAGCTACTACGCCAAGGTATCTGGAGCCACCCCCGGCAACTATGAGTTAGGGTTGAACGCCCCGGACAAAAAAGTAGCTGAAGCTCCCGCTACGCCAGATAAATGGACAGTTATGGTCTACATGGCGGCGGATAACTACCTCTCGGAAGAAGGGTTGATCGATATCAACGAAATGGAAGCGGTTGATCTGCCCGATAACGTAAATGTGGTGGTTCAATATGATGGTCTCGAAAACGGAGATACCAAACGGGGTGCGATTCAACGGGACTCCAATACTTCTGTTGTTTCCAGTAACCTGACGGCTGTGGATGAAGCCAATCCAGAACTCAATAGCGGAGATCCCCAAACTCTAACCAACTTTATTAAATGGGGTCAAGAAAACTACTCGGCGGATAAGTACGCGGTGGTGGTTTGGGATCATGGTCGGGGTCTGAGTGGTGTGGCTTGGGACGAAAGCAGTGGCTATGCGAATTTGTCCGTTAAAGAAGTCAGCCAAGCGATTAAAGACGCTGGTTTAGGATCTCAACTTGAACTGGTTGGTTTCGATGCGGGTTTAATGGGTGTCACCGAACAAGCCTACGAACTCAAAGATGCAACAAAAGTTGTCGTCGCCTCCCAAGAAACTGAACCCGCCCAAGGATGGGACTACACGGGATGGTTGAATAAATTGGCGGACGCTGGTGGTGGTTTGGATACCGACCAAATGAGTAATGCCATCATTGACTCCTATGAAGCTTCTTATCAAGGTTCTTCAGAGGGAGGTCTGCAAACCCTGTCGGCAGTTCGGACACAGAGTGATAACGGCCAAAAAACAGTCGGCGACCTGAAAACGGATTTAGATGGGTTTGTGGATGAAGTTCTGGCGAAGGCCTCTGAGGAAGATTGGAAGAAAATTGTTCAAGCCCGCTCTTCCGCGACGGAATTTGCTATTCCTGAGCAACGAGACTTAGGAAGCTTCATGGATGCGATCGCCAACTCAGGAGTTACAGAGACTATTGCTGTCAAGGCTCGGGCTGTGTCTGAAACTTTGCAACAAGCTGTGATTGACCAAGTGGACTTAGCGGGTGCTTCTGGTTTGAGTATTTATCTGCCTCCGATTACCGGATCTTACGATAAAGACACTTACAAAGCCGAAAACTACAGCTTTGTGGCTGACTCCAAGTGGGAAGACTTCTTAGCTGGTTTGACCAGCGATCGCACCCGTGCGGCTGACCGGAGTTTACGGATTTCTGCCGACTATGCGGAAACCTGCGATGTCAGTGGCAATGTTCTCAGTAACCAAAATAACGATTCTTCTAACACCGCCTTTGATCTCGGTCTGGTGGTGGGTGAAGCCCGTGCGTTAACTGACCTGACTCTCGATAATCTCTATAAACCCGATCCCGCAGAGCCTGAAAATTCCGATAAACGCAAATCCGACGTTGACTACTATCGGTTTGAGATTGCGGATAAGGGAACAGACGCGAACAAAGTCTTCTTAGAATCGACGGTACAAAACCTGAAATTGGAACTGTTCAAAGCTAAAGAAGATGGCAGTTTGGGTTCGGAGCTTGAGGTGGCTTCCTCGACCGATCCCGCTAAACCAGAAGTGAGTTTGAAAGATCAGGAGGCGGGAACCTACTATGTGAAAGTCTCCGTTAATGGTTCTCCCACTGATGCGTTTAACCCTGAATACAGTCTGACGGTTCATGCGCCGGAGGAACCTGTTGTGGCAGTGGCAGATCCGGCTGTACCTGGAGTTCCTGCTCCTCCAGGAGTTCCTCCTGCATCTGCACCTAAAGTTAAAGATGCTCTCGAAGGCAGTGGCGATAATAACACTCCTGCTAAAGCGAGCAATTTAGCCAACTTATCCAATAGCAGTGATTCTTGGAAGATTTCTACGGTGTCTTTGACCAAGGGCGATATTGACTGGTACAAGATTAGTCCAGAACGGATCACGGAACTGGCTGCTAATGGTGTTACCGTTAAATTCGATAAAACCGAAAGCAATCTGGATCTGGAAATGTACATGATCCCTGAAGGTGAGGATTTATCGAAAATTAAACCTGAAGATCTGGATAAATATCGTGTTGATCAGTCCAAAACCACTGATCGGGATTATGAAACTATCAGTTTCTCTAGTGACTCAGCGAACAAAAAAGATGAGGTTACTGGTGAAACTGTTCAGAACAACATCTTCGTCAAAGTCTTCCGCAATGAAGAATCCACAACCGCTAGCACTTCCAATTATGAGTTAACGGTTCTGCGTCGGGAGTTGGATATTGATGGGGATGGTAAGGCAAGTGCTAATAGTGATGGTTTAATCCTGAAAAACTACGTCAACACCCTAAAATATGGCGACGATTCATATTTAGACGAATTAACTCAATTTAGCGATCAGGCGAAGTCAAGTCGAGTTCAAGGATTTGAAATTGGTGACTATCTCAAAGATGCTCCTTACTTGGATGCAGATGGAAATGGTAAGTTTGAAGGTTCTAAAGATGGTTTGATTCTGAAGAATTACTTTCTGGCTACCAAATATGCAGATCCAGAAATGTTTGCGCAGTTGGGTCAGTTTGCTGATGCTACTGCACCTCGGAATACTGGTAGTGCCATCAAAGAGTATCTCGATCCTTTCTTCACTCAAACTAATACCGGATTGGTGTGAAAAATTAGATATTTGTTAAATTCTAGTTTTCACCCCATTTAAGATTCAAGGACTCAGGATCAGATATTAATACAGTCTGCTCTGAGTCCTTGAATAGTCTAATTAGATTTGTTAACACAGAATTAGTCAATGATTTTTAAATTAAAGTTAAGATATGATAATTCTTTTATCCTGATCAAGTTATCAATTTTTTGTAGTATTATTTAAAGTAATCTGAGGAACTTAAAAAATTTTTTTGCGTCTATTCAGATTAATTGCACATCAATTAACTAATCATTTTCGTGAGGCTAAGTTAATCCTATGGCTGACCAGATTATTCAGGTTAATCCAACTTCTATTAGTGTAAGTCCAGGCCAAACATTTTCCGTTCCTTTAACGATTACTTATAATACATCTGATCTACAGAGCAGAAATGCTACTGCTTTGGGATTAGACCTATTCTACAATGACAATGTTTTAGATTTTGTTCAAGTAGATCAACTTTTTCAACCAGGTAATGATCCATTTTTAAAACCAGTATCTAAAAGTGATTTAAATGATTTAGATAAAGATCCAACTACAACGTCCAGAGTAAGTCTTGGTTGGGTAACAGAAGGTAGCAGTCCTGACTGGCCTGGTCTTACAACTCCTCCTGTATTTCCTGACCCAATCACGTTATACACTATAACGTTTAAAGCAGAAACTGATTTTCAGCCCACAGAAATTAAATTTAGTGGCGAGGCCGGAGCCAATCTTAATCTGATCTTACCAAACCCTGTAGCTGTTACTCTCGCCCAAGCTAAGACGGATACGCCCCCGACAATTAGCGATATTACGGCCCAAACCACCAACGAAGATACCGCAACAGCCGCCATCCCCTTTATCATTGGAGATGATCTAACCCCAGTCGCTGATTTACAAGTGACATTTACCTCCAGTAATCTCACTTTAATCCCGGCTGCTAATATCGTATTAGGAGGAAGTGGTAGCGATCGCACTCTCACCGTTACACCAGCCGCCAATCTAGCCGGAAGTTCAGATATTACCGTCACCGTCACCGATGGAACTAATCAAGCCACATCAGACACATTTACCCTAACGGTGAATCCAGTTAACGACCTGCCCACGATTAATGATATTGCCAACCAAACCACCGCGCAAAACACAGTAACGGCAGCCATTCCCTTTACCATTGGGGATATTGAAACGCCTGCGGCTGACTTACAAGTAGCGGTTACATCGGATAATCCTACCTTAGTTCCCAATAATAATATTGTTTTGGGTGGGGCTGGAAGCGATCGCACCTTAACCGTAACTCCGGCAGCTAGTCAGAATGGAACTGCTAATATTACCGTTACCGTCACCGATGCCGATGGTGGTATAAGTTCAGATGCTTTTGCCCTGAATGTTGCCCCTCTTGCTGATATTATCGTAGCCCCCACCACCGGATTAACCACCAGTGAATCCGGTACAACAGCTACCTTTACGGTGAAATTAGACACTCAACCCACGGCAGATGTTACCATTCCCGTGGCTAGTTCTGATCCCAAAGAAGGAACAGCTGCCCCTACCAGCTTAGTCTTTACTGCTGCTAACTGGAATACAGCCCAAACCGTCACGGTGACAGGTGTAGCGGATAATACTGTTGATGCGGATAAACCCTATACAATTCAACTGCAAGCTGCTGTTAGTACCGATCCTAACTATACGGGCAAAGATGCGACGGATGTTG
>Ga0208590_1000200_pt1 | contig 14664 bp, 10 predicted proteins | sample LakMenEpi27Sep09_FD_150740 | JGI IMG/M metagenome (GOLD analysis project Ga0208590, IMG submission 150740) | Freshwater microbial communities from Lake Mendota, WI - 27SEP2009 deep hole epilimnion (SPAdes) | ecosystem: Environmental > Aquatic > Freshwater > Lake > Epilimnion/Euphotic zone ... | reverse complement strand
TATTTTGATATTGCTTGTGACAGGATTAATCAACCCAGGGAATACTCAGAATTAGAGATAGAAATTAAAGAATTAAACAAACCTGAATTTAAACAATTGAGTCTATTTGATATCGCTTAAATCCCTAACTTTTTATGCAGCAATTTCAACCTAACCGTTTGCAGCGCACTTACTTTTTTATTTGTTTTCGTTTCTTGCCTCAAACTTATCAATTTGGGATTCAATTAAGTTTTCAACTGCGATCGCAACATAGCCATTAAATAAACCTGCTAGAAACCCAATAGCAGGTGAAAATGGCATGAGTACCAGATACACAATAACAGAAGCCTCAAAGGTTTGGCAGTAGGGGCATTGAAATAATTTACTAAAGAATGACTGTGCCTTGGAGCTTTCAAGCCACACCCGAACAGGATAGAGTAGGGAGTGCTTAAAAATAAACCACCGCAAACCGAGAGACAGTAATAGGAAAACAATTAAATCAGATAGCATTATTTACCTAACGACCATTCCTTGAGTGATTTTAAATCCTGAAATTCCTGATACTGATTAATTAATTCGTCAATATTACTTTTATCCAGTACAACCCTCCCGCCGGAATCATCGGTAATAATATACTTACCATTCTCAATGATTAACTGAGGGCAACAGTTTTGACCTCTACATAATGAAATTTGATATTTTCCTTTTATTTCTGTCATGACATTAATAGGTTTCACGGTGTCCAAACTCCTCAAATGTTACCTTGAATGGTTGCCCTAAAAACCGTCTGGGACTGTCAGGGGTATTAGTTACACTACCACTAACACACTGTTGAGATCCTTTTTGCATCACGCCCGATCCCCCTTGAGGTTCTATCCCTAATATTTTAACATGACGCTCTGTAACGCCCGCGGCATAATCAGCAATATCAAACCCTACATAATCCCAAACCCTTAAAGCCCTAAATGATTTACTGCTTTGAATAGTTGCCCCTTGGTAACGCCTTAATTCCTGAAAGATAAAACGCAATTCTGCCATTTCTTCAATCACGTCAATCGAGAAGCCAAACCGGATATTACTAACTTGTACCCAGTCACCGCCGAAGCGATTAGATACGGAGCCGGGGGACGGGTTGGGGTTCTCTTGATACTTGTCACCCGGAATCATTAACTCTAGGTTTCCACTGTCGTTAAAGTAGGATTTACGGATTGCACCGTCGCCATCCCTCCAGGTCAGGGCTTCATAATATTTATCTTTGATTGAGGATGGAGTTTCAAAAATTAACTTGCCAGTGATTACAGCCATATTATAATTAGAATAGACTTATGAATTTATAATAATATTATGTACTTAAAATTAAACACCCCGCAATTAAATCTAAATACTAAACAGTCCGGTGCTTTTGGTTTATCCTTGGGAGTTCCCGACGGGTTAAGTAAGGAAATATTAGTTAAAGATGATGTTTCTATTGTAGCAGTAAGTCCCACGACCGATCCGGTTTTAATTATCCCTACACCTCAAAGTCAGAAGATTGTCTCAGTTGTTGTCAATAATAAGGTTTACCAATTATCGGAATCAGTAGACACGGCACAACTCGCACCGGATGAATTTATTTATAATCCCTATACTCAACAGGTGGCGATCGCTCAATACTCAGAACCAAAATATATTCAAGTCACATCCCCTGCCAACCCCGTAACCGTATCAGTCCCAAACTATAGCAGTGCTACGAGTGTCTATATTGGTGGGATTAGCTACACGGTCAAACCGCCCGGAACACTTGCAGGGGATTTGTTGCAGGGTCAAGCGGTTTACAATTCTACATCCCAAGAATTAACCTTTATTCCTGTTCAGTCTTTAGCCAAAACCATCCTCACAGCCCCGCAAAATTTAGCTGTACAGGTATCGGGAGTTAAGGTAACAGCAAATACTACACCCATTAAGATATCGGTTGTCAACAACACATCTAATATTAATTACGATACTGACTATATAGATAAGTTGCCAACGGTTTTACAATGGTTGCCTTTATTGGGTCAGTTCAGTTATTCCACATCCTTAGAACAATCTCAAAACGGACAGATGAGTTTCGAGACTTGGTTTAGTTATAAGAGTTTAGTTTTGAAACATTTATGCCGGGGCGCAAAGTTTGAAGCGTTCGGGATTGGGTGGCGAGTAGATGGGCTAGAGATTAATGAAAAGATGAGATCGGAGTTATCGCACCCAAAAATAGAGGTTTCAATTTCCTTAACAGATCCCCATTGGTGGCTTGATACAGAGGTTCCTTTGGTTCCCAGAAAGTACAATGACAATGATCCTCTGGATGGACTGTCACCTATTCTCTATTCTGGGGATTGGAAGATTTCTTACCATGCTTTCTCACTCAGCTCAGGTGTTGACCCTGAATGCTTAACTAACAGCCCATCGCAACCCGAAAGTAAATTAGCTGAATCAAGAACGTTAACGTGGCTTTGCAGTGAAGCTGGGGGGAAGTTATCAGGAATGGAGGGGGAAATACCAGTCCCCAATGATGTTAGTCCAGAGGAAGGGAGAATACCACGGAGTGAAATTCAATCGAGGTTAAGACAGAATAATTGTTTTTTAGATTTATCGGACTCTGATACTGTCTACTGCAAAAAATGGGACTCAACAAAGGAATGGCTATTACAAGAAACGGATGTTTTATCGGCAATTTCTGTTAACTGTTCCACAGGTAAACAGCGATCGCTTACCCCTAATTCCGCCTTTCAACAGGAAATTATTGTGGGATTGCCAAACAGTATCACACCCAAACAGACTATTACCTTAAAGAATGAAGATGTAACTAATATTTATGGGGCTTCTTATATATGGCCGAAGCAAGAAGTCACGGGAGAATTTCTTGAAAAGTTCCAGGAACAGAAGGAGGAAAATCAAGGGAATAGAGCGCCTACACTGCCAGAATACCGAATGAGACAGCGCAAATATGAGCAAAGGACAGAAGACCCTGATATAGCAGCTACACCGCCTAATTCAGTTAATATTAATGATTTGTCGGTTTCCTTCTGGAAGTCTGGACAAAACTACGTCAAGGTTAAACGAGAGATTAAAACTATTGATGGTTTTGAGTTTCAAGTTACAGAACAAAAATATGCTTTCAATGGGCCGTTAGCTAAGGATATTTACGAATACAATCAGGGCGTTTGGAAGTTAAAGAAAGTTGACGTTAGAGGGTTTTGGCAAATAATAGAAGAAACTACAACCCAACATTCTTATAGTCAGGGAGAAACCGCTTATGAAGGCTTATATTTGGGTTATCAAAAAACAGGATGGCGGTTTCACGTTTTCGCTACGGAGCCAGAAATTAATGTTTCAGATTCAGAAGCCGATCCAACGGAACAATATCCCACACTCTCATCTCAACAACGATATAGCGAACTAGGAGACAAAGCCACCGAAGCCGACCGAATGACTAAGGAATTAGCAGGAAAAGCCTATACCCCGCAGCGAATTTCTATCTTTGAGAGGGAGACTTACTATCATGAGCCAATGGATAAATATTACAAAGACGCGGCGGTTCAGGGTGTTGATGAGGTTAAGTGGTGTATGCCAGACGGAACGAGCCGACGATTGGCAGCAATAGACAGGACGTTTCAACAACCTTATATTGTTACAGCTAGGAGTAAAATAGTTAGGGCTATGGCATCAATGGAAGATCCCAGGAATCCCGCAATCAGAGAATTTAATCAGAAGAAACCCAATAACGAAAAGGAAAAGCCAGAATTTCCCCCTTTAACTACAGGCTCGGAAACCTCTGAATCCTACAAGGTAAAAATTAATCGAAGTTTAAACACGCCGGGATATAGGAATACTGGAGATAGCGAAAAAGATACTTTTATTGCCTATACAAAATCATCCTCAACAGGGGGGAATGGGTCGGGATTTGGCTCTCAGATTGCAGAAAACAAAACAGAGGAAGTTGAAGGTAGACCGGAATCATCAAGACGACTACCTCCAATCTGGGAGCGGGTAGAGGAGGAGAACCCGGCAGAAACAGAGGAAAAGCAAAACCAATCCGATCCTAAGAGATACCGTTATAAAGTCTGGACACCATCAGCGCCGGACAAAACACCCTTTGACCAATTAGTATCGGGGTCAATGAGCTTTCCTTATGCCAAAACTCTAGGGGAAGTCAGGACGGCAATTAAAACCAATCTGGATATAGAGAACGCTCGGAACAGTTACACGGAAAACTTCACCACTTTTTTTAATCCCTCGATGCGTCCAGGTGATCGGCTAACCTATTTTGTTAATGGGGAAAGACGCAAGCGCAGGATTCTATCTATATCTTCTACCATCGTTTTTCAAGGCAACCTGAATAATAAACCTTTTGCCACAGGGACGATGACCCTTAGCGTGGGATATCCGATTGAGATTGATTTTGTATTAGATCAAGAATTAATCCCTAACAGTGCCACAGATAGAGACAAGTTAGGCACAGGCTATCCTTTGGAGGTTTGGCTAGATCCTTTGTTCGGAGCTCAAGGGGTTTTTGAATTAGAGAATGTCCCATCTCGATTAATCCCGCCATCAACTTTCTTATAATTGTTGGGATTGTCTTTATTATTTCAATCCATAAAATAGGTGCACGGGGTTAAATCCGTGCCTTTTTAAATGCTTAATTCCAGTTGCCAGCTAAAAATAATTCTTGATCCTCAATCAATCTCAATTCCTGCCTATCCTCAAGTAACCAGTCAATAGTCGCCGCGTATGCTTTATAAAATCTATTGCGCTTTTCCTCTAGGGTAAGTTGCTCTTGACCGAAAGCCAATCTAAACCAATCCTCAATCCCCACGTCTAACAGGGCATCCAGTAACGCTTCAGCTTGTGGTTTACCTCTCTTTGCAGCTAATCTAATCAATTGCCGAAAATCTTTTAAGCTGATAGTTTCCGAGATTGTAGTCCCTCTAGCCGATCCAGTGATTTCTACAGGGGATGCGACCCCACTAAATCCCCACTGGGTAAGGGTTTCAGCGTCTTTACCTTTGCCCGATGCGACCCCGTTTATAGTCCGAGTTACCCAATCTTTTCCGTATCCCAGTGCCAGCGCAGTCGAAATTTTGCCAACCCTAAACTCACCGGACGGCAATAAATACCCATCGACTTCGACACCCTCACAAAATTTAACTGTAGAACGTTCGGCTCTGGTAATATTATCCATGTGACTATTTCCTTAATAGTAGTTACTACCCCTGGGTGTTAAGCGCACCGCGAGGGGTTTTGTTATTATTAATTATATCATTTTTTATTAAGTTGTAGTATAGAACATACAATTTAATAAAAACAATTTACATCCGTCTCTTAGCTTCCACCATAATCCGATCAAAAGTATTTAACATTTCCTGTTCTAAGTCTTTACCAACATCACCCGGCGAAGTAACTGTTATCTTTATCCCCCCCACTTCCATCTTGACGTTATTCTCTACGTTCTGAGCATATTGTTGGAATCGAGTGTACTCCGTCTGGCCAATACTAAGACTTGGTGCGGAAGGTGTCCCCATCCGTAAGTCAGGAGAAATGGGATCGCTTAGTGATTGTATTTTTTTTAATATCTCATCAAAGCGATCTGATGGAACGTTTAACCCTTGAACTTCGGGGGCTTTCCCGTAATCTATATAAACCGACCCTGATCGTTGTCTCATTGAGGTTCGATCCTCGTGATCTGATGGAACGTTTAACCCCTGAACTTCGGGGGCTTTCCCATAGTCAGTATAAACATATCCCATATTTCGAGGCATCACCCTTCGATCCTTCCCTGTAATTAATTTATTCAGGTCGGCTTGATTACCTCGTTGAATTTGATCTAGGACGCTGGTATAGTTCCAATCGGTAACATTCTTACCAAAAACATCACTCAAGGCTTCATTGATAATTGATTGCTTTAGTTGTGCTTTCTGTCTTCCCTCTGGCAATGTGTTAGCTAGTTCAGACTTAGCTTGCATCCGGTCTAGCTTTTGTTTTTGGTCTAAACTCATGATTTCCTGTTGTTGGGAAAAATCCAATAGTTGAGACTGTAAGGGTAAAAGTGAGGCTTGCAAAGCTAATCCTTGTCCTGCCATTAGCTTCGCTTCAAGATTCATTTGACCCGCAACGATTTCTTCTGGTGTAGCTCCTGACGCTTCGAGTTTAGCCAAATCAGCTTGTGCCTGCGCTACCTCAGCTTTATTTTGAGCCTGTTGCCCTTTTAATTTAATAGCATCAATCTGTTGCTGAACTTTAGCTTGCTGTTGATTAAGCAACAAGACCTCGCGCTCAGCTTTTTGTTGCTGATCTAACGCCTTTAATTTGATCGTAGCCGTCGCCTGAGCTAATACCTGTCTTTGTTTATCGTTAACTATTAATTGGGAAGCTAAACCCAGTTCAGAGGTAACGATACCCAACCTGTCACTGATAGCCCGTTGTTTAGCCTCAATTAATTGTTTTTGAAAGCTAAAGATTGTATTCTGTTTTTCCAGTGCAGCCGTCTGTTTATCATATCCCTGTTGGATTTGTTGCTGACTTAAAACAAACGGCTTGGTAGCTTTATCAATCTGTTCCTGTATCAGTTTTTGCTTGGCTAATTTCTTTTCAATTTTGGCATTCTCTGATTCAATCTGTTGGGTTAATCTAACTCGTTTTTGTTCATTCTTGTTTATTTCTCCCTGTTGGTTTATTTGTTGACCCGTTAAGTTTAGTTGTTGAGTAAGTGATTCAGTCCGTTGTTTATTCCCTTGAATTTGAAGTTTAATCGCCTCAATTTCTTCGGGCGATCTCTTTTGCCTGGTTGCCCTTTCTAGTTCAAATTTTAGGATTTGAGCCTGGGATTCCGCCTCAAGTTTTTGTGATTGAATCTGGAAAACTTGACGCTTTAAATCCAAATCTGCAAGTTTTTGACGGGTAGCCAAACTTTCTAATTCAGCTTTTTGAGTCCGAACTAAATCAACTTCCCTTTCTTTAATTATTCTTAATTCAATTTCAGCTTGTTTTAATGGGTCACGGGTTAACTTAGCTTGGTTCTGTAGCTGTGATTGCACATAACGCGATTCAGTGTCAGCTAATTGATTCCTACTGCTGGTGATGGCTTCTACAAGTTGCGCTTGTTTTTGGAGTAAGTCATATTCAGATTCTAAAGCCTGTCTTCTTAATCCCGCCCGTTGGTTCTCATTCTCAAGTTGTTTTTTCTGGGTTTCAAAATCCAAATCTTCTACTCGGTTTTTTTCGTCTGCCTCCATTTTTCTAACGCGAGAGCGAGCGATCGCAGTCTCTTGTTCTAAAGAAACTGACTTACTGCCATTAGATTTTAATTCCTCTAATTGCCGATCTAATTCTGCTAACTTTAGTTTTTCTTGATCAATTCGATATTTACTAATTGCATTTTGAGCACTCTTTTCTGATGTTGTACGTTCAGAAAGTCCGACTTCAACCGCCAATTGTTCAATATCTAAAGATTTGATTTTCTCCTGCAATTCCTGTTGAATTAATCGCTCTTTTTCCTTAGCTTCGGCTCCTCTAATTTGGTTTCTAGCTTGTGCGTATTCATTCTCAAGTTCTACATTTTTAACCCCGTTAGCTTTGAATTGGTCAAGTTGACGCTTTAATTCATCGGCTCTTAATTTAGATTCTTTAATCTGCAAACCCGCCATTTTTGTCTGAGCATCTTCTTCAGACAAACCCCGTTCAGCTACTTGTGCAGAAATCAAGGTTTTCTCGGTTTCCATAGCCTGAATTTGACGCTCTAATCGCTTCTGAATTAGCTTTTCCCGTTCATTAAATTCAGCTTGTGCAATCTCAAGGTTTGTCTGTTTAAGTTGATTCTCTAGGTCGGTAACTTTGATTCCATATTGTAAACGGAGTTCAATTTCTGACTCAAGTTGTTTTTTCTGTAACCCTAGTTTTTCCTGTTGCAGTCCAGAGGTTTTCTTAATAACATCTTCCTCTGTGGCTTGACGGAGTTGTCCGGCTGTTACTGCGGTAGAAGATTCTAACTCAATTTGGGAGATTCTTTCTGCCGTCGCTTGAGAGCTAAATTGGGCGATTTGACTGATTAAATTTTTCTGGGTATCAATATCAAAAATAGAACCCTTAATCTGTTTTCCATCCTTGGTTAAGGTAATAAATGACTTATCTAAAACATCTTTAACTTTGTTGGCAACATCACCACTTTTTAATAGATTCCGGTCATAGTTTTGCAGGATTTGATCTAGTACCGCTTGCCCTTCAGTTCTTTGCTGTTGGACATCTTTTAAAAATACTTTACCCTTGTCAATATATTTTTCTTTAAACACTGAGAAGGCATCATCTAAAGCGTTATTTCCCTCTAATGGATTAACAGACGAAGCTACCACCGCTTGCTGTAATACTGGTAGAGTCTCATTATAATATTTGGTGATTTGTTCCCTAGCTTGTTTTAACGCCTCTGTACGTTTTTGAAGGTTATCAATTTGATTTTGAGCATTATCAAATTGACCTTTTATTTGTTCCTTTAATCCTGTGTCTGTAGTCTCATCAAGTAGTTTTTGTCGTTCTTTCTGTTGGGATTGATAACCAGATATTAAGAGTTCGTTGGCTTTAATTAAATCATTAGTTTCCTTATTCTCTTTTTCCAGAACAACACCCTGAACTTGTGATCCTTTTGATGCTAATTTTCTGGCTTCCTCTGTTTGAAACAAGCCAGCGTTAAGTTCTTTAGTTTGTTTAATTGTCTCAATCGTGTTGTCACCAACATCGTTTAAAGTCTCATTCCTGAGTTTAGATTGCAGTTTGATTAGGCGATCGCCTTCTCGGTTAGCGTTAGCTTCGTCAATAGTCGTAATACCTTTCCACGGGTTGTAAAGGGTAGTGATAACCGCAGCGTTAAGATTTCCTATAAAATTAGTAGCTTTCCCTAAACCCTCTAGCGAAAAAACCTCGCCAATCCGATCACCAATTCCCTTCTCAATTTCACCCGGTGCGCCTGCTCTGAAAGCCTCGATTTGATTCTGTAAGATAGATAATTCCTGAGCCGTGACTTTTCCGTCTTCCCCTGCTTTTTGCATAGCCTTGGACATAGTTGCGAATTGTCCAGAGGTAAGATTGCCAGCTTCTTTTAATTCGTTTAATTTGTTTTTGAGGGGATCGAGTGCGTCGGCGTTTCCGGTGTTGGATTCCGAGAGTGCAACTAGATTGGCTTTAAACTCCAATAAAGCCCCATCCTTTCCAGATTCCTTTTCTAATTCCTTGAGTGCCTTAGTTATCTCGTCAATGCCTTTGCTGATTTTATTGGCAGTACCGCCGCCGAAAATATGAATAATTTCTTTGCCCGCAAGTGCAAACGCCGCACCAATAGCCAAACCTAATGGAACAATAGGGCCGAGTGCCGTGATAGCTCCCCCGGCTAACTCAATAATTAGTCCAAAACTAGACTTGACACCCTTACCAATAGCTGAGAACGCACTACCTGAGACAGATTTTAAGGATTCAAATAAAGACACCTGAGAAGCAATGGCACGCGAAGCTATAGCCGACCGTTCCCTGGTTCTGTTTAAGTTACCAAAACCCCGACCCGCAGCCCGATCTCTCAATGAATCCCGATCTACTCTCGGAGCATCACCGCCACCCGACAGAAAATCACCAAAGGATAACCCATCACCGACGGCATTAGAGGCAACAGACGCAACCCCCGCATCTCTGGCAGCCCGTCTAGTTCTGATATCTTCTAATAACTGCCGACGCTTGTTTTTAGCTTCTCTATTTTCTATTTCTGCAAAGTCTCCAAAGGGTAAATCAATACCAAAACTTTCGCCAAAGGTTTTCCCTTCTGTGTCTGGGATTAAACTGTCTAACCTTTGTTGCCGTCTAATCTTATTTCTGCGTTCCCGTTCTGCCAATAATTCCCGCCGTCTGGTTTCCCTTTTTGCTTCGGGGTCTACCTCTAACATTTCCCCAAAACTATCGGGGGAATCTGGGATGTTTTTCTCTATTTCAGCGCGTCTTTTGGCAGCATAGGCTTCAACTTGCCGATCCATCTCAGACGGTTGAGGGCTTTTTATTTTTTCAATCCCTTCACCTGCTGTATTTTTAAGGGTATTAAAATATTCCTGCGTCTTTTTGGTTAATTCTTGAATTGCAGCTTTTTGACCCGAAAACTTTCCTGTGATTTCCTCAATCTTTTTGCCAACCGTTGTACCTTTGATTGCCTCAACAAATTCAGCAAATTTACCCTTAGTGCTATTGATTACTACACCGCTATTTTTAACTACTTCTGTTTGGTCAACAAATCCCTTAATATTCTTTTTAATAATATTGTTAGCTTGTTCTCTGGCAGCGTTTACGGTTTTTTGAATTACCCCTTCTTTAACAATAGCGTCCGTTGCTTCTTTAGTTACTAATAATCGAGATTGATCAAATCCTAACAATTGCTTAACAACTGCACCGAGTCCTTTCTTCTGTAAGATTAAATCTTTAATCACGGCAACTTGTTTACCAAATTGACCTGTGATTACCAAGTTAATGACTCGCAGTAAAGCAAAGTTACCGAGTACAGAAATTACAGCGCCCGATAGTTGTTTGAATGCTAATCCGACCGTTTTAGTTTGAATTTGAAATGATAGATAAGCACCGATAGCCTTCTTAATCGGGTCGGGAATATTGGCAACTAATTTACTTGCCTGTTCTAAATATTTAAGTCCAGGTTCAAATACAGGTGCTAATGATTCTCCTAACTGGATTATTGTTTCTTCAAAGCGGTTGGCTATCTTTTGAAACCTAGAAATCTTGTCATCGGTAGCACCCTTAAAAACTTCGTCTAAACTGGTGACGTTGGCGTTAGCTTTGATGTTTGCTGTGACATTTGTAAAGTCCTGTCCTTTGTTGGAATTTAAACCTAACGCCGTCCGATAAGCTAGGGTATCTGGTAGGATTTGAGCTAACTTGGTTTGATCTCCCCCCGTCGCTTCAAAAATATCTTGAACTGATTTTGCCAGCCCTTTTTGCTGAACTTCTCTAATATCAAATCTAATCCGGTTTCCTTCTTTATCTCGTAGTTTAGCGATCTCTTTTGCAGCTTCGGGTGTTTTATCAATAATACTTCTAGCTAAAGCCTGAATACCTGTTAATGCCACGGGTGTTGATGTACCTTGGGCGGTTAAGACTGCCGTTGCTGCGGCTAAATCTTCAATACTAATCCCTGCGGTTTTAGCTACTTGAGAAGCCTGTCCGAAAGTTTGGGATAATTCTTGAATCGTGGTAATCCCATTTTCTACCGTACCATTTAAAATAGCCGAAACTCTGTTAGCTTGAGATGCTTCTAAACCATAAGCCCGGAGGGTTTTTGTCAATAACTGAAGTGTGGCAGTAGGATCGGCAGCTTGACCCCCTGCTTTGGCAATTCCTAATAATTTAAAGCCAGATTCTGCAACCTGTTGAGATGTTTTTTCAGAAGTAAAACCCCCAGACAAAACTTCATATTGTCCGAGTAATGCGTCGGTTGTGGTGACAGCATTATCTAATTTATCCCTGAGTAACTTTTGGATCTGTTTCCTGTTTTTATTTAAGTCGGTAGCCGTTGCCCGTCTTGCCGTCCCCGATTCTGTAAACTCAGTGGAGGATTTAAGGATAGTCCCAACCCTTGCGGACGCACTCTCAACGGCGTTGAGTTTGGCAACAGCTACCTGAGCAAAACTTTCAACCGCAACTTGACTACCTGATATAGCATCCCTTAGAGTCATAAACCCTTGAATGGAATCGGTACTAACTCCCGACCGATTCATTTGTTCTAATGCTTCTGGAATCCTGTTTAGGGTAGTGTAGGCATCGGACGCACCCTTAGCTAAAGTAGTAAGTTGTAGCGCATAATATCCAATGTTTGATGCCTTGCCTAATAGACTTCCTAGTTCTTTGTTGGAGTTAACAATTTTACCGAGATTTGTTGCTAAGAGTTCGGCATTTTTAGATCCCAATAAATATTGAGTAGCATTAGCTCTTAACCCTTTCTCAAGCAAGGGAAGGGCAGCACCAACCGCAGTGGAAGCTAGTTGTAAACTTGTTAATTGAGTTGATGCACTTGAAACACCAGCAACAAATCCATCATCAATTAAGCCTAACTTTAAACTAGCGGTTGCGTCTGCCATTGTTTTAACCTCCCTGTACCCAGTTAACTAAATAATTGGCAATCTTTTCTAATAAGATTGGATGCCAGAATATAAACGGAAAATCACGTTGTAATCGAGAGGCTTTGGCTAATGCTGTCCCAAATACTATCTGTGATTCAGTGACTTCAAAAACACCGTAGGGATGACCCTCGGCTGTTAATGACTGTTGAAGTTCTCCCGTGTCTCTAAGGATTTGACCCCCATAACGTCTAGGGTTTTGGACTAGATAAGATTCCGAGAGTGATCGCCATTCAACACCCCCGTAAACATCCCCTCCAACTTCTGTTAATGGGGCGTTATTGAAACGGGTATCTACATCTTCTTGCATCATCAAACGAATCGCGGGGGCGGCGGCGGTGATATCTTCCGCCCTGAGTTTAAACCCTGCAATCCGTTTAATTTCTTTGTTGATTTCTGATGAATCAATGCTAAGTTTAATCCCCATTTTCCCCCGTGTTGGCATCTGGAAAGAATGAAGCCATAGACAGAATCCGTGGCATCCGTTCCCCTGAGATTGAGATCCTCAATTCCCGTTTTAGGAGATCGGCTTTTTGACCTTTCAAAGTTTCCTCAGCTTGACGTTTTGCCCGATCCTCGTCGCTCATCCGATGTTCAACAGTTTGGAACAACAAACACTCAAGAAACTCAGCCGGATACTCTTTCGAGAGGGCGATCGCTCCTTGAGGTTCGTAGGCTTCTACTAACTGAGCTAATAGGTCTATTTCGTAACTTCCACTGCTTCTAATTCGGCGAGTTCCTTCTCCCGTATTTTCTGCCGTTCCCTCTCTTTGTCCACTAGGATTTGCAAAAAATTGAGATTGTGCAGATCCGCTATTGTTCCGGGTTCGATTAGCGTGGCTTCGCCTTTAGCGTCAACATCTCGATTACCAGCGTCATCGTAGGACGTGGTAACAAATAGTCGGGTAATTTGGGGCCAGTCATCGGCATCAACTAAAGCCTGAAAATCAATCGGGCGGGTTTGACCGACAACCGGAATTAATGTTGATAATTGTTGACACAATGGGATAAAGGTTTCATGGCAAAATAAGTCACCAATAGATCCCCCAATCTCAACATATAATTCAAGGATTAACTTCTGAATTTCTGCAATTTTTCCCCATTTAACAAAGGGTGCAGCCGTGATTAATTCAGAGGTGATAAATTCCCCTGTTATCGGATCGTAATAGCTAACTGTTGCCGTCCGTCTGGGTTGTCTTTTTTTAATTTCAGTCATATTTTTAAGCTGCACAGTAAACGGTTTCGGCGGTGTCAATTAGTTTGAACGGGTCGCACCAGTCAAGGGGTTGGATGATCTGCATGGGGATTTGTAGCTGTTCAGAGCTAGGATCAAACTGACCTTGAGATGGGTCAATAATCACCTCTGGGATAAATATAATCATTACCCGTTTGTCAGTCCCGACAACTAAACCAGAAAACTCATGAGCGTTTAAAGGATCACCCATAGAATTGCCAGTGATTGACCGACTAATTGAAAGGGTGATAAACGCCCCAGCTTCAACTAAGTTATCGGAAAACTTCAAAGCCCGATTAGCACCAACAGCAAAAGTATCGGCGGTTGTCGCTGTAAAAGAAGCATAAGGTTGTTGAGTCAAAGGAACTGATTTTTTAGCCCCTGTGATATCAGTTTTAGAGCCATAGGTTTCAGCATCAGCTACCACACCAAAGCCTACCTGTCCAGTCGTTGCAGCCGCATAGGTAGCAGTCTTAGCTTGAACTTGAAAGGGTTGGGTGACGTCATAAGTACCACTCTCAAGTTTTTTGCCCATAGCAAACGCCATCATCTCGAAGTTAAAACCTGAGTAGGTTAGTGTTGCCACGGGGTCGGAGCTTTGCACCAAGATGTCATCGGTGATGTTTTCCCCTAAGTTGTTGCGTCGGGTTGTTTTCCGAGTTTGGCGGTTAGGGTTAATGGTGATGTTTGATGGAGTTTTCCAGTTATAAATTAATCCGGTTTTTAAATCTCTCAGGGTTGCATTGGTAGAAGCAACAAATTGAAAAGTTACCGCATCGCGTTGTGACTGCATTGTTTTAATCCTCTAAATAATCAATTCCCGTAAAGCTAAAACGCAAGAAAGCATAGACAGGTTGAGATAGTTCATTTACCATGATTCTATACTCGGATCTAAAGCCTCCTTGTGCTATGATTGGGGAACAGTTCTTAGACTCTTTCCACTGAGTTAGAGCTTCGTTTAATTGCCAACTAACCCATCTCAAAATGCCCGGCAAAAGCTCCTGATCTGGGAATGATAGGCAATAGGAAATTACAAAGCTGGTTTGGCTTTTCGGGTGTCCATACTCAAAGTTGTCAGATAACCGATAAACTTTGAGTAATGGAAACCGCGATAAGTCAGGATTGACGGCATCATAACAAACTGTATCCCGACACGCGATCAGATTGGGGTCAATCTTTTTAAGTTCAGAATTTAACCACTCCTGCAAATATTTAGCTAATTTAAGACATATAGGATCAAGCATATCGAGTCCCCCTTCTTTTCAGTCTAGGGGTTTGCTTTGTTTT
>Ga0208590_1000198_pt1 | contig 14780 bp, 10 predicted proteins | sample LakMenEpi27Sep09_FD_150740 | JGI IMG/M metagenome (GOLD analysis project Ga0208590, IMG submission 150740) | Freshwater microbial communities from Lake Mendota, WI - 27SEP2009 deep hole epilimnion (SPAdes) | ecosystem: Environmental > Aquatic > Freshwater > Lake > Epilimnion/Euphotic zone ... | reverse complement strand
GTTCAGCATCTAAATTGGTCATGCAGAAATCTTGAATCTTATGCAGTGCGAGCGTCCTCGCTCGCTGGAATATACAGTTTAAATGCACAACAGCTTATTCCTACGTCGTAAGCAAGTTTAGATCGGATTTAGGATTAAAACTCAACTTTATCGTAAATATCAGCAACGGTAATTTCAAAAGATATCGAGTTAAGCACTAAGGTTTCATTGCTATTATTATACTCCATAAATATCCAGTGTTTCTGATCGGTTTTATAATAGTGTTCAATCTGAATATTATATTGATCAATGAGAATATATTCTTGAAAAGTGGGAAGGGTGCGATAGGCGGCAAATTTTTCGTCTTTGTCGTAATTTCTGGTTGATGCGGATAATACTTCTACAAGAATTAACGGATTTGTAATTGTATCTTTTCTCCCTTCTTGGAGTTGAATATCACCCTGAATTACCATAATATCAGGATAGGTATAGAGGCGTTTTTCAGGAATCCAAAGACGTTGATCGGTAACAAATACGCGATAGGGTTGACGCTTGAGGGCAAAATTCAGCGTCGCGTAGAGATTACCAGTAATTTGATTATGATTGGGAGTTCCACCGGTCATAGGTCTAATTTCACCTTCAATATATTCGTGGCGTTCTGGAGAATTAACTTCAAAATTGAGGTATTCTTCCAGAGAATAGACCTTTTTTTCTTCAACTTGTAAAATCATTGTATTTTCCCTATCCTAAAATATAATTGTAACCTATTTATAGATTAGCAAATTTTTTAAACTTATGTTTCAAGCAACTCGACGACGGTTAGCAATTTGGTATACCGCAGTTACCGCTATTTTATTATTACTATTTGCGAGTGGGTTTTATTTCTATGTGCGAAATACCTTAATTGAACGCATTGATGATACCTTAAATCATGTTGTAGAAGTGGTAGAACGTTCTTTAGTAATTGAACCTATGGCGACGCCGACCGCCATGTCTCCGGCGGTTTTAGCAGGTCAATTTCAAGTCAATGTTGAAGCCAGTTTTAGAAATAATTTGAATACCGTTGAAGATGATCATATTGATATTGAATGGTTTAGTCCCACGGGTGAATTATTATGGTCTACCTTTTCTCAAGTATTAGATATTCCAGTTGATCCTAAGCACAGTGGGGAAACGGTACATATTTCTGAAGATAATAATGTTTCAGAAACGATCTTAAGACAAGTTACAGATCGGGTAGAAATCGGACGACAAGTATTGGGTTATTTACGAGTTAGTCATCCTTGGTTTGAAGTGACAAAACCCATTCAACAGTTAATTTTTGATTTGACTTTAGGAACTATTTTAATGTTAATTGGTGTAGCTACTATTGGCTGGTTTTTATCGGGTTTAGCGATGGAACCTGTGCGGGATTCTTACCAACGTTTAAAACAATTTACCGCCGATGCTTCCCATGAATTAAGAAGTCCGATTGCGATGATTCAAACTAATGTACAAGTGGCTTTAGCTGAACCTAATTTATCTAGTTCTGAACAACAACACTTGCAAGTTATTGAACGAATTACCCGCCGTTTAGGTAGGTTAGTGGATGATTTATTGTTTTTAGCTAGACAGGATAGCGGGATTGTTAAACCTCAATTTGTTTCCCTTCCTTTGGATGGGTTATTAATGGAAGTAGTCGAAGAACAAACAGCGATCGCAACTCAACAAGGAATCCAACTTTCCTTAAATTTTATTGAGGATCTTGAGGATATTATTCTCAATTCTGATAGCAATTATTCCCAGGAAAATGAACCCTTTACTTTAGAGGGAGATTGGGATCAATTGGTGCGATTATTTACGAATTTAGTCAGTAATTCGGTACAGTATACTCCTTCTGGGGGTGAGATTAAAATTGAATTAAAATCTATAACCAAACCCAAGCGACAAGCTGCATTAGGAAAAATGACAGAATCTTGGGAAAAATCAAATTCCCTCTTGAAATTTGAAGGATTACAAGTTATAGTAAAAGATACAGGAATTGGGATTCCAACTGAAGCATTACCTAATATTTTTGATCGTTTTTATCGGGTTGATCCCTCTCGTACTCATCGCAATAGTGGGGGGTCTGGTTTGGGTTTGGCGATCGCCCAAGCTATTGTGGAAAACCATCACGGTCAAATTTATTTAGACAGCCAAATTAATCAAGGAACAACCGCTACAGTCCTCTTACCCCTGCATTCTAGCGGGTTATAGGCGGTTAGAAATTTAATTTTCCATTACCCCTTGACACTCCAGCAGAGAGGAGACTTTAGAATAAAAGTCAACAACATTGTGGGGTGTCCAAACCAAGGACAAGCACCACCAAACTGAACTCAAAATGGAGTTTAAACCATGAAAACAAGCTATTTACGATTAAAAGGAATGGGGTGCGCCTCCTGCGCCAATACTATAGAAACAGCGATTCAAAATGTGAATGGGGTTGGGATTTGTCATGTTAATTTTGGGGCGGAACAAGCAACAGTTGAATTTGATCCAGATCAAACTAATATTGAGCAAATTCAACAGGCGGTTACGGATGCGGGATATACGGCTCAACCCCTAGAAGATACAAATTCTAACCTCAAAGATAGTGAAAAAGAAAACCAAGAGATTGAACAAAAATTAACCCGAAAAGTGTTAATTAGTGCCATTGTCAGTGGGTTTTTAGTCATTGGAGGATTACCGATGATGACGGGTTTAAATTTACCTTTTATTCCCCCATGGATGCACAACCCTTGGTTACAATTAATCCTAGCAACACCCATTCTATTTTGGTCAGGTCAATCCTTTTTTATGGGAGCATGGAAAGGATTAAAACGTCATCAGGCGGATATGAATACTTTAATTGCTGTGGGAACAGGATCGGCTTATTTATATTCTGTTTTTGTTACCTTTTTCCCGCAATTTTTCCTAAATCAAGGGTTATCGGCGGATGTTTATTATGAATCTGCGGTTATGATTATTACCTTGATTTTACTAGGTCAATTATTAGAAAATAAAGCCAGAGGAAAAACCTCCGATGCGATTAAAAAATTAATCGGATTACAAGCCAAAACCGCCCGGGTAATTCGGTCTGGAGAAGAAATTGATATTCCGATTGAAACTGTTAATTTAGGGGATATTATTCGGGTACGTCCCGGGGAAAAAATCCCCGTGGATGGTGAAGTTATTGAAGGTAATTCTACGGTGGATGAAGGAATGGTGACGGGGGAAAGTATTCCCGTTGAAAAATATCCTGGGTATGAGGTTATTGGAGCTACAATTAATAAAACTGGAAGTTTTAAATTTCGAGCTTCACGGGTGGGAAAAGATACGGTATTAGCCCAAATTGTGCAGTTAGTTCAACAGGCGCAGGGGTCAAAAGCACCAATTCAAAAATTAGCAGATCAGGTTACAGGCTGGTTTGTTCCGGTTGTAATTGCGATCGCGATCGCTACTTTTATTCTCTGGTTTAATTTAACCGGAAATATCACTTTAGCCATTACTACAACCGTAGGAGTTTTAATTATTGCTTGTCCCTGTGCATTAGGATTAGCTACACCGACTTCTGTAATGGTTGGAACGGGTTTAGGGGCAGAACATGGGATTTTAATTAAAGGAGCAGATAGTTTAGAATTAGCCCATAAAATCCAAACTATTGTATTAGATAAAACCGGAACTTTAACCGCAGGAAAAACATCCGTAACCCACTATATAACCGTCGGAGGAACGAATAACGATCATGAATTGAAGTTATTAAAATTAGCCGCAGCTATTGAACAGCAATCGGAACATCCGTTAGCGGAAGCGATTGTTGAATATGCTAAAACTCAAGGAGTTAATTTTCCCTTACCTGAAATTAATGATTTTCAAGCCTTGGGGGGAATGGGAGTTCAAGGTTATATTTCAGATCAATTGGTACAAATTGGCACCTCTCGCTGGATGGAAGATTTAGGAATTAAAACCGAACCTTTACAACAGTATCAATCGAGTTGGGAAGCGGAAGGAAAAACAATTTCTTGGATAGCATTAGATGGAGAAATAGAAGGGATATTTGCTATTTCCGATGCAGTTAAACCCACTTCTAAAACGGCAATTCAAGCGTTACAAAAAATGGGTTTAGAGGTAGTTATGTTAACAGGGGATAATCAAAAAACCGCCGAAGCGATCGCATCGGAAGTGGGAATTAAACGGGTATTTGCAGAAGTTCGTCCCGACCAAAAAGCGAATATGATTAAATCCTTACAAAATGAACGGAAAGGGCAAAACAAACAGGATCAAATTGTAGCAATGGTGGGGGATGGAATTAATGATGCTCCGGCTTTAGCTCAAGCGGATGTGGGAATTGCGATTGGAACTGGGACAGATGTGGCGATCGCTGCTAGTGATATTACCTTAATTTCAGGGGATTTAATCGGGATAGTTACGGCTATTAAACTGAGTAAAGCTACGATGAATAATATTCGCCAAAACCTGTTTTTTGCCTTTATCTATAACTCGGCTGGAATCCCGATCGCGGCGGGAATTTTATACCCTTTAACGGGTTGGTTACTGAATCCAATTATTGCCGGAGGAGCCATGGCAATGAGTTCGATTTCTGTTGTTACTAATGCGTTAAGATTACGTCAGTTTAAGCTGAATTAATTTCTAAATAGGAAATAGGGAATAGGGAATAGCACCCCCAAACCCCCCGTTTACGAGGGCTAGGGGGAGAGGGAATAGGGAAGAAAAAATCTCACCCTCTGGGTTTGAGTATTATTATAATCAGGAGATCAAATCATGAACAAAAAACTAAAAATTGGCTTACAATTGAGCGGAATTTTTCTATCTATTTTAATTGGGAATTGTGCCCCAGTTCGGTCAATGGAAACCCATGCAGAACCCGCCAATAATCAATTGCGGACAATTGAACAGCCCTTATTAACTAAAATGGTGGTTACTGCGGGGGGATTAGCCTTAATTGGCTTAGAACTTTGGTGGTTTTTATTGAGTAAATCTAAAGCCAAAAAAGCAACAATCAATCAAGATGCTCAAGAATTAGATATTTTAGTGGATGGAGGCTATCAACCTAACCACATTACCGTTCAATTGGGTAAAAAAGTCCGTCTGAACTTTATTCGTAAAGATCCTAGTCATTGCTTAGATAAAGTGTTGTTTCCTGACTTTAATATTGCTCAAGATTTACCGATGAATCAAACTACAACCATTGAGTTTCTTCCTGAAGAATCTGGAGAATATACCTTTAGTTGTGGGATGAATATGATCCGGGGAGTTTTAGAGGTTCAGCATTTAAACGCTATTTAAACGGAACAACATTAGGGCTAATTCATGAATTTACCCAGTCGAAAGTAAGATGATTAGAGTGAAGCGGACGATGGGACTCGAACCCACGACGTTCAGCATGGGAAGCTGACATTCTACCACTGAATTACGTCCGCGCTGGGGGTTTTATTTCAAACTCTTGTTGATTATAACCCAATTTTCCAAATTTTCAATACCCCAGATTCACCAAAAAGCGAAAACCCGCGAACAGCAGTGCTAGGATCACGAGTTGGGAGCAGTGCAAACGTCCTCGTTGACTAAATTATCCGGGTATTCAGGATAGATACTGAGTGAGGACACTCGCACTGCAATAGAATTAAAATCGGATTAGGAAAGATTACTAACAATAGGTGCTTGAGGATCGCTGGAGCTACTATTGAAAGTGTCAACATCGACTGGAAGGTTAATCAAGGTTAAAGCCTGCTGTAATGCCTCTTGACGCACCAACATCAGATGATGAGGCGGAAGCATATCTACAATTTTGAACCGTTCTAAACGTTCTTTAATCTTCCCTTTTGCACCGACAATAAAGACGTGGCGCCCTTTTTCTACTGCATCTTTAATGGCATTTTCAATGGCTAGACAAGCAGTTACCCCTAACATGGGAACATCACTTAAATCAAAAATCAGCACATCATAATTTTGAATCATGGATTCTTCTCTGGAGATTGCTTTAGCTACTCCAAAGATCATCGGGCCGCTGAGGTAGAATAACAATACTCGACCTTTCCCGGCGGCGAGTAATTGTTTTTCTTCCGGGGTCATCACAATAGCATCATCTTCATCGGTGATGGCTTTCACGTCCTGACCCTGCATATCACTCAAGCGTTCAATTGTAAGAATATTAGCAATAAATACCCCCACACCAACGGCCACAATTAGGTCAACAAAGACGGTTAATAACATCACCCCATACATGATCATTGCCCCTTTCAGGGAAACGGCATGGGCGCGTTTGAGGAAACTCCAATCGAGAATATCAATCCCCACTTTTAGGGCAATTCCTGCTAAAACCGCCATCGGAATATTTTGGGTCAGACTCGCCGCCCCGAGAATTACTACTAATAAAATTAACGCCCGGGTAATTCCAGATAAAGCACTTTTTGCACCGGATTGAATATTAACAACGGTTCCCATGGTTGCCCCTGCACCGGGTAATCCACCACAAACCCCCGAAACAATATTAGCAATGCCTTGACCAATCAGTTCTTTATTAGAATCGTGTTGAGTCCGGGTAATACTATCGGCAATTACGGCAGTTAATAAGGTATCAATACAGCCTAACATTCCTAACATCACCCCATTGACAAACATGATTGTCATTTGGTCAAAGCTAAAAACAGGCATTTGTAAAACGGGAAGTCCCGTGGGAATTTCACCAATTCGCCGAATATCTACTCCTTGAAAGAAGATTAAGGAAACTAATGTTCCAATCACTAATGCAACTAATTGAGGCGGAACAATCCGTTTAAATTTAGAGGGCATTAAGAAGATAATCCCGATAGTTAAGGCGGCTAAGGTAGCATCTACGGGATTGATATTTGTTAATAATTGGGGGATATTTTGAATTGTTCCTAATACTCCCCCTTTCGGTGTGGCTTGTCCTAAAAACGGCGGGATTTGTAAGATAATTAAGATAATCCCAATCCCTGACATAAAGCCCGAAATCACGCTGTAGGGCATCAGGGTAATATATTTACCCAGTTTGAATACCCCAAAGACAATTTGAAATAATCCGGCAATCATCACCACGGTAAAAGCCATAGCCAAACCGTTATCGGGGTCTTTCGCCATGAAACTGGCAACAATGGTGGTCATTACCACCGTCATCGGGCCAGTGGGTTCGGAAATTAGGGTGGGTGTGCCCCCAAACAACGCCGCAAATAAGCCGATACAGACGGCACCATAAAGACCCGCCACCGGGCCAACTCCCGAAGCTACCCCGAAGGCGAGGGCTAGGGGCAAGGAAACAATCGCGGCGGTCAGTCCCCCAAATAAGTCACCGCGTAGGTTGTTAAAGTTGATCTGGTTCAAGACTTGCATAGAAAAGGCTGATCTCCTATTATTGTTTTTTGACTATGATTTTAAATTTAGCTATTGGTTTTTCTTAATGGATAAGAGTACCACTACCTGTCTAGCGATCGCAAGACCTGACAGAAAAATTTTTATACCTAAATGGCAAAGCGGTCGAAAAGCCCTATAGAAAATGCTCTTGGTATAGTAGTCGCCACATCTATTAGGACATTCTTGAAAGCTAAAAGCTGCTCACAGTAAGTATTTACCTATAGCGAGATTGCCTATTCCCTATTCCCTATTGCCTCTTGCTATAAACCCAAGATTGTCAGGTCTACCCATGGGATTTCCCGATTTCAGTGTTCTTGGTTCTAGGATTGATCAATCAAATCATTTGATTTGTGGGGTTTTACAGAATTATTTGATCTGAATTGATGATATTGGTAAAATTATATGTAATAATATAAAATTATAGATGTCAATCTATGATAAAAATCCCGAAAACCATCAAATATTGGGTAAAAGGAGGATATAGAATTTTGATGCAGGCAACATTACACCAATTAAAGGTATTTGAGGCGGTGGCCCGTCATCGTAGCTTTACTAAAGCCGCCGAAGAAATGATGATTACCCAGCCAACGGTCTCCACCCAAGTTAAACAACTGACTCAGACCGTGGGTTTACCGTTATTTGAACAAATTGGCAAACAACTCTATCTGACCGAAGCCGGGGAATTTTTATTATCTACCTGTCAGAATATTTTTGAACAGTTAGACAATTTAGAAATGCAGATAGCAGCATTAAAAGGAACAAAACAAGGACGGTTACGGTTAGGAGTAGTTTCAACAGCTAAATATTTTGTCCCTCGATTATTAGGTTATTTTTGTCAACAATATCCGGGGATTGATATTGCCTTGCAAGTCACCAATCATGCCACTTTAATTCAACGAATGCAAGATAATCAGGATGATTTGTATATTCTGAGTCAACCTCCTGAAGATATTGCTTTATCTACTCAACCTTTTTTAGATAATCCTTTAGTGGTGGTGGCTAGACAGGATCATCCTTTGGTTGGAGAAAAAAATATTCCAATTAAATCTTTAATGGGAGAACCTTTTATTATGCGAGAACAGGGTTCAGGAACACGCCACGCAGTTCAAAAACTATTTGAGCGCTATAAAGTTGGGGTTAAAGTTCGGTTAGAATTAGGCAGTAATGAAGCCATTAAACAAGCGATCGCCGGAGGTTTAGGGCTTTCAGTATTATCTCAACATACTTTAGTAGCAGAACAGTTAATGGGAGAATTAACCATTTTAGATGTCCAGCATTTCCCGATTCATTTGCGGTGGTATGTCACTCATTTAGAAGGAAAACAACTGTCTATTATTGCAGAAACATTTTTAAAATTTTTATTAGAAAATACCAGTCATATTCCCACTTTAGGAACCCTAGGGTTACACAAGGAACATTTGAACAATAATAATCAGGGAAATTTAGTTAAAATGGGATAAAATAGATTTCAATAGTCTCGCATTATAACTGTTTACCTGTATATTTGTAGGGGCGATCTGAGTATTGTCCCTACCCTTTTTCGTAATTCAATATCTTGGATAACAGACATTAGAACGATTATATTAATACTTAAAACTTTTTATGTTACCTAGCCTACAAAATCTTAAGGATAGGGGTTATTGTTCGTAAATAACCTCCATCCTTAATCCTTAAAAACTGCAATATCTGTGTATTTAGATCATTGTTAACAATCAGCAGTTAACAGTCAACAATTATTTATTCATCATCATGAGCAAAGCGACGATAGAGGAAATCTAGGGCATAATTTCTGAGGTTATAATATTCTGGATCTTCCATAATTTGAGTGCGATCGCGGGGACGTTCAAAGGGAATTTCTAGGATTTCTCCAATGGTTGCCGAGGGGCCGTTTGTCATCATCACTAACCGATCAGCCAGGAATAATGCTTCATCAATATCATGGGTAATCATTAACACCGTACAGCGATGATCATTCCAGATTTTCAATAATTCTTCCTGCAATTCTTCCTTTGTAATTGCATCCAAAGCCCCAAAGGGTTCATCTAAAATTAATACTTCTGGACGAATAGCTAAAGCCCGAGCAATAGCAGCCCGTTGTTTCATTCCTCCCGAAATCTGAGGGGGTTTTTTCTCAGCCGCTTCTAATAATCCCACCAGGGCTAAATGATCTCGAACAATAGCATTTTTTTCGACCTTTGACTTATTAGGATGAACCGCATTAACCGCTAAATAGACATTTTCAAACACCGTGCGCCAAGGCAATAAGGCATAGTTTTGAAATACCACCATCCGGTCAGGGCCAGGTTTTAAAATCGGTTTGGCACGCAATGTCACCTTACCATCGGAAGGAATATTAAACCCAGACACCATATTTAATAAAGTCGATTTTCCACAACCGGAGTGTCCAATAACGCAAATAAATTCACCCTCATTAATCGTGAGATTAACATCTTTTAAAACCGTGTAAGCCCCTTTAGCCGTGGGATAAACCTTAGAAACGTTATCAAATACTAAATAAGGCTGATTGTTGACTGGGGATTTTTTAGTAAATTTTTTCCCAAAAGTAGAGGCAGAAATTTTAGTTGTAGTCATAGTTGATATTTCCTAAATTTTAAATTGCATTTGTAGAGACGTGCCACGGCGCGTCTCTAATTTTGTTGAATTAAGCCACTTTACTCCGAGGAGAATCTAATACAATTTCCGTTACAGTAAAATCCCGTTTAATCTTCAAACTATTCAGATAACCAATGGGATCTTCGGTATCAAATTTTGTACCATCAAATAATTGAATTGCGCCCCGACTATAACTAATTTCAGAAAGTCCTAATTCCCGGGCTGCGGTACTAAAAGCACCTACCGAACATAACCTTTCTAAAATTTCCACCCAGTTACGGGGGAAAGGCGTATGTCCCCAACGGGCCATTTGAACAATATGCCAAAGCTGTTCGGTGCGACTGGGACGGTTGACTCCATCGCCAAAAAATTGATGATGGGCATATTGACGCATGGGTTCATCCATGTTGCAAGCAATATCATTGGGATCAGCTAACTGAATATATTCGGGGCGAGTTCCCAGATATTGACGTTGAGCTAAAATCTGCTGAATTTCAGGGGCATTTTCCGGGTCAGCGCAATAAGCTGAAGCCTCTAATAGTGATTTGACCAAGGCAATATGGGTATTAGGATAGGCCTTCGCCCAGTCTTCCCGCACTCCCAAAACTTTCCCCGGGTGTCCGGGCCAGATTTCTAAATCCGTGGCCACCGTAAACCCGACATCCTCCATCATTGCCCGCAGGTTCCAGGGTTCCCCCACACAGAACCCATCAATAGTGCCAGCCTGTAGGTCTACCACCATTTGGGCCGGAGGAATGGTCAATAGTTCCACATCATGGTCGGGGTCAATCCCCCCAGACGCTAACCAATAGCGCAGTAACAGGTTGTGCATGGAACTCGGATGCACCACCCCCATGCGGTGCTGTTGTCCAGGGGACTGTAACAACATCCGTTTAAAGTCAGCCAGGGTATAAATTCCTTGGTCATAGAAGCGACGGGCGAGGGTAATAGCGTTACCGTTGCGGGTCATGGTCAGGGCTGTAATTACCGTTACGGGTTGGGTATCATCCCCTCCCAAAGTCATCCACAGAGGCATCCCAGAGGGCATCTGAGCCGCGTCTAAATAGCCTCCGGCGATACCATCACTGATGCCGCGCCAACTGGTTTCTCGGACAAGATTGATTTCATCGAGGCCGTGTTTTTCAAAAAATCCTAATTCCTTTGCTACGGCCAGGGGAGCGCAGGCGGTCAGGGGAACAAAACCCAATTCTAAGTTGATTTTTTCTAGGCCATGACGGGCAACGACTTTATTCTTTTTCGCCCGCATTTTTTTGATCAGTTTTTGTTGATTGAGGAAATAAATCATTTCACTCCGCAAGCGATAATAACTGGGATGTTCTACCACTTGCATCCGTTGGCGGGGGCGAGGAATATCTACATCTAAAATCTGTCCGATTTTTGATTCCGGGCCGTTAGTTAACATCACAATTCTGTCAGACAGTAACACGGCTTCATCGACATCATGTGTCACCATTAAGGCACTAATTTGATTGTCTTGGCAAATCTTCATTAATTGTTCTTGAAGATTACCCCGTGTTAAGGCATCTAAAGCCCCAAAAGGTTCATCTAATAATAATAATTTGGGTCGTAATGCTAGGGCGCGGGCGATCGCAACTCGTTGTTTCATTCCTCCTGATAATTGGGCGGGATATTTGTCTACGGCTGGGCGTAATCCTACCATATCAATATGGCTTTCAATGATATTTTTTCGTTCTGCTAGGGGTAATCCTTTCATCACGGAATCTACTGCTAAAGCAATATTTTCTCGGACTGTTCGCCAGGGTAATAAAGAATAGTTTTGAAATACTACCATTCTATCTGGCCCTGGTTGGGTAATTTTTTGACCTTCAATGGTGACAATTCCTTCTGATGGTAAATCTAACCCGGCTACCATGTTTAATAGGGTTGATTTTCCACAGCCAGAGTGTCCAATTAGGGTGACAAATTCACCTTTTTGTATTTGTAGGTCAATTCCTTTGAGGGCAACATATTGACCTCCTCCGGTTAAGTTAAAGACTTTATCAATTTGTTCGACTTCTATTAATGGTTTTTCCATGATATTAACTCCTGATTAATGGTTGACAGTGCGTGGGCTGCGATGAGTGCACCTTAGTTTACTTTTTTTCACCCGGGACAATTAATTGTTGAATGTAACCAATACCTCGATCTAAAATTAAACCGACTGCACCGATATAAACCACGGCTAAAATAATGTCACTGATGTAGTTTTGTTGGTAAGCATCCCAGATAAAGAAACCAATTCCCACGATACCGGACATCACGATTTCAGCAGCAATAATTGCTAACCAAGCTAAACCTACGGCAATTCTTAATCCGGTAAAAATGTAAGGTAATGCAGAAGGGAATAGAATATTTAAGTAATATTCTTTGCGGGATAATTGCAACACCTTGGCAACGTTATTATAATCATCGGGAATCTGTTTAACACCTTCTTTTGTGTTAATTAAAATCGGCCAAACAGAGGTAATAAAAATCACGAAAATCGCGGCGGGTTGGTTTTGTTGGAAGGCGACTAAGGCAATGGGAACCCAAGCCAAAGGAGCCACCATTCTTAAAAACTGAAATAGGGGATCTAATGCCTTATCTAAAATCGGGTTTGTTCCCACTAAAATCCCCACACTAATACCAACAATTGCGGCAATTGAATAGCCTTGAGCCACCCGTCCTAAACTGGCTAAAGTTTGCCAAAATAAGCCTTTATCTAATCCTCCTCGATCATAAAAAGGATACATTAATAAAGTTCGGGTTTGTTCATTAGTCACAACACTCAAGGGCCCTGGTAAACGGGTAATTCCTGATAAGGAGAAAAGTTGCCAAACTATTAAAAAACCCAAGGTTCCCATTAGGGGAAGAATAATATTTTGTGAGTTCTTTTTCCAATATTCACTCAAATTGTCAACAAAGCTATTTCCGTTAGTTCTTTTTTTGGCTGTACTTGTCATTTTGTTAAAACTCCTTGATTAGTTATTAATGTAGATATGCGCCATAGCACATCTGTATTAGTTATCAGTGAAGAAAATAGAAAGATGATCCTTTCTAGGCTTTTTTGATGGTTAAACTTTGAAGATAGGCTTCTGGTTTTTCAGGATCAAAAGTAATTCCATCAAAGAACTTTTCCACACCTCTTGAAGTCGAAGCGGGAATATCAGCAGTAAACCCAGCTTCTTTAGCAGATTCTCGCCAAATATCCTCACGGTTGACCTTATCAATAATGGCTTTTGCTTGGGCAATATCTTGAATTTGACCATTATGGAAACCCCAACGAATACTTTCAGTTAAAAACCATAAATCATGGCTTTTATAGGGATAGGAAACACTGCCAATGGGATCTTTCCAATATAACGGCCCTTTATTAAAGTCTTGAATCGGCGGTTTTCCATCTCCCATCTGATAGTTTCCTTGGAAGGGAGGAGTCAGAACAACTTCAGGAACATTAAAATAATTCCGTCCAGAAACTATCGTGATTAATTCGGCTCTGTTTTCCGGTTTATCACACCATTGTTGGGCTTCCATTAAGCCTTTTAATATAGCTTTTGTTGCCTTGGGATGTTTATCAACCCAGTCAGCACGAATGGCTAAATATTCTTCAGGATGAAACGGCCAAACTTCCGTGGTTAAACAGGACATGAAACCGATGTTATCACTAACAATTCGATAGGGCCAAGGGTCTCCTGTACTAAAGGCATCCATCGTTCCATTTCGCATTCCCTGCACCGTTTCTGCGGGAGGAACTGCTATCAAATCAATATCGACATCTGGGTTGATTCCACCCGCAGCTAACCAATAGCGAATCCAAAAATCTTGGTTAACATTTGGGAATGTATAAGCTGCTTTAAATTTGCGTCCTGTGGTATTTGGAAGACTGCGAATATATTCGGCAGCGCCTTTAATATCTAAGCCTATTCCTTTCCCTAAATGGGTATTAGCAATAGCAACACCATTGCCATTTGTATTTAATTGAGCTAAGACATACATAGGGACTTTTTTGCCCCCGGTAATAATGCCTTCTGTCAATAAATGGGGCATGGGCATTTGCCACTGTCCACCATCAATTCCTCCCCCACTTGAGCCAATGGTAACGTTATCCCGTGCTGAGGCCCAGTTTGCCTGTTTGGATACCTCAACATTGCTCATTCCATACTTAGCAAAAAAGCCTTTTTCTTTGGCAATAATTAAGGGGGCAGATTCCACAATGGGAATAAAACCTAGTTTAATTGCTGTCACTTCTGGGGCTTGTTCTGGACTAATATTAACTGCCGGAACTTGTGTTGTCGCCGGAGAACTTCCAGTATTACCAGTGGGTTCGGGTGGGTTGCCCAAACAGCCTTTTAAAAAGACGGTACTAGCTGCCGAAAATCCGGCGGTAATTAAAAATTTTCTCCGAGAATAACCTTTTGAAAATTCAGACATTAAACCTCCTAACAACCTGTCTGTTGAAAAAATAGGTTGCTACTTACAAAAAAAATTTTGTAGTAGTTAAATTATTCAGGACTTACGCACAAGACCAAAGAAACCGGGTTTCTAGCCCTGATTTTGCGGATGAAATCGGTGATTTCTCGTTCAGAAACTCGGTTTCTGCGTAAGTCCTATAGATAAAACATTACCCTGGGGTCAGGGTGACTTGGGTTAGGACTTGATTTTTAGTTAAGTCGTTCCATAGCGTCTATAAATACTAAAGTAGCATTATATCTATAGACTGGCAATAGCTTTTAGTGCCAAATACAGTTTTTTATTAAATAGGAGTGATCAAGTTTTGCTTATCATTCATCGTTTATTCTAAA
>Ga0208590_1000183_pt1 | contig 15514 bp, 21 predicted proteins | sample LakMenEpi27Sep09_FD_150740 | JGI IMG/M metagenome (GOLD analysis project Ga0208590, IMG submission 150740) | Freshwater microbial communities from Lake Mendota, WI - 27SEP2009 deep hole epilimnion (SPAdes) | ecosystem: Environmental > Aquatic > Freshwater > Lake > Epilimnion/Euphotic zone ... | reverse complement strand
CCCCAACGCTTCACAAATCAAGGTATTTATGAAGCGTAAGGGAAGGGTGATTATTAGTTGCGTGCTTTGTACATATCAAAAGGACAAAAATCGTCATCCGGCATTTCAGAAAAGAATCTGTCGCTACCGTCAGCAAATAGAATAATTCCCCCTGAATCGTTGGGGTTCTTGATAAAAATGTCCCCCGCTGGATTTAAAAAATAATCCAGACTTAAACTAGATCCACGATCAGATCCGATCTCATAGGCTCTATCTAAATTTTTTCTGTCCATGTTAGTTTTCTCCAAGAATTGAATTAATTAATTCGTTAAACTCATTCATTGTTCCCTGTGGAATCTGCTTAATAATTGCAGGGATCAAAACATCGTCAATCTCAATACATCGGTCGTTATAGGTTTCGTTGAACTCGACAATGAAGTCGCGTTCTTCTATTAATTCGACGAATCTTTCAGCTAACTCTTTGACATCATCCATCACGCCACCTCCTCAGTCCATGACTGCTCAATTAAGCAGTCAACAGCTAACTGAAAACTGCTGTGTCGGGATTGGGAATATTGATACCCTTTTCCGTGAACTAACATCTCGGAAACAGCGTAAAACTGTTTGCGGTATTGGACTATATAGCCTAATTTGCAGCCCAGTTCCCAGATAGCCGTCCCTGTTTCTTTGGCTAACTTGACAACTTCAACTTTTTCTTCGGGCTGGCTTTTTGCTTGGATCTGTTCCCAGTAGTAGGAAAACTGATCGACTGAGATAGGAACAGCCCCAACTCCGACCCGATACCAAATAATCCCTTCAACGACATTACTAATGGCTTTGATGTCTTCTGGTTTGTAGGCTGCTTCGGTTCCATAGGTGAAATTGTCCCAACTCAAGACTTGAGCAACGATGTCTAGGTCGTAAATGTTAGATTTGGGTGTCATGGTTTTAATTGGGTTTTATCCCGTAAGGCGGTTGGCATTTGACCTCAGAAATCTGGGTGCTGACCGCTTTTGGCTTTGTATCTACAATCTTATAATACCATTATAAGATTGTCAAGCGATTTTCAAAAGTTTTTTACAAGTACCGTAGGGAAGACTGAACTAATGTCACTGCCAAGACTCCACAGCAAAGCATCCAGCTTTTCTCTACTCACAGCCTCAACTTCTCCAAGCTCTAATTTAATGATCGTTGGCTCCGAGACTGTTCCATTGGTTAATTCAGCCAACTGCCGACGCGATAATTTTGTAGCATCTCTAATCTTTCTTAGTGCTGCGCCAGCCTTCTTATCCCAGGAAATCATCAAGACCCGACTATAAGGAATCATAATTTCTCCATCCGTGCCACCGTTACTTTTTTTTATCTTTTCTTATATTGACATTATAAGATTCTTCGTTTATCATAGCAATAGTCAAGGAATTTGGCAAGACCATCTGACCAAATCCCTAGCTCCCTAGAAACAACGAAGCTACCCCCTGATGGACTGCGAGAACAAAAGGGGTTTCCAGAACCGGATTTAGCTTTGTTGAAATTTTAGGGTTAAAACCAACAATTTATTGAAACGGGAGAAATTGCCTATATAAAAACGAAAACGGTCTGATTGTAGATACCTATTTACTTGTCAAAAGCCGGGGCGAAGTTTCAAGCCTTCCCCCTTGGTTTCCTTTCAAAGATTGACTCCAACTTAACTACAAAAAGCAAGAAGTCAACAACCCAAAACCCTGTAAGAGTAAAATCCATCGTAGCCAATCAAAAATGAAGTTTCAACTATTTCAACTTGCAATCGGATCAACCTTGATCGTCATGATTTCCTCAACCTACTTATTAGATTTTGTCAACAGAGGAAGTGGAAGGGGAGAAAACAAGACCCCACCGCCAAAAACTCAAACCCTTGAGTATGGCAAATTTGCAGCGACAACACCAACAGATGAATCCCCAGAACGTGGGGACGGGAGACGCGAATGAGAAGTTTTATTTCAATTACAAGATTAGCCTTGGTGCATCCCAGCAAGTGGGAAGTGGAGGCTGCATGATTGTCATTAGAAGCGGTGATAGAACAAGCCCAATCCTTACCGATTGTCGGCTAAGTCCCAAAGCAAACGCAATACTGGCTTTTATTCTTTCCCACCCTACCCCGTGGGTTTTAAAAGTTAACGATCTTTGGCATTCAGAAACAGATGATAACTCGGTATTAGAGAGTTTGTCCGAGCTTTACAAAACGGATTATTTATTATTTTTCCGGTGGCAACTTCTGAGTGGTAATTGGGTAGAGGAGTATTTGATTTTTGAATCCTTGAGATTGAAAAATGACTACCTTCGAGTCCTTCCAGATGATAGGAAGCAATACATTTGTGACCCTCGCCCACCAGCTTATAAACGATTGGGGGGAGCATGATTGACAGCATCATTGACGAGCATTTTGGCGGCTATTCCGTTGTCCGTGTTGATTATCTCGAAATAACTGGGGATGCTTGCGCGGCTCAGATATTGCATTCCTTAGAGTATTGGACAGCCCACCGATTCAGGGAGATTGAACGAATAGAGCAACAAAACGCCGAGGCAATCAAAAACGGGGGTCAAATTACTCCGGTTCCTAGCGAGTGGCTCTATGAAAAGATTCAAACCTTTGTCGATGCCATCTGTGGGACGTTTAAGCGCAACAAAGTGATCGAGGCTTTGAAGCTATTGAAAAATAAGGGTTTCATCGAAAGCAAACCTAGTTCAATCCCTAGAGATCAAACCCTTCTCTACAGATTCAACATTGAACAAGTAGAGCAATCATTGAGGGAAGCCAAGGCTAGTAAGGGTTTTAGCTCCAAAAGGAAAACCAAATCCCAGAGTTTAGATATAAACGATGAGAGTTTAAATTCAAACCTCTCCCAGAGTTTAGATTTAAACCGCCAGAGTTTAGATTTAAACAGTGTACAGAGTTCAGATTTAAACTCTGATCTTTATATAATTCATGATCTAAATATTCAAGTCTTAAATTCAAAAGACCCCCCTACCCCCCAAGGGGAATCGGAGTGGGGGGGGATTCCAAACGAAGCCGTTTTAGTTTCAAACGAAGACCACGGACAAGAGGGTACAGAGGACTTGACTCCTCACCAAAGCCCAGAACAAGACCCACCTGTTAAAAACCATCTTCCTACTCCTGAGATCAAACATCCCGCCGCCGTCGAGTTCGATTCTCGATTTCTGCCAACAGACACAACCGCAGAAAATATGGCGACCTGGAAACAAATTGCGGCGACCGGAGCCATGAGAGGTGAGCGTTCCCCCGACCCTGAATTTTTGGAATATTACCGGGTGCTGTTAAGCAAATGCTCCCATTACAGAGGGAAGGATTGCAACTCTAACCACGCCAAATCTTCCCTAGCTCAGAAGTGGAAATCCGAACCGCTAAAAATTCTTGCCGATGCCGAAAGTTGGCTCAAAGCAAAAGCCAAGTTTAGCGGTGGCAAATCAACTCAGACCCGAAACATTGACGAGCTTTCTAAGGATGAACGCCTCGCCATCCTTAGAGCCAAACGCGAACAAAAATTAGGAGCTTAACCATGACCGAGCTTAACGATGAAATCTTTGATCAGGGAATTGAAAACCTGAAAGAAAACTTTCCCGACGCGATTTTTACACAACTCAAGTACGAGATTTGGTTTGACAAACTCAGTCAAGAGTTATCGGCAGAAGAATTTGAGATGGCAATCTGGGAGGCGATTTTCAATCTTAGACAATGCCCCACGGGTAAAGAGCTTGTAAACCTCGTTAAAGAGTCCGACCGTGAATTAGTATCTAATTGTTGGTCAAGATGCCTAGAATCGCTCGCTAACCGCCTCCCGTTAAATAATTTGGATGATGCTACCCAGTACGCAATTTTCAAACTCGGTGGGATATCTCACCTTGGATCGATTGAAAGTACCCAACTGCAATACCTGAGCAACGATTTCAAGATCCACTGGCAAGCCTACCGAAAATCCCCGCGAGAATTTGAGCGCCCAGTGCAAATCATTCCCCCTGAGCAACGGGAATTCAAACCCAATGGACTCAAGCCAGAACTTTCAGAGGAACAACGGGTAAAAAATCAGGAATTTCTAAATAACCTGATCGCCACAAAAATGAGTAAAAACTTAAACGGAGCGAAATAATGGAAACAGTAATCATGGAAAATGTCGAGGCAGAACAAGCCGTTTTAGGGGGGATTCTATTAGACCCAGAAGCCATTGGTCGAGTTGCAGAAATGTTGCAACCTGAATCATTCTCTCTGCGATCGCATCAAACGATTTACAAGGCAGTATTAACCCTGCATTCTGAGGGAAAACCCACGGATTTGATGACCGTCACAACTTGGTTATCCGATCAGAAATTACTTGAAAAAGCCGGGGGGCAATTAGGGTTAACCCGACTATTAGACCGCACCGTTTCTGCCACAAACATCGATCAATACGGTCTATTAATCTCGGATAAACAAACCCGAAGAAACCTAATTGAATCTGCTTACGAAATTATCAAACTAGCAGAAGATACCAGTCAACCTTTAGAGACTGTAATTCAAAAATCAGAAGAACAAATTGCCAATATTTCCCAGGGGAAAAGTCAGCAAGATTTAGTTTCAATTGGTGAAACCCTGATTGATACCTTTCAGGAAATTGAAGATCGGAGTGAAAGCAAAATTCCCCCCGGTGTTCCCTGCGGTTTCTATGATTTAGATGCAATGACAGGAGGTTTTCAACGTTCAGATTTAATTATTGTGGCTGGTAGGCCGTCAATGGGAAAAACAGCCTTAGCAGTCCAGTTTGGTTTTAAGATTGCTAAAAAAGGATTACCCGTTGCGGTGTTCAGTTTAGAAATGTCCAAAGGTCAGTTAGTCCAACGACTTTTAGCAGGGGAAGCAAAAATCGAAAGCACGCGGCTGCGGTCGGGAAATATTCAGCAAGATGAGTGGGAGCCGTTAACAGAGGCGATTAGTAAGTTAGCAGAATTGCCGATTTTTATTGACGATACCTCGAACCCTACTGTCAATGAAATTAAGAAAAAAGCTCAAAAACTGCAAGCCGAAAACGATGGAAAACTAGGTTTAATCCTAATAGATTATCTGCAATTAATGGATGGTGGTAGCGAGAATCGGGTGCAGGAATTGTCAAGAATTACACGGGGATTAAAGGGAATGGCAAAGGACTTAAACGTCCCTGTTATTGTCTTATCTCAGTTAAATCGAAGTGTTGAGCAACGCACTAATAAACGCCCAATGATGTCCGACTTGAGAGAATCGGGATCAACGGAACAGGACGCGGATTTAATAATGATGATTTACCGAGATGATTACTACAATCCCAACAGTTCAGAAGCCGGGGTAGCTGAAATCATTTTAACCAAACATCGCAACGGCCCCACCGGAACGGTTAAGTTATTATTTGATTCCCAGTTTACTCAGTTTAAAAATATGGCGAGGTCAAGATAGAAACCCACTAATTATCAAGGAGTTTGAGAATGCTAGAAAATTACAAGAACACATGGACAGAAGCTGAGATAGAACAACTTCTACTTTTAAAAGACAGCAAAAAAACTCATGCGCAGATTGCTGAAATTTTAGGGAGAACAAAAGCATCTATTGATATCAAATATTCAAAGGTTAGAAACAACCTAAAGGAATCAAGTTGGATATGGACACACGAGGAAACTGAAACCTTGATAGCACTAGCAGAAACTTTACCGTTCACCCAATTAGTTATTCGATATAATCAACTAGCCGTTAAAAAAGGCTATCAAGAGCGAACAATATTATCCGTTCAAAATAAGTTATTAAATCTCGGACAAAGCCTAAGACCTAACAGTGGTTGGTATGGAGCCACGGCAGTTTTTATAGGACTAGGATTTTCAAGAGAAAGGATTCGTGGATGGATAAATAACGGGCTAAAACATCACTCTGAAGGCACAAGACAGTTTTACATTCGGAATGATCATTTAGTGGAATACATCCTCTCGCATCCTGATTGTTTAAACGGAATCTCAGACGATGGGGTTCGTTGGTTTATTGCTTTATTAAATGAAGACAGGGAGATGAAAAAACGTGATGGTAGACCAGAATCCGCCCGTTCATTAACCGCTTAATCTTGACCGCGCCCTTGATTGATTAATTCCATTAAACCCAACAAAGGAGATTGACATGACCGTAACAACCAAGATATTTGAAAGAGTTTTAAAAGTTGGTGAGTGGGTAGAGATTGACCCACACAAACACCGCCCATCTTATCTAATAAGAGGTACAGCATGGCGAGTTGAAAGTTTCAATGTATTAAAACAAACCTGTCAAGTAACTAACTGTAAAGAGGGAAGTTGGCACAGATCAGAAACCCTAGACTTTGAGGAGATTTCCGACTCATCCCCATTCAAAAAAACTGATATTGTGCAATTAAAAAAGGATAGCCGTTACATCGGACGGGTGATTATGTGCCGGGGGAATAAAATCAAAATTCAGTGGACGAAAGGATTGGCAGAATCCTTAGACTCGGACAAGATAAAACTATTTATTCAGATGGTCAAAGGGGAACAAATCCCCCTCGGAAATTACGCTTTCCAGAAAGGCGATCATGTCAAAACTACAGACAAGAATTTTGGCAATGTAATCCTCACTGTAAAAGAATGCTTACCCTCTGGAATGGTGATGTTGAGTTCATCAAACGATCCTAATTTACTACTCCCCGGGTGTGGCTTAACAGTTGTTGAGGAGGGTTTCTAATGCCAACATTCGCAACATTATTCATGGGCGGAGGCGGTGCAGATTTGGGGTTAGAAGCCGCGGGTTTTGAGTCCATTTGGGGGATCGAACGAGATCCTAAAATTGCAGAAGTAGCACGATTAAATTTCCCCAATACCAAAGTATTCAACTCTTGTGTTGGTGAAATTCGCACTCATCTCATGGAGCGGGTTGATCTACTTTGGATGAGTCCCCCCTGCCAACAATACAGCAATGCACGGCGGGGTGATATTCCTGACCATAAAGATAAAGATGCGGGGCTTTATTGCTGTGATTATATTGCCATATTATCCCCTCGATGGGTGGTTCTCGAAAACGTCCCAGGATATGCAAAATCACCAACTTTTGAGGCGATATTGCGATCGCTAATTGATTGTGGATATCGCTATCATTGGTTAATTTTAGACGCGGCGGATCACGGGGTTCCGCAAAACCGGAAACGGTTGATTATGTGGGCAGTTAAAAATTCAGAACCCCTCCCTTATTTTCCTGAATCAAAACCTAAAAAGGGATGGTATCAAGCCATTAGTGATTTAATCCCAGAAATGCAGGATTGTGAGCTTGCGGACTGGCAGATTAAGCGATTGAATGAATTGGGATATTTGCCAGAAAAAGCCTTGATTGATATTGGTAAACAACTCATTAGACAGGCTACAGTTCGGGAGTCAAACGATCCAAGTTTTACTATCGTAGGGGGTCACTGTAATTCCCATTCTCCCATCCTATTAATCCCCCGTGCGGGAGCCTGTATTAAGAACATTTTACCGACTCCACAAAACAAGCCTTGTCCAACAATTCGAGCTATGGCGGGTGTTTCGACCCATTGGGCGGACATCGTACAGGGAAGTCAAATCAAACGGATTAGTCAAAAAGCGACGGCACGGCTGCAAACTTTTCCCGATGATTACAAATTCCCAGAATCCAAATCTTTAAGTCAACAAATAATCGGAAATGCCGTGCCGCCGTTGTTGGCGAAAGAGTTAGGTCTGGCAATCTTAAAATCAATTAATCTTTATGAAGACAACTAAAAAAGGATTTCAACCCGCCCAAAAAATTCATGCCAACGACCTCCACACATTCTCTTGTGAGTGTCTCTGGTATGATGTAGAAACCGACGAGGAACTTCTATCTGAATTATGGACAATTAAACTCGATAAAAGGCGATTCAGAACCGATGTCAGGCAGGCTATTGTCACAGGACTTATCTATTGTTTTCTCGAAACACCGGAAGCAATAGAGCGACGTATTAACAGGGTGTTTTTTTGGAATAATAAATCCCGTGCTTTTGAGCCATTAGGGGCGGTGTCTGACGCTCCGATGACCGGATCTAGTCCAGTTGATTTTGAAGCCGATCCAGTGGTGGCTTTTGAGAGATTGAAAGCCCTTTGTGTTGAGATTGAGATTGTCAAGGTTGACTCTTATACAGGTTGACTCATCCCCGGACATTTCGAGTGTCGCGGGGGTATTCCTATAAGTTGAACGTCCCTTTAGTGTAGTCTATTTCGGTTTCAAAAATAGATGGAGTCCACTAAAAAGGGGCCGGAGCCCCTTTTTAAGTTGATTACCTATTTTTAAAATTGCTAACCATATCTGGTTAGAGAATATTCCCTCTTCATCGCCTAATCGTTAATCCTTTCGGCTCCAAGGGCAGCTTTTGGCTTGCCGATCTAAACGTCGGTGATTCCACTATAGTTGTATATAATGGAAATGTCAATACATACGTTTCAATTTCTTAAATAGGTATGTCTAATTTTAGCGAAAATGTGCGAACAAAGGAGTTTAAACTCATTCTATCTTCAGAACAAGAGCGAACCCTAGAAGATTGGATGCTAGTTTGTAAGTGGGTTTGGAATCGCTCATTAGGACTGATAGAGGAATTTAACGAGTGGAACCCTTACGATAAACTGTCAAAGTCTAACGTCCCTGCAACTCCCTTGCAACGATACGACCGCAAGCTCAAGCAATGGGTACGAATTGAGATCCCAGATTGGAAGATGGGGATTGAGCGAGTCGAGAAGAAAAGGGGGTTAATCCATCCCGTTGCCATTGATGAAAATAGCCCTATTATTGACTCACTGGATTCTAAAAAGTCGGTACTATACGGGTTCCTAAAGGTATTTGGACATCAGCACCACAAGGATCGGATTGTGACTTATTTAGTTAGGGGTGAGGAGCGAAAAGTTAATTTCACCGATTGCCCGGCAAAATTCATTCAAGGTGTAGCGCATGAACTATCAAAGGCTTGGGAGGGATTTCTAGCGGGTCGCCACAGCCGTCCACGTTTCAAAACAGCTAAAGATAAGGTAATGACCTTAATCCATTACAACGCTAAGGATCTAGGCGTTAAGGACAGTAAGATCAATATTCCAAAATTGGGTTATATCGAGGTAATTGGATTTGATAAACGGTGGTATGGTTGCGATTTTAACCCGATGAAAATTTGCAAAAAAGCGTCGGGGTGGTATATACAATTAACTGCGTCCGTCCCTATCAAACAAGCCAAGAAGACAGGGTTATGTTGTGGAATTGACCCCGGACATCAGTTTGTTATGGCATTGGATAATGGTCATACTATTGAGGCTGCACAACCTTTAAAGCGATCGCTAAAACGTCTAAGGAAAATGCAGCAACAATTATCTCGCAAGTATCGAATGAACGAGGGGAAAACTAAGAATTGGGAGAAACTCAATAATAAAATTGCTAAACTTCATGAGAAAATCGCCCGTCACCGCCGATCATTCAATCACTGGCATTCTACCAATTTAATCAATTGGTTTGACGTGATTTTTGTTGAGGATTACAAACCCGCCAACGTCTACCGAAAAGCTAAAGCCAAGGCAAAATTAGACACAGAAGGAAATCCAGTGGTTGCCGAAAATGGTACAGTTATCTACGATAAAAATAGTCAAAAACGCAAACGAGGAAGTAACAGAACAGGGAGTGATGTAGCTATTGGTCAAGCTATTGATTTATTAGAAACCAAAGCAAAGGAACACGGAAAATTAGTGATTCGGGTTGATAATTGGGGAACTACTTTATGTTGTGCGAAGTGTGGACATCAAGAGAAGAAAAAGCTATCTCAACGCACTCACAAATGCTCTAATTGTGGTTATACCGTTGCTCGTGATGTCAACTCAGGACAGAACATTAAGTTAAAAGGTTTAGCTCAAATGGCAATCAATCAAGGTGTGGAATTGTCCGATAATTTCTGGTATAAATTCCTGATTAATAAAAATTCGGCAACCCCTAGCTGTTCTAAAAAGGCAACCAAGAAAAAAACCAAAAAGTCAGACACCATAACGATTCCAGATGATTTGTTTAAAAACGGGGTTCACGATTTTTTAGTTGCCGAAACCGCCAAAACTCATGCTATAATAAATCGAATGAGCTTAGGTGATTTCGATAGAAACGCCTGAAACAACTGCGGATTAAGCTCTCGCAATAGACGATTGCCTATTTTATGGATTGAAACTTCTACTAATTCGGGGGTTCCAACAGTCAGACGGCTCGCAATAGACGATTGCCTATTTTATGGATTGAAACAGGATATACACCAAACCAGAAAATTAAAGAGCTACACTCGCAATAGACGATTGCCTATTTTATGGATTGAAACACCCCGTTAGTATTGCCGTTTCCATTTGTGGTTTTACTCGCAATAGACGATTGCCTATTTTATGGATTGAAACGTAGCAGAAACGTGACGGTGGCGGTGGTGGTGGTGTCTCGCAATAGACGATTGCCTATTTTATGGATTGAAACATGCCTTGTGAACGTCATCTAAAGTATTACCCGCAACCCGCAATAGACGATTGCCTATTTTATGGATTGAAACCTCATTATCCTTAATTAATTTTTTAGCTCTATCACCCGCAATAGACGATTGCCTATTTTATGGATTGAAACGGAATATTTTATAGTTTAGGAATTGAGAATTTATGACCCGCAATAGACGATTGCCTATTTTATGGATTGAAACACCATTGATTTAAGTCCTTTAACTAGGGTTAGGAGACCCGCAATAGACGATTGCCTATTTTATGGATTGAAATAACGATTGCATTGTTTCTTGACTAATTTGATACTAGCTGACTATATTATAATTTGATCGTGGGTGAACGTCTGCTTCATGCAGTGTTGTTAAAAGATTTATTTCTTTTGACACTAGCCCACACCTTGCTTTAAAGTGTAGATCATTATATAATAATAGAAATACATCAAACAACAAAAATTATGATCAATTCTTTACGATTACTTAATTTTAAATGCTTTAAAGATCAAACTATTCCACTCAAATCCCTGACACTGTTGACAGTTAATGATTATCTTATTTCTTGACTGAAGATGCACAAAAGAGTAGGAGACTAATGGACAAATTCAAGGTTGATGTTTTATCGAAAACAGCTAATCCCCAGACAATAATGTATCTGGCTCTCCATCAGGATTATAGTGAGGATTATATATATGAAAGCCTTGATAAAACCCCTTCTGAAATTAAGTGTGGGGAGATAGCCGTTAAACGATTACTAGAGGGAAATAGAGGACACTTTGGAGTGTTAGAGCACTGCCACATCGTTTTTAGTGTGGGATATTTCCCCCATAGTGTGATGCAACAGGCAACCCGGCATAGAATAGCTAGTTTCGATGTTCAATCTGGGCGCTACTCAGGGCAGAGGATTGTTGATGTAATCAACTTCAAGAGAAGTTTAGAAGATGTTTTTTACCTCCGTCCGGTGGGGAATTACAGCGATCGCCAAGGCAAAAAATATTATTATTCACCTGAATTAAGAGAAATCCATTTACAACACTGTGTAGATGCTTGTGGTTTGTATAAACAAAACATTGAGTCTGGGATGAGTGAAGAACACGCCAGGGGTTTAATCCCGTTCGATTTCAGACAGCATTTTGTTATGTCTTGTAACCTACGTTCACTGTTACATTTTCTCGATTTAAGATTTAAAAAAGATGCCCAGTTAGAGATTCAAAAACTCTCTGAAATGATGTGGACACATACTCAAGAATGGGTTCCCCAAATTGCGGAATGGTACGAAAAGAACCGATTAGGGAAAGCTCGGCTTGCTCCCTAATTTTGCTTTCTGGAATAAGGAAAGCTGTATCGTCAGCCTCTATTATTGATCCAATACCTTATCAATTCCGAGAGGGATAGATTTCTTGAGGATGCGATCGCCTCTATCCTCTCCCTCTCAACTTCTGAAAGCCTCACCCTGACAACGGTTGGGCGGTTAAAAAGTTTTTTTGATTTAGGGGTTGACATATTTTGATTTTGTAGCTACAATAATTTAGTATAGAACACAAAAAAAGGGACGCCGCCAAATCGGGCGTAAAATATGAAAAACTCCACAATCTCTACTAAAAACCAAATCCAAAAACGGATTGATCAATTAAATAGCTTGATAGTCAAGTTTGCCCGCGTCCGAAGCCTAATTCGGAAGTGGGCTTTTGAATTGACTCAACTTGAGGGTCGGCTGGAATCCTTGAAAGCGGTGGAGATTGTGGAGAAACCAATACAGTTAACAATTTGGGACGCACCAATGGAAATAGAAGGGACAAAACAAAACCCAATAAATATCTTCTTCAAAGAGGATGACGAACTTTTGAGTCTCCATCCTCGTGAGGGATCGAAATTATGTAGCTCATGGCATTTAGCTTGCGGGGACTGGATAGACGAATCGGGGACTGAGTATGACGGTCGAGATAAACCTATTTATGAAGGTATGGAACTTAAATGGCTCCAGCTTCGAGATGGGCGTTATCAACTAGATCCGGATCTGATTCTTTTGGAAAAAGGGTGGGAATGGGATTCTCAGCAAGGGGAGCCAGTCAAAATCAAACGTTAGTCTTTAGGCTGGGCGCGACGCCTTAAATCCGCGCAAAAGTTGATGATATAAGGACAAAACAATGGCACTAAAATTTGCGGTGAAGCTATGGAATCGTTACAACGATCAAGTCACAGAAGGTTTGTATGCTGGAGGTGTAGGTGCGGACTTTTTAGCCGTCCATCCCGATGACGAATTTATCACATACAAAGACAACGAAGTCGCGGCGAGAGACGCTCTGGCATTGACCCGTAAGGGATGGAAAGCGCAAGTTGTGGAAGTAGAAACTTTATGAATGAGAAACTACTACACGCCCGATATTGGAGGGCGGACGGTACGGGAGAAAATCAAACCTCCTACGACCCCCACGGATTCGGATTAAAAACTCTTGAAACTATGGATGCTCTGATCAATAGTTTGGGATTAAAACAAGTTGATGGGATATCTTTATGTGGTGTTCTGGTCAATCATCACAAAGCCAAACTTGCAGATATTGGGCATCAAGTCCATATCGCTGCTACTTCTGAACAGTGGGAAGCTGCGAAACAATATTGGGAATCAGGAGCATTTGATTGATCAACAATTGGGAACTTGAGATCCCAAACTCCCAAAAACCCCACGATATAAGGAATTAACTATATCAAGAATACATTGGGGTGGTAGGGGTCGCAGGTTCAAATCCTGTCGCTCCGATAGAGGTAAAAGCCGGATTCTGTAAGGGATTCGGCTTTTTAGATCCACGATCCACCGCCCGTCGTTGCCAGATTTATTTCCAGATGGTGAATAATCTGTTATAACTGGGGAATAGTTACATAGGATTTTTTATGAGGCCCCAGGAATATAGACAAGAAGTTAAGGCTAGGCTCAAGCCAGAAGATAGGGAAAAATTAAAAACCCTCGTCATCGGCATGGGTTATCGTTATTGGAGACGGGAATCAGCAGAACCCGCATGGACAGAGTTTTTGGAGGCGATTACAACGGGCGATATAATTCTTTACAAAAAAGTTGAGTGAGGGTTGATATTTTAGGATAACTGGAGTAGAGTTATAAATATAAGGATACAGAGGGCAAGTGGAAATATGACAACTCAATTGGATTTATTTGGTGATCATGTTGATACTCAAGCTAAAGATCCTATTTGGATTTTAAAGAATAGACCCGCACCCGATCCAAACTCTCCTATCGTTGTTTCCTATGGTGGGGGAACCAATAGCACCGCCATGTTAATTGCAATGGTGTTGAAAGGGATTAAACCCGATTTAATCTTGTTTGCGGATACGGGGGCGGAACTCCCTGAAACCTACGACTGGGTAAACACTTTTTCTGATTGGTTAAAATCCAATAGCTTTCCAGAAGTAACCAAAGTTCGGAAGCAAAAAACCGAGCCAACCCGAGCGAGAAAATCAATAATTGTAAACTGGAAGATGAGTTACAAATCCCTCGAATGGTTTCTCTTGTCTATATATCTGGGTTTGCTATCAAATGGCAGTCAGTATTTTGAATATTCCAGCCTTTATGAGAAATGCTTGACATTGAAAACACTCCCATCTCGGACATTTAACAGGGGTGAATGTTCAATTACATGGAAAATAGAACCACAAAATCTTTATGTTGGTAATCATTATACCGATATTATTGGTGAGACAAAAATCAGAAAATTCATAGGATATCATTATAACGAGGTTTCTCGACTACTTAATAGCAAAAAGAATCCGTATGATGATGATATCTACAGATACGAATATCCTTTAATAGATTGGGAGATTACTCAAGAAAATTGTATTGCCTTGATTAAAACTATTAACCTAGGAGTGCCACCTAAGTCAAGTTGTTTTTTTTGCCCAAACCGCAAAATAAAGGAAGTTCAGGATCTAAAACAAAACCATCCTGAACTATATGATGCAGCTTGTTTTATGGAGGAGAATTTTAACAAAAAGGAAAATCAATTTGTTGGTTTGGGTCGTCACTGGAGATGGTCTGATATTGACGATTTAACTACCTTAGAACAATTAATTATTGACAACAAACAGGCATCAAGAAAATGTGCCTGTATTGACTGATTAACACAAAAACAACTCAACCTACAGCTAAGCTCTCAATTTCCAAAACCTGCAACACCCGATTTACCACCTTATTGAACACCAACTCAGATGACTGATTGGAATTAATCAGGTGGTATTTGTATCTTTTGGCAATGTCCAAATATCCCCACCTCACCCTCTCCAAAAACAAGATATTTCTTTCAATTGCATCAAGGGGTCTGTCTTCCAATCTTGCCACAGCCGCCCGAATTGGTAAGTCAAAAATAATCACCATATCGGGTGTTAGTCCCCCCGTGACGGCTTCATTCGCTTTGATAAGGATATTAGGGTCAATCCCGTGGCCGTAACCTTGATAGGCGAGTGTGGAGGGGGTGAAGCGATCGCATAAAACAATATCAAATTCTCCCATCTTTTCCCGAATCACATCGCAGTGCCGTCGCCGATCCTCAAGAATCAAATCTAGCTGTTCCTGGGGACTCATGGAGACGGTTTTAATCTTATTCCTACACTCATCCCCATAAGGTTCTCTCGTACTCCACACAGCCAAGCTAGTTGTTGCTTCTAAGTATTCTTTCAATCTGGACATCTGAGTGGTTTTCCCACTCCGGTCAATGCCTTCAAATACAATTATCATCTTCCTTTCATCCAATTCTTAATTAAATCATCCTTAATCATACTCTGTATGACTAATTCGATAATGTGTTCCTTGGCTTGTTCCAAGGTTAGGCTGTCAACATTTTGCCTGATTATTGCGAGTTTGAATTGTTGCTCCATCGTTAATTGTACAGGTTCCATTGTTTCCTCTTTTGATTAGTTGATTATGGACTATATTACTTCTGGACATTGCAATACTATAGAAAATTGATTCTATATATATTATATCAAAAAAACAATCGTTTTGTATC
>Ga0208590_1000176_pt1 | contig 15983 bp, 15 predicted proteins | sample LakMenEpi27Sep09_FD_150740 | JGI IMG/M metagenome (GOLD analysis project Ga0208590, IMG submission 150740) | Freshwater microbial communities from Lake Mendota, WI - 27SEP2009 deep hole epilimnion (SPAdes) | ecosystem: Environmental > Aquatic > Freshwater > Lake > Epilimnion/Euphotic zone ... | reverse complement strand
ATAAGGTAAGATCGCTGTTGTAACTGTAACGAACCACAGATTGCTAGATAAAGATCTGCGTTATGGGTGTGGACTCCGGAGGACCCGGGCCACTTTTGATTACGCAAAGGGGTGGAATCCGGTTAACACCGGAGTCAGCCCATGCCAGCGATTAATCCAATAGTTTTAAACTCATTAGCAGATCTTCAGCCATCTTTATATTGGCTAGATGCAGATCCATTGGAGCCAAGCTCTCACTCTGCTTTAACTAGTGATATCCAAACTGATCTTTGTATTGTCGGTGCTGGTTACACCGGACTTTGGACTGCGCTTTTGGCAAAGGAGCGAGATCCAAAACGTGAGGTAGTAATAATTGAGATGCGCGAGACTGGAAATGGCGCCTCTGGTAGAAATGGTGGATTTTGTAACGCATCCCTTACTCATGGCTTTGTTAATGGTTACACCCGTTTCCCAGATGAGATGGCGGTAATAGAAAAGCTAGGCCGGCAAAATCTTGATGCGATGGAAGAGACAATAAAAAAATACAAGATTGATTGTGATTTTGAAAGAAATGGTGAGCTGCGAGTAGCAGTTGCCCCATGGCAGATGGCGGGCTTAAAGGAGGAGGCGGTTGCTAGAAATAAGACTGGCGATCATGTTGAGGTATTGGATAAAGATCAGGTTAGAGCATTGGTTAACTCACCCATATATGAGGGTGCCTTATTTGATCATGATGGAACAGCGCTAGTTGATCCTGCCAGATTGGTTTGGGGACTTGAGAAGGCTTGCCTTTCTCTTGGCGTAAAGATCTATGAGAACTCAAAGGTTGAGGAGTTAATAGATGAGGGTGATCATGTTGTTGTTAAAAGCGCATATGGATCAATCAGGGCTAATAAGGTTGCCCTTGCTACAAATGTTTACACACCCCTGATAAAAAGTGTTAAAAAGTATGTAATTGCAGTGTATGACTTTCAATTAGTAACCCAACCATTAACAAGTGCGCAGTTAGAAAGTATTGGTTGGAAAGGTAGGGAGGGATTATCCGATGCTGGGTATCAATTCCATTACTACCGGTTAACTAAAGAGAATGAGATTTTATGGGGTGGATATGATGCGGTATATAACTACGCTGGCAAGGTTAGATCTGAGTATGAAACTAGACCTGAGACCTATGCAAAGCTTGCAACTAACTTTTTTAAAACTTTTCCGCAATTAGCTGGAATTAAATTCACCCATGGTTGGGGTGGGGCAATTGATACCTGCTCAAGATTTTCACCCTTTTGGGGACAGGCTTTAGATGAGAAGGTTGCCTATGTTCTTGGCTATACCGGACTTGGGGTAGCAACAACAAGATTTGGTGCATCTGTGATGCTGGATCTGTTAGATGGTGTTGAAAGTGAAGCAACACAGTTGTCTATGGTTAAGCACAAACCAATTCCATTTCCACCAGAGCCATTTAGATTCTTATTTATCAGGCTTACCCAGTGGGCGATAACTAGGGCAGATAAGAATGGTGGAAAGAGAAATCTATGGCTTCGCCTACTTGATCGGCTTGGTTTGGGCTTTGATTCCTAAGTTAGAATAAATCATGGCTAAAGTAATTGAATCTAAAGATAAGTTAACTCTGCAACTATCCTTCTGGGAGAAGATATTTGCTCTTCACAATACTTTAAGTGTGGATAAAAGCTCACTAATTGAAAAAAAGGTAGCGCAAAAGCCATGGAGCTCTGAAGTATTAAAGGGGATTAGAGCACCTGGAACTGGCTTTCCATTTTTAATCCTGCTTGGAACTATGCGTTATAAAGATGGCAAGGATTTCACCGCTATCTACAAGAAACGACCAGTTGAGATATATACATTCAAAGATGGCCCATTCAAACGATGGATTGTTAGCAAGTAATTTTTAATCACAGGATATGTAATTTTTCATAAACAAATTGAAGAGAAGTTTTAACTTCTCTTTGGCGATTCAACTACCTTTTACTGGAACCGTTTTTTGCAAAAAATAAGATCGCTAATATTGCTAGGGCGGTTAGAAGGATTTCCATCTCTGAACTTTATCAACCTATCTCAATCCGCTAACATCGAATTATTACTTATTGACCTACAAAAGCGCGCCTGGCAGGAATCGAACCTGCGACCTACTGCTTAGAAGGCAGTTGCTCTATCCGACTGAGCTACAGGCGCATTATTTGAACGGGGTAAGTCTACCGATCACAACAGGTAAGGTTTGACCCTATGGCTGAGTTTATTTACACGATGAAAAAGGCGCGCAAAGCCCATGGCGACAAAGTAATTCTTGATGATGTCACCTTGATGTTTTTGCCTGGCGCCAAGATTGGTGTGCTTGGTCCAAATGGAGCTGGTAAATCAACAGTTCTGCAAATTATGGCAGGCCTTCAACAACCATCAAATGGCGAGGCTTATTTATCTCCTGGTTACACAGTTGGAATCTTGTTGCAAGAACCACCTTTAAATGAGGATAAAAATGTTTTAGAAAATGTGCAAGAGGGTGTGGCAGAGACAATTGGATTATTAAATAGATTTAATGCAATCAGTGAGGAGATGGCAAATCCGGATGCTGATTATGACAAATTGTTAGCTGAGATGGGCACTTTGCAGGAGCAGTTAGATCATCGAAATGCTTGGGATTTAGATTCACAATTAGAACAAGCAATGGACGCACTTCGCTGTCCACCACCTGACGCAGATGTGAAGGTTTTATCTGGTGGAGAGCGACGCCGAGTTGCATTATGTAAATTGCTATTACAAAAACCAGATTTATTACTACTTGATGAGCCAACTAACCATTTGGATGCAGAGTCTGTGCTGTGGCTTGAACAACATTTAAGTAAGTATGAAGGAACTGTTGTGGCAATTACCCACGATAGATACTTCCTAGACAATGTTGCCCAATGGATCTTGGAGTTAGATCGAGGTCGTGCTTATCCATATGAAGGAAATTACACAACCTATCTTGAGACTAAAGAGGCTCGTATGAAGGTTGAAGGACAAAAAGATGCCAAGCGAGCAAAGCGAATTAAGGAAGAGCTTGAGTGGGTAAGAATGAATGCCAAGGGCAGACAGACAAAATCTAAAGCTCGTCTTGCTCGTTATGAAGAGATGGCAGCTGAGGCTGATAAAACACGTAAGTTAGATTTTGAGGAGATTCAAATTCCACCAGGACCTCGTCTTGGCGACATTGTTGTTGAGTGTGAAAAGTTAGTAAAGGGCTTTGATGATCGAATATTAATTGATGACCTTTCATTTACTCTTCCACGTAATGGAATTGTTGGGGTAATTGGGCCAAATGGTGCTGGTAAGACCACATTATTTAAAACTATTTTGGGAATGGAAAAGGCAGATTCTGGGGTAGTAAAAGTTGGTGAGACGGTAAAGATTTCATATGTTGATCAATCTCGCGGTGGAATTGATCCAAAGAAATCACTTTGGGAAGTGGTCTCTGATGGTCTTGATTTTATAAAGGTTGGCAATGTTGAAATGCCAAGTCGGGCGTATGTATCTGCCTTTGGATTTAAAGGTCCTGATCAACAAAAACCTGCTGGGGTCTTATCCGGAGGAGAGCGAAATAGATTAAATCTTGCTATGACTTTAAAGCAGGGTGGAAATCTATTACTCCTTGATGAGCCAACAAATGATTTAGATGTGGAAACTCTTTCATCATTAGAAAATGCCTTGCTTGAATTTCCAGGGTGTGCGGTAGTGATCTCCCATGATCGTTGGTTTTTAGACCGAATTGCTACCCATATTTTGGCTTATGAGGGTGAATCAAAGTGGTTCTGGTTTGAAGGAAACTTTGAAAGTTATGAGGAGAATAAGATTGCCCGTCTTGGTATTGATGCAGCCCGCCCACACCGAGCTACCTATCGAAAATTAACTAGGTAGGTAAAGAGGAGAAGATGAAGTTTAATCACAAGGCATTTGTTAGATGGGATGACCTAGATGCCTTTGGTCATGTCAATAACGCTAAGTATTTAGTTTATGCCCAAGAGGCAAGATTTGAGTGGGGCTATCAACAATTTGCTGAAAAGAAAGAGGAGTCAGCATTAATTGAGATGGTAGTTGCAAGAGGAGAGGTTGATTACTTAGTACCAATTACAGTAGGTGGTACTTACTACGATGTTAATTTGTGGGTGGAATCATTAGGTAACTCATCCTTTGTAATGGCATACCAGGTTGAAAAAGATGGAGTTACCTTTGCCAAGATTAAAACAGTTCAGGTGATGATTGATCTAGCAAGTAGAAAATCTAGACCGATCAATGAGGTAGAGCGAGCCTTTTTAAATAAGTACCTAGATAAGTAGGAGAACCAGATATGACCACTATTAACACTGCGCCAATACCACCTCGCGATAAACGGCTGTGGTGGCGAGACTCTGTTACCTATCAGATTTATATCCGCTCATTTGCTGATGCAAATGGTGATGGCAAAGGAGATGTTCCTGGAATCATCTCTCGGCTTCCTTATTTAAAAAAGTTAGGTGTGGATGCAATTTGGATAACACCTTGGTATCCATCACCACAAAAAGACCACGGCTATGACGTGGCAGATTTTATGGATATTGAGCCAGATTATGGAAATCTTTCTGATGCTAAAAAATTAATTGAAGAGACCCATAAATTGGGTATGCGCTTACTGGTAGATATTGTGCCTAATCATTGCTCTGATCAACATAAATGGTTTCAACAAGCATTAGCTGCAAAACCTGGATCAGCCGAGCGAGATAGATTTATATTCAAAGATGGCAAGGGTGAAAATGGGGATACCCCACCAAATAATTGGCAAGCAGTCTTTGGTGGCTCTGCCTGGCATCGTGTTACAGAAGCTGATGGAAAAGCTGGCCAGTGGTACTTACATCTTTTTGCAGTAGAGCAACCAGATTTTAATTGGCAAAACCAAGAGGTTAAGAATTACTTTGAAAAGGTTTTAAAGTTTTGGCTAGATCTTGGGGTGGATGGATTTCGAATTGATGTTGCCCATGGCATGATCAAGGAGGCAGGATTTCCAGATGTGCCAAGTGATCCAAAATTACTAGAGGGAAAACCAATGCCATTTTGGGATCAAGATGGTGTGCATGAGATCTACAAAGAGTGGCGAAAGATTTTAGATTCCTATCCAAATGATCGAATGGCAGTTGCTGAGGCCTGGGTGCATCCAGCAACTCGAATTGCCAGATACTTAAGACCTGGCGAGTTAATGAACTCATTTAACTTTGAGTTCTTAGGCTCTAAGTGGGATGTGAGTGAGTTTAAAAACAATATTAATAAATCAATTGAGGCGATAGGCGCAGTGGGTGCGCCATCCTCATGGGTATTTAATAATCATGATGTGGTCAGATCTGTAGATAGATTTGATTTAGGACTTGGCTTAAGTGGTGGAACCACACTTGAACGACAAGGTGATGTTAGTAAGTTCAATTTAAAACGTGGTCAAAAGCGGGCAAGAGCTGGAGCTCTTTTGATGCTGGCACTTCCTGGAGGTGCTTATATTTATCAAGGCGAGGAGTTAACTCTTCCGGAGGCTCGCCAGATTCCAGAGGATCGCTTAAGTGATCCAAGATGGAAGATGAGTGATTACAAAGATCGTGGCAGAGATGGTTGCCGGGTGCCGCTGCCTTGGAAATCAAACTCTAAAGGTGCTTTTGGTTTTTCAGATAATGAAAAGTTAACTCCAAATGATTCCTGGTTACCACAGGCGGGAAATTGGGGAGATTTTTCAGTAGAAGCACAAGATACTGATCCAAACTCATCCCTTAATTTGTACCGTAAAGCCTTAGAGATAAGAAAATCACTAGCTGGTTTAGGAGATGGACCAATGAGTTGGGTTGAAGCCTCTGATTCTGTTGTGGCATTTTCTCGACCAGGTAACTTTTACTGCTACCTAAATCTGGGTGAGGATATGAAACTGCCAGATGGGGCCGAGGTATTGGTAAGTAGCTCATCCATTACAAATGGGATGCTACCCACAGATACTGCAGTTTGGTTTTCACTACCTGCCTAATGTCAAATACTCAGCTGCAGCAGAAGGTAATTAGAACTCTTGCAACAGCACAAGTTTTAAATGGTTTAGGAGTTGCCGGAACAGTTGCTGCAGGCTCTTTGTTGGTTTCATCAGTATCTAACTCTGAAACACTAGCTGGATTAGCACAAACTAGTTCAGTCCTTGGCGCAGCAGCACTTGCCTTACCCCTTGCCAGATTAACTCAAATTGGTGGGCGCCGGTTAGCACTATCAATGGGACTTATCTTGGGTGTGATTGGTTCACTCTTAGTAATTTCTGGCGGATTAAATGAGAATCTTTACCTTATTTTGTTAGGAACATTTCTAGTTGGAGCAGCCTCTGCCTCTGGCTATCAGGCACGGTTTGCAGCAATTGATTTAGCAACATCCCAGCGAAGCTCTCAACAACTCTCTTTTGTTGTATGGGGTTCAACAATTGGAGCAGTTGCTGGTCCAAATTTGATGCAACCCTCTGGTGATTTTGCTAGAAAACTTGGCTTCCCAGAGTTGGTTGGTCCGTACTTTATTTCAGCAATTACATTAACTCTGGCCGCTGCTGTGATATTGATTTTTCTTAGGCCAGATCCTTATTTAACTGCCAATAAATTAAGCTCTGAAAAGCAGAAGCAAATAACAAACAAATTAGCCCTTAAACACATTCTAGGTAACAAATTAGCCCGCTTTGCTATTGCTGCCATTACCGTGGGCCATGTTGCAATGGTCTCGGTGATGGTTATGACACCAATTCACATGGCACATGTTGATGTCACACTGAGAATTATTGGAATCGTAATAAGTATTCATGTATTGGGCATGTATGCATTCTCACCAGTAGTTGGGCTAGTAAGTGATCGGATCGGAGGTGTGGCTACTATCAAAATTGGATTGGCAACCTTATTGATCTCATCTGTTATTGCTGGCACATCCCCAGCTGGTGATGCAATTCGATTAGGAGTGGGATTATTCCTGCTCGGCTTAGGATGGTCTTGTACATTAATTGCCGGATCTACTTTATTATCTCAATCAGTTGAATTAAATTTTAAGAGTGCATCCCAAGGAGCTAGTGATTTGGTTATGAATTTAGCAGGAGCTGGTGGTGGGGCGGTGGCGGGTGTAATTATTGCCACCCTAAGTTATGGCTGGCTTTGCCTGATTGCATCAATTCCAGTTGCATATTTAGCACTCACTTCTTTGAAGTTAAAACCAGGTCTTCTTAAGTAGTCTGGTAATCATGTCAACATTTTATGAACGAGCAGGGGGTGAGAAAACCTTTAATGATTTAGTCTCCCACTTTTACGCACTTGTTGCGGTTAATCCAATTTTGCGCCCAATGTATCCAGAAAATGATTTGCATGGAGCAGGAAGAAGATTGCAAATGTTCTTAGAGCAGTATTGGGGTGGGCCAACTACTTATAGTGAGGAACGAGGACATCCAAGACTTCGAATGCGACATGCCCAATTTCATATCTCACGTGTTGAACATGATGCCTGGTTGATCTGCATGAAGGATGCGGTAAATGGGCTTGAGATTGGTGATGATTTAAAAGCTGAGCTTTGGCAGTACTTAGAGGCAGCAGCTGCTGCGATGATTAACGCAGCTGATTAACTCCTACCGCTTTGATTTAGGTTGAGATTTATTTCCAACTTTTAATATCTCACCATTTCGCAGATACCAGATTGTGCCCTTGGCATCTCTAACAGTTGTGATTCTAAGCCCTACAGTTTCAACTACTCCTTGAACATCTAGCACATCGATTTTGTCACCAACACCATACTGATCCTCAACTAACATAAAGATGCCAGATAAAATATCCCGCACCAAAGTTTGTGCGCCAAGTCCTAATGCCACACCAATTACACCAGCAGATGCAATCAGGGGCCCAAGATTTAAACCAAACTCAGCTAGGATCATAAAGATTGCAATCAACCAGATCACACCATTTAAGGTGGATTTTAAAACTGTGCTTGTGGTTTTTGCCCGCTCCTTTTGACGAGCACCAGATCGCTTTGGCCCTGGAATTAAATCTGCGTCAGCAATCCGGTTCATAAACCGGGTGATAGAGCGCTGGCCAATTCTGGCGATGATGATCGCTAGAGCCATAATCACGGTGATATTTAAAGGCGCCCCAGTAAACCAATCTAAGGCTGCTTGCAAATTATCTGGGATTTTCATGGTTATTGTGGAAAACCTTAACCCAATTGTAAGAAGGAATCTGCCTAGAAATGCTGTTTTTTTGCCAACCTTCGGGCAAGATAAGCCTACGCAACTCGAGCCACGAGCTGCCCCTTAAAGGAGAAAGCTTTCAGTGTCACAAACATTGGTACTGAACGCCACCTACGAGCCACTAGGTGTCGTATCAGAGCGACGAGCATTAATACTTGTCTTAAACCAACGCGCAACTAGCGTTGAGGATTCAGATCGCATACTTACCTATGCCCGCGGCTCAATTACATTACCTGCGGTAATTAGATTAAATAAATTTGTAAAGATTCCATATCGTCATGCAGTTCCACTATCGCGCCGGGCAATCTTTGCTCGCGATAACAACCGATGTGTTTACTGCGGAGTTACCGCTACCTCAATTGATCATGTGATTCCAAGATCAAGAGGCGGCGGACATAATTGGGAGAATGTGGTTTCAGCATGTCATAAGTGCAATCACTTAAAGGCAGATCGCACATTAAAGGATTTAGGTTGGCGTCTTCGCCACACACCACGTGAGCCGGTGGGGGCAGCTTGGCGAATCTTAGGAACAGGAAAACCTGATCGAATCTGGATTCCATATTTGAAACCATTTGGGGTTGAGGCGATGGGAGCAGCTAGCGCATGATTGAAGATGGCACCGTTGCTGGTGAGGGTTTAACCTATTTGGAAAGCTTTACCTACTTTGTACTTGCACCAACAGTTTTATTTGTGGTGATCTCATTTTTTGCCTACATCACCGCCAAAGAGGTGCGTGGGAAGAAAAAAGGAAAGCCAAACTCACTTACCAATATTGAGTAGCTTTTTACCTATCTTTTGCCTGCACCTTAAGTGCTCGCTCTAGTGAATCTCGGTTTTCAGAGACTAATCTTCTTAGCCCTGCCTGACCATCTTTGCCAGTGGTGTTTAACCAATTAACAGTTTTATCAAATGTCTCTTGGGTAGTTATATAGATTGGATACATACCAGTTACAAACTTACTTGCCACCTCATATGATTTTTTACCCCAAGTATCTAGAAGTAGATCAAAGTATGGATCAACATAGGCAGCTAGCAATGGTCGGTGGAGCGCTCGCATAAAGCCAGCTAATTTTGCCTCTCGTTGGGAGGTTGATATCTCCTCAGTGGTAATTGATTTCCATGTTTCACTCTTTGCATCCGCTGTTGGCAGAGCTGCTAACGCAGTTGCATGGGAAAGCTGTCCGGTTAATGTGTTGTCCTTTAATAACTCAGCAGAGAGGGAAGCCTTATCCATCAAGCCACGCTCTGCTAATGCAATAACAAAGCTCCACCTAAGATCGGCATCAACCTTAAGTCCTGCTAACTTGCCATCTAGTAACTCTTTGATTAAATCATTGTGCTCAGCACTTGCTGCAAATGAGGTGAAGTTTCTAGCAAACTGTAATTGGTGATCACTGCCCGCAGCAGAAGTCTTTAACATCTGCTCATAAGCATTTCCAACCTTAAGACGTGCTGAATCTCTTTTAGTAGGTGCGCTATATAACTCAACAGCGGTTACTAATTGATTGGCAATGATGGTTACAGTTGCGATGTCATCCTCACCAGGAAGGCCAGCCAGTGCGATATCGATAAAATCAGTTGCGCTAATCTCAGCATCTCGCAACATATCCCAAGCTGCAGACCAGCAAAGAGCCCGAGTTAGTGAATCATCAATCTTTCCTAAGTGCGCCTTTAAGGTGGCGATTGACCTTTCATCAAATCTGATCTTGGCATAAGTTAAATCTCGATCATTTATTAGTAGAAGATCGGCAACCTTTTGCCCAGCAAGCTCTGAAACAACGGTTTTACTTCCTGCAACATCTAGCTCAACACTTTTTCTAAGTGCAATTTTGTTTCCAACTAGATCATATAAACCAACCGCCATTCGGTGGGGGCGAAGCTCTGATGATCCAACTGGCATTGTGGGTGCTTCTTGAATTACTGAAACTGATTTGTATGTGTCATTTTCAATCTCAAGGGAAGGTCGCAGGGTATTAACACCTGCTGTTTGCAGCCAGGTTGATACCCAAGGCTTTAAATCCCGACCACTTGTTTGGGTTAACTCAACTAGTAGATCATCAAGGGTGGTGTTTTTAAATGCGTGCTTGGCAAAATATCTTTGTAATCCCAAAATGAAATTATCTCTCCCAACATGGGCAACTAATTGCTGTAACACTGAGGCACCCTTTGCATAAGAGATACCATCAAAATTTCCAGATACAGTGTCGATATCTTTCATATCAGAAACAATTGGATGTGTTGAGGTTAATTGATCTTGGCGGTATGCCCAATTCTTTCGCTCCTGATTAAAACCCGTCCAAGATTTTTTAAATCTAGTTGCCTCAACCATGGCAAGGTATGAAGACCATTCAGCAAATGATTCATTAAGCCAAAGATCATCCCACCACTTCATGGTGACCATATCGCCAAACCACATATGGGCCATCTCATGCAAAATTGTGTTAGCTCTTGCGTTATACATTCGCTCAGTAACTTTAGATCTAAATACTAGAAGGCGTTCTAAGAAGGTAACCGCACCAGCATTTTCCATCGCACCCCAGTTGAAATCCACAACTGCGATCTGGTCATACTTTTCAAATGGATACTCAAGGCCAAAGACCTTTTCAAAGTAGGCAAAACCTTGTTTGGTAATTAAGAAAATATCCTCCGGATCTAAAAACTCCGCCAGAGATTTTCGGCAGTAGATACCAAGTGGCACCTTCTTCTTACCAACATACTCATCCTGTACGTTGTAGTAGGGACCTGCAATTAATGCTGTGATGTAGGTAGAAATTCTTGGAGTGGTGGTAAAGCTCCACTTAGCTTTTTTATCTGTTAACGCCGCCTTTTCCTTTAATGGATTATTTGAAATAACCTGCCAATGATCAGGGGCTGTTACTGAGAGTGTGAAAGTTGCCTTTAAATCTGGTTGATCAAAGCATGGATACATCTTCCTAATAAAAGCTGTCTCACCTTGTGAGTAAAGGTAGATCTCATTATCTACTGGATCTACAGATCGCTGCAGCCCCTCACCAGTTTTGGAGTAGAGGCCATTTAATTTAATTACTAATTCATTTTCTGCTGCTAAGTTATTTATAAATATGCTCTCGCCATCATAATTTGCAGTATCAACTACCTGACCATTTAAAGTAGCAGAGATTACCGATTTACCAACTGCGTCAATAAAAGTTGAGCAACCTGGCTTATTGCAGGTGAACTTAACTACTGTGTGTGAGATAAAGATTTCTTCGCCTTGGGTAAGGTCTAGCTCAACCTCATAAGCTTTAATACTTAAATGAGCAGCTCTTTCCGCCGCTTCAGCCCTAGTTGAGTTTAAACCTGGCATATCTACTCCCTTTAAAGTAATTGCGATATCGCAAAGGCAATATTATTTAAGTCTGTATCCAAGCAGAGATTGCAGGTTAAGCCAAGATGGAGCGAGCCTCAAATCGAAGTTACTCACTTCGTGGCGATCGGATGACCCGCGCCCAATCTTTGGCGATGTCACAAAGCTGGGATCAGTACTCAATTGAGATTAAAACGCAATTAGACCTAAACCAGATATTTGCTGATAAGTCTCAAGTTATCTTGGAGATTGGCTCTGGTATGGGGGAGGCAACTGCTGGGATTGCGCAGGCAAATCCACAAACTGGTTATGTCGCAGTTGAGATGCATGCACCAGGTTTGGCTGCGCTTTTGATTTTAATAAATCAGCTTGAGTTAAGTAATGTTAAATTGATTAGAGAAGATGCTACCTATCTGCTGGCTAACTTTATTCCTGACAATAGCCTTGATGGTATCCATCTCTTATTTCCAGATCCTTGGCCAAAAAATCGCCAACATAAGCGGCGGATTGTGCAAGGTGAGTTTGTGGAGTTAATTGCTAACAAGTTAAAGCCAGGTGGTTTTATCCATATTGCAACTGATTGGCAGCCTTACGCCGATTGGATAAAGGCAAGATTTGCTACCAGCACAAGATTTAAAGGTGGCATTGTGAAACGTCCTAGTTGGCGAGTCCTATCTAAATTTGAAGGACAAGGATTAAAAAAAGGTCATACCGTTACCGATTTTAGATATGAAAGGGTTTAAAGCTTTCCCTCTTTTTCAAACTTAGATATCTGGCCAATTCTTCTTACATGCCGCTCATCATTGGTAAATGGTGTAGCTAAAAAAGTATCTACTAATTGCAGACAAAACTGCTCATCATGCATTCTGCCCCCGATTGAGATCACATTTGCATTGTTATGTTCTCTGGCTAACTTTGCAGTTTCAACCGACCAAACTAAAGCTGCTCTAACTCCTGCCACCTTATTTGCTGCCATTTGTTCACCATTGCCAGAGCCTCCTAAAACTATGCCAACGGAGTTTGGATCTAATGCGGTGGCTTGGGCTGCTGGTATGCAAAAGGTTGGGTAATCATCAAGTGCGTCATATTGGTGTGGTCCATGATCTACAACCTGATGCCCTGCCTTTTCTAGGTGTTTGATGATTTTAGATTTGAATTCAAGGCCGGCGTGATCACTACCAATGTGAATCTTCATATCGGTAGTTTGGCACATAAATAAATCTGCCTGGCTTATCTTTAATAAGCCAGGCAGATTGTGTCTTTATTTACTTTTAGAAATGAGCCTTAAGAGCGATTACCACCCTTAAATCCCTTGTAACCCTTGTACTTCACGTTGTTAACCATATTAGTTACTCGCTCAGTAGTTTTTGCCTTCTGAGCAGTTGCTTGTGCAGCAGTTATCTTGCCTGCAGTGAGGGCTGCATCAATTTGCTTGTTTACCTCAGCAACTAAGGCGGCAATTAATGCATCCTTTTTGCTGCCTGCGATTTGAGCAAGTGATTCACCAGCCTTCATTCTAGTTTTCACAGCATCTAGTGAGATTCCAAGTGTGGAGGTGACTACAGCATCTAGTGAATCCCGATGATTTTGCTTCAACGCCTTTGCTGCACCCCTTAAATCTGTTGCAGCTTTTGCAATGGAATCTGCTTGAGATTGGGTGATTGTTCCATTTGCTACCAGAGTTGAAAGAAGAGAGTTAATCCCCTTACCTTCTCGACCACCCATGCGATCATCTGCTGATGCAATGGTTGTTCCTGAAACTGTTAGCGCAACTGCGGTAGAGACAATTGCTGCCATTAATTTCTTCTTCATCGATCCTCATTTCTTCAAGTACCTGTTGCACCTGATGTGAGTAGATAACTAGTTCAACCTGTGCTACCTATCTACAACACCTGAGTACTAGGTTAAAGTATTTTTCTGCAGTAAATAATACTCTCCGCTTAGGTGAGTGCTACCCCTCATCTTTCTGAGAGTTTAGTGTGAGTAATTTCTTTAGTAGGGATACCACTCTTGTGACGCTGCGTAACCACATTCAACCTTATATACAGCGTAAACCAACAGGTTTGCCACAAGACCCCAATTGGGGGGATGGATAGGTTGAAATGGCAATTTACAATTTAAAAGCCAGCTTGGTAAAGATAGTTGTTCTCTTAGTTGCAGTAAATCTGATTAATCCACCGGTAGCACAAGCGGCTGGGCGCAGCACAACAACTGTTGCCAACACAATAAGAAGTGGCAGCGGTGTTCCAGCAGCATCACTTGGAATCGATGGTGATTTTTATATTGATCTTAAAACCATGAATTTTTATGGTCCAAAGAAAAGTAACCGTTGGCCACTTCCAACATCACTTCGTGGAGCTGTTGGTGCAACAGGTCCAGCAGGTGCTGATGGAAAAAATGGTTTAACTGCAAATGCAGTGGCAGGTGCAACAGGTCCTGCAGGAGCACCTGGACCAAAGGGGGACACTGGAGCACCAGGTCCAAAAGGTGACACAGGTGCAACTGGAGCTACCGGTGCAACCGGACCTGCTGGATCAGGAAGTGGAAGTGCTGGACCTAAAGGTGACACAGGTGCAACAGGTCCTACTGGACCGAAAGGTGATACTGGAACTGCGGGTGCAATGCAAGCAATAACTTTGACGCAGTGGACTTTAGCAACAGGAACAGCAGGTGGCGGTTCAGAATCATCCGCTTTCGGCAGTTTAGTTGCTGGCAAGAAATACTTTTTCACCATTGTTGTAAATGGTCGCATGGCTACAGATGTAACTTCATTTAGAAGTGCAGCAGAGCTTAAATGTAGCGATAGTTCCGCAACTTTGATTTATGACTACAGCTATTCACTTGAGCCAAGCTTCGATTCTGTGGGCGAATACAACCGCGTATCAATCACAATTATCGGCACTATTTCCGTAACCAGTACTGGCAATTTCTCAGTGCTAGTTAAGGATGCTCGTGGTACAGGAAAAACTGTCACACTTAATGGCGCTGGATTCATTCAAGAAGTTGGTTCTATTAACTAAATATGGAGCGGGTGACCGGGATTGAACCGGCACAGCTAGCTTGGAAGGCTAGAACTCTACCATTGAGCTACACCCGCAAAATTGTTGCGTGATCTGCTACTGCGTTACCAAGTTTAACTTGATATGCGGTAGCAGGTCATACCTTATTACTTCGGTTAGGAGAAGGGAAAATCACCCTCTAGACTTTCAGCCTTCGGGGCGTAGCGTAGTGGCTAGCGCGCCTGCTTTGGGAGCAGGAGACCGTGGGTTCGAATCCCTCCGCCCCGACCAAAAAGTTGTAATTGAAATTAATTTAAGGGAGAGATTTAATTGAAAAGCGCAGTTGAAAAACTTTCACCAACAAGGGTAAAGCTTTCAATTGAGGTGCCCTTTACTGAATTAGCACCACATATCTCTGGGGCATACAAAAGTTTAAGCGAGAAGATAAATATTCCAGGATTTAGAAAAGGCAAAGTTCCAGCTGCCATGATCGATCAACGTGTTGGCCGCGGCGCGGTATTGGATGAGGCAATCAACGCTGCCTTACCTACCTTGTACTCACAAGCAGCAAAAGAAAATGATGTATTGGTAATTGGTCGGCCAAATGTGGAGATAACTGAGCTTAAAGATAATGAGAGCTTGGCCTTCACCGTTGAGGTTGATATTAGGCCAGAGATAAAGCTTCCTAACTTTTCTCAGATCAAGATCGAAGTTGATGATGTCAAGGTTACTGATGCTGATGTGGATGAGCAGATTCAATCATTGCGCACAAGATTTGGCACATTAACTACAGTTGAAAAAACTGTGGCAACTGGTGATTTTGTAACTATTGATTTAGTAGCAACAAAAGATGGCCAAGCCTTAGATGGCGGTACCGCAAATGATCTCTCCTATGAGGTTGGCTCTGCCTCCATGATTGATGGGTTAGATGAGGCATTGGTTGGACTATCAACTGGGGGAGAGAAAAGTTTTGAAACTTCATTAGTGGGAATGCCAGATGGTGAAAAGGGAAGTGTGAAGGTAAGCGTTAAAGCGGTGAAGGAGCGAGAGCTACCTCCTGTTGATGATGCATTTGCAAAGCTTGCCTCTGAGTTTGAAACCTTAGCTGAGTTAAAAGGTGATTTAACAACCCGTTTGACTCGCTTGAAGCAAATGGAACAAGGAGCGCAAGCTAGAGATTTATTGGTTGAGAAGTTAACTAGCAGTATTGATATTCCACTTCCTGCTGAAATTATTGAAGAAGAGGTAAATACCCATCTTGAAAAAGAGGGCAGATTAGATGATGCCAAACATCGCGCTGAGGTTAATGATGAGGTTAAAGCCACAATTACTAGAGAGTTCCTACTGGATTCAATTGTGAAGGCAGAATCTGTGGCCGTTAATGAATCTGAGTTAACTGAGTACTTAGTCCGAGCAGCATCTCGTTATGGCATGA
>Ga0208590_1000158_pt1 | contig 17230 bp, 4 predicted proteins | sample LakMenEpi27Sep09_FD_150740 | JGI IMG/M metagenome (GOLD analysis project Ga0208590, IMG submission 150740) | Freshwater microbial communities from Lake Mendota, WI - 27SEP2009 deep hole epilimnion (SPAdes) | ecosystem: Environmental > Aquatic > Freshwater > Lake > Epilimnion/Euphotic zone ... | reverse complement strand
TTATGCCAAAACTTATGAGAACGACAAATACCCCAGAAAGATGTCAGCTAATGATGTTTGTACAAGTCTTTATTGCTTTTCAGTTGATATGGAGCAATCTGATATAGATGACTTTATGAATGATCACTGGTCAAATCACAGCAGATTTAATCCCCTCTGATAACTGATACGGACACAAAATTAACGTCCTTCACAGCCAATGCCATCTTTATCGGAATCAAAGTTGTGGGGGTCAGGGTCAAGAACTACGAATTGACAAAATCTGGCTGAAATGATATATTTCACCATTTTTTCAACCGCCTTACAGTCCTGAGTTGAATCCAATTGAACGAGTATGGCATTATTTGAAACAGCATCTCAGTTGGGAAATTTATCAAGATATAGAACAACTTAAAGAGCAAGTTCGTTCTGTAATTGAAGGCTTCTCTCCAGAAATTATAGCATCTTTAACTGGATGGGATTACATTTTAGAAGCCCTGACTACTGTTGCATAACTTTTTAGAAATGGGATTAGTTTCTGTATTTACCCCCTCGGTTGTCGCCGTTTGTCTCTTGTAGCTTGACGCATACGCCGTTTTGAGGCGAGCTTTTGACTTTCCTCAAATTTGGCTTCCACTGACATTGGCTCTTGATTAGTTTTCTTGGCAAAATATTCCGCAAAACTAGCAATAGTAGGGTATTGGAATAGTTCCACTACCGATACTTGTTGCTCGAATGCTTCTGACAACTCATAGCTTGCTTTGACAATGAGTAGAGAATGCCCCCCTAAGTCAAAGAAATTGTCATGGATGCCAACTTTATCGATACGTAAAAGTTGTTGCCAAATTGCAGCAACAGTTGATTCAATTTCATTTTGTGGTTTAACATAGGCGGTTTTAAGTTGAGTTCGTTCAATCTCAGGAGCCGGTAAAGCACTGCGATCAACTTTTCCAGTTGGTGCTAAAGGCAGGGTTTCTAATAGAACAAATGCTGATGGCATCATATAGTCAGGCAATTTACCGCTGAGATAATCATGCAATTGTGGTGCTAATTTACTAGCTACATGAGCAAATAGGGGATTATTACTGTAATCAGACCATGGTTTAACGGTTAAGTCATGGATTTTTTTCACAGAATCATCGGCAAAGACTTTGATTTTGTCTGGATGTATGAATATCACATCATAACAATCTAAAGCATCGGCGGAGGGGAAAATTTCAACTTCATATAATAGGTCTAAATTCCACCATTCTTCGGGTTCAATTCCTGTTGGTTTGCTCGCTTGAAGTTTCTGGCGTAAATCTCTGACTGTTTTGAGATCAGAATCAACTTTCAATAATTCCATCGCTTTGATGTCTTCGACTAATCGAGCATTAGGAATATTTGTCACCATTAACGTTGTGGGTTTAGTTGTTTTGAGTTGAGAAACCACATCAGTAATTGTCATGGGATGAGATTGCCAATTGATGACTTGCTCCGGGTAAAGCCTTAAAGATGCAGAAGGGTTGCGATCGCCTACTTTCAGAACAACATCATAACGATATTTAATCATTTCATTGTGTGCCATGCCCTGTTTAATTTGGACTTTGACCCCTGTAATTTGAGGAAAATAGGTCGGTAACACTGTAAAAAATGCAGGATCGATCACCAATTCCTTATCAAACTGTGTTTTCTTCTGAATCTGACGCTTAAGTTGTTCCAATGTTAATTCATCGGAGGATTGAGATAATTGAATACCAGTATGGAATGCTTCCAACAATGGTAAACTCCGCACATCCCCTACAAAAATTGTTCCAGAGGTAGATTTAAGACTGTTAATAGCCCCGGCTAAAACCGTCAACAAGTAATCGATGCTGGGGAAATACTGAATTACCGAATTTAATACAACAGTATCAAACGATAGTGGTTCAATACCATCAAAATTTTGTGCCTGTTGCTGTTTTAAGATAAGGTGTGACCAATCTCCTGGTAATTGATTAATCCGAGTGCGTAAATCATTAATTACCCGTTCAGATAGCTCTGTCCCCCAATAACGGGAACAAGACGGTGCTAACTGGAGTAATAACATACCCGTACCACAGCCAATTTCTAATACCTCTTGTGGTTGAGATTGCTTAATTCGGGTGATCGTGTTCTTTACCCATTCCTGCATTTCAGAGGCTGGGATAGGTTCTCCCGTATAACTGCTATTCCACCCCGTTAAATCAAGGGTTAAATCTTTATCTTGACCACTTTGATCATAGATATTGTTGAAAACGTTTTCCCATTCTTCAAGAACCCGCTCAACATCACTATGGTCTAATGAATCTTCCGTTGAATCGATCACAGGCTCATCGGTCACTTGAGACTCTAATCGAGGAACAACATAAGCCACTAAACGTTTATCTCCGGGAACATCTTCCCTAGCAATTACTACACTACGGTTTACCTCACTATGCTGTTCGATCGCATTTTCGACTTCCCCTAACTCAATTCGGAAACCACGAATTTTAACCTGGTGATCTATCCGGCCTAAATATTCAATATTCCCATTGGGCAAATATCGTGCTAAATCCCCAGTGTTATACATCCGTGAACCGGGAATATAGGGGTTTTCAATAAAGCGTTCTGCCGTCAAATCAGGACGATTCAAATATCCAGCACCTACACCAGCACCACTAATATAAAGTTCACCCACAACTCCAATAGACACAGGCTGTAAATGTTTATCTAAAATAAAGTGTTGAACATTAAAAATCGGATGACCAAGAGGCATCGGACGCTCTAAATAACGGGCGGGGTTTTCTACTAAATAAGTTGTGGATAAATCCGTACATTCTGTGGGACCGTAGTTATTGATAATCTTGGCATGGCAATAATCTGATTCTAACCAATCCCAGAGTTGAGAAATAGAAATTGGTTCACCGCCCAAAATGGCATACCGCAGGGAAGTCAGCTTTTTATAGGTAATCTCATTCTTCGGCTCCGTCAGGGGATAGAAGACACCGGGAGTGCAATTGACCCAGGTGATTTGATGTTTTGCAATTAAATCACGAGCGTATTGGGGGTCATAGCGTACAGATGGCAGTAGATGAATTTGTCCCCCCATAATCAATGGTGCGTAAAAGTTTTTGTGGGTAATGTCAAAACTGAACGACGAAACAATTAAGACACGATCTTTAGGTGTGATATTAATGTAGTTAATAAACCAATTGACAACGTTGCTTACACTGCGATGATAAATCCCTGATCCCTTTGGTTTACCAGTTGAGCCTGATGTGTAAATAACATAAATCAAGTCATTAGGACCGACGGTTGTAGGCAGATTTTCGTCGTTTTCCACCGCCACCAGTGACCAATCATCATCAAGACTTAGGGATTGCCCTGTGTAATGGCTGAGACGTTCTTGCATATGATGTTGGGTAAGCAGAATCGATACCTGAGAATCTTCCAGCATATATTCGATCCGCTCAGTCGGATATGTGGGATCAATCGGTAAATAAGCTCCCCCTGCTTTCATGATGCCGTATAAACCAATTACCATTTCCAGCGAGCGATCCACAGAAATCCCTACTAAGGTATTCGGTTTCACACCCTGTTTTTGCAAATAATGTGCCAGTTGGTTCGCACGGCAATTTAACTGACGGTAAGTGAGCCGTTGATCGCTACAAACGACAGCTATTTCATCGGGGGTTTTTTCAACTTGAGCTTCAAAAAGTTCATGGAGACGCTGGTTAATTGGGTAATCTACTGCTGTATCATTCCACTCAACCACTAACTGATGTTGCTCTGCTTTAGTCAGTAGCGGCAATTGGGCAATATTTTGATCAGGATTATTGACGATACCTTCCAGTAAATTCAATAGGTGAGATAACAGCCTCTCAATTGTTGGTCTATCAAATAAGTCGGTTTTGTACTCAATTTTACCGACAATTTTGCTGGAAATATTTTGTAAGCGCTCTTCTAAGAGGAACGAAATATCAAATTTGGAGCATCCGTTGTCAAGCATAAATTGTTGAATATTCCAGCCCGATTGATCTTCGATAACAGGCGGTTGAAAAGCAAAAACAATTTGGAATAATGGGTTATCGCTCACTTGACGATTTGCAACAAAGGCATTGACTACCTCTTGGAAAGGAACATCTTGGTTTGCATAGGCTTCCAAGACCGTTTTCCGTACTCGCTTAAGTAGTTCTCGAAAACTAGGATTTCCACTCAAATCACTACGTAAAGCCAGCGTATTCAAGAAGTATCCGATCATGCCTCGTAATTCGGCTCGGTTATGCTGTGATGTAACTGTCCCTAAAACAATATCTTCCTGTGCCGTATAGCGATGCAATAAAATTTGTAAAGCGGTTACAAGCGTCATATAAAGAGTAACGCCCTCTTTACGACTAAGAATCTTGAGTTTTTCGGTGAGTTCTTGGGAAAATTCTACCTCTAACCAGGACCCAGCTGATGATGTTTTGGGGGTACGGGGGCGATCTGTGGGGAAATTAAGTTGTGGGGTATGCTCTAATCGGGTCTGCCAATAGGACAGTTGCTTCGACACATACTCCCCTTGCAGCCACTGCCTTTGCCATGTAGCAAAATCTGCATACTGAAGGGTTAATGCCGGTAAAGGCGAATCTTGATCTTGACTGAATGCAGTATATAGCAATTTTAATTCTGGAAATAGTACCCCATTTCCAGATTCCCCATCAAACAGAATATGGTGCATGGTGATATTTAGCCGGTAATGGGTATTTCCTAATTGTGTTAATGTGGCACGAATTAAGGGACCATTACCCAAATCGAAGGGAGTCCGCAGTTGCTGGGTGGCTAATTCAAAGGCTCTGGCTTCCCGTTCACTGGCAGGAAGCGATCGCAAATCAACAACCGAGATATTAAAGGGAAATGGTGGCTGAATATTTTGGTAGGGCTGACCGTCAACGGCTACAAAGGTTATTCTTAATACCTCATGACGCTGAATAAGTTCTGTAAAACTCTTTTCTAGTGCAGGAATATTGAGAGCTTCGTTAAATATAATCGTGACATCTTCGTTATAAGTTGCCACTTCTGGGTTGAGTTGATGGAGGAACCAAAGCTGTTCTTGTCCTACTGATAAAGGTAAGGATTGCGATCGCTTGATGGGTTGAATATCTGCCCCAGTTGTCACCCCTTCTGTTGCACGAACTAAAGCCGCTAACTCAGCAACAGTTGGACAGTCAAACAAACTATGAACAGGTATTTGCACCTGGAGCCGAGATTGAATCAGCACTATGATTTGAATCGCTAAAAGGGAGTGACCACCCAGTTGAATGAAGTCATAATGCACCCCAATCGGCGAAACCCCTAAAACCTCTGACCAAATTTGTGCAATTTGCTGCTCAACCTCATTGCGTGGTGCGACAAAACCAACCTCCTGAGATGATTGTAAAAATTCAGGATTGGGTAATGCCCGTCGATCAATTTTGCCATTGGGAGTGAGAGGAAAACTCGTCAACGTGACAAAGGCTGATGGCATCATATAATCCGGCAGCTTATCATTTAAATAATTCCGTAGTTTAGGAGCTAAACTAATGGCAAATTGTCCAAAAGCCGGGTTATTTGCATACATATACCAGGATTTAGTCCGTTGATGATCGGAGGTTTCTATGGGCAGTGGTTGTGCTACATTTTTGGTCTGATGGTAAAAGTAAATATCATAACGATCTAAGGCATCAGTGGCAAAATTAATCTTAATGGTGTAAGGAATCTCTAATAGCCACCAAGATTCTGGCTCAATTCCCGTAGATAACTGTTGATGCAGAGATTGACGTAATTCCCCAACAGTCTGAATATCTTGATCACTTTCCAGTAATTTCAGCAATTGAATATCAGCCACTAAGCGTGCATTAGGTACATTACGAACAACTAAATTAGCAGGTTCAGTTGTTTTTAAGGTACTGATCACCTGATCTATCGTCAGATGATCGCCCTCCCAGTCAATTGCTTGGCTTGATTTTGGTATTACTTCACTGCCCACATGAAGAACGACATCGTAGCGGAACTTGGTCATTTCATTATGGGAAAAGCCCCGTTTGAGTTGAATTTCCACTTGGGTAATTGTCGGTAAATAGCTTTGTAAAGCGGTGAAAAATGCCGGATCAATTACCAATTCTTGATCAAGTTGTTGATCCTTGGCGATCTGCTGTTTAAGCCTTGCTAGGGAGAGATCATCAGCTGCTTTATAAAATTGAACACTACTATGAAAAGCCGATAATAAAGGCAAACTACGAACATCCCCAACAAAAATTCTGCCCCCCGACATAACTGCTTTCACTGCTTGCTCTAAGACCGTCACCAAATAGTCAATATTTGGGAAGTATTGCACCACAGAGTTAATCACAATAGTGTCGAAGGATTGCGTAGCAATTTCGCTTAAATCATCAGCAAGTCGTTGTTTTAACTGAATATGTGACCAATTACCAGGCTGCGTATTTAACTGCTGTTGAATATAATTTAGACCTTGCTGGGCTGCGTCAATCCCCCAATAGGATTGACAAGTTGGGGCAATCCGTAGCAATAACATACCTGTTCCACAACCAATCTCTAAAACCCGTTGGGGTTGATGTTGTTTAATGCGATCAACGATACTATTTACCCACTCCCGCATTTCTTCAGCAGGAATTAGCTCTCCCGTATAGCTACTATCCCAACCTGAGATATTTAGTGTTGACTCTTGCTCAGTTTCCGTCTGATTGTAGGCGTTATCCCATGCTATTTGCCATTCTTGTAGAATGTTTTGTTCTTCGTCCTGAAAAGCTCTTTTGGTTACTTCACTAGCTGCGTCAACTTGAGCATTTTGCTTCGGAATAATATAAGCAACCAAACGCTCATTGCCTGTATCATCTTGGCGAGGAATCGTGACGCATTGATCGACATGATGATGTTTTTCTAAGGCTGTTTCGATTTCTCCTAATTCAATACGAAAACCTCGAATTTTAACTTGGTTATCAATTCGTCCTAAATATTCAATGGTGCCGTCGGGTAAATAACGTGCTAAGTCTCCGGTCTGATACATTCGTGAATTAGATAAAAAGGGATCGGGTAAAAAGCGTTCTGCGGTTAAATCGGGACGCTTAAAATAACCCCGTGCCACACCACATCCACCAATATATAGATCGCCAGGAACTCCGATAGGAACTGGTTGTAGAGATGAATCTAGTATATAAATTTGGGTATTGGCAATGGGACGACCAATAGACTCAGTTATGTTGGAATAACCAAGGATACGATTTTTCTTAATCTGCCCCGTTGCAGACCAAACAGTGGTTTCTGTCGGTCCATAAATATTCCATAAACAGCCGACTTTTTCTAAGAGGCGATCAGCTAGTTCTTGGGGTAAAGATTCCCCACCACAAATTGCTTTTAAGTTATCTTTTCCTTGCCAATTAGTGCTTAAAAGAATACGCCAAGTGGCGGGAGTTGCTTGCATGACTGTGGCATCATGATCGGCGATTAATGTTGCTAAACTCAGGCCGTCTGCGGCGACTGAAGAACTCGCTAAAACAACTTTTGCCCCTGTAATTAGGGGTAGATATAGTTCTAGGGTATGAATATCAAAACTAATCGTGGTAACAGCAACTAAACAATCTTTATGGGTAAAACCTGGTTCTGAGCGCATTGACCAAAGAAAATTCACTAAAGAACGGTGTGCAATTTCTACGCCTTTAGGTTCACCTGTAGAGCCAGAAGTAAAAATGACATAACATAACTGTTCGGGAATTACCTCACTTTCAGGATTCTCTGGGGATTTTTGGGAAATAGTTGACCATTCCTGATCTAAGCAAACCAGTTGGGCTTGGTGGGGAGGTAATTTCTCTAATATCTGACTTGATGTGATTAAAAATTTCGCCTGTGATCTCTCTAAAATATATTCGATTCGTTCCATTGGATAGTTAGGATCTAGGGGAACATAAGTTGCCCCAGCTTTGAGAATACCTAACAACCCCACCATCATGTCTAAGGAACGCTCAATACAAATCCCGACCAAAGACTCCTGCTGTACGCCCAAGCCTTGCAAATGATGGGCTACTTGATTGGCACGGTTATTTAATTCTTGATAGGTTAGAAATTCTTGCTCAAAGACAACTGCGATCGCATCCGGTGTTTTTCTAACTTGCTCTTCAAATAATTGATGAATGCACTGATGCTGGGGGTAGTTCGCCGATGTATTATTCCATTCCACTAATAACTGATGCCGTTCCTTCTCAGTCATTAAAGAAAGCTGATGGAGGGAGGCTTTTGGCGTATTAATGACACCCTCTAACAGGTTGAGATAGTGTTGTGCTATTCGTTCAATAGCTTCGGCACTAAACAAATCGGAGTTATATTGCCAAAGAAGCGTCAATTCAGAACCAACATCAATAAAACTGAGCTTAATGTCACATTCTACCCCTCGCTGCTCCTCCAAAGAATAAAACTCGAAGGGCAATGATTCACCATGAGATTCTATTGGTTTGTCAAGGTCAGACCCGGAAAATTTCCGCCAGTTAAACATTACTGAGGAAACGGGTATCTGACTAAAATCTCGTTGTAAATCAAGATGTTTAACTAATTTTGTTGAGAAAGCATTAACTCCTTCATGACTTATGCCTGCCGAAAGAGCTTGATTTACTTGTTCAAGTAACATTTCAAATGTCATGTCCTTAGTCGGAGTCAGACGTAATGCCACTAAGTCTGTAAAATGACCTGCTATATCTGCAAATGCTGCTTGACCTCCTCTATTTTGCATTGGCACTGTGATCAGAATATCTTCTTGGCTAGAGTAGCGATGTAAAAGTACATAAAAAGTTGCCAGAGCGATTGAGGAAACAGCAATATTCTCAGTTGCTATTTCTTTTAACCGCAAAACTAAACTTTGATCTAGTTTTAAGAAATAGGAATTGCCATTGAAAGAAAAAACTTTTGGTCTTGGCTTGTCCGTAGGCAGAGCTAAAATTGGCAACTCACCTGCTAACTTATCTTGCCAATATTGTTGATGTGCTTCCGCTTGAGTGGACTTAATAAAATCTAATTCCCAGTTAACAAAGTCGCTGTAAGCTAAGGCTTCATCAAGTTCATGACCTAAATAGAGTTGATTAAATTCCTTCAAGAGTAAATCTTGTGTTGCCTCATCCGCAGCGATTTGATGAATTGTTAAAACCTGTATAAAATTTGTCTCAGTGGTTTGGAATAGATAAAGAGCGATAACTCTTCCCTTTTCAAGATCATGAAGGCGATCAGCACGATCAAGTATTTCTTTCTGTAACTCTTCTTGCGACCAAGTTGACGCATTAATAACTTCCATGGGTACATCAGCTACTTGATGCACAAATTGCACTGGTTCTCCCGTATTATCTTGACCATAAGCAGTACGCAAGATGGGGTGACGTTGAATAATCGCTTGCCAGGTTGCTTTCCATCGGTTGAAATCTAAAGAATATTTGAGCCTCAAGGCACTGTATCGGTTATATGCCTTACTTGTTGGAGCAAACTGATGAATAGCCCATAAACGTTGCTGAACTACAGACAAAGGACAGATGGCCATAATTTCTGTATCTAATGTGGAAGAGTAATATATAATAGCCAATAATAGCCAAGAAAAACCATTATTGGAATTTTTGGGGATTGTTAAATTGTGGATAAACTTGGGGTTATGACATTAAATCAGATGGACTCTATCGATCAATCAGCAGTGGCTATTATCGGTATGGCCGGGCGTTTTCCCGGGGCAACAAATATTGATGAATTGTGGCGTAACGTCAAAAGTGGTTTGGAGTCCATCACTTTTTTTTCCGATGAAGAGTTATTGTCAGCCGGAGTTTCTCCCAATATTATTAACAATCCCAACTATGTGAATGCCTCGCCAACATTACCCGATTTAGAAAAATTCGATGCGTTTTTCTTTGATTACAGTGCTAAGGAAGCACTATACATGGATCCTCAACAAAGGATTTTCCTCGAATGTGCTTGGGAAGCCTTAGAGAACTCTGGATACCAAGCGGGGACATCCAAACAAACCATTGGTGTTTATGGAGGATCGTCTATCAGCCTGTACTTGCTGAATGACATTATCCATGGGAATCAGGTGTATGCCGGTCATATGAACACTTCAAAAGAGTCGGTAGTATTTGGGGGGAATGTGCCTGAATCACTGACGACAAGGGTTGCCTATAAATTAAATTTGACTGGTCCGGCAATTCATGTATCCACAGCTTGTTCAACCAGTTTAGTAGCAGTGCATATGGCTTGCCAAAGTTTATTAAATGGAGAGTGTGAAATTGCTTTAGCTGGAGGGGTATCTTATCTCGGTTCTCAAAAAGAAGGATACTTTTACGAAGAAGGTCTTGTTCTTTCTCCAGATGGGCATTGTCGCAGTTTTGATGCTCAAGGTAAAGGAACTCTTTGGGGCAATGGAGTAGGAATTATTGTTCTGAAAATGTTAGATGAAGCAGTAGCTGATGGTGATTATATCCATGCTGTTATTAAAGGTTCTGCGGTTAATAATGATGGCAACTTGAAAGTTAGTTATAGTGCGCCAAGTGTGGATGCTCAGGCGAGAGTTATTTACCAAGCTCAAGATGTGGCAGATATTGATCCTGAAAGTATCACTTATATTGAAGCCCATGGTACAGCAACTTCACTGGGAGACCCGATAGAAATTGCGGCACTAACTCAAGCATTTCGAGCAAAAACCGCAAAGAACAGATACTGTGCGATCGCCTCTTTGAAGAGCAATATTGGTCATTTAAGTGAAGCATCGGGAATAGCTGGCTTAATTCGGACAGTCCTTGCCTTGAGGCATAAACAAATTCCTGCAAGTTTACATTTTGAAACGCCAAATCCCCATATCGATTTTGAGAATAGTCCTTTCTATGTCAACACAGAGTTAAAGGCTTGGGAACGCAATGGTAGCCCACGGCGGGCTGGCATCAACTCCTTTGGCATGGGTGGGACGAATGCCCATGTGGTATTAGAAGAATGGGATGTGTCACAGAAGACTGATCGCACCAACCAACGTCGTCAACAACTCTTCTTATTATCTGCTAAAACGCCTACTGCCTTAGAAACCATGACGACCAACTTGGTCAATTATTTAGATCAATATCCCGAACTCAACCGTGAAGATGTGGCTTATACCCTGGCCTTAGGACGAAAAGCCTTTAAGCATCGTCGGATTGTCGTGTTGGATGATAATGAGAGTCTAGGTGATGTTGTAGTTTCCCAAGCCGGAAAACGCACGTTAACTAATAGTGGTGGCGTTAAAACCCGTTCCGTTGTTTTTATGTTCTCTGGTCAAGGATCTCAGTATGTGAATATGGCTAAAGAACTTTATGAAACTGAAGCTATTTTTCGGGAGCATCTTGACCATTGCTGTGAACTACTCACTCCACACCTTGGCTTGGATTTACGAGAAATTCTTTATCCAGTTCCTGAACAAATTGCCGTCGCCACCGAGCAACTGAAACAAACGTCAATTACGCAACCAGCTTTATTCGCTATCGAATATTCTCTGGCAAAACTTTGGATGTCTTGGGGAATTCAACCAGTTGCCCTGATCGGTCATAGTATTGGGGAGTATGTTGCTGCTACCATTGCAGAAGTTTTTTCCCTAGAAGATGCTTTGATGATCGTTGCCCAACGGGGAAAACTCATGCAGTCCATGCCCGCAGGAGCAATGCTGGCAGTTCCTTTGTCTGAACAAGAAGTTAAACCAATGCTCGTTGGTACAGGCTTAGAGATTGCTACTATTAACAGCCCAGCTAATTGCGTAGTTTCAGGCATGACTGATACCCTGACAAATTTTGCAGAGCGACTGGCAGACAAAGGCATTGAAGGACGGCATTTACATACATCTCATGCTTTCCACTCAGGGATGATGGAGCCAATCTTAGACCCATTCATTAAGGTGCTGAAGACAGTAGAGTTAAATGCACCCAAAATTCCCTTTGTTTCTAATTTGACTGGGACTTGGATTACAGTTGAGCAAGCCACTGATCCTCATTATTATGGGCAACATCTACGTTCTTGTGTACGGTTCGCCGACGGTTTAACTGAGTTTTTTGAGGATTCAGAGCAAATTTTGCTGGAAGTCGGACCAGGAAATACTCTTAGCACCTTAACTAAGCGCCACCCCCAAAAAACCTCTGAGCAGATCACGTTAACATCCCTACGGCATCCTCAAGAAGATACTGCCGATCTGACATTATTGCTAAAATCCTTGGGTCAATTATGGCTGGCTGGGGTTGAATTAGATTGGGATAACTTTTATGGTGAAGAGCAACATTATCGAGTTCCCCTACCCACTTATCCTTTTGAACGCCAACGGTATTGGATTGAACCAAAAAAACAGAAATTAGAACAAATTTATCAAAATAAAAAGTCTGATATTGCCGATTGGTTTTATCAAACCTCTTGGAAACGGTCTAATTTACCCACGAAAGAGTCAGGAGCGATCGCATCTCCAGTCTTGGTTTTTGTTGATCAGGTAGGCTTAGGTTCTCAACTGGTTCAGCAATTAACAATCCAAAGCCAGGATATTATTGCAGTTAAGTCCGGGGAAAAATTTGCACAAATTGAAAACAATATATATACGATCAATCCAGTTGAGCCTGCGGATTATCAGAAAGTAATTCAATCACTTCAGGAACGCAATCTATTTCCTCAAACAATTATACATTTGTGGGCGGTGACACCGCCACCAGTAGCCGAAGAAACCTTAGAGGAAACTCTTAAACAGGTTCAACAATTTGAAGATATTGGATTTTATAGCTTACTGTACTTAGTACAAGCTCTAGGAGAACAAAATATAGAGACCGATATTAATTTTCTAGTGATTTCCAATCAATTACAGACTGTCACTGGAGAAGAAATGATCGTCCCTGCAAAAGCTACGCTGATTGGAGCAGTCCGTGTCATTTCCCAAGAGTATAACAATATCCACTGTCGTTGTATTGATCTTGTTCTTTCCACTCAAGACTATAATAAAGTTATTACCCAACTAATTGCTGAGTTACAACATGATATTCCTGACCAACTGATTGCCTATCGTGAGAACTCTCGCTGGGTTGAATCGTTTGAACCTATCCCCTTACAGCCATCTACTTGCAATGAACTTCCCTTTAAAGTTCAAGGCGTTTATCTGATCACTGGTGGTATGGGTGGTATGGGCTTAGTCTTTGCCGAATATCTTGCGAAAACATTACAGGCTAAGTTGGTGTTGATTTCCAGATCGCCTCTACCTGAGCGTACTGAGTGGAATCATTGGTTAACAACCCATACAGAAGATGATCCGACCAGCCGTAAAATCTTGAAGATGCAAAAGTTTGAAGCTGAAGGATCAGAGGTTTTGCTACTCAGTGCTGATGTGACAAATGTTGCTGAAATGGCTAATGCGATCGCTACAGCCCGACAAAAATTTGGTGTGATTCATGGAGTCATTCACACAGCGGGGCTTCCTGGTGGTGGTGTAATGCAACTCAAAACCCGTGATGTTGCTCAACGAGTATTAGCTCCTAAAGTGGCAGGAACCATTATTCTTGATACTTTACTAAAGGATGAACCACTCGATTTTATGTTGCTGTGTTCTTCCTTGGAATCAGTGTTAGGCACAGCAGGACAAATTGACTATTGCGGAGCAAATAACTTTTTAGATACCTATGCCCAAGCCCAAACCATCAAGGGTGATCGGCTTACCTTAAGTATTAACTGGGATGCCTGGCAGCAGGTGGGGATGGCTGTAGAAACGGCTCAGTATGGACTCGATAATAAAATTCTGGAAATTAAAGCCCTTAACCATCATTTATTTGATAAGTGCATTGTTGAGACAAACCAGGCAGTTTATATGGGGATACTTAAACCCGAAATACACTGGATTGTTGGTGAACACGTAGTTTTAAATTTACCTAGCTTGGTGGGAACGGCTTATCTTGAGATTGCCCGATCAGTTTATGAACTTCACAGTGGCGAGTCCACAGTTGAGTTACAAGATGTTTATTTTCTACAGTTCTTATTTATTGAAGGCGACCAAAAAGAACTGCGGGTTATTTTAAAACCAGAAGTTGCATCAGAAAAAATGTCATTTTCGATTCAGACCTTAAATGCTGATTCGGGTGAATGGGTAGAACACGCCCAAGGAAAAATTGTGCCACCAAATTTTCCAGAAACTGTGAAATATGATATTAACGAACTGGAAGCTAGTTGCAATGTCAATATGATCGTTCCCGATTTACAGGCATTACCGGACTATACTCACTATGGTCCTCGATGGCTTAGTAATATCAAATGGCGGAAAGCCAATGACGATCATAACTTAGCTCTCATGGAACTTCCAGCCGAGTTTGCCCATGATTTAGAACAATATAAATTCCATCCCTCCATGGTAGATACGGCGACCTATGTAGTGGCAGATGTTCTACCTAATGAACTCACCAGTCAATTACCCTTTTTCAAGGCAGACAGCACTTACTTACCCTATTTCTATGAGCGGGTGCAAATGAAAGGGGCACTGCCAGGCAAATTTTATTCTTATACAAGCCGTACTTTAAAAGGGCGAGATTGGAGCATTAACCTATCGTTCATAAGCCCCGATGGAGTCGAGGTTGTGGTCATAGACAACTACGTTTTGAAATATACAGATTCTGCTTATAGTATTAAAGAAAATCAAGATGCACGGCAAGCAAAACAGCGACAAACCCAAAAACTAGAAGCAACCTTAGAATCTGCTATTCTACCGGAAGAAGGGGTTGAATGTTTAGTGCGAACACTACAAAGCCAGATGCCACAAATTATAGTTTCAACTCTTGGTGTTGACTATCAAAGGAGTTTGCTGAAACAAGCTGATGCAGCAGACGAATTGGAAGCTGCGATTTTATTTGAACGACCACAGTTAAGTCAGAAGTTTGCTGCCCCCCAAACAGAAACGGAAAAAGCGATCGCTGTCATTTGGGAACAGGTTTTAGGAGTTAAGGGGATTGGCATTGATGATAATTTCTTTGACTTAGGTGGTGATTCCCTGATCATTGTACAGATCCTGCAAAAACTGCGACAAACGCTGAAAAAAGATCTGACCATTAACGATCTACTTAACTCAAATACTATTGCGGAACTTGCTCAAATTATTGATCCTGAGTCGGCTGAAACCTCAACTCAATTGCCCTCCTGTATTGTTAAATTCCGCCAAGGGAGTGCCGGAGTAACACCAATCTTCTTGGTGCATCCCATTGCAGGGACAATACACAACTATGTTAATTTGCCTAATTGCTTACCCTCAGATCAACCGTTGTACGCCATTCAGCATCCCAAGTGGACAGATGAGTTAGTACATTGCCAAACTATAGAAGAACTTGCTACCTACTACTTAGAAGCAGTGCGTCAAGTACAACCCCAGGGACCTTATTTCTTAGGCGGTTACAGCGGTGGGGTATATGCTACCTATGAAATGGCACAACAACTGACGGCTGTAGGGGAAAAAGTAGCCTTTCTCGCCCTGATCGATAAACCTCACTGGGAGACGGATGCCGACAAACCCAATTGGCATAACCCCGATTTCGGCACAGATTTAGAAACAATGCTGTATTACTCTGATCTGCGGACACCAAAAGCCAACGGCGAAAGTCACTTAAATGATTATCTCCAACTCAATAGTTTTGAAGAACGGTTCCAGTATTTCCTCGACCATTCTCCTTGGATTCAAGAGATGATGCCTGTCAATTCTACCAATGAAGAATGGCAAAAATTCTGGGCAATTTTCGTTGAGCTACGCATTATGAATGTCAATTATCAGTTGAAGAAATATGACGGCACAGCGGTTTATATGGCAGCGCAAATTCGTGATATTTATCATGATCGCTTCCATGAAAAACCTTGGTTTGCAGTGATTCCTCATCTTATCTTTGAGGAAGTGCCAGGAGATCACGTCACCATGTGGCATCAACCCCATATCCAGGTTTTATCTCAAACAATTCAAAAATATGCCCAGACCAGACAAGGGCAAACAGCCTCTTCTGCTGAAAAATCTCTAACCGTCAATAACCTGAGTCAAGACTTATTATTAACTACTGCTCAAGAAAAAACCGGATTAAAGGACTTTGGAGATGACCATTTCTTAACCGGTCTTGAAAAACTTTTAGAGGCAATCCAGCAGGAAGCAAAATTGCATCTAATGGGGCAGAAGTTTATAAAAGAATTAATCATTCGGCTACTGTCTAACCGCCTGCAAATTCAAGCCGAACTAAAACGCCATCCAGATATTCTCAATACTCCAATTAAGCAACCTTTATTTATTTTTGGATTACCTCGTACAGGTTCAACCTATTTGCACAACTTACTTTGTCAGGATCCCTCAGTCCGATGGCTACCTTTGTGGCAGGGATATATTCCTTACCCCTCACCTGATCCTCAAACCTCTGGACAGGATCCCCGCATCAAGCAAACCCAAGATGCTTTTAAGAACTATGAGTTCTTTACTCCAGAATCCACAGCCATGCATAAATACGATGCTTGTGCCCCAGAAGAGTGTGTTTGGCTATTGCAGAATGATTTTGCCTGCACCAGCTTTAGTTTCTTAACTCAAATCCCGTCTTATACGGCTTGGCTGAGAAACCAGGATATGGTTGCGGTTTATGAGTATTACCGTCAACAACTCCAGCTTTTAGATTGGCGTTTTGCTTCTCATCGCTGGGTTTTGAAAAATCCTTTCCATTTAGGGGATCTATCTGCCTTAAAAACAGTTTTTCCAGATGCCTGTTTCATTCAAACCCATCGTGATCCAGCACAGGTGGTAGCTTCCTACTGCCACCTGATTAAAAATCTTAGACCTGTATATTCCGATCACCTTGATTTACAAGCTATTGGTCACGAAATATTAGAAATTCTCTCTAATCAAGTTGAACAAGGTATGAAAGCACGGGAAACGATTGAAGAACAACGAATTTATGATGTTCATTTCAGTCAATTAGTACAGAATCCTCTCGAAACTGTACGACAAATTTATAACCACTTTGGCTATGAATTGACTCAAACCATGGAGGAAAATGTACAACAATATATGAAAAACAACCCTCGATATAAACACGGCAAGTATGGTTATTCATTGGAAGAATTTAACCTTGATTTAACCAACGTCAATCAAACATTTTTTAAATATATTAAAAAATTTGAAATGTATATTAGACATCTCCAAAATAGAAACGGGGAGGGATAGCAAGATGGTAAAATTGGATTTTACCCCAATGAGAGATGAGTAAATTAAGAGACTATCTGGACA